>Ga0163152_10009387_pt1 | contig 10215 bp, 8 predicted proteins | sample OliLakLV19MP8IB2_FD_148635 | JGI IMG/M metagenome (GOLD analysis project Ga0163152, IMG submission 148635) | Freshwater microbial mat bacterial communities from Lake Vanda, McMurdo Dry Valleys, Antarctica - Oligotrophic Lake LV.19.MP8.IB-2 | ecosystem: Environmental > Aquatic > Freshwater > Lake...
ACTCCAGCAAGGACAAACGGCGGCGGACATTTTCGCTCAGTTATTTGCCAAACAGCAGGTGCTCATCCCCGCGAGATGATTCGCCTGCCCTAATGTCAAAACACAACAGTCGAGTACTAACAAGGGGTTGGTTGAAGATTGGGCGGCGGGTGGTGGGCCGGCGAGATGTTGTTAGCGCGGGTGGGATTCCCCCTAAAGGGTGCTTCGCGATCACCCCGCGACACGGGCCGTGTGGCTACCAGGCAGCGAGCGGGGCTTCGGAATGACAGTTTCGGGTTACGGCGCCGCTTTCAGTCCGGCGCTGTCAGTCTGGCCGTGCGCTTTCGAGCACCGGCAGGTTGAGCGTGAAGGTGCTGCCCTGGCCCAGCACGCTCACGCCGGTCAGCGCGCCGCCGTGCATCTTGGCGATGCTTTGGGCAATCGCCAGGCCCGAGCCAGAGCCTTGCTGCTCCATCTTGGCCCGGTCAATCTGGTAGAAGACGTCGAAGATTTTATCCAGCTCGGAGGCGGGCATGCCAATGCCGCGGTCCTCCACGTGGATCAGCACGCCCCGGCCGCCGGGTTGGGCGCGCAGCGCCACCTGGCCGCCGGCCTTGCGCGAGAACTTGATGGCGTTATCCATCAGCCGCAGCACCGCGTCCAGCAGAAACTCGCGGTCGGCGCGCACGGCCGGCAGCGGGTCGGCCAGGTCTTCGGTCAGGGTCACCTGGCGGGCGTCGGCCTTGGCCCGGCAGCGCTCCAGCGCCACGCGCAGCAGCAGCCCCAGGTCGGGCAGCGGGGCGCAGCGGCGCTCAAAGGTGGCTTGGGCCTCGCCGGTTTGCAGTTCCACCAGGAAGATGAAGTCTTCCACCAGGTGGCGCAGGCGCTCGCTGCCCACCTGGATGCCGCGCATGAAGTCCTTGAACTCCTCGGCGCTGACGTTCTTCTCGCGCAGCATGTCGGCGTAGGTGCTGATATAGGTCAGCGGCGTGCGAAACTCGTGGTTGAGCGTGGTGAGGATGGTGCGCTTGAGGTCGGAGATTTGGCGGCTCTGGGCCGCGATCAGTTGGGCGTGGCGGTTGAGCTTGGCCTGCACCGCCACGATTAGGTCGGCCTCTTCAAACGGCTTGGTGATGTAGTCGTCCGCGCCCAGCAGCTTGCCCCGGCGCACGTCGGCCTTCTCACCCTTGGCGCTGAGAAAGATAAACGGCAGGCTGACCCAATCGGGGTGGGCGCGCACCTGGGCGTAGAACTGGTAGCCGTCCATGCGCGGCATGTTGATGTCGGAGACGATCAGGTCGGGCAGGCGCTGTTCCAAGACGGCCAGGCCCTCGTAGCCGTTGCGGCCGGTCAGCACCTCGTAGCCGGACAGTTCGAGGATGTCGCGCAAGGCGTCGAGCAGGGCGGCATCATCTTCGACGACGAGAATGACTTCAGACATGGCCGGGGGGTGGCACTAACGGGCGCAGGCGGCTCAGCAGCCGCGCTTAGAGTTCGTCCTTCGAGGCTTCTACGGGCTGGCTGGAGAGTTTGTAGCCCCGGCCGCGCTGGGTGAGCAAGTAGCGCGGGCGGGTGGGGTCTGGCTCGACCTTGGCGCGCAGCCGGCTCACCAGCTTTTCAATCCGGGCGTCGTCTACCCGGTCGAGGTATTCACCCCCCCAGACGGCCTCGACGATCATGTCTTTGGTGGTCAGCCGGTCGCGGCGCTCGTATAGCAGCCGCATGAGCTTATATTCCAGGTCGGTCAGGATGGTGACCTTCGCGCCGTCCACCCACACCTCGCCGGCGTCTTCATCTACCACCACGCCCTGGGCCGACAGGTTGGGCAGGGCGCTCTGCCGCCGCACAAAGGCCGCGAACAGTTCCGAGAACAACTGCTGGCCGTCGGCCTCTTCCACGATCAGGCCCAGGATGCGCAGGCGTTCGCCATCCGGCCCGGCCAGCCCCTCTTCCGGCGCTGTTACCAGGTGGATGAGGGCGGCCTGCTCGTCGGGCCGCAATTGGTTCCAGACCTTCAGGCACTCGGCGCGGGCGGCCAGGTCGCCCGTCAGGCGGCGGGTGTCGGTGGCCCCGTGGGCGAAGCGCAGCGCGGCCTGGGTCAGCGCGCTGATCAGGCCGAAGTGGCCGCCCGCCAGCCGCAGGATGACATCTACCGTGGCCTCGTCCAGGGCGTCGCTGCCGGGGTAGTTGAGGATCACGCGCCGGGCGTCGGCGTGGGCCAGCAGCCCGAGCGGCAGCATGTAGCCCACAAACAGCTCGGCGAACTCGTTGTCGCTGGGCGCGCGGATTTCGCTGATGAGCCGCGACGTGGCGGTGATGTCGACCAGCCGGCTGCGGGTATGGTCTTTGAGGGCGCGCAGGTTCAGCAGGGTGCGGTCTTCGAGCACCGAGTAGATTTCGTCAAACTCGTCGAACAGCAGCACCAGGGTCAGGTCGAGCCGGCTGCAGGTGTCGGCCAAGGCGTTGTTGAAGGCCAGCGAGGACTGAAAGGCCGGCCCGGTGGTGATGCGGGTGTGATACTCGCGCACGGCTTGCAGCAGTTCGGCCGGCGCGTTGGGCGAGGTGGCCGGGTCTTCGATAAATTCCAGCAGGCTGCGCACCACGATCTCGTAAAAGCCGGTCGCGCTCAACTCGACCACGCGGTTGCAGTCAATATAGATGATGGCGGTGGGGCGGCCGGCAATCTGGCCGAAGTGCGCCTGGCTGTCGGGCGCGGCCAGGGCGCGCATGAGCGGACTCTTGCCGGTGTTGCTGAGGCCAAAAATCGCCACGCAGTTGCCGTCGGCAATCGTCCGTTGCAGGTTACGCAGTTGGTCTTCGCGCAGGGTGGGCAGGGTGACAGACATCGGGCGGTATTATCTTACAGAAAACGGTTTGGGGGAAATGGGGAGGCGGAGGTCGGAAGTCGGACAGAACCTTTGGCCATGCCCAGCGCACACGGCGCCGATAGACCTGAAAAAATCGTCTAATCCCGCCCCGAGCGGTGAGCCGCCCGAAAGCGTGAGAGGAGGCTAGAAGGGGCTCTCAGCGCCCCACGCCGGTCGCCTCGCCAGTCACCCATCACAAAACGCTCTACCAGTCGCCTCCCCTCCTCTTCACCACCTCCACCTCCGTCGCGCGGATTAGACGCAAAAAAAGTATCCGCATCGCGTTGTGCGTTGACCTGGCACCCCGCTGTCTGCCTACTCTCCGACCTCTGGCTTCTGACCTCCACGCTTTAGCCGAACAAGCGCAGCAGCAGATCCTGGCCGAAGGAAGTGAGGAAGAAGCCGAAGACGAGGCACAGGCCGACGACCAACAGGAACAGGCAGCCCACGCCCAGCAGCAGCCAGGGGGACAGCCCGCGCTTGGGTGGGGCCGGCGGCGTGTAGGGTTGCGCGCCGGACGGCGGGGCGAAACCCGGCGGCGCGGCCAGATCGGCGGGCAGCGGCGCGGCGCGGGTGGGGGCCAGGCTCGGCTCGGGCGCGCGCAGCGTCATGGGGGCGGGGGCTGCGTCGGTCGGGATGGCCAGCGCGGGCGGCTCGACCTGGGTCGAGATGTCGGCGGCGCTGGTGGCCGCGCCCTCCAGCGTGAATAGGCTGTTGCCCACCTGCAATTGGTCACCGGGCTTCAGCGGGCGCGTTTGGCCGGACGCCAGCCGTAAACCGTTGACAAACGTGCCGTTAGAGGCGTGCTCATCGCGCACCTGCACCAGGCCCCGATCTACCCACACCGCCGCGTGTACGCGCGACACCAGCGAGTCGGGCGGGCGGATTTGGCAGGTCTCATCCCGGCCGATATACAGCAGGTGGTCTAGGGGGTAGATCGGGCCATAGGTCGAACGCAGGCGGAAAGGCATTAGAACACGCGCAGCGCGAGGTAGGCGACCGACAGGCCGAGTAACATGCCGGCGATGACCTCGCGCGGGGTGTGGCCCAGCACTTCCTTAAGCTCTTTCTCGGCCAGCGGGTGGCCGGTGAGCAGCTCGTCAATCATCAGGTTCAACACGCGGGCGTGGTCGCCGGCATGGCGGCGCACGCCGGTGGCGTCGTAGATCACGATCATGGCCAGCACGCTGGCAATGGCAAAGGCCGCGCTCTGGAAGCCCTCTTGCAGCCCCACGCCGCCGGCAATGCCGGTGACCAGCGCCGTGTGCGACGACGGCATGCCGCCGGCGCTGAACAGCAGCCCCCAATCCCATTCGTGGTGGAGCAAATAATTCAGCGGCATCTTGATGGCCTGCGCCAGGGTCCAGGCGATGACGGCGGCCAGCAGGATGCGGTTGGCGAGCAGGCCGTCGATCACGCCACCCATGGGTTAGCGCTCATCCGGGGCGAAGGGCTGCAACTGATAGCCGCCGCCGGGGCGCGGGGCCAACTGCTGCACTTTCAGGTCGGCCGTGTCGAGCAGTTGCTGGCAGCGGGCTGACAGCGCCTGGCCGCGCTCGAACAGCGCCAGGGCCTCGTCCAGCGTCAGGCTGCCGTCTTCTAACTGGCGCACGATTTCTTCCAGCTCGGCGAAGGCGTCTTCAAAGCTGAGGGTGTCGAGGGCGGCGGTGGGTTTGGGCTTGGCCTTGGCCGGCATATCGGTCCTATTCTACGCGGGTGATAAATTCCCCGGCGTGCACTTGCACGCGCAGGGTTTGGCCGGGCTGCACGGCGGCGGCGGCGCGCACGACCGCGCCGGCCGGCCCCAGTTGTGTTGGGGTGGTGGTGGTGACGACGGCATAGCCGCGCCCCAGCACGGCGCGCGGGTCGAGGGTGCTCAGGGCCTGGCTCAGGCCGCGCCAGCGCGCCCGGTCGAGCGACACGCGGTAGCCCAGGGCGGAGCCGGCGCGGGCGCTCAGGTCATCTAGCCGCTGGCGGGCGCTGCGGAGTTGGCCCTGGGGCGAGAGGCCGCGCAGTTGCGCCTGGCGCTCGGCCAGCGCCCAGGCCAGGTCGCGGGTGTGGGCCTGCAGGGTCTCGGCCAGCCGCAGCCGCAGCGCTTCCAGGTTGAGCGCCCACTGCTGCTGGTCGGGCGTCACCAGTTCGGCGGCGGCCGAGGGTGTGGGGGCGCGCAGGTCGGCGGCGAAGTCGGCGATGGTGAAGTCGGTTTCGTGGCCGACGCCGCTGACGACCGGGATGGGGCAGGCGGCGATGGCGCGGGCCACGCGCTCGTCGTTGAAGCACCACAGGTCTTCGAGCGCGCCGCCGCCGCGCGCCACGATGATCACATCCGGCGCGCAGGCGGCGCAGGCGTGCAGCGCGGCCACGATCTGCGGCGGGGCGTCTTGGCCCTGCACGGGGGTGGGGGCCAGCACCACTTCGGCCAGCGGCCAGCGCCGGCGCAAGATGTTCAGGATGTCACGCAAGGCGGCCCCGGCCGGCGAGGTGACCAGGCCGATGCGGCGCGGCGGGCCGGCCGGCAGCGGGCGCTTGCGCTCGGGGGCGAACAGGCCCTCGGCTTCGAGTTGAGCCTTGAGGCGCACAAACTCGCGGTAGAGCACACCCTCACCGGCGGGCTGGAGGCTGACCACATCGAGCTGAAATTGGCCGCGTGTTTCGTATAGGGTGACGTTGCCCTGCGCGACCACGGCGTCGCCGTCACGCGGCAGGAACGACTGGCGCTCGGCGCGAGTGCGCCACAGCACGCAGTTGACCTGGGCGCTGCCGTCCTTGAGGGTGAAGTACCAGTGGCCGGAGGGGTAGGCTTTAAAGCCCGAGATTTCGCCGCTGACGCGCAGGTCTTGCAGGCGATAGTCGGTCTCCAGGCTTTGTTTTACGTAGCGGTTGAGCGTGCTCACCGTCCACAGGTCGGGCATGATGGGATGGTAGACCAGAGGGGGGATTTGGTCAATTAGAGGTCGAAGGTCAGAGGGGGCGAAAAACTTTGGCCACGAATTACACGAAGGGGGTGAGGGGAGATCGGCGGCTGCGGTTGGGGCGTGCGCTTGAACGCCCGCGCTGGCTACCCAGCCGCCGCCGCAAATCAGACAGGAGGCCGCTCACGTTCAGCCGGTGAGGCTTCGCGCCTCACCACCCACATCGAGTGAGTCATAGACCCTTTATACGCTTTCTACCCCTTGAGTCTCCCGAGTCCCTAGCGCAGCATCCCTGAGTCCCCAGCCTCTCCGACCTCTGACTTCCGACCTCCTGCCTTATACTATCCCCATGCCGCGCCTCCTCCGCCTGCTCGTCCTCACCTGCCTCCTGGCCGCCTGCCAAAACGGGCCGACCGCCACGCCGCCCCTTGTCACCGTGACGGGCGCGGCCGGGACGCCGGTCGCCAGCGCGCCGGCCGTCACACCGCCGCCGGGCACGCCCGCGCCGGGGGAAGATCAAACGCCCACCGCGCCGGGGCTGCTGCGGCTGTGGCTGCCGCCCGAGTTTACGCCGGATGTTAACACCCCCGGCGGCCGGGTGCTGGCCGCGCAGTTGCAGGCCTTCGAGCAGGCCCACCCCGGCATCGCCGTGGAGATTCGCACCAAGGCGGCCGGCGGCGTGGGCGGCCTGCTGAACGCGCTGGTCACCGCCGCCAACGTGGCCCCCAGCGGCCTGCCCGATATCGTGGCGCTGCGGCGCGACGACCTGGGGCAGGCGGCCGAGGCCGGGCTGGTGGCGGCGCTGGAACCCTACGTGCCGGCCGAAACCCTGGCCGACTTCTACCCCTTCGCGCAGAGCCTGGGGCGCGTCAATGGCGGGTGGATGGGGCTGCCCTTCGCGGCCGACGCGCGCGTGCTGGCCTACACTACTACCCTCTACCCCAACCCGCCGGCCGAGTGGTCCGAGGTGGATGCCGGCATTTACCTGCTGCCGGGGGCCGAGCCGACCGCGCTGACGCTGCTCACGGCCTACCTGGTGCTCGGCGGCACGCTGACTGATGAGGCCGGCGCGACTCACCTCGATACCAGCCTGCTGGCGGCGGCGCTGGAGGAGTATCAGGACTTAGAATCCGTCGGGCGCTTGCCGCTCACCACGCTCGACTACGTTGACCCGGCCGCCACCTGGCAGGCCTTCCGCGAGCGGCGGGCGGCGCTGGTCGCCACCTCGGCCCAGTGGTTCCTGGCCGAGCAAGGGCACGTGACCGGCGCGGCGATGACGTTGCTGCCCACCGCCGGGCAGCCCGGCCTGGCCCTGACCGATGGCTGGAGTTGGGCGCTGGTGAATGCGGCCTCCGGCCAGCAACCGCTGGCGGCCGAACTGCTCAACTTCTTGCTCGCGCCCGAGCAGCACGCGGCCTGGACCGAGGCTGGCGCGGTGCTGCCCACGCGCGCCGCCACGCTGGCCGGCTGGCAGAGCGGGCGGCTGGCCGCGCAGGTGAGCAGCGTGCTGACTGCGGCGCAGATGCAGCCGTCTGGCGCGCTGTTGGGGGTCGTGGGGCCGGCGCTGCGCCAGGCGCTGGCCGACGTCATCAGCGGGCGGGCCACGCCCTTTGCGGCGGCCACTGTGGCGGCCGAGGCGGTGACGGTGCCGTGAGCGGCCGTCGGGGGTTGGCGCTATGACGGGCTTGGGGCCGCGCTTCGAGCAGCACCGGGCGCACGTCAGCGCCATCCGGGCGGCGGCCTTGGCGGCGGTTGACCCGGCCGCGGCGGTGCGCGCGCACCTGTCGCCCGCCGATTGGGCCGCGGCCGAGAATGTGTACCTGGTCGGCGCGGGCAAGGCCGGCGTGCCGATGGCGCTGGCCACCGCCGAATTGTTGGGGCCGCGCCTGACGGCCGGGGTGGTGGTGGTGCCCCAAATGCCGGGGGCCGACCTGGTGCTGGTGGTCATCAGCGGCGGCGGCTCGGCCCTGCTCGAACTGCCGCAGGCCGGCCTGACGCTCGACGACCTGCGCCAGACCAACGCCGCGCTGCTGCGCTCGGGCGCGGCCATCCAAGACCTCAACGCCGTGCGCACGCAGTTGTCGCAGCTCAAGGGCGGCGGGCTGGCGCGGCTGGCGCACCCGGCGCGCGTGCTGGCGCTGATCCTGTCGGACGTGGTGGGCAATCCGCTGGCGAGCATTGCCAGCGGGCCGACGGTGGCCGCCGCGCCCAACGCCGAGGCCGCGCTGGCGGTGGTCGAGCGCTACAACCTGCGCGGGCAACTGCCGGCCGGGGTGCTCTATTACCTCACGCACGGCACCGGCCCGCTGAGGGGCGAGACGCCCGAGGTCGAGAACCGGCTGATCGGCTCGAACCGGGTGGCGGGCGAGGCGGCGGCGGCGGCGGCCCAGGCGCTGGGTTTCAAGGCCTACTGGCTGGCGGACGATTGGCAGGGCGAGGCGCGCGAAGTGGGGCGGCGTTTCGCGCAGTGGGTCAGCCGCGCGCCAGGGTCGGCGCCGTTAGCGGGCCGGGCCGCCGCGTTGGCCGAAGACCCGCGCCCGCGCTGCTATGTGGTCGGCGGCGAGAGCACGGTGACGGTGCGCGGCGCGGGGCAGGGCGGGCGCAATCAGGAGGCGGCGCTAGGCGCGGCGCTGGTGATTGACTGCCTGCCGAACCTGGCGATTGCCACGATTGCGACCGATGGCGTAGACGGCCCGACCGACGCGGCCGGCGCGCTGGTGACCGGCGCGACCCTGACGCGCGCGCGCCATCTGCGGCTGGATGTGGCCCAGGCGCTGGCCGACAACAACGCCTACCCGTGCCTGGAGGCGCTGGGGGCGCTGCTGTTCACCGGGCCGACCGGCACCAACGTGGGCGATTTGATGGTCGGGCTGGTGTATTGATACCGGCTGCTTAAAGAACATTTGCCACGAATTTCACTAATTGCACGAATTTTAGGCTCGGGGAGCACTTGGTTGTTGGCTGAAATCGGGCGCGAGAGGCTCGCAGTTATAATCGCCCGGCACGTTTCGAGAACACCCACGCTTCACTCCATAGGACTATGACCATTCACTTCGGCACCGACGGCTGGCGCGCCGTCATGGCAGACACCTTCACCTTCAACAACCTGCGGCTGGTGGCGCAGGCCGTGGCCGACGCGGTCGCGGCCGGCGACTGGGGCGGTGGGGCAGAGGCGGCCAGCAGCGACTTCGACCCGCGCCTGATCGTGGTCGGTTTCGACACGCGCTTTCTGTCGGACCGCTTTGCGACGGAGGTGGCGCGCGTGTTGGCGGCCAACGGGCTGCGAGTGCGCCTGACGCACGCCGACGCGGCCACGCCGATGGTGTCGTTCGCGGTGCGGCACGCGCACGCGGCGGGCGGGGTGATGATAACGGCCTCGCACAACGCCCCGCGCTACAACGGCCTCAAGCTCAAGGCGGCCTACGGCGGCAGCGCGCTGCCCGAACAGTGCCGGCGGGTGGAGGTCTACCTGGCCGACAACGAGAGCCGCGCGCGCGGCCCGAACCTGATGGACTATGACCGGGCGGTGAGCGAGGGGCTGATCACGCGCTTCAACCCCACGCCGGCCTACGCCGAGCACCTGCGCGGGCTGATTGACTTTGACGTGATCGCCCGCCGCCCGCAGCGCCTGATCGTAGACTCGATGTACGGCTCGGGGCGCGGGGTGATTAAGGGCCTGCTGACCGGCAGCGGCGTGGAGGTGACCGAGATTCGGGGCGAGATGAACCCCGGCTTTGGCGGCATCCACCCGGAGCCGATTGTGCGCTACCTGGGCGCGACGGCCGGCGCGATTGCGGCCGGGCACGGCGACCTGGCGGTCGTGACCGACGGCGACGCCGACCGCATCGGCGCGCTGGATGGGCGCGGGCAGTTCGTGGACCCGCACAAGATCATGGCCCTGGCGCTGAAGTATCTGGTGGAACGGCGCGGCTGGCGCGGCGCGGTCGTCAAGACGGTCTCGACCACGCGCATGATTAACCGGCTGGCGGCCAAGTATGGGCTGCCGTGCTACGAGACGCCGGTGGGCTTCAACCACATTGCCGACCACATGCTCACCGAGCCGGTGCTGATCGGCGGCGAGGAGTCGGGCGGCATCAGCATTCTGCACCACATCCCTGAGGGCGACGGCGTGCTGATGGGGCTGCTGCTGCTGGAGATCGTGGCGGCCGAGGGCGTGCCGCTGGAGGAGTTGGTGGCGAACCTGCTGCGCGAGGTCGGCCCGGCGCAGTATGCCCGCCGCGATTTGCGGCTGGCGCTGCCGCTGTCTAAGGCCGAGCTGACGCGCCGCCTGGTGGAGGCCGCCCCGGCCAGCATCGGCGGGCGGGCGGTGGCGGCGGTGGAGCAGCGCGACGGCGTGAAGTATGTGCTGGACGACGACGGCTGGCTGCTGATCCGCCCCTCCGGCACCGAGCCGGTGCTGCGGGTGTACGCCGAGGCCCGCGACGACGCGACCGTGG
>Ga0163152_10009389_pt1 | contig 10213 bp, 4 predicted proteins | sample OliLakLV19MP8IB2_FD_148635 | JGI IMG/M metagenome (GOLD analysis project Ga0163152, IMG submission 148635) | Freshwater microbial mat bacterial communities from Lake Vanda, McMurdo Dry Valleys, Antarctica - Oligotrophic Lake LV.19.MP8.IB-2 | ecosystem: Environmental > Aquatic > Freshwater > Lake...
GTAGGGGGTCGCGATGTAAAAAATCTTCACTCGTTTAGGCATGTTTGTGAGCCGCCTGAACGCTGCCGCAGTTGGCCGAAAGACCGCTGCCGTGGCGCCGGATAAAAACGAGCAATAGAATTTCGGACACCTGTCATAGACAAGGTGCCTTTTGCGTTTTATGCCAAAAACCATTGTTACCCAAATCGGAAACCGAAAAGCGTTCGCGGCCATCAATACGGCTGCTGACCTTCCTGACCTCATCGAGATCCAGAAGTCGTCATACGACTGGTTCTTGGAGGAAGGTATTCGTGAACTTTTCGATGAGATTTCTCCGATTAAAGACTTCATCGGTCGTGATCTTGAGTTGAATCTCGAGAATTACTATCTTGATGAACCAAAATTTGACGAGAGCACCAGTCGCGCCAAGAACGTGACTTTTGAGGCTCCTTTGCGCGTAAAGGCCAAGCTTAAGAACTTACGCACCAACGAAAGCAAAGAGCAGGAGATCTATTTGGGTGATCTCCCGGTCATGACCCCCCGTGGTACGTTCATCATCAACGGTGTTGAGCGTGTCGTTGTGTCCCAGTTGGTACGTTCAGCAGGTGCTTTCTTTACCGCTGAAGTTCTCCGTGGTCGCCGTTACTACGGCGCCAAGATTATTCCTAACCGCGGTGCGTGGTTGGAGTTCGAAACTGACGCTAAGAACGTTATCTGGGTTAAGATTGACCGTAAGCGTAAGGTCGCCGTGACCGCTTTGATGCGCGCTTTTGGTTACACCACCAACGAAGAGATTTTGTCGCTCTTCACTGACGTCGATATTCACCCTCTCGTGAAGTACATCGAGTCAACGCTCCAGAAGGACGTTTCAAGCAACGAAGAAGAGGGCTTGCGCGAAGTTTACAAGCGTATTCGCCCAGGTGACTTGGCTACCGCTGACAACGCTCGTCAGCTTATTCACGCCATGTTCTTCAAGTTTGATCGTTATGACCTCGGTGCCGTTGGTCGCTACAAGTTCAACTTGCGTTTCGGCGTAGCCGATCCAGATGAGAACGTCATGGTTGAAGAGCGCCGCATCTTATCTAAGGAAGATCTGGTGGCGATTGTCCGTGAAATTATCCGTTTGAACATTACTCAGGAAGAACCAGATGACGTTGACCACTTGGGTAACCGTCGCGTGCGCTCAGTAGGTGAACTCTTGCAGTCACGCTTCCGCATTGGTCTCGCTCGTATGGAGCGTATCGTGAAGGATCGTATGTCCACCCAGGATATCGATACCTTGACCCCTGGAAAGTTGATTAACGCCCGCCCAGTTATTGGTGCCGTGCGTGAGTTCTTCATGTCTTCCCAGTTGTCACAGTTCATGGACCAAACCAACCCTCTCGCCGAACTCGAGCACAAGCGCCGCTTGTCCGCTATGGGTCCTGGAGGTTTGTCACGTGAGCGCGCTGGTTTCGAAGTTCGCGACGTGCACACTACTCACTACGGTCGTATTTGTCCTATTGCTACTCCAGAAGGTCCAAACATCGGTCTGGTTGGTCACTTGGCCAGCTATGCTCGCGTGAACCCTTACGGTTTCATCGAGACTCCTTACCGCAAGGTTGTTCATACTGGCGGCAAGACTCGGGTCACCGAAGACATGGTGTACTTGAATGCCTTCACGGAAGAGAAGGCTGTCACCTGTCCAGCTACTGTCATTCTCGATGCCAAGGGCTTCATCATTGATGAATACGTCGAAGGCCGTGAACACGGTGAGCCTCGTTTGGTGCACGCTAAGGATGTGGAGTACATGGACGTGTCTACCACGCAGATCGTTTCCGTTGGTACGGCGCTGATCCCTTTCCTTGAACACGACGATGCCACTCGCGCCCTGATGGGTACGAACATGCAACGCCAGGCCGTGCCAACCGTGAAGCCCCAGGCTCCACTTATTGGTACCGGCATGGAGCGTCGCGCTGCCCTCGACTCCGGTCACGTTTTGGTGGCTGAAGAAGACGGTAAAGTAACCGAGGCTGACGGTGTGAAGATCACTGTTGATTACAAGAAGCGCGGCCTGGTTACCTACAAGCTCAATAAATATCTCCGTTCCAACAACTCGACTGCTATCACTCAGCGCCCAACCATCGTGGCTGGTATCAAAGTGAAGAAGGGTGATGTTTTGGCTGACGGTCCATCCGTACAGAACGGTGAATTGGCTCTTGGTCAGAACATGCTCGTAGCTTTCATGAGCTGGGGCGGTTACAACTACGAAGACGCTGTCATCATGTCAGAGCGCGTTGTTCAGGATGATCGTTTTACGACCATCCACTTGGAGCACCTCACACTTGATGTCCGCGATACCAAGCTTGGACCTGAAATTGTTACCTCCGACATTCCAAACGTTTCGGAAGAAAAGCTGAAGAACTTGGATGCTGAAGGTGTTATCCGTATTGGTGCCGAAGTAAAGAGCGGGGACATTCTCGTAGGTAAGATCACCCCAAAGGGAGAAACCGAACTTTCAGCCGAAGAGAAACTTTTGCGCGCTATCTTCGGTGAGAAGGCTCGCGAAGTTCGCGACTCATCTCTCTACCTTGAGCATGGTCGCAAGGGTAAGGTGGTCGACATTAAAGTCTTCTCACGTGAAGAGGGAGACAACCTGCCACCAGGTGTTATTAAGTCGATCCAGGTTACCATCGCTGACCTGCGCAAATTGCAGGCCGGAGACAAGGTGGCTGGTCGTCACGGTAACAAGGGTGTGGTGTCTATCGTCGTTCCTGTCGAAGACATGCCATTCACAGAAGAAGGCCGTACGGTTGATGTGATTTTGACCCCACTCGGTGTCGTGTCACGTATGAACCTTGGTCAGATTCTTGAAGTGCACCTTGGCTTGGCTGCTGACAAGCTTGGTTTCAACGTGGCCACGCCGGTTTTTGCCGGAGCTCCTGACCAGGCGATTCGTGAGCAGTTGGTTGAGGCTGGTTACCCAGAAAGTGGTCAGCTACGCTTGGTCGACGGTCGAACCGGAGATGCTTTTGAGCACCGGGTTACGGTTGGTATCATGTACATGCTGAAGCTGAACCACATGGTGGAAGACAAGATGCACCAACGCTCGATTGGTCCTTACTCGCTCATCACTCAGCAGCCGCTCGGTGGTAAAGCGCAGTTCGGTGGTCAGCGTTTCGGAGAAATGGAAGTTTGGGCTCTGGAAGCTTACGGTGCCGCTCACACACTCCAAGAGATTCTCACCATTAAGTCCGACGACGTCCCAGGGCGAGCCAAGGCTTACGAAGCCATTATTAAGGGTGAAGTTATCACTAAGGTGAACATCCCAGAGTCATTCAACGTCTTGATCCGCGAGTTGAAGGGATTGGGCCTCGATGTCGAGCTTCTCAAGAACAACCGAAAAGTCGAATTCGGTGAAGACAAGCCTAATCGCCGCGCCTAAGCCAACGCCCATATGTCGATGAAATTTGAAACGCTGAAATCTACAGATTTTGACTCGATCCGGCTTAAGGTTGCGTCACCTGATGTAGTACGAAGCTGGTCGTATGGCGAGGTTAGTAAGCCTGAGACCATCAACTACCGTACCCAGAAGCCTGAAAAGCAGGGTCTGTTTGCTGAAGAAATTTTCGGACCATCAAAGGACTGGGAATGTTATTGTGGTAAGTATAAAAAGATCCGTTACAAGGGCATCGTGTGTGACAAATGTGGCGTAGAAGTGACTCAGACATCCGTTCGCCGTGAACGCATGGGTCATATTGAGTTGGCCGCTCCGGTTACACACATTTGGTTCTTGCGCGGCGTACCTTCGAAGGTTGGTACCGTGCTCGATATGAGCGTTCAGCAAATTGAAAAGGTTGTTTATTTTGGAGCCTTTATTATTACGGATGTTGTTGAAGAGGCTCGCGTACAAACACAGGAGCAGGTGAAAGAAGAGTACAAGGCCAAGAAGAAGATGATCGAAGGGGAAGTGAAGCGTGACGTAGCTCGCGCCGAAGAAAAGTTAGCAGACGATAAGTCTGGCCTCAAGGCTGAGCTCAAGCGTATCAATGAGATCGCCGATGCCAAGCTTGAAGAACTTGAAACCGATTTCATCCAGGTCGACAAAGACCTCAAGGAATTGGCCCCACTTAAGGTCATTAGTGAAGCTACTTACCACGATTGGTCCATGCGCTACGGTCATATTTTCGATGCCGGTATTGGCGCTGAAGCTATTGCCAAACTTTTGGAGCGCGTGAATGTACTTGAGACTATCAAGATCTTAAACGCCGAGCTTGAAGAAACCTCGTCTAAGGCTAAGTACGATCGCATCATGCGCCGTTTGAAGCTATTTAAAGCTTTGAGCAAGAACACCGTTAATCCAGCCTGGATGATCACTCGCGTTTTGCCAGTTATCCCTCCAGATTTGCGTCCGATGGTGCCGCTCGACGGTGGACGTTTTGCCACCTCTGACTTGAACGACCTTTACCGCCGCGTTATCAATCGCAATAACCGCTTGCGCCGCCTCTTTGCTTTGAATGCTCCAGAGGTTATTACTCGCAACGAGAAGCGCATGCTTCAGGAGGCTGTTGATGCTTTGATCGATAACTCAGCTCGCCAGTCCAAGACCGTTATTGCTGCTACCGGTAAGAAGCGCCAGCTCAAGTCATTGGCTGACATCTTGAAGGGTAAGCAGGGTCGCTTCCGTCAGAACTTGCTCGGTAAGCGTATCGACTACTCCGGACGTTCAGTTATCGTGGTCGGTCCTCACCTCAAGCTTTCCGAGTGTGGAATTCCAAAGAAGATGGCTCTCGAGCTCTTCCGCCCATTCGTTATCTCCAAGTTGATTGGCCGTGAATACGTTCACAACATCCGTTCAGCTAACCGCTTCATTGAAAGCGACCGCGCTGAAGTTTGGGACATTCTTGAAGAGGTAACCAAGGACAGCTACGTACTTTTGAACCGTGCTCCAACCCTGCACCGTTTGGGTATTCAGGCTTTCCGTCCAAAGTTGATTGAAGGTAAGGCTATTCAGATCCATCCACTCGTTTGTGAGGCTTACAACGCTGACTTCGACGGTGACCAAATGGCTGTTCACGTACCGCTCACCGCGGAAGCTCGTTATGAAGCTGAGCACTTGATGTTGTCTATCCGCAACTTGCTGAAGCCTTCGTACGGTGGTCCAGTTGCAACTCCAGGTAAAGATATCGCTTGGGCTTGTTTCTACCTCACCTCAACCCACACTGAGGCTGACGAAAAGAACCTCTTCTCCTTCTCTGATGAAGATGAGGCTGTTTACGCTCAGGAAGCTGGAATCGTTAAGCTTCAAGACTGGGTTCGCGTACGTCGCAACGGTGAGAACATTGTTACGACTGTTGGTCGTATCATTGTGAACCGCATGTTCCCTGAGAAGATCGGTTTCCAGAACAAAATTCTGGCCAAGAAAGAGCTCGCGAACATTATTCGTGACGTACTTGAGTACTACGGCCAAGAGTTCACTGCTGGAATTCTGGATGAACTTAAGGAACTTGGTTTCAAGTACGCTACCGCCTCCGGTTACTCATGGGGCATGGGTGGTTTGCCAGAAGTTATTGGTAAGAAAGAACTTATTGAAGAGGGTGACAAGCGTATTCTCGAAGTCGAGAACTACTTCGCCCAAGGTTTACTTACCCAGAGTGAGCGCCACAGCCAGATCGTGAAGATTTGGACTGAAATTAAGGATCGTATTGCTGAATTAGCTCGTACGTCTTTGCCGCATGACAGCTCCGCTTACACCATGATTGAATCTGGTGCTCGTGGTGCCTGGGGTCAGTTGACCCAGATGATCGGTATGATCGGTTTGAAGAGCTCTCCTTCGGGAGATATTATCGAGCTCCCGGTAAAATCGTCCTTCAAGGATGGTGTATCGGTGCTGGAATTCTTCATCTCAAGCCACGGTGTACGTAAAGGTTTGACCGACACGGCTTTGAAGACCGCTAACGCTGGTTACTTGACCCGTCGTTTGGTAGACGTTGCTCAGGACGTGGTCGTTCGTGACGTTGATTGTGGGGACACCCAGGGTGTGATGTTGACGAAGGTTGAGTCCGACGAAATCGGTGAAGCACTGCTCATCCGTATTCTCGGTCGTATGACTTTGTCAGACGTCAGTCTGCCAGGAGAGCGTAAGCCGGTCATCAAGGCTGGTGAGCTCATTACTGAAGATCATATCCGCGCCATGAAGAAGTCGGGCAAGGAGCTTGAAGAAGCTCATGTTCGCTCGGTTATGACCTGCCGCATCCGCCGCGGTGTTTGTCAGAAGTGTTACGGTTACGACTTGGCTCACAACAAACTCGTCAAGATGGGTACCGCTGTCGGTATTATGGCCGCTCAGTCTATTGGTGAGCCTGGTACTCAGTTGACCATGCGTACCTTCCACACGGGTGGTGTGGCCGGAAAAGACATTACCCAAGGTCTGCCACGCGTTGAAGAGCTTTTCGAAGCTCGTCTGCCAAAGCGTAAGGCCGTTATGACTGAGGTTTCAGGAAGTGTAGAGGTTGAAAAGGCTGCTCGTACCGTTGTCCAAGCCATTACTGGTAAGGAAATGGTCGACACTACTCCTGGTCAGAAAATTGTAAAAATTCGCCACGCTGCTGTAGAGGAAAAGTCGTTCTTATTCGGTCGCGGTGGTAAGGCCCTCGTCGAAGACGGCGAGAAAGTTACGGAAGGCCAGGCCATTGCTGAAAAGACTAAGGGCGATAAGATCCTTGCCGATGTCGCTGGTACGGTGAAGGTTGGTAAGACCAACGTGACTGTGCTTTTCGACGCTGAGAAGGTTCGTGAGTACATCATTCCGCACGGTTACACCTTGTACGTGAAGGATGGTGATGAGGTTTTGGCTGGTGATGCTTTGACCGACGGTCACCTGGACCTCCAGGCGCTCTTCAAGGCCAAGGGTCAGTACGCTGTGCAAAAATACCTGTCGAAGGAAATGCAATTCATTTACTCTTCGCAGGGTCAGAAGCTCAACAACAAGCACATTGAAGTCATTATTCGCCAGATGTTCAGCCGCGTGCGCGTGGATGACCCAGGTGATACCGATCTTCTCCCAGGAGAAATCATTGAAAAGGCCACCTTGCTCGACGAGCAGGACCGCATCGGTGCTATCAACGGCAAGCTCTCCGGTTTCGAGCCACTCTTGCTCGGTGTTACTAAGGTATCGTTGTCCACTGAGAGCTGGTTGTCATCGGCTTCCTTCCAAGAAACAGCTCGCGTGCTTATTAACGCCGCTGTTACCGGTAAGATCGACGAGTTGGCAGGTTTGAAGGAGAACGTCATCATTGGTCGCTTGATCCCAGCCGGTACCGGTTTTGCCGGTAACGAAGTGGTGATCGACTATTCAAAGAAGTCCTACGAGTCAGCGCCTGTCGCTTTGATCCCGGTTATTGAAGCCGAGATCAAAGTAGTGGGACCTCAGTCGGGTACGGTGGTAGCTGGAGTCAGCACGCCGGCCGCTGAGAAGTCTGAGTAAAACAACAAGCAAAACAAAATCGATCCCTAATCTGGGATCGATTTTGTTTTTACGTCGAGGTACGATGTCGATAACTCCCCATCACGTCGTTCGCAAACGACGTGGCACAGCCTTAATTATTAATTTGTGTGTATGTTCGATTAATAGACACTTGATCAATTGCGTGGGGTCATGAAGGAAGTCATCCACGGCGAGGTGCCTTCAATTGTGAAAGATATAATTCATGCCGAGGTTCCTGGTATCGCTCGCCCGATAGTTTAAGAGATTCTTCAGAAAGAAATTTCTGATCTTATGAAGTTTCAAATCATTCCACAATTTAACGATATCCATCGTGACTTGGCCTGGATTAAGAATCGCATGGTCACCGAAGATTTTCTTGAAGAGCGTTTAGAGAGATTCCGAGTCGATTTGGGGGCTGAGATATCGAGCAGCTACCTAAATGGTTATACAAAACGAGTTCTAACCGCTTGTTTTTGTTTGTGATAGCATTTGCGCATGAAACGCTCTTGGTTTATCCGTTTGCTCGTGATGTGTTTGGTCGTGGTCGCAATTATTCTTTTTATCTCAGTGCCGGTTCGGATAGTACGTTACGGTAAAGCAAAGATCGTGCCGCTCGAGGCTGCTCAGCCTGGAATTGTGATTATTTTTGGGGCTGGGCTGGAATCTAACGGCACGCCATCAGATGCTTTGGACGATCGTTTGCAAGTAGGGGCTGAGCTATTCGCTGCTGGCAAGGCGACACAGATTTTTGTCTCAGGGGACAATCGCGTCGAAAATTACAAGAGCCGCAAGTCATGCATGACACGCTCGTTACCAAGTACAACGTACCAACCGAGCGGATTACTATTGATTTCGGCGGTCGACGAACGTACGATACCTGTATGCGGGCTAAAACTTTGTGGAATGTCGACTCTGCAATCCTCGTGAGCCAGGGTTTCCATTTGCCACGAGCCAATTGGACCTGCGAACAGCTTGGCATTGAGAGCGTGGGAGTGTCCGCGAGCATACAGACGTACGTTCGCGATCGTGCCTACCGTTTCCGGGAGCTTTTGGCCACCTATAAAGCGTTTTTCGATGTTTATGTACGAACACCTGACTATTTAGAGAGGGAGTTTGAAGACGATTTAGTAACACCTATGCCGAATAAGCATCCGGAGCGTATTCTTGGCTTCGACCCCGGTTATGGACGCTTGGGCTTTGGAGTGCTTCATCGTAATGAACGCGGTGAGCTCGTTTACGACACCTGTGGCGTGATTACGACGCTTTCGGAAGCATCGATGCCCGAACGGCTTCATGAGATAGCCCAGGACCTCAGAACGCTTATTTCCAAACATCAGCCTGATTTAATCGCTCTTGAAGAGTTGTTTTTTGCTCAAAATACTACGACGGGCTTGAAAGTTGCTGAAGTTCGCGGCGTTATTCAACTCTTAGCAGCTGAAGCCGGAGTTCCGTGTGTCGAAGTAAAGCCGGTCGAGGTCAAAATGGCCGTTACTGGCCAGGGTAATGCCGATAAACGCCAGATGCAGAAAATGATCACCATGCTCTTGAGGCTCGACACAATCCCATCACCCGATGATGCGGCTGACGCACTTGGTGTGGCCTGGGCGGGCTACGCCCATCGCGATCGACGTAGCGGGGGAGGCTAAGGCTCGGTTCACGCGCTGAAATCGAGGTATACTTTCTTGGCATGCCTCGAAGGTATAAGTCGAAAAAAATGAAGACGAGTCGTTGGCGCAGGGCTGTAGCTGCTGCGGCTTCGAGTTCGTTGTTGTCGCTGAACGTGGCCGGTGTTTTTTTAATGCAGACCGCTCCATTTCAAGCCGAGCCTTTTGTAGCGCCCCCAACACCGCAAGAGTATCTGGCCCAGAATTGCCATGAGCCGACTTGTAATCTACTGCTTTTAGAGACGATCATCTTTTGTGAGAGTAGTTGGAGGATGGTAAAGAACTCATCCTCATCGGCTTACGGATTTTTCCAAATCATCGATGGCACCGAGCGCACTACACCGCAATACGCCCTCGGTCGCCGTAAGTTTGATCCGTATACGAATATCGACATGGGCCTATATCTTTTTGAGAAACGTGGCTCGAGTCCTTGGAATGAATCAAAAGCTTGCTGGCAGCCTCGCTATTGGCAGGCTAAGTCGCGGGCTCCACTTGCGGAATGAGCTCTTGCCCAAACAGAAAACAGCTTTATTCGTGACGAGTTTGGATGAACGGGAAAGGAATTTTCGAGGCGTAGATAAGTCTACGGTGAGAAAATTTCAGGGATCCGTGAGTCCGAAATCGGCCGAATAAAGCTGTTTTTCTGGAGCGGGTGGAGGGAGTCGAACCCGCAAGCGACAAGCCGAACATTCTGCGAACACCAGCGGATCTGGTTAAGTCCTCGTGAATTCTTGCTGTCTCACGAGATCGCACGAACTACGCGGAACACCGTCATTCGACACTGTATGGGCAACGGGTGGGCAACCGCTCCGAGCAGTGCCGTGACGCAAAGTGTCGCTGCAATGCGCCCTGTCTGCTTGACGCCAGCAGAACTCGGCTTAGCTTGCTGAGTTAGTTCGTGAGTTACCTTGCACGGCTGGTGACCACGACCAAGTGAGGTGCTAGTCTCGACTGGGAGGTAGAGTCTCTTGACACCGCGCAAGCGAAGCAAGAAGGGCGGAACACGCTTCACGTGGAAGCCGGATTCCTACGAGGATGCAGCGCTGACCGTTACGCAGCTCAGCCAAGGGCAGCACATGGTGGACGCAGTCCGACTCGTTGAAAT
>Ga0163152_10009391_pt1 | contig 10212 bp, 7 predicted proteins | sample OliLakLV19MP8IB2_FD_148635 | JGI IMG/M metagenome (GOLD analysis project Ga0163152, IMG submission 148635) | Freshwater microbial mat bacterial communities from Lake Vanda, McMurdo Dry Valleys, Antarctica - Oligotrophic Lake LV.19.MP8.IB-2 | ecosystem: Environmental > Aquatic > Freshwater > Lake...
TTCAGCTTGGGCTTGATCGGCCAGAGTGGCCTCGCCCTCGGCACTCGACACCGAAACGATCCAGCGTTCGCCCGTCCATTTCGCCAACCGGTCAGACAACTCGCCGGGAAAAGTTGCCGGAGCCGCCGGATTCAATCGAAGCTCCAGCCGCCCGCGTTCAAACGCAACCAGATGCACCCAATGCTCAAGCGCAAAGACAAGCCGCGCCTCGCGCTTCTCGCGCGTCAGCTCAACGATCCCGGCAAAGTTGCGCAGTTCAAGCTTCGGCACCATCGCCACAACCGGCGCAAGTCCGGCCGACGGTTCAGCCGGTGCCGTCACACTCTCATTGCGCGTCGCACTCATGCGCATCGGCGGTGGCGCCGCAGGTGCACTCACGGAGCTAACCCCACGCGGGCCAACCGCCAGCGCCGGACTTCCAACCGTGCGCAGCAACTGCTCTGTGGGCGGCAATTCCGCAGCAAAGGCAATGCGGATCATCGCCATCTCAACCGCCGCCGCTCCGTCTGGCGCCGACTGCACTTCCGACAGGGCTTTCAACAGCAACTGCCACGTCCGTGCCAACTGCGGCACCGTGAGCTTTGCCGCCATTTCACCGACGCGACGGGCTTCGCTTTCGGGCGCGCCCGCATGTGTGGTGCCGCCACTGACTTTGACGCGCGTTACCTCGTGGCAGATCTGCGTCATGTCTTGCATAACAGCCAGCGGGTCGGCGCCTGAGTCATACTGGCTGCGGAACTCGGCCAGCGCCTCGGCAATCGCCCCGCGCATCAGGCGCTCAAAAAGCTCAAGCCCGCGACCACGGTCCGCAAGCCCCAGCATCACCCGCACCGGCTCTTCCTCGATCACACCGCCACCTGCATGGGCAAACGCCTGATCGAGCAGCGACAGCGCATCACGGACCGAACCTTCGGCGGCCCGTGCAATCTGCCTCAGCGCCGCATCACTCGCGGCTTGCGCCTCTGATTTGCAAATCGCCGCCAAATGCGCCACCAGATCATCAACCGGCACACGCTTCAGATCAAACCGCTGACACCGCGACAGCACAGTAATCGGCACCTTACGAATTTCGGTCGTCGCAAAAACAAACTTCACATGCGGCGGCGGCTCCTCAAGTGTCTTGAGCAGGCCGTTAAAGGCCTGCTTCGACAACATGTGAACTTCGTCGATGATATACACTTTGTAGCGCGACTGCGCCGGTGCATAGCGCACGCCTTCGATGATCTCGCGAATGTCGTCGATGCCCGTGTTCGAGGCCGCGTCCATTTCATAGACATCGATGTTACGCGACTCGGCAATCGACTTGCACGGTTCGCAGGCGCCACAGGGGGACACTGTCGGCTCTTTGCGCTTGCCGTCCGCACCGCTGCAGTTAAGCGCCTTGGCAAGAATGCGCGCGGTCGTCGTTTTGCCGACCCCCCGCACGCCCGTCAGCATAAATGCATGCGCGATACGTCCGGCCGCGAACGCGTTCGCCAGCGTGCGCACCATCGCCGCCTGACCGATAAACGCATCTTCGAAAGTCTGCGGCCGGTATTTGCGCGCCAGCACCCGATAGGCGCCGGAGGCCGAAGCCGCACTGCCGCTCAATCCCAACGCGGGCTCGTCCGCTTCAGCGTCCGAACTCTTACCTTTCTTAGCCATTCAGAGATTTCACCAAGTGGGCCTGCCCACCGAAGCCGCAGGCGAAGGTGGGAGGCTGACGAACGACCCGAGTCGAAACTCGTTGCGGCTGCTTCCTTCCGGATCTGACCGGGTTGGCGAGGGACCCGTCCACCACCAACCTCCCAAGGGAGTATATCAGGCCCGCAGCGCCAAAACGCAAGCGCCACAAACATTGCGGCCAGGCCCGGGGTCGTGCCAGTGTAAACCGGTAATTTCTGTGGAAAGGTGCGGCGGCTGATGAGCATGGTTTTGCCTAAGAATCCGAATGTCTTCGCCAATTCGCCACTCAATCGCGCCGGTCATTTGCGTGCCGACCAGGATTGGCTGAAGTCAGCGCTCGCCGACAAGCAGTCTCTGTTTATTCCCGTGTGGAAGCTCATGCCCTTTCTAATCAAAAACCGCGAGGGCAAACGCGAAACCGGTTGGGTGACCGGCGAACTCGCTTTGCCGCTGATGCGCCCAGGCGCCATCGTCATCTTCTTGGGCCTGTATCGAGACAGCGCTCACTTCGCCATCGACATTTCCAGCCACACCGATCCCACCAGCGAAGGCGCACTCGCAGGCCTTGGAACCTTTGCGGACCTGCGGACAATCGCCGAAGAAATCGACATCGGCGATGCCGCCATTCTGGCCCAGGCCAAATCCCTGATCGATTGGCATCAGCGTCATGGCTTCTGCGCCAATTGCGGCGAACCGACCATCGCTGCCGACGCTGGCTACAAGCGCTTTTGCGAGGCCTGTAACACCGAACACTTCCCGCGCACCGACCCTGTCGTCATCATGCTGGCGCTCAACGGCGATACCTGCCTGCTCGGCCGCCAGGAAAAATGGCCCGCCGGTTTTTATTCGGCCCTCGCAGGCTTTGTCGAACCCGGTGAAACCATCGAGGAGGCCGTTGCCCGCGAACTCCACGAAGAAGCCGGCATCACCATCGATCAGGTCAGTTTCCACTCGACGCAGCCCTGGCCCTACCCCTCGTCTCTCATGATCGGCTGTTACGCGCGCGCCAAGACAACGGACATCACCGTCGACATGAACGAGTTGTCGGACGCCCGCTGGTTTACCCGCGAAGAAGTGCGCAATTCGCTCTACAAGGGCTCGAAGGATCTGCGCATGCCGCCCGCGCTGGCCATCGCCCATCAACTGGTGAAAAGCTGGGTCGAGGAAACCTAAACCGGCTGCACCAGCGTCTTGCGGAAAGCGTGCGCGGGATAAACGCCGGCAATTCGCACATGTGTCGTGAAAAACTGCAATTCCTCAAGCGCCAGCCGGACATTGCGCTCTTCCGGGTGTCCGGAAATGTCGGCATAAAACTGCGTCGCGTTGAACGAACCTTCCAGCTGATACGACTCCAGCTTCGTCATGTTCACACCGTTCGTCGCGAACCCGCCCATCGCCTTATAGAGCGCGGCGGGCACATTGCGCACGCGAAACACAAACGTCGTGATCACATCGCCCGAACCCAGTTCAGCGTCGTCTGCCTCACGCGCCATGATCAAAAACCGCGTGGTATTGTGCAGCGCATCTTCAACATTGGCCTTCAAAATCGTCAGCCCATAAGTCTCAGCTGCCAGCCCCGACGCCAGCGCTGCAAGCGCCGGATCCTTGAGCTCGGCAACATGGCGTGCCGAACCCGCCGTATCGGCACCCACAACCATTTTCAGACCCATCGAGCGGATGATATTGCGGCACTGTCCCAGGGCCGGGATCTGGCTCATCACCGACTTGATACCTTCGAGTGTAGCACCCTTGATCGCCATCAACTGATGATGAATGCGCAAGAAATGCTCGCCCGTAATGAAAAGCCCGGACTCCGGTAACAGATGATGAATGTCGGTAATGCGTCCGTGCAGAGAATTCTCGATCGGCAACATCGCCAGGTGCGCTTGATTGTCTTTGACCGCGGCGAACACGTCTTCGAACGTCGCGCAGGGCAATGGGATCATCTGCGGAAAAACTTCCAGACACGCCATGTGCGAGTTCGCTCCAAGCTCGCCTTGAAATGCAATCATATTCGAAGGATTTGTCATCGCTTTCCAATCACAGGCCTGGGCCCCAGCAATTGCCGCGCCCGCTCAAGATCGGCGGGCGTATCGACACCAAGAGGCACGCCTTCCACAACACGAACTGCAATCGACATCCCCGCCTCCAGCGCCCGCAATTGCTCCAGTTTTTCGCGCAGCTCAAGCGCCGACGGCCCCATCTTCACAAAGCGCTCAAGTGCCGCACGCCTGTAAGCATAGATCCCGATGTGATGGAAATGCGGACCATCCCCCCACGGTGCGGTAGCGCGCGTAAAATACAGCGCCCGCCCCTCGCGCTGGCCGGGCTGAAAGGCCACCACCGCCTTCGTCACATTGGGATTTGTGCGCTCACCGTCATCTACAATTTCCGTCACCAGCGTAGCGATATCCGCCCCCGATTGCCCCAGTGTTTCAACGGCCCCTCGCACCAACGCCGGATCGAGCGTCGGCACATCGCCCTGCACATTGACAATCACCTGGTGGCGCATCTGCGCATCGAGCATCGACAGTGCCTCAAAAATGCGGTCAGACCCTGACGGATGTTCCGGATCGGTCTGTATCGCTTCCCCGCCCGCGGCCAAAACCGCATCGACGATTTCGCTCTCGGCCGCCGCGACGACAACGCGGCCCGCTTTTGCCTCGCAGGCCCGGCGCCAAACGTGGACAATCATCGGCGCGCCGTGAATATCGGCGAGCGGCTTGCCCGGCAAGCGCGTTGACGCCATGCGGGCCGGGATCAGGATTAGTGGTTCGCTCATCTCAAACACAGTGTGTTCTAGGCTTCGTTCGACAACCAAAATGCGACGTTCCGCCGCAATGACCATAAAGTCACCGCAGCTATTGTCTGGCCGCATTTCGTCGCCTGCGCAACTCCGCAGTTCTTCTGCATTTTACCTCATCCGGCACGCCCAAGGATTGTTAAATGGATTCCTTCGAGTGGAACAAGATTTTCGGCGCTGTGCTTGGCACCGCGCTTTTCGTCGTCGCCCTCGGCATAGTCGTCGACGGTGTCATGGCGCCCGAAAAATCTGACAAACCCGGCATGGACGTTGTTATCAAGGATGATCCCGGCACAGGCGGCGGCACCGCGCCAGTTGCAGAACTCAAGCCCGATTGGGGAACAGTCTTGCCCGCAGCCGACCTCGTCGCTGGCGAAAAACTTCACACGCGTTGCTTTCAGTGCCACGACTTCGCCAAAGGCGGCCCCGACAAAATCGGCCCCAATCTTTACGGCGCTGTTGGCGCCAACCATGCCAGGCAACCAAACTATGCCTATTCGCCTGCACTGCGCGCGCTGGCGGCCAAAGCCTGGGGTTACGAAGAACTCAACGAGTTCGTAAAAAGTCCCAAGACAGCGATGCCGGGAACCAAAATGGCATTCCCGGGCCTGTCTAAAGTTCAAGATCGCATCAACTTGATTGCCTATTTGCGCACGTTGTCGGATTCCCCGCTTGCCGTTCCCGCGCCAAACCCGGCAGCGCCGCCGCCGGCCGCACCCGCTGATGGTTCAGAACCTCCCGCTGGTGAACTTCAGATTCCGCCTCCAGGAATATCCACCGACGGACTGGCTCATGACGCCCCTCCAGTTGAAGCACCACCCGCCCCCACTCCGCCACCAGGAGGCGGCGGGCACTAGGCTCAGCTGAATTCAGCCCATGCCAAAAGGCGCCCTGCTGTTTCAGCCCTCCGGCTATCCGCATGAAATCTGGTCGAACCATTTGCGGCGTCTGCTGCCAGATCTGGATATCCGCACCGCCGAAGACGACGCGCGCGCCAACGACATCGCCTACTGCGTCGCCTGGAAACCACAACCTGGAGCGCTAAGCGCACTCAAAAACCTGGCCGTCGTCTTCTCGATGGGTGCTGGCGTCGATGCCATCGTGGCCGACCCGACCTACCCAAAACATGTCCCCCTATCGCGTGTCGTCGATCCAACGCTCAGTCAGGCCATGACGGAGTACGTCGTCCTCAATGTCCTCTACTGGCACCGCCGTCAACACGACCTGGCCGCTTTGCAAAAAGCAAAGAAGTGGCGCCAGATCGTAACTCCGCGCGCCGAATACATTCGCGTCGGCATTTTGGGGTTCGGCGTCTTGGGCCAGGCCGCCGCATCCGCCCTGAAGCCGCTCAACTACCAGATCTCGGGCTGGAGCGCCTCGCCAAAATCCGCCGATGGCGTTCGCACGTTCCACGGCGACGCGGGCCTGCAAGCTTTCTTGAGTGAAACGGACATCCTTGTCTGCCTCTTGCCGCTAACTCCCGCAACCCGCGGCATCCTCAACGCCAAAACCTTCGCAAGCCTGCCCTTCGGCGCCTGTGTCATCAACTGCGCCCGCGGCGGGCACCTGATCGAAGACGATATAGTCGCAGCCCTCGACTCGAACCACCTACGCGGCGCGACGCTCGATGTTTTCCAAATCGAACCCTTGCCAGAAGCAAGCCCGCTCTGGACGCATCCAAAAATCATCGTCACCCCGCACGCCGCAGCCGTGACAGACCCCGCTTCGTTCATGGGTCATGTCGCCCGGACGATAAAACGCATGGACGAAGGCCTGCCGCCGGAAAATCTGGTAGACTTCGCCCGCGGCTACTAAGCGTAGCGCGCCTTCAACATCGCATAGATCGCGCGAACGGTTTGCGCCTCGCCGCCAATCGGCCGCCCGGGCCGCGCCCGGTCGTTCCAGGCCGCGATGTCGAAATGCGCGAATGATTTTGCTTTCTCGACAAAGCGCTCGAGAAACAACGCCGCCGTGATCGCCCCCGCATTGGGACTGCCGGGATTGTTCGTCAGATCGGCGACCTTGCTTTCGATCAAGTCCCGATAACCACGCCACAGAGGCAAGCGCCACATCGCATCGCTCTCGGCATGCGCCGCATGCATCAACTGCGCCGCCAGCTGATCGTCCTGGGTAAAAAACGGCGGCAGATCGAATCCCGTTGCCACCCGCGCCGCGCCCGTCAATGTCGCGATACAAATCAACAAATCCGGCGCAGCCGCGTCCGCTTCGCACAAAGCATCCGCCAGCACCAGCCGGCCTTCGGCGTCGGTATTGCCGACCTCGACCGTCAAACCCTTGCGGCTCGTCAAGACATCACCCGGCCGGTAGGCATCTCCCGAGATCGAATTTTCAACCGCGGGAATGAGCACCCGCAATGACACCGGCAGCTTCGCATCCATCACCATATGCGCAATGCCAAGCACGGCTGCAGCCCCGCCCATGTCCTTCTTCATCGTCAGCATGGCGCTCGACGATTTGATATCAAGTCCGCCTGAATCGAAACACACACCCTTGCCCACCAGCGTCACCTGCGGCTTCGACCTGTCACCCCAGGTAAATTCCACCAGCCGCGGCGCCCGCGAAGACCCCGCCCCCACCGCCCAGATCATCGGGAAATTATTCTCAACCAGCGCCCGGCCTTCAATCACGTTAAACAGCGCACCATGCTCGTGGGCAAGCGAGGCCGCAGCCCCCGCCAATTCCTGAGGCCCCATCGCATTGGCCGGCGTATTCACCAGATCGCGCGCCAGCATCATTCCACGCGCCATCCGCAACACCTGTCCGCGATCAGCATCCGCAGGCCACGCCAGCACCGCGCGCGGCTTGACCGCATCGCCACTCTTAAAGCGCGAAAAAGAATAGTGCCCCAACGCCCAGGCAAGCGCCAACCGGTTCCCATTCGTTGATTGCGGAACAAGCGCAAAGCGATAGAGTCCCGCCGGCAGCAGCGAAGGCAATGCCGCGCAAGCAAACGCATCCTCGTCCGCGCCCAGACCAAACACCGCGCCTGCAAACTGTCCCCCCTCTCCCGGCAGGAATTGAATCTTGCCCGCAGCCGCCGAAAACCCAACCGAACGCAGCCAGCCCGCATGCCCCTCAAGCGCACTACTCAGCGCCCCATCAAGCATAGCCGTGCTCACCGCATAAAGCGGCACCGCAGAGTCGCCGGAACCTGAAAACAGTTCATTGACCTTCATGGCTGCCACATTGCCTCACACGCCTCTGCGCTCGATGGAATTAATGATACAAGAAAATGGCCGCGCGCTTGCAGCACACAACCGCCAAGCGAATATGGCATGTGTTGCAGACCCGCAATAGCTGGGCTACGTTTTTGCCGCAAGAATTCGATGCGGCAGGCGGGGATCAGAATGCGCGGCAAAATTTCACTTCTATTGATTTCATCGGCACTCACCCTGGCCTCCACTTCGCTCGCCGGTGAAGGCATGTGGTTACCGAGCCAGGCGCCCGAGATCGCCAGGCAGATGCAGGCCGACGGCCTCAAGCTCGACCCCAACACGCTGGAGAACCTGCAATCAGCGCCGATGAATGCCATTGCATCCCTTGGCGGTTGCTCAGCGAGTTTCGTAAGCCCCCAAGGCCTCGTTGTCACCAATCACCACTGCGTCTACGGTTCCATCCAGTATAATTCCAAGCCCGAGAAGGATTATCTGAAGGACGGCTTCCTGGCCGCAACCTTAGCCGACGAACTTCAAGCCGCCCCCGGCTCTCGCATCTTCGTCATCGAAGATCTGCGCAACGTCACCGCCGGTGTGATGGAAGGCGCCAGCGAACTTGCAGGCAAAGCGCGCTTCGACAAGATCGAAGTCAACCAGAAGGCGCTGATCGCTTCTTGCGAAAAGCAGCCCTCGCGCCGCTGCGACGTGCGCGCCTATTACGGCGGCGCCACCTATTTCCTGCAGCAGCAATTGGAAATCCAGGACGTGCGCCTCGTCTATGTGCCAGCAGGCAGCATCGGCAATTTCGGTGGCGAGATCGACAACTGGCAATGGCCGCGCCACACCGGCGACTTCGGCTTTTACCGCGCCTATGTCGGACCCGACGGCGCGTCGAAACCATTCGCGAAAGAGAACGTGCCCTACAAACCGAAATCGTGGCTGAAGCACGCCGCCAAGGGCGTCGCCGACGGCGACTTCGTCATGCTCGCAGGCTTCCCGGGCGCCACCGACCGCTATCGCACAGCCGCCGAGACGTCGCACTTCTTCACGGGCGTCTATCCGCTGCAACAAAAACTGCTCGCAGACTATGCCGATCAGATCAATGCCGCCACCGAAGGCGACGACAAGGCCCGAATCGCCTATGCTAACGCGCTGCGTGGCGTCGACAATTTCAAGAAAAATCTGCAAGGCCAACTCGCCGGTGCCGAAGCAATTGACCTCGTCGCCAAGAAGTCTGCGCAAGAAAAAGAGTTCCGCGATTGGGCGCTGGCCGGCAGCCGCAAAGCGAGCATGGAACCTGTGATCGCAGCCCTCGACGCCACCGTCGCCGAGGCCAATGTGGCGCGTCTCGTCGCCATCAAATACGGACTCGTCAATCGCGGGCAATTGCTCGCCGCCGCGCGCACACTTTATCGTTGGACGAAAGAACGCGCTAAACCGGATTCCGAGCGCGAGCCCGGCTTCCAGGATCGCGACCGCCGCCTGGTCGGCGAACGTCTCACTCAGCTCGAACGCCGCTTTGACGCCAGAGTTGACCGCCGCCTGTTCGACCTGGCACTGGTACAGTACCGTTCGCTTCCTCCCGAAGCGCACAACAAGGGATTCGATGCGACGCTGGCCAAGCTTGGCCTCGATCGTCTCTATGCCGATACCAGCCTCGGCGACACGCCGGCACGCCTTGCTTGGCTCGACAAGTCGGCCGGCGACATCGAAGCCTCGAACGATCCCTTCTTGAAACTGGCCGTCGCCATGTTCTACGAAGACATGACCAAAGAGAACAAGACCAAGGACCGTGACGGCCGGCTTCAAGCCGCGCGCAGCGCCTACACTGCCGCTTACATCGACTTCAACAAAACCCGCGGCCGCGCGGTTTATCCTGACGCCAATGGCAGTTTGCGCCTGACGTGGGGTAAAGTCACCGGCCGCAAACGCGACGGCATGGCCTATCACCCGTTCACGACCGCTGAAGGCATTCTGGAAAAATACACCGGCCGCGATCCGTTTGAATCGCCCGCCAAACAGCTCGACCTCATCCGCGCCAAAGCCTACGGCGCGTACAAGGCGCCCGAACTCGGCACCCTGCCCGTCAACTTCCTCTCGACAGTCGATATCACCGGCGGCAACTCGGGCTCGGCGACGCTGAACGCCAAGGGCGAACTCGTGGGCCTGGCCTTCGACGGCACCATCGAGGGCGTTATCTCCGACTGGTGGTTCGACGACCGGCTCACCCGCACCATCCACGTCGACGCGCGCTATATGCGCTGGGTCATGGACAAGGTCGATGGCGCCGGACACCTGTTAAAAGAGATGGAAGTAGCGAAATAAGTGACACGGCGCTGGAGACGATGAGACTCGTGGGTCGTTTGCTCGTGGCTCTCGCAATGGCTGCGCTGGCCTATCTGACAGTGTTGGCATTCCCGCAGCCGCTTTTCGCCCACACCGTCGCTTATCGAAATTACGAGGTGTGGTCGGACAGGCCCATCGACGCGAACATCACGCGGGTGCTCGACGATACGTCGCGCCGCTTGCGCACCTCGCAATTGTACGATGCCAACCAAACGTCTCGCA
>Ga0163152_10009395_pt1 | contig 10211 bp, 5 predicted proteins | sample OliLakLV19MP8IB2_FD_148635 | JGI IMG/M metagenome (GOLD analysis project Ga0163152, IMG submission 148635) | Freshwater microbial mat bacterial communities from Lake Vanda, McMurdo Dry Valleys, Antarctica - Oligotrophic Lake LV.19.MP8.IB-2 | ecosystem: Environmental > Aquatic > Freshwater > Lake...
GGCGCAAACCTTCATCCGGGCGGACGGCGATCCGGGTCACTTCCTGTCCCGGCAGAAAGACCGGCCCGCCCAGCCCAGCCGCGCCCAACCAGATGGCGGCTGATTTCTCGGCCATGAGCATCGCAGCAAGAACCGCCTCGGGGGTGCGCCCAAACGTGATGATCCCGTGATTTTCCAGCAACACCACTCGCGGAACGCGTCGGTACTTTCGCACGAAATTATTCACGCCAGCCCGCACGCCCAACGCCAGGAACAATCCGGGATCGGCGTAGGGAACAAAGACAGACGCGACATCGCAACAGACGATTTCATCCGGCAGGATTCGTTTCTCGGCAAACTCAAGTGCGCGCGGCGAACACAAGATGCTGTTCACCGATTGGGGATGGGAGTGCCCCACGAATTCCACCTCGGGAAGCGCCAGGAGCCAGGCGTGAAACAAAGCTTCCACCGACGGCTTCCTTGCCGTGGGATCGACCCTAGATAACTGCAACGCTGTTTCCACGTCGCTGTCTGACAGGGTAGTTTGATTCAGCAGTTGAAGAAGACCATCCGCCCGACATTCGACGAGTTCCTCAGCCCGCAACGTTTCCAGGCTCGAGCCGCTGGCCTTGACCAGAAATGTGTCACCGGTCAGGCGCGCCGAAACGTTTCCCTCCCCCAGGATGGCCAGCGAGCGGCGCGGGTCTCCCAAGCTATGCGCCAAATGGAGCAGCGCACCGTGGCGTTCCGAAGAATTGTTCATTTTTAGAGGCTGCCGACTTCCTGATCAAATTGCCATCCCACAAAGGTCTTACGCTGGCCGCGGGAAAATTTCAATGGCGATTGACTCGACTGCATTTTTTCTCCCGTTATCATCCAAACCGTTCCATCGTCCTAAAGAAACTGTGCTAGAACAACCAAACCTAAAAACGAACCTCGATTGATCCAACCGTGAGAACCAACCCGTTGCCCCTTGCCTTTCCCGACCCTGCTCGCCCGTTCCTGCTCACCGCCTTGATCGTATTCGGACTGTGTCTTGCCTCCATTGCTGCGACTCAACCGCTCGAGCGCGTCAAATACAATAATCCCGGGCTCGTTGTCGATCTCGGGGTCGGACTATGGGCCTGGCCGTTGCCGATGGATTTTAACGGCGACGGACGGCTTGACCTCGTCGTGAGCTGCCCGGACAAACCGTACAACGGAGTTTACGTTTTTGAGAACGCCGGGCCGGACCCAAAATTTCCCGTCTTCAAACCGGGCCGCCGCATCAGCAAGGCCGTGCAAAACGTCCAGGTCAGTTACGTGGATGGAAAACCGCGGGTGCTGTCGCCCGGCCACGAGTATCCCGATTTTCTCCAGACCGGCTTGGAAAAACCGTCGCGCCTGCCGCTGCCGGAAAATATCCATCCCAACAAAGTCCGCGCGAACATGTGGCGCTACCTGGATTATGACGACGACGGCAACGTGGACCTGATCGTAGGGATCGACGACGGAACCGAGTACGGCTGGGCGAACGCCTACGATCCCAGCGGCACCTGGACCAATGGACCGCTGCGCGGCTTCGTCTATTTGATCCGCAACCTCGGCACGACCGCAAAACCCGATTACGACAAACCCGTGAAAGTGATGACCGGCGATAAACCGGTTGAAACCTACGGCTGGCCCTCGCCCAGTTTCGCGGACTTCGATCGCGACGGCGACCTCGACCTGGTCTGCGGCGAGTTCCTCGACAGCTTTACCTATTTCGAGAACATCGGCTCGCGGAAGAAACCCGTTTACGCGCCGGGGCGTCGCTTGAACTATCGAGGGAAACCGGTGGCGATGGATCTGGAAATGATCACTCCCACAGCAATTGATTGGGACGGCGATGGCGACGTTGACCTGATCGTCGGCGATGAAGATGGCCGCGTCGCGTTCATCGAGAACACCGGCAAGCTCGACCGTCAGCGCACCCCGCAGTTTCTGCCGCCCGTTTATTTTCAACAGGAAGCCGAGGATGTGAAGTGCGGCGCTCTGGCCACTCCGGTCGGTTTCGATTGGGACGCCGACGGCGACATCGACATCATCTGCGGCAACACCGCCGGTTACATTTCATTTTTCGAAAATCTCAGCGGCCCGGGCGTGGAACGGCCAAAGTGGGCAGCGCCCAAACGCCTTGAAGCGGGCGGGAAAACGCTCCGGATCATGGCCGGCCCGAACGGCTCGATCCAGGGTCCATGCGAGGCGAAATGGGGTTACACCACGCAAACCGTCGCGGACTGGGACGGCGACGGCCTTCCCGACCTGATCGTGAGCTCGATCTGGGGCAAGGTGCATTGGTATCGAAACGTCGGAACCCGCACCCGTCCGAAACTTGCCGCCGGGCAACCAATCGAAGTGGAATGGGACGGCCCGCAACCGACGCTCGCCTACGGCTGGCTGCGTCCGAAAGGAAAAGATTTGCTCACCCAATGGCGCACCACGCCCGTGGCCGTGGACTGGAACAAGGACGGCTTGACCGATCTGGTCATGCTCGACCAGGAAGGCTACTTGGCCTTTTTTGAGCGCACCGGAGCCAAGGCAAATGACTCGTTCACGCGCAACTCCAATTTGATTTTACTTTCACCCAAACGCGTTTTTCATGGGGAGAATTTTTCGGTCACCGACAGCCGTCATCGAGTGAGCAACGACTCAGCGGGACCAATCCGGCTTAACAACGGCATCGCCGGATCGAGCGGGCGTCGCAAGCTCTGCGTGGTCGATTGGGATGGCGACGGACGTTTGGATATTTTCGCCAATTCCGCCAACGCAAATTTCCTCCGCCAAACCGGGGCGCGCGACGGAGAATTTTTCTTCCGCGACATGGGATTGCTCGTCGATCAAAACATTGAGGGGCACGACGTCAGCCCGACGATTGTGGACTGGAACGGCGACGGCATTCCGGACTTTCTCGGCGGCGCGGAGGATGGCCGTTTTTATTACCTGCGCAATCCGCGAACGAAGTAAACCCGGACCCGGCGACAGACGGCACGGCTGCGTTTTCCCAACACCGGTAGGGCGAGACTCCGTCGAACCCTGACTCGTGCCGCGATTTAATATTTCCATTCCAACGTTATTTGGTTGTTTGACGCCGCAAGGAGGTCACGGCTCGACAGAGTCTCGCCCCACCGATTGATTGATGCCGTCACGCGATGCCTGAACCGTTTTGGAAAACCTCAATACGGATGGAACTTGAGATTTGGGTTGCCAAAAACGGTAGGGTGAGACTCCGTCGAACCCTGACTCATTCCGCGATTTGATATTTCCATTCCAACGTTGTTTGGTTGTTTGACGCCGCAAGGAGGTCACGGCTCGACGGAGTCTCGCCCCACCGATTGATCGGTGTCATCCGCCCCACCGCCGGTTTGCATTTATCCGCGACTCTTCGCGTCGTCGCCTACAAGATCACGGCTTGAACAACCGGTAATATTTTGTTTGCGGCGCAGATGGGACCACAATGGGATTAGTCTGGCCGCTGGGAGAATTAGCCCAGTTGGTTGGCGACAAACTGAGCGTCTCTTGCAACACAAACCCCGGCGTGGCGGGTGACCACGAGAGAGTCGCTTCGCCGGGACCCGCGGGCACGATGGTGAGCGTGGGTGGCTCAGGAACGGTCATGACTTGAATTGATAGTGTCCTGGACGTATCTCCCAAAGTATAAGTCGCATCGAGAGTGTAAGAAGCTCCAACATAGTATGGTTCAGCATTCAATTCGTTATCTATGGTTTGCTGATAAGGCTCTCCAAAAACGCTATTGATCTGAAGAGCGTAGGATGGTCCAATTACAGCAATGGTATTAAACTTCTGTGTCGGACTTGGTGACCAAACAAAAGTGTCTGGTTGACCATTTAACCCTTTTATGATTCCTAAAGAAAGACCAGTAAACAGATCGGCTGTACCAACAAAATGATAATCTGGTGTTTTTAGAGAAAATGAAATCTCTTCCAAGCTGAACATCTCAACACTTGTTGCCGAAAGTCCAAATGATGCACCATTACCACGCTGTGTTCCATATTGACCACCATCAACAATCCGTCCCCTCCATGAATATCCATTTGGAGTATACACCACATCAGATGAAAGTATTGAGAAGTTTGGTCCCACTAAAGATTCCCAATATGATGGCGTCCCTGGCATTCCAGCTGAAGTTGCACCATTCACCATGGACATAAGAGCGTTTTGAACAAACGCTGGGTTGCTGCTAAAAACTGCTGGACTTAAAAAAGTATAAGTCTGCATAGATGACGGTGGCCCCGCTCCCTTTGCCTGATCGAAGCCAAAGCAGAAGAAACTGAAGAAAAACGCCAGAAAGGCAACATTCATGAATTTTGTATTTGTCATAAGAACTACTGCATTTCCCTCCTGCTGATAGGAAATTGCTTATTTGATGCTCCGCAGTTCACGGCGAATTGCTATTCCATCGGGTTCATTGCCGATGATTTTCTGCCCCTGCCTGATAGTTGCAAGCTCTCTTTTGCCCCACGCATGCACGCAAACGCCGCTTTCCTCCAAGAATTGCCTTTTGATTCTTCGCTTGCCAATTAAAATTCCGCACCGTGTAAAAAATGAAAGCAACCCATCTGATTCTCCTGGCCAGTTGTCTCCTGCTCGGAAATTTTTCAATTCAGGCTGGCGCCGAGTCGGCCACGGCATCTTCTGCCGTGGCGACGGATGCGCGCATGTTCCGTTATCCCGATGTGTCAGCAACGCAGATCACGTTTGTCTATGCCGGCGACATCTGGATCGCGCCGAAGGAAGGGGGCTCCGCGCAACGGCTCAGTTCGCCGCGCGGCGAGGAAACTTTCCCGCGCTTTTCGCCAGACGGCTCGGTCATCGCCTTCAGCGGAAATTACGACGGCAATTCCGACATTTATTCCATGCCCGTGAGTGGCGGTTTGCCCAAACGGATCACGTATCATGGCGCACCGGATCGGATGCTTGGCTGGTATCCGGACGGCAAATCGATTCTCTTCGCCACCTCGCGCACAAGCGAAAAGGACCGGTTCAACCAGCTTTACAAAATTTCCGCGAACGGCGGGCTGGCCGAGAAACTCCCGTTGCCCTACGGCGAGTTCGGCGCGATCTCGCCGGACGGAAAGATGCTCGCCTATGTCCCGATCTCGGTCGATTTCCGGACCTGGAAACGGTATCGCGGCGGGATGAACCCGGACATCTGGCTGTTCAACCTGGAAACCCACAAGGCAAAAAATTTAACCTCCAACGAATCGGCCAGCTCTCAACCGATGTGGCACGGCTCGACGCTTTATTTTCTCTCCGACCGCGACAAGAACAAACGCGCGAACCTCTGGGCCTACGACACCAAGAACAAAGATTTCCGGCAGATCACCTTCTTCGAGGAATTCGACGTGCATTTCCCGAGCATCGGCCCGGGTGAAATCGTGTTCGAGAACGGCGGGCGGCTCCATCTGCTGGACCTGGCGACGGAGAAATCGCGCGAGGTCTCGATCCAGGTGGTCACGGATCGTGCAACGTTGAAGCCGAGGCTGGAGGATGTTTCCCGGTCGGTGCGCGAGCCGGACATTTCGCCGTCAGGGAAGCGCGCGGTCTTCGCGGCGCGCGGGGAAATATTCACCGTGCCAGCCGAGCACGGCGTGGTGCGCAACCTGACGCGCAGCCCTGGCGCGGCGGAACGGTTCCCAACCTGGTCACCGGACGGAAAGAGCATCGCCTACTTCAGCGACCGCACCGGCGAGTATGAATTGACTCTCCGTGCGCCGGACGATTCAGGCAACGAGAAGGTCCTGACGAAGCTCGGTCCCGGTTTTCGCTATCGCCCGTTCTGGTCGCCGGACAGCAAAAGTATCGTGTTCATCGACCAGACGATGCGGGTGCAACTCCATGACCTGGATAAAGAGACGACGAAGCAGATCGACCAGCAGCTCTGGCTTTACCATGGGCAGTTGAGCAATTTCAAAGTCAGTTGGTCGAAGGACAGCCGCTGGATTGCGTTCGCGCACGACACGGAAAACCGGAACAGCGCCATCGCCCTCTACGATACCAGGGAGGAAAAACTGCACATCGTCACGAGCAGCTACTACGACGACAACGATCCGACGTTCGATCCGGAAGGAAAGTATCTCTATTACCGTTCGGGCCGAAATTTTTCTCCTGTTTACAGCGACCTGGACAACACCTGGATTTATCCCAACAGCCAGCAATTGATCGCCGTTCCGCTCCGGAAGGACGTTCCCTCCCCGCTCTCGCCCCGCAACGACGACGAAGGCGAGAAAGTGGAAAAGAAGGAGTCCGAAAAACCGAAGCCCGAGGACGCGGATAAGAAAAAAGACGAGCCGCAGTTGGGCGAGAAAAAAGACGAGCCGAAGAAGGACGACGTGAAATCCGAGGCGAAGGAAGACAAGAAGGCTGACGAGAAGGACGAAAAAAAGGAGACAAAGCCGGCCAAACCCGTGGTCATTGACCTGGCCGATTTCGAGCGACGCGGGGTCATCCTGCCGCCCAAGGCAGGATATTTCGCGGACCTGTTGGCGGTGAACGGGAAGTTGATTTATCGCCGGCTGCCCCGCGCCGGCTCCGAAGACGGGAAGAGCGCGCTGCTCTATTACGATCTGGAAAAGCGCGAATCGAAAACAATCCTGGACGACGTGGATGACGTTATTTTGTCCGCCAAAGGCGACAAGCTTTTGCTCCGGCGAAAGACTGAATACGTCATTGTCGAACCCAAGGAGGGGCAGAAATTCGAAAAGAAACTGCCGATCAGTTCGCTCCAGATGGTGATCGATCCTGTGGCCGAGTGGAACCAGATCTTCACCGAGACTTGGCGGTTGCAGCGCGATTATTTTTACGACCCGAGCATGCACGGCGTCGATTGGAAGTTGATGCGGGAACGTTACGGCGCGTTGCTGAAAGACGCCGTGACTCGATGGGATGTGAACTACATCCTCGGCGAACTGATCGGCGAATTGAATTCCTCCCACACGTATCGGAGCGGCGGCGACACCGAGAACGAGGCCTCGCGCGACGTCGGCTACCTCGGTGTCGATTTCTCGCTGGAAAACGGCGCCTACCGGATCAAGAAAATCATCGAGACTGCAGAGTGGGATAACGAGGAACGTTCCCCGTTGAAGCAGCCCGGACTCGCCGTGAAGGAAGGCGATTATCTGATCGCGGTCAATGGTCTGCCGCTGGATATCGAACTGGAACCGGCCGCTGCGTTTCAAGGCATGGCGGACAAGCCGGTTTTCCTGAAGGTCAATTCCAAGCCGACCAGCGAAGGCGCGCGGGAAATCCTGGTGCAGACGCTTTCGAGCGAATCGCGCCTGCGCCATCTGGCGTGGATCGAGAAGAACCGAAAGCGCGTCGAGGAATTGAGCGGCGGGCAGATCGGCTACGTTTACGTTCCGGACACCGGGCGCGGCGGGCAATCGGAATTGGTCCGGCAATTTCGCGGGCAATTTCACAAGGCGGGGCTGGTGATCGACGAGCGCTTCAACAGCGGCGGACAAATTCCTGATCGCTTCGTTGAATTGTTGAGCCGGAAAAATTTGAACTACTGGGGCGTGCGCGACGGCAAGGATTGGCCCTGGCCGCAGGTCGCGCACAACGGGCCGAAGGCGATGCTGATCAACGGATGGAGCGGCTCGGGTGGAGATTGTTTTCCATTCTACTTCAAGCAGGCAAAACTGGGTCCGCTGGTGGGAACGCGCACCTGGGGCGGCCTGATCGGAATGACCGGCGCGCCATCGCTGATCGACGACGGAAGAGTCACAGTGCCAACCTTCGGGATTTACAGCACGAAGGGCGAATGGATCATCGAAGGCTACGGCGTGGATCCCGACATCAAGGTCGTGGACAATCCTTCCAAAATGGCAAAGGGCGGCGACCCGCAACTGGAACGCGCGGTGGCCGAAGTGATGAAGGCGCTGAGGAAAAATCCGCCCGTGACAGTCAAGAAACCGAAGTACCCGCTCCGCTGAGAACGATGGGGGTGTCGGGTAAAAAGGCCTGCCCAACGAACCCGCAGACAAAAATGTCTGCGCTCCGAACCAGAAGGCGCTCGATCCGGCAGGTTTTGTTGCGCTGAAAGCGTTTGAGCAGCGCGCGGATGACAGGTCGCCCGAACCTGTCGATAGTAAAGCCCAACTTCGGAGCGCAGACATTTTTGTCTGCGAGTTCGCGAGACTCACTCGCCCGCGGTCCCCTAATCGAGCCTCGCCCGCTTTTGGTCGCCCTGCGTCCCGAGGGTTTCAGGCCAAGGGATTTGTCTTGTCGAATTGAGGAAATAGAATGCACCCGCTTTCGAGAACATTCATCAATCGTATTCAGAAAAGACAGAAACACAGTGGCCGTTCTTGTTATGAATGAATCGAAAACGATCGCAAGAATCGTTACGTTCGCTTTGCGCCATCCGATGGGCGGGGAAGTTTTGGTGGAGGACGATGGTTCCATTGATGGAACTCCTGAGCTGGCCAGGGCGGCGGCCGTTTCGTCCGAAAAAACCATGGCCGTTTGTGGCGGCGACAACGAGGTCCGAATGCTGAAGGCAGCGCAGCATGTCCCGCGCACGGATCTGCGAGCGATTTTAACTTTGCTTGGACATCCCTCTCCCAGCAAACCCGATCTCCGCGAAGCGCCTCCGGTCAAGGCCTCCCGGGAGCAGGAATTATTTCGCAGTATAGCCGCCGTCCACCGGCAGGTTGGCGCCGGTCACGTAGCGAGAAGCGTCGCTCAACAGAAACACCACCGCTCCGCCCAAATCATTTTCGTCCGCCATCCGGCCCAGCATGGTCTGGCGATTGTAATTGCTGAGGAACGGTTCCGGTTGATTGTTGAAAAAGCCGCCGGGCGAAACACAATTCACCCGCACATTATCTTTCCCGTAAACACTGGCGAAATAACGGCTCAGATTGATCATCCCGCTTTTGTGGAAAAAATAATCCGGCGGCGGCACACCCATGTCGGTTCCTTCGTAAAGTTCCGGGCTGGGGCCAACCATTCCCTGCATCGAACCAATATTCACGATGCTGCCGGACTTTTGGCGGCACAGGATTTCGCCAAAGGCCCGCGCCATCAGGAACACGCCCGTGGCATTCACGCGCATGGATTGCTCCCAGGTTGCCAGCGGGTCGTCCAAACCTTTCATAGTTCGGACGACGGAATTATTGACCAACCCGTCAACCCGGCCAAATTTTTCCAAAACCCGATCGCGCAAGGAAAGGATGGATGTCTCATCGCCTTGATCGAATGCTTCGCAATGGATCGCGAAACCTTCCTTCCCTTTTTTCTCGGCAATCTTTCTAAGATTTTCGAGGTTGCGCGAAGCGATGACGAGCGTCGCGCCCGCCTCAGCCAAGGCGCAAGTGAGTTGTCGCCCGTAAAGGCCCGCGCCACCGGTCAGGACAACGACTTTATTTTTTAAACTGAATTGGTCGAGGATCATGGAATTGGGATTCACGATTCACGATTGCACCAAGCCTTCCATCCGGATGGTCTCGGGTCACTTCGCCCCTTTATTCCTTCCTTCCAGCCGGTCCAGCCGTTTGCGCACGTCCATGAGTTCGTGATAGAGCGCGGTGGCCACGTCTTCCGCAGGGATGCGCGCCTTGTCCTCGAGTTTGGGAACGAGATCCGCCAGGCGCACGGAGCCCAGCGTCCGTTTGGACTTGTCCGCCTGCAGATGCTCCTTCTGTTCTGAGTAGCGTTCCTCCATCAAATCCAAGGCGGCCAGACATTGCGCGTGGGAAAGAGGTTTCCGATTTTTGTCTGCCATCGGGTCTTCCGCCTTCTCGCGCTCGGCCTCGCTCAACCCGCCCAGCAGGACTTCGCGAATGGCGTCGGGGATTTCCTGATCGAGAAGGTCTGTCCGGCCCATGGCGGTGCCCGTCACTTTCCGTTTATGCAGTTCCCGGAGAAAGGCGCCGATCAGGCTGAAACGGGTGGCCTCCGTATCCTTCACGTCCACCACCACCGGTTTCCCGTCGCTGACCTTCGCGGCGTAGGCGAGGTCGCCATCGATCTTGCTCGGCAGCCAGTTGGATTCCTCGGCGATGCGCTTCCGGGCGGAACGGACCATGTCCAGCTTGATAACGGGCGTGAGCACCGAGATCCGGAGTTGTTCCGGTTTGCCGCGAGCGGCCGGGTCGCTCTTCGGTTTTGCTACCGCGGAAACGCCGACTTTGGGGGTAGGGCCCGGGATCTTCGGCGGAGGTGGTGTGGTCGGCAGCAGTCCGGCCCCG
>Ga0163152_10009396_pt1 | contig 10211 bp, 7 predicted proteins | sample OliLakLV19MP8IB2_FD_148635 | JGI IMG/M metagenome (GOLD analysis project Ga0163152, IMG submission 148635) | Freshwater microbial mat bacterial communities from Lake Vanda, McMurdo Dry Valleys, Antarctica - Oligotrophic Lake LV.19.MP8.IB-2 | ecosystem: Environmental > Aquatic > Freshwater > Lake...
GCACTGTTGGCTGTCAGGTGCCGCTCGCTTTCAGGCGTCGTGCCCCGCGAATTCATCTTCCCCCCAAACGTAACGGAGTCTCGGCACAGTCATGGCAGGCCATTCCCATTGGGCGGGCATCAAGCACAAGAAGGCCCTCGTCGACGCCAAGCGCGGCAAACTCTGGAGCAAGCTTTCCAAGGCGATCATTATCGCGGCCAAGCACGGCGGCGGTGATCCCGATAGCAACCTCAGGCTGCACTACGCGATCGACTCCGCCCGCGCAGTCAGCATGCCCAAGGACAACATCCAGCGGGCGATCAAGCGCGGCACCGGCGATGTCGACGGCGCGAACTTCGAGGAGATACTTTACGAGGGCTACGGCGCCGCCGGCGTGGCCATTCTCTGCGACGTGCTGACCGACAATCGCAATCGCACCGCGAGCGAGGTGCGCAAGATCTTCGATATCGGCGGCGGCAAGCTCGGCGAGACGGGCTGTGTCGCCTGGATGTTCGAGCGCAAGGGCTTGTTCGTCGTGCCGGAGGACAAGGCCGACGAGAACGCGCTATTGGAACTGGCTCTCGAAGCGGGCGCCGACGACGTCAAGCACGTTGATACCCGGTTTGAAATCACCTGCGAGCCCAGCGCGTTTCAGGGCGTGTCCGACGCGCTAATCGCGGCCGGCATCGAGCCTGAGGTCAAAGAGATCGCCCGCATCCCGAAGAACACGGTCGACCTCGACACGGAGACGGCGCGCGCGGTGCTGCGGCTGGTCGAGCGGCTCGACGATCACGACGACGTGCAGAGCGTGAGCGCGAATTTCAATATCCCGGAAGAAGCGCTGGCGGAGTTGGAGGGGTAAGGCGTTCCCATACCGCTGCTTAATGCCACTTCTTCAAGTGCTCGGCGTGCGTCGCCAGGTAGGCGCCATCGCCAAAGTGCTCGTCGTAGAACTCCGTATCGATGTGCTGCGCCTGGGCGTAGAGCCGGGCGTACAGACTGGGCGTCGTTGCCGGAAATTTGCCGAACGTGGTGTGAATGTAGTCGGCCACTTCGCCTAAGCACTCGACGAACTCCGGCGTGTAGCGGTGCACGCCCTGCTTGACCTTGGCGTTGTCGCGATAAGGGCCGGCCGTGGCCGGGTCGTATGTTCCGCCGGGGCCGAACTTGCGCTCGATCAGCTTGGCCGCCGCGGCTCGCATGTCCGGCACATACGGAGGGCAGAACCCTTCGAACACGCCATCGAGCCCCACGGGGTTGGGTCCGCTCCACTCGGGCCGGCTGACAAAGCGGAAGCCGAAACCCGCGATGCCGTCGGCGGCCGAGCCTCCCAGCAGGCTCATCGGATTGATGCCCGAGTAAAGCCAGCCGCCGAGCCCCATCGCTTGCAGCACGAGCACGATGTTGTAATTGGCGGCCGTGATTTCGCCGACGGCCGTGGCCAGCAGGTACTGCTCGAAGTCAGCCAACGGCACCCGGCGCGTGTCGTCGAGCAAGCCCGAGCGGATAAACGGCGCGAGATTGCCGCAGGGGCGATCGTTGATTGTGTCGTAGGGGAAGGCCTTCTCGCCGAGCAAAATCGCCAGCCCGTCGAGCGTTTGCTGCGCCAGGTCGACGATCGGCATGAACAGCGTGGTGCCGGGCTGATTGGCCGTCCAGAAGTTGTGCGACTCGATGTGCGGGAACTCCTTCGGCAGCGTCACCCGCGAGTCGCCGATCTTCTTGACGTGCCGCGCGGTGCGCTCGACGAGCGTCTCGAAGTCGGCGGCTGATTGCAGTTCTTGCAGCCGCTGGGGCGCGAGATCGCGAAACTGCGTGATGTAGGCTCCCGAGTCGTCGGTGAACAACAGCTCCGACGCATGAATGCCGGCCGCGCTGGGATACGTGCGCCCGACCAATCGCACGGGGTAGTTGCAACCGGTCCCCGCCGGCGAGGTAAACGTGTGGGGCAGGCCGAAGTTCCAGCCGCTGATGCCGGCGCCGCAGAGCACCAGAATCGTGCGTTCGGCCTCCGACAGCGGATGCGGCTTGTGCTGCGATTGGTACTTGAGCGGCCCGTCGGGCACGCTCATCCCCAGGGCAAAGCGCCGCGCCCGGCGGCCAAAGATCGCCTCTAACAGCGGGAAGCGGTTCAGCTCTTCGATCAGGTGCTTCTGGGCCACGGACCGGTTCTCCACGACAAGCAGTGCGATTATTTCGCGGTCATGATTTCGTGTGGCAGCTCACTTCGCCCGTCTTACTTGGCCACGTCGGGCACCGCGTACAGCAGCACGCGCGGGTCGGCCGCGGCGATCGCCAACTGCGCGCCGTCGGGCGACCAGGCCAGGGTGTATCCGCTTTTGACCGGCAGCTTCTCCTGGTGCAAGCCGGCGCCGTTGGCCGCGTCCCAGAAGTGCAATGTGCCGGTGTAGCCGATCGTGGCGATGCGCGTGCCGGCCGGGTTGTACGCCGCGCGATAGATGTAATCGGTGTGGCCCGAGATGCTCATCGTCGGCTTGTCTTCGGCGGCGTTCCAGACGAGCCAGGTCTTGGCCAGCCCGGCGGCCAGAATCTTCGCGCCATCGGGCGACCACATCACGCTGTAGAGCCCGTCGGCGATGCCGTCCTTGAGCTCCTTCGTCTGCTTGGCGTCGGCGGCCTGCCACAGCCGCACCGTTTTGTCGGCCCCGCACGAAGCGAGCTGCTCGCCCGAGGGATGAAAGGCGACCGAGTAAACCTGCGAGGCGTGCCCAGCGCAGTTCGCGTAGTTCGCGCCATCGGCCGTGTTCCAGAGTTTGACCACCTGGTCGGCGCCGGCCGAGGCGAGGCGCGCGCCGTCGGGGCTGAAGTCGAGGCCATAGACGTGCTGGGCGTGCCCCGCCAGCTTCAAGCGCGGCGCGAGCGCGGCGGCATCGGCTGCCGGCGGTGTGCTAGCGACGGCAAAATCGTAGACGAGCACGGTCTTGTCGAGCCCGGTGGTGGCCAACTGCTTGCCATCGCGCGACAGGGCGACCGCTAGCACGAGGTCGGTATGATCGCCGAGCGTGCGGATCGCTTGCCCCGTGGCGCGGTCCCAGATCTTCACCTTGCGATCGAAGCCGCCGGAGACCAGGAACTTGCCGTCGGCCGAGTACGCGACCGTGTAAACGGGTTCGCCATGTCCTTCAAGAAACGTCAGCATGCTGGAGGACCCTCACGGTCAGGTTTCGGTAGGGCAGAGCGCGTCGGCGGGGCACCGCGTTTTGCTGGAGCACAGCATTTCGGTGGGCGCAGCGTTTCCGTCAGGCACACTGCGAAGCTGGCCCGCGCGGGAGGCTTACCGCTGGCACTTGTCGCACCAATCGTAGGCGGCCGCGGCGGGCTTCGCAACCATCGGCCCGGCAACACGTTGCAGAGGGGATCGCCCCGCAAACTGCTCTATCTCGCGCTGCGGTGATTTGCGATACTTGGCGCGACGGAAAGTCTTCGTTTGCGCGCCCCAGCGCGCGATCGATCGGCCAGCGTTCGATCGGTTTATTCTCCAGCGACAGGATGTCGCCATGTCCTACGATTCAACGTCCCACGATTCAAACAGCCCGCCAACGCCCGACTGCTCGATCCTGCTGCCGCACTGCGAAACCAGCGCGTGCATGGCGGAAGTCATCGCGCGGCTCGCCGCCGCCGCCACGCAGGCAGGGCTCGCGGCGGAATTCCTCTCGATCGACAATGGCACCGCCGGCAGGGCCACGTCTGATCTGGCTCGCCAGGAACTCGATCAGCCAAATTCGCGCCTGCTGCGTTTCGAGCAACCGGTGGGGCTCGGCGCCGCGTGGGCCGCGGGCATCGCCGCGGCACGCAGCGATCTCGTGGTCGCCTGGCAGGCCAGCCGTAGTTATTCGCCCGACGATCTGCCGCGCCTGGTGGCGCGGCTCGCCCGGGCCGACTTGATCTGCGGTCGTCGTCGCCGAACCTGGCTGGCGCGCCAAGCGCGGCGCGTCGGGCTCTGGCCAAGGCAGCTCTTGATGGGGGGCGACGTGCTCGATCCGCGCTCGCCCGTGTGGGCAGCGCGGCGCGAAGCGGTCGCGGGCCTGCCGCTCGAGCTGGGGCTCGAAGGTTGGCTCGCCACGCTCGTCGCCAGGCGAGGTTTCCGCGTTTGCGAACTGAACATCGACTTTGACGCCGCGCATGCCGAGGGTTCGATCGCAGGGACTTTCGCGCCGCATCTTTCCGAACTATTGGCCGCCCGGCACATCTGCCGCTGGCCACTGTTTGGCAAGCCGCTCGAAGTGATCGACCGCGCCGCATCGCACCAGAACATGAACACTTCGGGGCAGTCCCCTGCCACCCCGACAGCGGCCGATGGCGCCGCGAGCCTGCCCGGCCCTTGGCTGGCCGCCGAGTTTCAGCCAGCGCAGCACCAGCGCGAAGACCGGGCCGCCTGACGAACGAGTTCTTGCCAAGACTGCCTTCATGAGCAACAACGTGACGATCTTCTTTTCGGCCGGCGACCCCAGCGGTGACGTGCACGCCGCCAATCTGGCCCGCGCGATTCGCGCGCGGATGCCCGCGACGCGGTTCGTTGGTTACGGTGGTCCGCAACTGGCGGCGGCCGGTTGCGAGCTGCACGCCGATCTGACGGCGCTGGCCGTGATGTGGTTCGCTCGGGCGCTGGTGAACCTGCACAAGTTCTGGGACCTGGCGAGCCGAGCCGATCGTTACTTCGCGCACCACCGCCCCGACGCCGTGGTGCTGATCGATTATCCCGGCTTCAACTGGTGGATCGCCCGGCGAGCCAAGGCGCACGGCATCCCGGTGTTCTACTACACGCCGCCGCAGATCTGGGCCTGGGCGAGTTGGCGCGTGAGCAAGATGCGCCGCTTCGTCGATCACGTGCTGTGCAGTCTGCCATTTGAAGAGCCGTGGCTGCGCGAGCGCGGCTGTCATTCGACGTTCGTAGGCCATCCGTTCTTCGACGAAGTGCGCGAGCGGCAGCTCGACCAGGCGTTCATCGACCGTTATCGCCAGCCGGGCCGACCGCTGTTGGTGATTCTGCCGGGCTCGCGAAATCAGGAAGTCGAACTGAACCTGGCCGGCTTCCTGCGCACCGCGGCCATCGTGCTGTCGCGATTTCCCGATCTGCGGATCGCGGTGGCCTCGTTCAAGCCACGACAAGCCGAGCGGGCCCGCCAGATGGTCGAGGCCAGCGGGCTGCCGGTCGACGTCTTCGTCAAGAAAACGCCCGAGCTGATGCACCTGGCCGATTGCTGTCTGGCGACGTCGGGCTCGGTATCGCTCGAGTTGCTCTATCATGGCAAGCCGACGGTGATCGGCTATCGCATCAGTCCGCTGGCCTTTAAGGTGCAAGAACGGTTCCGGCACACGAAGTACATCACGCTGGTCAATTTGCTGGCGGCCAAGGAACTTTGCCCTGCCGATCGCACGCCGTTTGATCCGACGTCGCCCGACGCCGACGAGGCGCTGTTCCCCGAGTACTTGAGCCCCGTCGATCGCTCGCAGCAGATGGCCGGGCACCTGATCGAGTGGATTGGCGAGCCGGACCGGCGCGCGGCGCTCGTGGCGCGGCTCAAAGAACTGTGCGACCGCGTCGGACAGCCGGGCGCATCGCAGCGAGCGGCCTCCTACATCGCCAACGAGCTGCGGCGCTTGCAGCCGGGCGTGCCGCGCCCCCACTTCCGTCCTGGCATGATCGTGCCGGGCACGCACTACCAGTTGCCGGCGCGACCGGTTGCCGAACTGGCCTCGCGCGATTGAGGGCCTGGTCTAACTTTTCTTCGCGCCACCCACCCAGGTGCGCGCCGTTGGGCCGGCGTGGTATTCTGACAGGCAGCGGGGGCGATGTTCCCGCGGGCGTCGGTGAAGCCGAAGCTTAGCCGCGAAGTCCGGGGTCGCAGACCCCGGCTACAGATTCCTTCAAGGGCCTGCCAGGCCCCACGACAATCGCCGCGCCACTGGTCAGCGAGCAGCGTTATGAAACCACTCAAGTCCGGCGGCGGCTGGCAGGCCATCTGGTACACGCTGCGCAAGGGGCGCGAAGTCGGCTTCTGGCGACTCTGGAAGGCGATGCGCTCGAAGAACGCCTGCAAGACGTGCGCGGTCGGCATGGGGGGCCAAAGCGGTGGCATGATCAACGAGGCGGGCCGCTTCCCCGAGGTCTGCAAGAAGTCGCTGCAGGCGATGGCCGCCGACTTGCAAGGAGCCATCCGTCCCGATTTCTGGAGCACCTACTCGGCCGCGCAGTTGCAGGCCTTCTCGCCGCGCGAGCTGGAAAGCTGCGGCCGGCTCTCGCAGCCGGTGCTGCTGGAGCGAGGGCAAGCCTACTATCGCCCGATCGGCTGGGACGAGGCCTTCGAGCGAATCATTCGGCGGTTGCGGGCGGTGCAGGCCAATGAGACGTTCTGGTACTCGAGCGGCCGCAGCTCGAACGAAGCCGCCTTCTTGCTGCAACTGTTGGCCCGCATCTACGGCACCAACAACGTCAACAATTGCAGCTACTACTGCCATCAGGCGAGCGGCGTGGGGCTGACGTCGGCCTTGGGGACCGGCACCGCCACGATCGAGCTCGAGGATCTGGAACACGCCGATCTCGTGTTCTTAATTGGCGGCAATCCGGCCAGCAATCACCCGCGGCTGATGACCACTTTGATGAACTGCCGCCGCCGTGGCGGGCAGGTGATCGTTATCAATCCGGTCGTCGAGACGGGGCTGGTGAACTTTCGTGTGCCGAGCAGCCCGACGAGCATGCTATTCGGCTCGCCGATCGCCAGCTTGTACGTGCAGCCGCACATCGGGGGCGATCTAGCGCTGTTGACGGGCATCGCCAAGCGACTGGTCGAGCGGGCCGCGGCCGAACCAAATGCCCAGCCGAATGCCGCCCCGGCCGCCGCGTCAGCAGTAATTGACGAGCCCTTCCTGCGCGAGCACTGCGAAGATTGGGACGCGCTGCGCGGCGCGCTCGAAAGCGCCTCCTGGGACGAAATCGTCGCGAAGTCGGGCGTCTCGCGCGACCAGATCGACGAGATCGCCACCCGGTATATCGCGGCCCGCAATGTGGTTTTCGCCTGGACGATGGGGATCACGCACCACGCGCACGGTGTCGAGAACGTGCAGGCGATCGTCAATCTGGCGGCGCTACGCGGCATGTTGGGCCGCCCTCACGCGGGCGTGCTGCCGATCCGTGGCCACTCGAACGTGCAGGGGATTGGCTCAGTGGGCGTCACGCCCAAGCTGCGCGACGCGATTCTCGAACGGCTCCAATCGCACTTCGGCGTGCAGTTGCCGACGACGCCGGGCCTCGACACGTTGGGCTGCATCGAGCAGGCGGACGCCGGGCAAATCAAGGTTGGCATGTGCCTTGGCGGGAACCTCTACGGCTCGAATCCCGATGCCACGTTTGCGGCCCTCGCGATCAGCCGGCTCGACCTCGTCTGTTACTTGAACACGACGCTGAACACGGGCCATGCGCATGGGCTGGCTGCCGAGACGATCATCCTGCCCGTGCTCGCGCGCGACGAAGAGCCGCAGCCGACCACGCAGGAATCGATGTTCAACTTTGTGCGCTTGAGCGATGGCGGGCCGAGCCGGTTCGACGGGCCGCTTAGCGAAGTTGAGATCGTCTGCACGTTGGCCGACGGTATTCTGCCGGCCGGCGGACCGATCGATTGGCGCAGCCTGCGCGAGCATCGCCAGATTCGCGAGCTGATCGCGCGGATTGTGCCGGGCTTCGAGCCGTTGGCGCAATTGGATCGCACCAAGCAGGAGTTCCATATTGGCGGCCGCGTGCTGCACGCGCCGCGGTTTCCGCGAACCGGCGGTCGCGCCAAATTGCACGTGCACACGCTGCCTGAGCTGGCCGGCGCCGACAACGGGCACCTGCGGCTGATGACCGTGCGCAGCGAAGGGCAGTTCAACACGGTCGTCTACGAAGACTACGACTTGTATCGAGGGCAGGATCGCCGCGACGTGATCTTGCTGCACCCCGACGACATCGCGCGCCTGGGCTTGGCGGCTGAGCAGCGCGTGACCGTCAGTTCAACGACCGGCCATCTCGACGGCATTCTGGTGCGCGCGTTTCCGGCGATCCGAGCGGGCAATTCCTTGATGTACTATCCCGAGGCGAACATGCTGGTGCCGCGCGTGGTCGATCCGGCGTCGCGCACGCCGGCGTTCAAGAATGTGCCGATCACGGTGGTGCCGATGCCGGCGCGGCAGGGTGACGGCTCGCGTGGTGCCAGTATGAATAGCGCGGTCGTACCAATCGCCGGCACGAATGGTCAGTCGGCCGATCCGCCGCTGGCTGCCGCCGGTCACTCGACGCGCGATTCGATGAAGGCGTGCTAAGGGCCGGACGCTCGCGGATAAGGTGTGCCACTGCTTGCCGGTCGATCGAGCGCGAAGTTCTCCGCAACAAGGCACCGGCAAGCAGTGCGAGATCGCGCGACGCTCGGCGAGGGACAGTCCCATATTTTCGGACGGCGCAGGTTGGCCGTCGCATCGACGAGCACCGAAAAATGGGACAGTCCCCGGCACGGCTTGTTCGTCGGCGGATACCGGAATCAGAAAGCGTCCGCAGTTCTGGCCGACTGCCAAGCAGTGGCACACCTGCCTAACACCGAAAAATGGGATAGTCCCCGGCATGGCGTCCCAGCGAGCTAGCGCCGGACTTCGACAAGCTCAGCCGAGCAGATAGATCCCGCGGCTAACTTATGGAATCGGCGTCTGCTTGGTACGATTTCGCTCATGCGACAGATCGGCACCCTTCCCGACCCCCAGCAAGCCCAGCGGTTTGCCGACTATCTGCTGACGCAGGGGATCACCACCAAAATCGATTCGCACGACGGCGTGGCGACCGTTTGGGTGCGCGAAGAGGACCAGGTGCCGCGGGCCAGCGAAGAGCTGGCGACCTTCACGCGCGACCCGAACAGTGAGCGTTATGTCGCCGCCGTGCCCGAGGCCCAGTCGCTGCGTCGCGAGATAGAGCGTCGGGAGAAGCAGTTCCGCCGCAACTTGATCGACGTCCGCCGCCGCTGGAGCTCGGCGGGGGCGACGGGCCCTCGCCCTGTGACGAATGCCCTGATCGGCATCAGCGTGCTGATTTCCGTGCTAACGTCATTCGGCAAGGGGTCGATGGCTTTTTGGTTATTTATCTCGGCCTATGTTCCCCAGCACCCGACGCTCGGCACATTGATCGAAGTGTGGCACGGTCAAATCTGGCGGCTCGTAACCCCAATCTTCATGCACGGTGGTCCGCTGCACCTGATATTCAATCTGCTCTTGCTGCACCAGATTGGCCCTCGAATCGAGAGCCGGATTAGATCAACTCGATACGTCATGCTCGTGCTGGTCATCGCGGCGATCTCAAATGTCGCTCAGTATCTCGCGCAGGGACCGGCCTTCTTGGGCATTTCGGGAGTCGACTTCGGGCTATTCGGCTACCTGTGGATGAAAAGCCGATACGATCCTGGTTCGGGGATGTTGATCGACCAGCAGACCGTCATTTGGATACTGGGCTTCGGAGTGCTATGTCTGACCGGCTGGTTGGGCGATATCGCCAACTGGGCGCATGGTGTCGGGCTGGCGACCGGCATGGCGATCGGCTACGCCCCCGTTGCCTGGCGAAAAATCTCGCGACGCTGACAACACACCAAGAATTGACACCTCGGATTTAGGATCGGCCGAAGAATAACTTCTCGTCGATTCCCTCTCCCCTTGCGGGAGAGGGTTAGGGTGAGGGGTTCAATAAATCAGGAAGTTATTCTTCGGCCGATCCGTAGACTGGAGCGATTTGACATGCTGCACGCGGTGATCATGGCCGGAGGAGCTGGCACCAGGTTCTGGCCCGAGAGCCGCGCGGCGCGGCCCAAGCAACTGCTGAACCTCGCCGGCCAGCGCTCGATGTTGCAAGCGACCTTTGATCGCTTTAACGGGCTCGTGCCGCCCCAGCGCAGTTATGTGGCGACCGCCGCGCCGCTGGTTGCCGCCACGGCCCAGCAGTTGCCCGAGCTGCCGGCGGCGTCCATCGTCGGCGAGCCGTGCAAGCGCGACACGGCCCCCTGTATCGGTTTGATGTCGCTGCTGGTCGCGCGCGACGACGTCGACGCCACGCTGTTGGTTTCACCTGCCGATCACGTGATCGAACCGGCCTCGGCGTTCGTCGACGCCGTCCGCCTGGCCGACGCCCTGGTGCGCGAGCGGCCGTCGCGGATCGTCACCTTCGGCATCAAGCCGACGTACGCGGCCGAGAGTTTTGGTTACAT
>Ga0163152_10009397_pt1 | contig 10209 bp, 8 predicted proteins | sample OliLakLV19MP8IB2_FD_148635 | JGI IMG/M metagenome (GOLD analysis project Ga0163152, IMG submission 148635) | Freshwater microbial mat bacterial communities from Lake Vanda, McMurdo Dry Valleys, Antarctica - Oligotrophic Lake LV.19.MP8.IB-2 | ecosystem: Environmental > Aquatic > Freshwater > Lake...
GTTTACCACCGCTTGGAACATCGCGTGGACGCCCATATTCTGGTGGTGTTCCTGGCCTACTGCCTGCAAGTCACACTCAAGAATCGGCTAGCGCTTCATGCACCGGGGCTGACACCCGCCGCCGTGTTGGACAAACTCTCGGCCATTCAAATGATCGACGTCTGGGTGTCGACCGTCGATGAACGCTGGCTGATTTTGCCCCGCTACACGAAACCGGAGAAGGACACGTTGCTCCTCCTGCAAAAGCTTCGTCTCCAACTCCCCGTTCAACCTTCCCCACGCATCACCGCTCTCGCTGTTCAAACTACTGTTCCCAGATCGGCAAATTCTGATCTGCGGTGAAGACCTAGCCGACGCCTCTGCTCAATCAAAAGCACTTAGCAGCCTCCGTAGCCCCCAACTGCGAAAGTCGGGCTAGCAATGACCGCAACGGACGAAGCAAAGAAGCAAATTGCCTTGGCCTCCACCAACCACGGGATGAGGTTCGAATTCGAGGATCAGGAAATTCAACAGATCTATCGAAGCGGCTCGTGGCAGGTTGGCGAACGTAGAAGATGCGAACGCGGCAATTTAGAGCGTTCAGCACACAACATTCTAGACGGTAGCCGCTATTCCTCGCTCATTGAGTAGCGAAACAATGGCTGGAGCGCCACTCGCAATTGTAGACGCGATTCGCCCCTTAGCATCGACTAAGATCGCCCCAGGTGTACCATGCACGCCGAACGCTAATCCAGTGATGAAGGTGTCATCAAGGAGGATCGGAGATTGCAGACCCATTGCACGATTCGCTTCAACAGTGCCCGAGGAAATGAGCAGAAACTGTGGATCTCCTGTTGGACTATTTCGCTCCCACTGCTTTAGTTCGGGGAGCATCTTGGTACAGAATCCACAACTCGGGTTCCAGAACAGTACAACCGTCTCTCGTTTGAAAAACGAAGAAACAGCGACAGTATTGCCATTGAGATCCGCGAGTTTCTGAGATGGCGCAAGGTCACCGACCTTTGGCGCAGGAGGAGGCACTGGAGCAACTGCAACCGGACGGGCAGCGGTTTCGACCAACCCCGCAATTGCTTGAGCTCCCATGACGACGGTGCTCCCGATCAAACCGTCAGGATTGACGAGCACGGCACCAGGAGTGCCGCTAACCATGAATGCATCAGCAACCTCACGTTGTCTTTGCAGGAGCACATGCTTCAGACGATGATCACCAAGCTTGGCGCGATTCTCTTCAGGTGAGCCACCGCTGATAAGGACGAACGTGAGATTCGCGACTTGTTTCTCCCAGCGTGCGATGTCCGGTAATAGAGCTAAGCATGGACCACACGCTGGGTCAGAAAAAATTAGAACAATGGGACGCCGTTCTGCTCTGAGCGTATCGAGAGTGATCAGCGCACCGCCGCCAATCGAGGAGATCTCGAAGGACGGAGCTGGACTACCAACGGCCAAGCCGGTCTGAGTAGACTGCAACACACCACCAGCGCTCGCCAGTTGCTCTTCTAAAGCATCCATTCGCAATAACAACCGTCCATTTTGGCGGAACAAATGAATGGTGAACCACCACTGAGAGGCTAATGTGAGAACCAACAGCGCGATCAAAACAAGAGCGGTCGCGGATAAGCCATCTGCCAATAAGAAAACACTAGTTGGGATAGCTGCGTTGACTTGCCACAACACGAAACCAGCTATTACAACCAGAAGTCCATTTCGAACCAATGTTGGCCAGCCAACTGGTTCGGAATGAATCTGGCCAAAGCAGTTACAATCCGGCTTTTTTCCTCGCGCAAGGTTAATGCTGATAGCGACGATGAATACCACAAGAAGCGAAATCGCTAGAATACTACCCCACTGCACAGTCGCCTGCGGTAGTAGCAGAACTGCTGTAGCGAGTTCCAACAGAGGCAGTAGAAGGCCTAGTATAGGAGACGCCCAATCGGGTGCTCCAAAATCTACTACCGTCTTCCGTGTAGCCTTCAAATCCGCGAGCTTCGCGAGTCCGGCGACCAGGAATACTATAGCGACAATCAGCCTGAAAACGAGAGCAATGATCTCCATTCCTAAATGCTAGCGCCTACCAATCGTCGGCCCGTTGGCAGCGACAGAAGCTCTCGCACTCGGGTTTGTGGAATTGCTAGGTGCAGTTTGTGGCGGACACTGTAAAGAAATCGGAATACATACCGAGTTTCCGCAGCATGTGCCAAGGGCGCATAGTGTGCCTGGAGGACAAGGGGTGCTGTTGCAGATTGCCAGACCAGCGCAGGCCGTACTACCGGGCACACACAATCCACCACCGGACGCGACCGTCACGCATACGCAATCCGAATTTGTACTGCATGGAACAAAGGTGGAACAGGTCGCTCCTACGCAACTCTTGTTGGGGCTAGTGCATACACCGTTATCGCAAATGTAGCCAGCCTGACAGCACACACCATCACAGCATTCAAGACCCTGTTGAGCGCACACTACATTGGGTACGCAGGTGTTATTGAGACAGTCTTGGCAGGGATCGCAGCAAACTCCATTACAAGACTGCTGGTTGGGAGCACATCCACAATAGCGGGACTTGGCTGCGTTACAGGCACCTTCACTTGCGAAGCTACAGACGATGCCAGACAATAGGGTACATGCAGTAATTGCATACGGGTTTTTCGCCTTAAGGCAGTAGCGAAAGCCCTGCAGTCCGCATGCAACTCCGCCTAATGCTACGGCGTTACACAGATGATCGAAAAGTCCCTCACAAAATGCTGATGAGATAGCCCGCGGATCCTGTGCAGCTGCCTTCGCCGAATCAGAGGATCTAGAAATAGCGCTCGTTTGGCCCAAGGAGTGAGCAAAACCAGATCCGTGAGCCGTCGAAGCCGATGTTGAATTGCTCTGAGTCGCAACGGTCTGGACAACACGACCGTTGGAATCGACGGTTAGAGCATATATTGGAGTTCCATTGTTGGAAACAATCGCTATGACAAGCAGATCTCTCGCAGGAGTTGCTGAATAACGGATAGTTGCAGTGCTCCCTCCCGTGCCCAAAAAATTAGTCTCAATCCCGGATGCAAGGAGTTGAGTTCCGCTGTACAGAAATACCGAATCAGACGTGCCAACGGAGACAAAGCCACGGGTCGTTAGATAGTTTTCCAATCTCAGGTACGACCCGTTTCGACTGGCCGCTGTACATAGAGATTGGGCGGTTGAGCCAGGATTGCAAGAGCCGCAGGTGCTGTTGTCAATATCGCAAGCACGACAAGTACCACAGACGATGGCCGCGTCGGCTCTTCGCAGTCCGAGTGATGCTATGATGAGTCCGGTGACGCCACGGGCGAAGCGGCGAACGACATCACGCCGCGAAATACCCTTTGCGATATCTCGTGCAAGATCATCGAAGAAAGTCATTATGTTACACCTCAGATTTTTCTGCAGTACGCCGACATTTAAACAGAACCACTATGAGGCCGCTACCGAGCAAAAACAGTGAACTCGGCTCCGGGACAGCAGCACCTGAGTTGTATGCACCGACAACATTCTCTAGTCCAAAACCTTGACCGACGAATGGATCGGGATTGTTCAGCCTTGATCGGAATTCGATTCGAGCTATCTGCTCACGCGGGCCACTTGTCACAAATCCAAAAAAGCCAGTGTCCAACGTTACCTGAACCGTGCCGCTGGTTCCGCCCCCCACACCATAAAGAACCATGTTCAGTAGTTCTCCGGATTGAGCGCCATAAAAGTTCGCGCCCCAGCCGTACACAGTGCTGCCGAATACCATGTTGACCGTGAGGACGCCGAACTTGGTGTACATGGCCGCATTCGTCGCACCACTGTTGTCGCTGAACTCTACCGGAGGAACATCAATGAAGTTCCGGAAGTCCCCACCGATTGGATCGAAGCCAATCTGCTCAAGTGAAAATGGGCCAACATTGAGGGAGGTCGCCTGGAAGTATGTGTCGGCGGCGAAGCCTGAAAAAGTCTCCGAAAATTGGGAACTCCCTGAAACAGCAGCTTGCCAAGTCGCCAGTGAGGTATACGTTATGGTCGCGGCACCGAGTGTTACTTGTGCCGACGAAGATACCAGCGCCAATGTGAAGAGAGAGACGACGACGCCGTAACGTAGAATCATAATAGCGCGAGTATGCCATAGTGAATAGTGGTATTGCAAGCTAAAACAATCACGGCAAATTTGTTGTCAATAGGCGAATCCCCCGGACGCTCTAATTTTTAGTCATGGCACCATGGGCTGAAGGTTCTTGATCCGTTCTCAGGACATGCCTATTCGGTCGTACCGGCCTGTAGTAGCGTCTCCGTAAACTGGTCAAAGGTTGGCCGTCGCCGTCTGAGATCAAGCGGGAACATATCAACCTGATCGGCGACTACTACTGGCGAATGGATGCCGGGCTCCGGAACCGGAAACTACGCCCCCTCAGGACCGGTGTCACTCCTTAGCGTGCAAATTTTAACCCATGGAGGAGTGACCCCAACAATCTCCTGCGGGACACCGGATCACTCCGGGTCCCGCCGGAGTTGTATTGCATTCCCCCAAACGCCCAAGTCATCAACAGTCCCGGTAGCCGCCCAACCGCCGCTTCCGGACCCGTAGTCAAGCCGCAACGTCTGCGGCGCCGCGTGAACGCCGTGTTGTCACGGCAACGGGCGCGACGCGTCACGCATCCTTGCCGGAACGACACCTCTAATTCGGACTGGGGCTTCGGTGGTTGGGTTCTGGGCCGTTGCGGTTGTTGCCAGCCATACCAGCGAGCCGCCGCGTCGAGTGTCGCATACTAACAATGTAACCAGATGAGACTCGGCGATATAGCGCAGCGGCTGGGAGCCGTTCTCAACGGCGACCCAGACCTGGAAATCCATGGCGTCGCCGGCATGGAAAACGCCGTTCCCGGCCAACTCACTTTCCTGGCAAACCCCAAATATGCCAACAAAGTAAAGCACACGCAGGCGTCGGCCATCCTCGTGGCGCATCCCTTCACAGATCTCCCCCTCGCCTCCGTCGTCAGCGCGAATCCGTATCACGATTTCGCCCGAGCCCTTGAGTTTTTCTATCAGCCGCCGCGCCCCGCGCCCGGCATTCATCCATTAGCTTTTGTCGACGCCACCGCCATCATCGGCCCGGACGCCTCCATCGGACCCTTCGCCTGCGTCGGCCCCCGCGTCAGGATCGGCGCGCGCTGCACCCTCTTCCCGCACGCCGTCATCTACGAAAGCGCCGAAATCGGGGATGACTTCCTGGCCCATTCCCACTCCGTCATTCGCGAATTCTGCCGCGTCGGACATCGCGTCATCCTGCAAAACAATGTCGTTGTCGGCGGCGATGGCTTCGGCTTCGCCAAGACGAAGGCTGGCACTCACTACAAAATCGTCCAGTCCGGCATCGCCGTAATCGAGGACGATGTTGAGATCCAATCCCTTACCGCCATTGACCGCGCCACCATCGGCGAGACCCGCGTTGAGCGCGGCGCCAAAATCGACAATCTCGTCCAGGTCGGCCACGCCAGCGTCATCGGCGAAGATAATATTATCTGCTCCCAGGCCGGTCTCGCTGGCAGTTCCATCCTCAAAAAAAACGTGCTGCTCGCCGGCCAGGTTGGCATCAGCGGACACCTGACGATTAACGACAACGCCATCATCTACGCCCAAAGCGGCATCGGCGGCGACGTGCCCGCCGGCGCCGTCATGTCCGGTTCCCCCGCCTTTGACGCCCGCGTCTGGCTGCGCGCCATCACCGCCTTTCAAAAACTGCCCGCCATGCTGAACACGATGCGAGAATTGGAAAAGCGCGTGGCGGAGTTGGAATCGCGCGGCAAGGATTCCGAAATATGAGCAATGAGTTTGTCCGGCCGCCGCTCGCTTTTGAAGACGCGAAATTCCTGCTTTCGCCGGAGGCCCGCAGCGTCCGAATTCTCAGCGAGTACCTGAAACCACTCGGCATCTTTCGTAAACACCGCATCCGCGATACCGTTGCCTTCTTCGGCTCGGCGCGCATTACCGCCGACGGGCCGCTGGGCGAATACTATGAGGGCGCCCGCCTCCTCGCCGCCAAGGTCACCACTTGGAGCGACGGACTGCCCGATAACAATCGCCGATTCGTCGTCGCCACGGGCGGCGGGCCCGGAATCATGGAGGCCGCCAATCGCGGCGCCACCGAAGCCGGCGGCAAGTCCATCGGCCTCAATATCCGCCTTCCTTTTGAACAAACGCCGAACAAGTACATCTCAGACGGACTTTCCTTCGAGTTCGGCTACTTTTTCCTGCGCAAATTCTGGTTCGCCTATCTCGCCAAAGCCCTCGTCGTTTTCCCCGGCGGCTTCGGCACCATGGATGAGCTGTTCGAAATTCTTACCCTCGTCCAAACCCGCAAGCTTCACAAGGAGATGATCGTCATCCTCTACGGCAGTGCGTTTTGGAAGGAGATTTTCAACTTCGAAGCCCTCGCCAAATACGGAATGATTTCGCCGGAAGACTTGAATATTTTCCAGTTCGCCGACGATCCCGACACCGCTTTCACAGTTCTCCGCGACGGCCTTACGCGTCTGTACCTCAGCCCCCAGGAGATGGCCGAACCGGACATCGCGCCCGGCATCGCCCATACGCGCAACGAGTGAACACGCCCGATTCCAAAATGAACATGAGCGGCGGCGCGCCCGCCCGTGAGTCTTTTTCCTGGCGCAGCGCGCTTGGCAAACTGGAAATCGTTACCATCGCCCTTTTCGCAGCCGTGGTCGTTCTGTCAAAGCTCATGCCCGGCTCCGTACTCGTCCCCATCGCCACCATGGCGCTGTTCGCCGCAGGCATCTGGACCGCTGTGAAATGGCTTCGCCGATTTGTCCGTCACGCCATCTGGCGCCTTCGCAACCGGCTCCTGCTCAGCTACGTTTTCATCGCCGTCGTACCGGTATTACTCCTCGGCATTCTCGGCCTTTTCGTCGCGCTTGCTCTATCCGGCCAGATCGCCGCATACCTGGTAGCGCAGGAGTTCCAGCAGGATCTGGATTCCCTCCGCGTCAGCGCCGGCGCCATGCTTCGTACCATGGAGGACGAGCGTAATCCGCAACCGGGCCGCCTGGTCGAGTTCCTCGCTAACCGCTTCCCCGGCATCGAAATCCTCGTCAGCGACGGCCCGGCCGACGTCCTCCGCTCGCCCGTAACGTCGCCGCTCAAACACCCCGCGAACGAAGAAGTCGAAGTCAAAAGCGCCGTACTCAAAGACGGCCTCCTCTACTCCGGTGTGCATCTGCACAGTAAAGGAAGGCAGGTTACGTTCCTCGTTCCCATTCGCAAACGCTACCTGCAAAACCTGATTCCCAACCTGGGTGAAATTACCCTCGTCGATCTCGCCAGCGGCGCCTCCGAGGGACGCGTCCGGATGGGTCTCCACCAGGAGCGCGACCCCGATCCGGGTGAATTCTTTTCCACTCGATCCATCGCCCCCGCCATCAACTTTTTCGATTTCCAACTGCTATGGGGCATGCCCATCGGCGTCTTCGTATGGGAGCAGCCCAGTGTGGAAGGCAAAGCGGTTCTCGGTGTCCATACCCGCATTTCCCAGGTCTTTCGCGTCATCTTCTCCCAGAAAGCCGACTGGGATCAACCCTGGCTCATCTATATTTTCTATGTCATCGCCATCACGTTTCTCGTCGTCGAACTCATCGCCCTCTGCATCGGCATCTCCATCACCCGCACCATGACGCGCGCCGTGCATTACCTCTACGAAAGCACTCAGCGCGTCCAGGCCGGCGACTTCACTTACCGTATTCCCGTCAAGGGCCATGACCAACTCGCCAACCTCGGCCAAAGCTACAACATGATGATCGAGAACCTTGATCGGCTTTTAAAAGTGGCGAAAGAGAAGGAACGCCTCCAGGCCGATCTCGACATCGCCAAGGAAGTCCAGGAACAGCTCTATCCGCGCGCTGTCCCGGACGTCGAAGGACTGCAAATCACCGCGCTGCTCAACCCCGCCAAGAGCGTTTCCGGAGACTTCTACGACTACCAGAAAATCGACGCGACGCATTGCGCCATCGCCCTCGGCGATGTCGCCGGCAAAGGCATCAGCGCCGCCCTCCTTATGGCCAATATCCAATCCGCCATGCGCGCCCAGCTACGTTTCGTGCAGGAGCGCCAGTCGGAAGTCTGCACCGCCACCATCGTCTCCCAGATCAATAAACATCTGGCCGCCAATACGACTATCGAAAAATACGCCACGTTCTTCTTCTCCGTCTATGACGAGGCCACCGGCGAGCTCGTTTCGACCAACGCCGGGCATCTCCCGCCTATCCTCCTGCGCGGCTCGGAAGTCCAGCGCCTGGATGTTAACGGCATGGTGGTCGGCATGTTCCCGCAGGCACAGTACGACTCCAGCCGCGTCTCGCTGGAAAAGGGCGATCTGCTGCTGCTCTATACGGACGGCATCACCGAACCGGAAAACGAATACGACGAAATGTTTGGCGAAGAGCGGCTCATCGAAACCGTCCAGCGGGTCGCCGGCAAGAGCAACGAAGAGATCCTGCGCGAAGTCTTCGACTGCGTCAATCAATGGACTTACGCCCCGGAATCGGCCGACGACATGACCATGATGATCATCCGGAGAATCTAGTGCCAGACCGTCACAACAGCGCCAATCTAAAACGCTTTCAACAGCGCATTATCCAAATTGCTGTGGCCATCGCCGCGGTCATTTGCATTGGCTCCGCGGGCTACATGACCTTCGCCGGCTACCCGCTGTTCGAATCAGTCTACATGGCCCTCACCACCATCACCACCATCGGCTACGGTGAGGTGCTGCCGCTTGGCAGGGCGGGCCGAACCTTCAACATGTTCTATATCGCCATCGGTGTAGCCACCGTGCTCGTCTCCTTTGGCGTGCTCACCCAGGCCTTGATCGAACTGGAACTGAGCGGATACTTTCCCAAAAGGCGCAGACGCCGCATGATAGACAATCTCAAATCGCATTTCATCGTTTGCGGCTACGGCCGCGTGGGGCGCAGCGCCTCGGAAGAACTGAAAAAAGCCGGCGTGCCCATCCTCGTCATCGACCGGAATGAGGAATGCGTCGAACGCGCCCTTCAGGCCGGGCTCCTCGCCGTCGCCGCCGATTCCACTCGCGACGAAGTCCTCCGCGACGTCGGTATCGACCGTGCTCGCGGCCTTATCGCCGCGCTCGCCACCGATGCCGACAACACCTACCTCATCCTCACCGCCAAAGCGCTGAACCCGCTTCTCCCCGTCGCCACCCGCGTCAGTGAGGAGGAGTCCGAACGCAAGCTCCGCCGCGCCGGCGCCGATGTCGTCTTCGCCCCTTACACCATTACCGGCCAGCGGCTCTCCCAGTCGCTGCTCAAGCCGCACGTCAATGAATTCATCGATTTCACCACCGGCAACGACATGGGACTCGACGTCCGCATCGAACAGGTGCAAGTCGCCGCGCGCTCCGAATACGTCTCGAAATCGCTCCGCCAGGCGCAATTGCGGTCCGATCTCGGGGTCATCGTCCTCGCCATTCGCAAGGTCTCCGGACAGATGATTTTCAATCCGCCCGCGGAGGCTGAAATCGGCGGAGGCGATTATCTCATCGTCATGGGCCAGCCCGCGCAACTCCGCCGCCTGGAAGAACTTATGGAGGAAAAGCTCGCGTGAAAATCCTGACTGCCGGCGAAATGCGCGAGGTCGATCGCCGCACCATCAAGGCGGGCATTCCCGGCCTGATCCTTATGGAAAACGCCGCTCACCGCGTGGTCGAAGTTCTTGCCCGCGAGTGCGCGCCGCTTAAGGAACAACGCATTCTTGTCTTCTGCGGCAAAGGCAACAACGGCGGTGACGGCCTGGCGATCGCCCGCCTGCTGCACGTCAACTTCCGTCCCGCCGCGCTCGACGTTATTTTAGCCGCGGCGCCCGCGGAATTCCAAGGCGACGCTTACGCCAATCTCGCGATGCTCCGCGCCAGCGGCTTCGAAGCGATTCACGATCACGTCCCCGATGACGCTCGCGGCGCAACGCTAATTATTGACGCGGTGCTCGGCACCGGAATCGAAGGCGGCGCGCGCGGCCGAGCCGCCGAACTCATCATCGAGCTTTCCTTCGGTTTCCCCGGCGCCAAAATCTGCGCTGTCGATCTCCCCAGCGGCATGGCCTCCGACAGCGGCCGCTCGGGAACCCCGGTCGCGCGGGCCGATTTCACCGTCACTTTTACGGCTCCCAAACCCTGCCACGCCC
>Ga0163152_10009406_pt1 | contig 10199 bp, 10 predicted proteins | sample OliLakLV19MP8IB2_FD_148635 | JGI IMG/M metagenome (GOLD analysis project Ga0163152, IMG submission 148635) | Freshwater microbial mat bacterial communities from Lake Vanda, McMurdo Dry Valleys, Antarctica - Oligotrophic Lake LV.19.MP8.IB-2 | ecosystem: Environmental > Aquatic > Freshwater >...
CGCAGCCCTTCCTCGTCGATCTCCTCGCCTTGGGTGTCGGGTTCGCATTGCGCGTCAGCGTTGATGGCGTGGACGGATGTTCCCCCGTTCTTGGAGCAGAGGGCCTCGAGCTCGAGCCAGTCAGCGAGCAACCACCGAGGCCCCCCGTTTGGTGAGGCCGTGATCACTCCAAATCCTTCCTCTTCAAATTCATGTTCGTGACGATGAGGCGGGACACCTCTACCAGCGCCTCGGCGCTCTCTAGCAAGGTCGCGTCATGCACGTATGCAGACATCAGCCCGGACGCCTTCTCCGCCTGGGTCAGCGCCTTGATGAGGTAGTCGCTGAACTGCCGCGAACGCGCGCCAGAGTACTCGTACGCCGCCTTCAGATCGCGGTTCGCGCGCAGGCGCTTCAGCGCCTGGGGGCTCGCGAGGACTTCGCCCAAAAGCTTCACGTCAGGGTTCTGGGACGCGATGACCGGCTGTTCGTCATCTTCCTTCGAACCGTACAACCAGTTCAGCAGCTCCTTCAGCTGCTCGTGGTTCCCCTTCGGGACGGGGTGGTCCTTCGGCGACGAGTCCCGCCACCGTTCGGGAAGTCCGAGGAACTGGCGGTACTCGGGCCGCGTGAGTGCCGTGTAGAGGTGCGAGAAGAAGAACACCCGCCCGGGGAAGCGACCTTCTTGGTCGAAGAGGCCTGCTGCGCGAGCCTGATCGAGCACGAAGATCCCCTGCACCAACCGTTGCACCGTGTCGTGACGGTCGCCGAGGCTCCGCGCGATGTCTTCGAGCGTCGTGCCCTTCTTCTTCTCCTTGCGATACCACTCTGCCGCAAAGCGAGCTTTCGCGTAGGAGTCCCACTTGTGCGTGCCGTTGATGTGTTTGAAGCCGATCAGCTGGCGCGCCTCATCGCGGCTGCCGAGCTTGATCACGTGCACGCGGTCGAATGTCGCCACCGTGGCTTCGGACATCTCGGGAATAGCGATGCCGGCGGACCTCGCAAGAATCGGATCTTTCAGGACCTTGATTGCGGCGACTCGTCGGTTCCCCTCGACGACAACCTTTTTGCCCGTCTCTTCGACCATGAAGAGAGGCTCGAGATCGATGTATCCGTTGGCCGCAATCGACTCGACGAGCTCCATGAGGTCGGCCTGCTCATGCAGCCGCTTGATGATCGTGAGCTCGCCCTTCTTCCCAGGCGCGACGTCTTCTCCCCCAAATCGCGGATTTCGCCGGTCGAGTTCGAGATCGTCTGGGTCGATCGCGATCGGGTGGTCGAGAGGGATCTTGCGAGGCGGCACGATGGGCTCGGAGATACAGTGTTTTCCCCGGTCGCGCCAGAACGATGACTCCCCGCGGAGCGGCCTCGGGCCACGACCCCGTTCGGTTAGACATCGTCTGAAGGTAGGAGAACGCCGTAGGACTGTGCAGGTAGGTCCGCCACCCTGCAAGCGAACGTCGATCATGACGAGCGCGCGCTAGTACGCCGTGGTAGGTGAGCAGGTGCACCGCTCAACCGAGAGCTCTTGCTGCGCATCCAGGAGCGCGGAGTCGCGGTCCCGTCGTCGACGCGGATCGGGAGCAAGTACGCGCGGCGCTACGCGATCATCAACCACCTCAGCAGGCTCGAGGACTTCGACGCGCTCGCGCAGGCGGCGGTGGAGCTCGGGCGCGAGCTCCTCGCGGAGTTGAAGGACCGCGACGGCAGGCGTTCCGAGCGAGCCAGCTCGTAGATAACTCGCGCTCCGGATGAGCTCAAACTTTCCCGCGTCCCCATCGCTCGCCTTGACGGCCTGACGCGCAGCCCTCGGCTCGAACGTTGTGCCCCGGCGGCCCCGCGGCTAGACCTTCGGCCCCATGCGATTGGCAGCCACCATCCGCAACGTCGTCCATCGCTTCGACTCGCTGCGCGAAGTCATGGCGAAGGCGAACTCGCCGAAGTCCGGCGACGACTTGGCGGGCGTCTCGGCGCGCAGCGCGGTCGAGCGCGTCGCGGCGCGCGCCGTGCTCGCGAACGTGACGCTGCACACGCTGCGGCAGAATCCGGCGGTGCCCTACGAGATCGACGAGCTGACGCGCATGGTCGAGCACTCGCTCGACGAGGCCGCGTACAAGGCCGTCGCGCACCTCACGGTCGGACAGTTCCGCGAGTGGTTGCTCGAGAGTGATACGGACGGCCTGAAAATCCGCTCGATCTCCGCGGGCTTGACGCCCGAGATGGCGGCGGCGGTTTGCAAGCTCATGTCGAACATGGACCTGATGACCGTCGGCGCGAAGTGTCAGGTCATCGTGCGCGCCAACACGACGCTCGGATTGCCGGGGCGACTCTCGTCACGCTTGCAGCCGAACCATCCGACGGACGACATCGCGGGGATCCTGTACAGCATGCGCGAGGGGCTCTCGTACGGTTGCGGTGACGCGGTCATCGGCGTCAATCCGGCGACGGACACGGCCGAGAGCACGGCTGAGATCCTGACCGCGATCGATGGTGTGCTGGAGAAGAATGGGATCCCGACGCAGCACTGCGTGCTCTCGCACGTCACGGTGCAGATGCGCGCGCTCCGGCTCGGTTGCCCGATGGATTTGATGTTCCAGTCGTTGTCCGGATCGGAACTCGGCAACAAGGCTTTCGGCATCTCGGTCGCGCTGATGGACGAGGCCTGGGCGCTCATGAAAGCGAAGGGCACCGCGCGCGGGCCGAACTGCATGTACTTCGAGACGGGACAGGGTTCAGCGCTCAGTTCGGCCGCGCACCACGGAGTGGACCAATTGACGCTCGAAGCGCGTTGCTACGGATTCGCGCGGCGTTACGCGCCTTTTCTCGTCAACACGGTCGTGGGCTTCATCGGGCCCGAGTACCTCGAGGACGGTCCGCAGATCACGCGCGCGGCGCTCGAGGATCACTTCATGGGGAAGTTGCTCGGGCTCCCGCTGGGTTGCGACGCGTGCTTCACGTATCACGCACGCATGGGGCAGGACGAACTCGAGAGCTTGAAGGTCCTGCTCGGCGCCGCGGGCTGCACGTACTTGATGTCGCTGCCCGTGGGCGACGACATCATGCTCAATTATCAGAGCACGTCGTATCACGACATCCCGTCGATCCGCAGCTTGTTGAAGAAGCGGCCCACGCCCGAGTTCGACGCGTGGCTCGTCGAGCGCGACATCTGGGATTACGAGCGCGATGTGCCCGGCCGCGCGTTCGGCAAGCCGGAGGCGATCGTGCCATGAGCGCCCGCTTCGAAGCCGCTGGGTTCGGTGCTGCGATCGCGCGCGACGAGGCTGCGCGCGAGCGCGACGCCGCTGCGCGCGAGCGCGACGCCGCTGCGCGCGAGCGCGACGAGGCTGCGCGCCAGCGTGACGAGGCTGCGCGCCAGCACGACGAAGTTGCACGCCAGCACGACGAAGTTGCGCGCGAGCACGACGAAGTTGCGCGCGAGCACGACGAAGTTGCGCGCGAGCACGACGAAGTTGCGCGCGAGCGCGACGAAGTTGCGCGCGAGCGCGACGAAGTTGCGCGTCAGCGCGACGAGGCCGCGTCATGAGCCGCACGCGACAGCTCATCGCGCGCCTGCGCGATGACCTCGGCGCTTCGGCTCCGATGTCGCTCGCGCCGCCGCTCCCGCGGATCCCCGAGCCGCCGTCGCGCGTCTTCCCGCGGCGTCAGGAAGGTTCGCGTTATGCGCGCGAGTCCGCCGCGCACACGACGGCGTTGCTCGGCATCGGTCACGTCGGCACGCGCTACGCGACGGATGTCGTGTTGCAGTTCCAGGCCGAGCTCGCGGTCGCGCACGAAGCCGTGGCGGCGGAGCTGCCCGCCGATTGGGCCTCCGCGAACGGACTGATCGGTCTCCGCAGTCGCGTCCAGGATCACCGCGAGTTCCTGTTGCGCCCCGATCTCGGTCGCAGGCTCGACGAGGAGTCGCTCGCGCGCTGGAAACAGGCCGGAAAACGCGGCGTGGACGTGCAACCCATCCTCGCGGACGGACTCTCCGCGACGGCGTGCATCCAGAACGGCCGCGCGTTGCTCGAGTCGTTCACGCAGGCGTGCCAAGCCCGCGGACTGACCGTCGGCGTGCCCGTCGTCGCGCGCTATGCGCGCGTGTGGCTCGAGGACGAGATCGGCGCCGTCGTGGGCGCGAAAGTCGCGGCCATCCTGCTCGGCGAGCGGCCCGGACTCGGCACGGGCGACGGACTCTCCGCGTACCTCGTCTACGATCCGAAGGTTGGCAACACCGACGGCCAGCGGAACATGATGTCGAACATCCACGCGCGCGGCACGCGACCCGAAGTCGCCGGCGAGCGCCTTGCGGTGCTGGCGCGCGCGATGGTGGATCAGAAGAAGAGCGGCGTCGACCTCGATCTCAGCCGACTGACTGCGGAACTCGGCGAAGCGGCTTCGCGCGTGCCTCGCGCTCCACAAGTGCGCGTGCGACTCGTGGAGGTGGGGAAGTGATCCTGCAACCGCTGCCTCCGCGCATCCTGTCCGTGCGGCGCTTGCCGAACGCCGATCCGGCGCTGCTCGTCGCGTACGGCGCCGATCCGACGCGCCATCGTTCGCTCGGGCTCATCACCGTGGATCAAGACGATCCGACCTACGTCGCGCTCGACGAGGCGACGAAACACGCGAACGTCGACGTCGTCTTCGCGAAGAGCTTCTATGCGGGAGCGAATCACGCATCGGGCCCGCTGTCGGGCGAGATCCTCGGAGTGCTGGCCGCGAGCACGCCGACCGAGATCGACGATGGCCTGCACGCGCTCGTGCGCTGCCTCGAGTCCGATGCGTGCTTCTACGCGGCGGACGAGGCGAAGAAGACCGCGGTGTTCCCGCACGTCGTCTCGTCGCTCGGTCACTACTTGAGCGCGCTCGCCGGCCTCTCGCCCGGCGATGCGATGGCGTATCTCGTCGCGCCGCCGATGGAAGCCACGATCGGACTCGACATGGCGCTCAAAGCAGCCGGCGTGCGCGCCGTGAAGATCTTCCCGCCGCCGACGGAGACGAACTTCGCGGCGGCGTGGCTGACGGGCCCGCTCGAATCGTGCGAAGCCGCGGCGGTCGCGTACTGCGAGGCCGTCGTGCGCGTCGCTGCGAATCCGAAGGGCGAGGTCTGGGGCTCATAGGCGAGCCGCAGCCGTCGAAGCAGCGATTCACGTAGAAGGCAACGTCGTGACGCCCGGCGTTCATCCGTACCAGGTGCTGTATCGCAACACGGCCACGTTCTGCACGAGCGCGACGTTCGACCTGACGAACGGCATCGAGATCCGCTTTGGGCTGTGAGCAAAACCAGGGGGCACCGTCCACCGTGCGGACACTCCGAATCATCCGTCTGGGGGATGAAAGCGGCGCTCCGATCGGGGTACCGCGATTCGTTCGGCCTGATGTGGACCTGCGCGGACCGGCAATCCTGGATCCGACGCGAACGATGGGGCCCGACGTCGCTACCCTGACCTCATGACCAAGATCACAGTGAACGACAACGGCCCTCTCCGCCTCGAAGGCGATTTCACGATCACGGATGCGACCGGAAAGCTGTTCGGCCTGGCGGGCCGACAGGTGATCTCGCTGTGCCGCTGCGGCCAATCCGCGAACAAGCCGTTCTGCGACGGCCAGCATGCGCGCCAGGGTTGGCAGTCGGCGTGCGAGGCGCGCGATCTGCCGCCGCCGAAGCCCCGGACCTGATTTTCGAACGCGTCGAGGAGGGGAACTCCGCGGGGCCGGGCTCGCGCCGCGATCCCTCAGCGTGATTGGCCGTTCGGGTGGCACTTGAGGCACGCCGAACTCTGGTAGGTGTACCCACGCACACGATCGTGCTCGTTGTTCATCTCGCGCGAGGTGTGCGCGTGGCAATTCACACACGTGAACTGACGGAAAGTCCCCGGCGTCGCGTGACACGCCGAACAATCGAGCCCGCCGTGGTCGCCGCCCTGGATCGGGAACTGTCGGTGTTCGAACGATCCGTCGCCCCACGAGCGCGTCGAGTGACAGTCCAGGCAGCTCGTGCCGATGCCGTTCGCCCCGTGATCCGGCTGCGTCGTCGCGTCGTAATCGTCGGCGTGGCACGCGATGCAGGCGCTGACGATCCCTGCATGATCGAAGTTCGCGCGTTCCCAACTCTGGATGGTGTGGCAGCGTTGGCAATCCGTCCCGAAGTTCTGCGCTTCGTGATCGCGCGCCGCAGCGTAGTCGTCCGCGTGGCACGCGAAACAGCTCGAGTCGAGGCCGCTGAAATCGTTGCCCGCGTGACAGGCCGAACACTCCAAGCCACCGTGACCGCCCTGCAGCGGGAAGAAGCCGTGCGCGAAGCCCGCGCGCGACCAATCCGTCGGTAGGTGGCAGCGCTCGCACGAATCCGTCCAACCTTGGATCTGGTGATCGGGCTCGGTGGCGACCGCGAGGTCCTTCGCGTGGCAGTCGACACAGCGCGTGCTCGTCTGCACGAAATTCCCGACTTGTGCTCCCGGATGACAGGCCCAGCAGGCGGTCGTGGTGTGCGCTCCCACCAGGGGAAAGCGCGTCTTCGCGTGCTCGGCGATCGCTCCGCGAGGCGACCAATCCGGCGCAGATTCGTCGTGGCACACATCGCACGAGGAGCCCAGCCTTCCTTGGTGGATGTCCTCGTGGCATCCGACGCAGCCGCGAGCGGCGAACTCGGCGACGTGACCGCGATCGTTGTGACAGCGCAGGCATTCGGCCGCGTCGTGCGCGCCCTCGAGCACGACGCCCGTCTCGCGCGCGTGGTCGAAGTTGAAGTCGTCGCGAATCTTCTGCCAGGTCGAGCCGGCATGACACAGCGAGCAGTCCCGCGGGAACGTGTCGTGCGGCACGACGGGACCGCGCGCGTGCTGCCATTCCTGGCGCGCGACGGGTTCGTACGCGCGGCGACCCGCGACGCCGACCGCGCACGCGAGCGACGTCAAGGCGAGCGCGAGCGCCGCGATCGATGCGTGCGCGCGTCGGATGCCGAAGATCGAGGCTGTGGCCATGGCAGTCCTCAGTATCTCGCCTGCACGAGGAAGCCCGCGGTCCACCCGTCGGCGCCGTCGCCGAACGATCGATCGACCACGAACGAGAGATCCCAATCGTCGGACAGCGCGACGTCGAGCGAACCGAAGGCCGCGTGCTGCGCGATGTCCGCGTCGTCGCCGCCGTAGTCCTTCTGCGAATACCACGCCGAATGCCAACCGAGGCCGGCGCGCGTCGAACCGAAGGCGATGTTGGCCTGAAGCCGCCCGCCGGGGCCGCTCGAGTACGAGCCGTCGGCCCACGAGGCCGCGGCAGTCAGCGAACTCGCGTCGCCGAAGACGCCTTCGAAGCCGACGCCGAGTTCGCCCGTGAAGCCCTCGTCCTCCTCGTCGCTCCAGCCTTCGAGACGTGCATCGAGCCGCGTGGAGTTCCCGACGCCCGTCCAACCGCTCACGCCGATCCGATCCAGGACGGAGTTCATGACGTCGTCCGCGCGTCGCGCGAGGAACTCGTCCCGCAGGAGCTCGGGAATCCGCCTCTGTGCGACGAACGCGCGCAGTCCCGAATCCGAATTCGCCCGCCAGGTCGCGGCGAGCCGCGCCTCGGTCAGCTCGAACCCTGTCGACTTCAGCGTGTCGGACGAGTCGTAGAGATCGACCCACGCCGTCGCTCGCACCGACCATGCGTCCGACGGACGCACGCCGGCTTCGACGACGGCGAGATTCCGATCCGCTTCGCCGTCGTGCCACGTGCTCTGCCATCCGACGCCGATCTCGGCCGCCTCGTCGGCTCCGAAGGCCTGGCGCACGTTCACCGCCGCTTGCACGTCCTCGAACGACGATCGATCGGGAGTCGGCTCGGGCATCCAACCGACGGAAGCTCCGAAGCTCGTTCCACCGCGCGTTCGTCGGTTCCACTCGAAGCCGTCGAGCACGCCGAACTCCGGCACCGCCTCCTGGAGGAATCGACCGACGAGGAACTGGTTGGGCCGATCCTCGGTCCCGCCAACGGAGTACGCGAGGTGATCGAGCCGCAGCCCTGCATCGTCGTAGTCGTAGAGCCCGTCGTCGCCGTCGACGTCCGCCGACCTCGCGAAGATCTCGCCCGCGACGCGCACCGCGCCACCATCACCGAACGGATTCTCGAGCGTCGTGTCGGTGCCCACGGAGAAGAGGCTGTACGTGTCGCCGCTTTCGTCGTTGCGCGAGCCGTCGAAGCGGAACCAAGCGCGGCCGTGGACGTTCGCTGCGCGCGCCTCGGGCGGGAGCCCGAAGGCCGGTGCGAGCAGGGGACGATCGTTGTTCCACTCCTCGGGCGGGTGCGTCCACGGCGCATGATCGATCGCGTCGTTCGCGGGCGGCGTGGAGTCCGCGTTCGGACGCGAATCGGGCACGCGGGCTTCGCCGCGGGTGCCCCTCGGCGGACGTTCCGAGCCGGGATCCAGCTCGACGCGCGCGCTGTTCACGGTCGCCGAGCGCACGATACCCGTCGCGACGGAGCCGGATTCCAAGCGGAATTCGACGCGATCTCCTTCGACGAGCCCGCCCGCGGATCCGCGGTCGACGTAGACCGCCGCACCCGCCGTGCTGGTCACGCGCAGCTCGAGGCGGATCTCTGCCGCGGAAACCGTGCGCGCGAGGATCGCGAGAGCGAGGAGGGGCGCGAACTTGGAACTCATCGCGCAGTGCCTCCCTGTGCGTCGTGGCAATCGGCGCACTCGACCCCCAGCGGTTTGTAGCGCACGACACGCGCGCCGCCGGGCGCGCGCCAGGGGACGTGACAGTCCGAGCACGCGAGCCGCGCATGTGTCGCGTCGAGCGCGAACCGCGCATCGCGTTGGTGGTCGAAGTCGAGCGTGAGGAAGTCCGGCGACGTCGAGTGGCACGCCGCGCAATCGGTCGAACCTCCGCTCGCGAACTGGCCGGCGTGGGGATCCGCGTGGCAATCGGCGCAGCGCGTGCCTTGCGCGCGCTCCGTCATGCGGCCGTTCTGGTCGCGTTCGGTTCGTTGCGCGTGGCAGCTCGCGCAGGCTGCCTCGGCGTGCCTGCCGGAGAGCGCGAACTTCGTCCAAGCGCCGTGATCGAAGGAACCGTCGCGCGCCGGCGCGAACGACTCCGTGGTGTGGCAGTGCGCGCAGCGTGCCGCTCCGCCATCGACGCGATCGAAGGCGCCCGCGTGCGGATCCGCGTGGCACACGGCGCAGTCGTCGGATCCGGCGCCGGGGTGCGGCGTGGTGCGTACACCTCTAGGACTCGTCGCGTGGCACGCCGCGCACGACGCGCGATCGTGCGCGCCGGCGAGCTCGAAACCCGTGCTGGATCCGTGCTCGAACTTGCCCGCCGCCGCGTGGAAGCTCTCCGGCGTGTGACACGTCGCGCAGGAGAGGCTTCCGGATCTCCGCGCGAAGAACCCGCCGTGCACGTCCGCGTGGCATGTCGCGCAGTTCGTCGTGTCGCCGGGGAAGAGCTCGGCGACGACGCCGAAGCCGCGGCCGTGCGCGTCGGGCGTCGACCGCGGTCGGTGGCACGCTTCGCAACCGGCCGCGGCGTGCGCGCCCTCGAGCGGGAACGAAGTCCAACGTGCGTGATCGAACCGCTCGACGTCGGCGAAGTTCGTGCTCGTGTGACACGTCGAGCAGTCGCTACCCGACTGATCCTCGTTCGCCGTGATCGCCTCGCGCGAGAACGCGCCATCGTGCGCGTCGGAGTGGCAACTCGCGCAGCTCGTGTCCGTGCCGCGGAACATCCGCGGAGCTCCAGCGTGTTGCGCGTGGCAAGCGTGACACGACGCCTCGGCGTGGGCTCCATCGAGCGCGAACCGCGTGCGCGCGTGCTCCGCCGCGCCGAACGTCGGTGGATCGAACTGCGCGCGTTCGTGGCACGCGAGGCAATCCACTCGGTCCGCGCTGCCGCCGAACTGGCCGGCGTGCGGATCCGCGTGGCACGCGGCGCAGTCGTCGGGCGATCGGCCCGGATGTGCGGCGGCGTACTCCGCGAAAGCCGCGACGTGCGGCTCGGGCGTAGCGAGCCGCGAATGGCAGTCCGTGCACGCAGCGCGATCGTGGGGGGGCACGAGTTCGAAACCGCTGGCGGCGTGCTCGATCGCGGAGATCTGGCGCGGTTCGCGGAACGAAGCGTGCTCCGCCGCGTGACAGCTCGCGCACGACTCGCCGGCGCCGACCGCGAGTCGCGCGGCGACGGTGGTCACGAACGGCGCCGCATGCGGAGAGGCATGACACGCGGCGCAGTCCCGAGGCT
>Ga0163152_10009412_pt1 | contig 10194 bp, 10 predicted proteins | sample OliLakLV19MP8IB2_FD_148635 | JGI IMG/M metagenome (GOLD analysis project Ga0163152, IMG submission 148635) | Freshwater microbial mat bacterial communities from Lake Vanda, McMurdo Dry Valleys, Antarctica - Oligotrophic Lake LV.19.MP8.IB-2 | ecosystem: Environmental > Aquatic > Freshwater >...
CTCCAGACTTTCGCCGGATCGATCGCTTTATCCGGATTGAGCGTATTCGCCCTCGCTAGCAGGACTTCCGTCGTTTCCGGATACAGCGGATCGGCGATGCAGCAATTATCGACCGGGCAGACGGCGGCGCACTGGGGTTCGTCGAAGTGTCCGACGCATTCGGTGCATCGGTCGTGCGTAATGATATAAATACTATCGCCAACTCCTTGGCCGTCGCCCACATGATTGCCCTTCGCTTCCGCGTCGCTGCGAGTTTCAAAAATCGCCTCGTTCGGACATTCGGGCAAGCAGGCCCCACAGGAGATACATTCATCAGTAATCAGCAGCGCCATGACCCTCGCCTCCTTCTCACTACAAATAGAGACACACACGGTTGACAAGTCCGCCCCGTCACGACATAGTGCGGGCCGCGACGTGAATGCCATTCTAGTCTGTCGCTCTTTTCCAAGTCAACAGAACGGCACTTGCTCAGAAGGCCTAGCCTCCCTGTGTTAATGGGCCTTTGGGCCCACTGACTCATCATGAGTCGCGAGATGGAATATCTATGGCGACCCCATCGGTTAGCGATCGCGAGCAGAAAAAGAAGCGTATCATCACGCTCGTCCTCATGGCGATTTTCTTGATGAGCGCTTCGTTCTTTCTCATCGATCGAAAAGACGAGACCATCATTATCGTATCCTTCCCGAACGGTCGTGCGCTTGAGACGGAAGTGGCGGACACGCCGGAGAAACTGCTCTTCGGTCTTGCCTTTCGAGAGACGTTGCCAGCGAATAGTGGAATGCTTTATATCTTCGAGTCGACTGGCCAGAACCACATCTGGACGAAGGAGTATCGGTTTCCGGTGGACATACTATGGGTTGATGAAAGCCACCATATTGTGGGACTCAAGGAAAATGTTGCTCCCTGCCGGGAAGATGATTGCCCGAAGTATAGTTCCTCTCCCGAAGCGGTCCGTTATGCGATTCAAACAGAAGCGGGCTTCATCAAGCGGGAAGGGATCACTGTGGGGCTGGAGTTGAAATATACACTTCGGATGTAATGCGCGCGAGCTGTGGTGCGAAGCGAAGTATGAAGAGAGGAGTCGGTGTAGCATGCTAGAGGGGTTTGAATCCGTCGCCCGCGTGGATGAGCTATCGCCCGGGCAATCAAAAGTCGTGACGGTGAAGAGTCGAGAGATTGCGTTGTTCAACATTGAGGGGGCGTATTTTGCGATTCATAATCTTTGTCCTCATGAGGGTGGCCCGTTGTGTGAAGGGCGTGTGAAGGGCTTCGTTGTGGCCTGTCCGTGGCACGATCTGGCATTCGACGTTCGAAACGGACAAGGGACGGATGGCGGTGGGTACTGTGTCGGGAGTTATGACGTGAGGGTGGACGGCGCGGAGATTTTTGTCGGGCCTCGGCGAAAACCATAGCTGATCAGGCGAATAATAAGGCGCGGGTTGCCGCGTAACTGACGATGAGTATGACCTCCAGCTACGACCATGATGGCCTCAAACCCTCAGATGGGGCGAAGGTTATTGAGACGACCCTTGGGCATCCCATCCAGATTCATCTCTGGGAGGATAGGACGCGCGGGGAGCTCTGGGTTCCGACCTATGATCCGACGGGGCTGGCCTTGCTGGCAGACGACTACCAGCGCATCGCTGGAAATAATGCGGTCGACAATGGGCAGCGAACGTTCGAATTTAAAGTGGTCAGGCCGGGAACCCACCGGGTGTTGTTTGAAAAACGCATGGGGTGGAAATTCACTGCTGAAGATCGGCGGGTTTTCGAGGTGACCGCCCCTGATTCTTCGTCTCGTAGGAGTGCGTAACTGTGCCGGATGTAGCCCTCGTCAACGGATCGTTTATGCCGCTAGCTGAGGCAAAAATCTCGATCGAAGATCGAGGCTTTCAGTTTGGCGATGGTGTCTACGAAGTGATCCGGACATACAAGGGGCGTCCGTTCGCACTCGAGGCCCATCTAGCTCGACTCGAGCGTAGTGCCATGGCTCTTGATCTGGCGCGGCTCTATTCCCGTACTGAGTGGGCCCACCTTGTCCTGGAAGGGGTTACGCGGGCTGCCTATCCTGAAGCCAAAATCTATATTCAGCTTAGCAGGGGTGTCGCTCCCCGTGATCATGCCTATCCGGCCCAGGTAACGCCTACGGTCGTGATGACGATTCGTGAGTTTCACCCGCTCGATAGGTCGGTGCAGTTAGCCGGTGTGGACGTGATGACGACCGAGGACATTCGATGGGGTCGCTGTGATATCAAGAGCGTAAATCTGTTAGCGAATGTGCTTGCCCGCCAGCAGGCCAAGCAGGCCCAGGTCTTCGAAGCCATTTTAGTCAAGGAGGGGTTGGTCACTGAGGGGGCGGTCAGCAACGTGATGGTGGTTCGTGGGGGAATGGTAATGACGGCCCCGGAAGGACCGCGCATTTTGTCCGGGGTTACGAGGGTCGTCGTGTTGGAGCTGGCCCGAAAGGAGGGTCTACCGATTCACGAACGTTTTATTTCGCAAGCAGAACTGTATGACGCCGACGAAGTGTTTCTCACGGGAACCACGGTCGAAGTCCTAGCCGTCGTCCGAGTGGATGGGAAAGTCATTGGAGATGGACGTCCCGGTTCAGTTACCCGACGACTCGCCGCAGGCTTTACGAACTTGGTCGGTTAGCCCCTTGCTTTGGTATAGGGGGCATGTTATGGTCCCCGCACTGGAAGTGGGCTCGGGCCCACTTTTTTGTTTAATCTCTTGTAATGAGCTATTCCAAAGAAGCAGGGCTAGGGGTGTCGGTGAAGGAGTCCCGACCAGTCATCGATCGCATCAGTGAGGTGGTGTCGCCCATCCTTTGGGCATTGGGCATAGAATTAGTCGACGTCGTATGTGTCGGGCAAGGTACACGGTCAGTCGTTCGCGTGTACATCGATAAGGTGGGCGGCGTCACGGTAGAAGATTGCGGGCGTGCCCATCTCGCGATCAGTCCAGCCTTGGATGTGGCTGATCCGTTCCCCCATACCTATATGCTGGAAGTCTCCTCGCCGGGTCTGGATCGGGCCTTCAAGCGGATTCAGGATTATCGCCGGGCAGTGGGCAAGCAGGTGAGCGTGAAGCTCAGGCAGCCGACCGATGGACAGTGGCGTGTGGTAGGACTATTGACGGAAGTCAATGAGCAGAGCGTCACGGTCGTGGTGAGCGATCCGCGTCCTGAGCGGACAGTCATTCTTGAGTTCGACTCGATTGCTGAAGCGCGACGCGTCGTCACGTTTTAAGTTGTACGGGAGTCGGTCACCGAGGTTTGAGCATAACCGCTGCATTTAGGAGGGTGGCTGCAGAGGCAGTTGCCAGAGAGTGAGCTATGAATCGAGAATTGATTTCAGTTATCGACGAACTTGGTCGGTCGAAGGGCATCGAGAAGAGCCGGGTGATCGGGGCGATTGAAGCAGCCCTTCTAATGGCCGCCAAGAAACGTTTCGGACAGGCTGAGAATATTCAGGTCGAGATCGATTCCAAGACTGGTGAAATCTCCGTCGTGTCGAAGAAGACCATTGTCGATGCGGTCACCAACCCAAAAACCGAGGTCTCTCTTCAAGAAGCTCGTCAGTTCGACAGCGAGGCAGAGGTCGGCGATGAGATCGGGTCGGTCATCGAGATGAGCGACTTGGGACGAATCGCGGCGCAAACCGCCAAACAAGTCATTTTTCAAAAGGTTCGTGAGGCTGAATGGGAAGCGGTACAAAGAGAATACTCGACGAAGCAGGGAGATCTGGTCAACGGTATCATTCTCGGGATGGAGCGTCGGAACTACCTGGTGGATTTGGGCAAGACCGAGGCGGTGTTGCCAATTCAGGAACAAATTCCGAGGGAAACCTATCGACGGGGTGATCGGGTGAAGGCGATGCTCCTGGAAGTGCGCCGGACGCCAAAGGATGTTCAGGTCATTTTGACGCGCAGTCATCCCCAGTTCGTCTCGAAGTTATTTGAGTTGGAAGTGCCGGAAGTGCTTGAGAAAATCGTTGAGATCAAATCCATTGTGCGGGAGCCTGGTGATCGGACTAAAATTGCCGTGACGTCTCGCGAGAAAGCCGTCGATCCAGTCGGGGCCTGCGTGGGGATCAAGGGATCGCGGGTTCAAGCGGTTGTTCGCGAGCTGCGCGGAGAGAAAATTGACATCATTACCTGGACCTCCGATCCGCGAGTTTTTATCGCGGAGGCCTTGAACCCTGCAAGCATTGAGAAGGTCGGGCTCGACGAGGAAAAGAAGTCGGCGCTAGTCGTGGTTGCGGATTCCCAGCTATCGTTAGCGATCGGGAAGAACGGCCAGAATGTACGACTGGCTGCTCGCCTGACCGGGTGGAAGATCGACATTATCAGCGCGACGGAGTACGAAAAGGAAAAGGCCGAACGGGATAACGATATCAAGGCGGCGCTGGCAGAGGAAACCGAGGCGCTGCATCAGCAACAAGAAGCCCGGGAACAGGAATTACAAGCCCGGGCAGAGTCGGAGTCGGATGCCGGATAAAGAAGAACAGGTGTCAAATCCTCATGCGTGTTTACGAATTGGCTAAGCAGCTCGGGATGGAGAACAGTGAACTCATTCCGGAATTGAAGCGGATGGGTGTTACTGTTGCATCGCACAGTAGCGCGTTGGATGACGACGTGGTGAAGAAGGCGTTGGAGAAGCTCGGGCCAAAAGCCAAAGCTTCCGCGAAAGCATCGGGCAAAGAAGCCGATGCGGGTCGGAGCAAGATCGTTGCAGGAGCCAAGGCTGGGTCAGCTCAGGCCGCTCCGGTGGCGGAGGATGCTTCCAGGTCCGATAAGCGCCGCATTTTGATTAAGCGCAAGCGCGATGACGTGCCAGTGGAAGAAGTTGCGCCCTTGCCCACAGTTGAGGCGATCGGCACCAGCCGAGAGACCGGCGACACTCATGTCCTGAGTCCCCCTTCGGCACATCCACTCACTGACTCTCTAGCCGCTCCGCATCCTGAGCTGACGCCAATGTCAGATGTGGCGCCTACTGCGGGAACCCCAATCGCTCCAGCTCCAACCATTGCGGCCAAGCTCACTGTCGCGCCCAGCATCGATCTGACTGCCGGGAAAAAGAAACCCCTTTCCCTCGAAGAGCTGCAAGCCGAGGGTTTGAAGGAAAAGGCAAAGAAAGCTCGCAAGCCGGGCCGTACTCGGGAAGAGGAAGAGCTTCGGCTTCGTGAGGATGCGGCTCGCTGGCAGGATCTTCGTGCCATTCCGTTGCACCAGCGCCGTGACGACCGTAGCAAGCACGTGCATCACAGTACGCCTGGGGAGGTCACCAAGCCGAGGCGGAAGGGTTTCAAGTTTACGCTCGGCATGACGGTGAAGGAGTTTGCTGAGTTGATCGGGCAGCGTCCAGCCGACATTATGCGCAAGCTGATGGACATGGGCCAGATGCTCACGTTCAATCAGACGATGAACGTGGATGCGGCCGTGATCATTGCTGAAGAGTGCGGGATCAAAATCGACCTCTCGACGGAGAAGGTCGGAGAAGAATTGCTGGAATCCATCGTGCAGACAGAAGAGGAGGCCCAGCTTGAGTCGCGGCCACCGGTCGTGACGATCATGGGCCATGTCGATCACGGCAAGACTTCGCTGCTCGATGCCATCAGGCAAACCAAGGTGGCGGAAGGCGAGGCCGGTGGGATTACGCAGCATATCGGTGCGTACACCGTTGCGGTTCGCGGCAAGCAGGTCACGTTCCTGGACACGCCGGGTCACGAAGCGTTCACTGCCATGCGAGGCCGCGGCGCCAAGATTACCGATATTGTCATTCTGGTCGTGGCGGCAGACGATGGCGTGATGCCGCAAACGATTGAAGCGATTAATCACGCCAGAGCTGCGTCCGTTCCGATGATTGTGGCCATTAACAAGATCGACAAGCCAGGCGCAAATTCAGATCGTGTGAAGAATGCCCTGTCTGAACATGGACTGATTTCAGAGTCCTGGGGCGGCGATACGATCATGGTTGAGGTCTCAGCCAAGGAAAAGACCGGCTTGGACACGTTGTTGGAGATGATTCTTTTGCAGTCCGAAGTGCTAGAGCTCAAGGCCGACCCGCATCGAATGGCCAAGGGTGTTGTGGTGGAAGCCAAGCTGGAGCGAGGGCGCGGCCCCGTGGCGACCGTGTTGGTCCAGAGCGGAACCCTTCGCGTCGGCGATGTGTTCGTTGTCGGAGTATTTAGCGGGAAAGTTCGTGCGCTAATTACGCATACCGGAGCAAAAGTGCAAGAGGCAGGCCCTTCCATCCCTGTAGAGGTGGCTGGGCTCCCTGGTGTGCCGTCTGCGGGTGATGTATTTCAGGTTGTGAAGGACGAACGCGTCGCGCGAGAGATTGCGGAAGATCGAGCCCATAGGCAGAGAACAACTGATTTGTCAGGGTCGGCAAAGGTCACCCTCGACGACTTATTCGCTAAGATCAAGGAAGGGTCGGTTAAGGAGCTGGCACTCGTGATCAAGTCTGACGTCCAGGGGTCGGCTGAAGCGCTGACTGCTAGCGTCGAAAAACTTGCAACCGCTGCAGTCAAGATTCGTGTCATTCACAGCGGCGTCGGGGGGATCACGGAATCCGATGTGCTGTTAGCTTCCGCGTCGAACGCCATCGTGATCGGATTCAATGTCAGGCCGGAGCCGAAGGCTTTGGCTTTGGCCGAACAGCAAGGCGTCGATATCCGCCAGTACACCATTATTTACGATGCGATGACCGAGATTAAGGCCGCGATGGAAGGGCTACTCGAACCAACGCTCAAGGAGCGGATCTTGGGTCGAGCCGAGGTGCGACAGGTCTTCACAGTATCCAAGTCCGGTGTCATTGCCGGAGCCTATGTGGTGGACGGCACAATCACCCGTGCAGCGGTCGGAGTTCGGGTGCTTCGCGACAACGTGGTGGTTTACGAAGGGAAGCTCGGGTCCTTGCGCCGCTTTAAGGACGACGTTCGTGAAGTGCAGCAGGGCTACGAATGCGGAATCAGCGTTGAGAATTTCAACGATATCAAGGATGGAGACATCATCGAAGCCTACGCGATCGATAAGATCGCGGCAAAGCTCTAAGGCGTGAGTCTGCCTTGTGGCTATCATCGCCGGACTTTGTAGAGTCGAGCTGCTTATCTACGGGAGTCAGTCGTTGAAGGATAAGCGCAGGTGCTGTTGAGTCTAAAGGGTAGATTGCGTGGGGCAGTTTAATCTATCCGTTGCCGAGGTTGATGGACAGGATTTGAGGCGGAAGGCCGTATCGTGGCTGGCCTGCGTTGGCCAACGAGAGGCGATACGTCAACCAAGGGTGTGACCAGGCGCCGAACTTGATTCAGAGCGTCCAGGCCGTGGAAATCGTCTAGTCTCGAGTGGAATTGTTGTGACGGTGGCATGCCTGGTGGAGTGCACGGTGGCCAAGACGGGATATCATCGGGCTGATCGTGTGGCCGATCAAATTCGCATGGAAGTGGCCGATATTCTCATGCGGAAGATCAAGGACCCGCGCGTGCAGTCCGTGACCGTGACCGACGTCAAACTCACCAGCGATCTGCGGATGGCTCGTGTGTTTGTGACGACCATGGGCACGGAAGAAGAAGAGCGGAACGTCTTTGCCGGGTTGGAGCAAGCCAGCGGATTTGTGCGCGGTGAACTCGGTCGTCGGCTCTCGCTCCGATATCTGCCAGAGATTATTTTTGCGAAGGATGTCAGTGGGCCGAGAGGCGATCGCGTGTTGAAGTTGTTGGACGAACTTCATGTGACGACGGAGGCCGAGGGCAGCTCGTCCGAAGAAGAGACGGGTTCGTAGCATCGGAGACGTGGTAATGGAGCTCGTACAAAGTTGTGCCGTCGTCGACGGCGTGCTGATCATCAAGAAGGAAGCAGGCTGGACCTCCCACGATGTCGTGGCAAAGGTGCGACATCTTCTTGGTGGAGTGAAGGTCGGTCATGCCGGGACCCTGGATCCTGCCGCAACGGGAGTCTTGCCCGTACTGATCGGACGGGGAACTCGCATTGCCGAATATCTCGTTGAGTGGGATAAAGAATATTGTGCCGTGCTTCGCCTCGGTGAAACCACCGATACGCAGGATGCGACGGGAACGGTTCTGACGAGCCAGGCGACTGACCAGGTGACAGCAGAGGCGATTCATGCGGCGGTCGGTCGATTTCGCGGGCCGATTGAGCAAGTCCCTCCGATGTATTCAGCGGTGAAAGTCGCAGGCGTTCCCCTCTATAAGTCCGCTCGCGCGGGCAAGACAATTGCCAGGGACGCGCGAACCGTTCACATCCATGCTCTTGAGGTGCTGGCGATCGAGGGGCGGGACGTGACGTTGCGCATCGTCTGCTCCAAAGGGACCTACGTGCGGACCCTCTGTGACGGCATCGGGGAGGCTTTAGGAGTCGGCGGCCATATGTTGGCGTTGGAGCGAAGGCGCGTCGGTCCATTGACGATTGACCATGCGCTGCCGGTCGATCAGGTGATCACCCGTCATGGCCTCGGTCGCTTGGGAGACGATCTGTTGTCTCTGGATTTGGCGTTGAACCGACTGGCGGTTGCGGTGGTGGATGGGCAGACTGCCGACCGCGTGCGACATGGTGCTCCGGTGCCCGCGGGAAAAATCCTGCGTTGGGAAGGGGCGGGCGATGGCGAGCGCCAGCCACATACGCCGGTTCGTATCCATGATATCGACGGACGTTTGGTGGCGATTGGGAAGTGTCCGGAGATTTCGGGAGATGCGCTCAAGGTTGAGAAGGTATTAATCGATCAGGACGTATGAGCCGTCGTTGCAGATGAAGGATAGGAACAGGAAGGAAGAAACCCCATGGCATTACTCAAAGAAGCAAAGACTGAGTTGATCAAACAGTATCGGCAGCATGAGACAGATTCCGGCTCACCGGAAGTCCAGATCGCGGTGTTGACGACCCGGATCACGTATTTGACGGAGCATTTCAAGACCCACAAGAAGGATCATCACTCGCGACGTGGTCTGCTGCTTTTGGTCGGCCGCCGTCGGCGGTTGCTCGACTATCTTCGTGGCGTCAGCGATGCGCGGTACCGTGCAGTGATCGAACGATTGGGCATCAGGAAATAGTATCCCGTCCCGCTGTCGCGCCATGAGGCGCAACAGCGGGACTGTAGTCGTCAGTCGCACAGGTGAACACGGACAGAGGCTGGAGTGTCCCGTATCGCTCGAGTCTCTCTCTGTGGGCATCTGTGGGGCCTAACCAGAGGAGACTCAGATGGTACACACAGTTGAAATAGAGGTTGCGGGGCGCATGCTGCGACTCGAGACCGGTCGTGTGGCACGACAAGCCGACGGTTCGATTTGGGCCACGTACGGCGACACGGTCGTGTTAGCCACGGCCGTCGCGTCACAAGTCGCCAAGGCGGGCATCGACTTTCTTCCCCTCACAGTCGATTATCAGGAAAAATCTTTCGCAGCCGGGAAGATTCCAGGCGGGTATTTCAAGCGGGAAGCGCGTCCATCAGAAAAGGCCGTGTTGACCAGTCGGCAGATCGATCGGGGTCTCCGTCCACTCTTTCCTGAGAGCTATTACTTCGAGACCCAAGTCATCGCCTCAGTCCTCTCCGCCGATCAGACCGGGTCATCTGACATCCTTGCCATTATCGCCTCCTCTGCGGCCCTGACCATCTCGAATATTCCGTTCAACAATCCGATCGCGGGCGTGAGGATCGGGCGGCTGGACGGTAAGTTCGTGGTCAATCCTGATCTTGAGACGGTCGCGAAGAGCGAGTTGCACCTCGTCGTGGCGGGGACGGCCGATGCGGTTATGATGGTCGAAGCAGGGGCGAAGGAATTATCTGAAGCCATTATGCTCGAGGCGATCGAACTCGCCCATGCTGAGATCAAGAAGATTGTGGCCAAGATTCGCGAATTGCAAGCCCTCGCTGGCAAGCCCAAGCGGAAGGTGGCGAAGGAGCAGATCGACGACTCGCTCACCGCTCAAGTGAAGGCTCTGGTGGCGCAAGGGATCCGAGATGCCATCATGATTCCGAACAAAGCGGCCAGGCAGGAGAAGCTGGATGAGGTCAAGAACAACGCGGTTCAAAAACTGAAGAATGCGGACGATCCAAATCGGGAGCGGCACGTCAAGCTGGTGTTCCATGACCTGGAATATACGGAAGTCCGGAACATGATCCTGGAGAAGGGGTCGCGGGCGGATGGACGTGGCCCTGCTGATATCCGTGCGATC
>Ga0163152_10009413_pt1 | contig 10194 bp, 9 predicted proteins | sample OliLakLV19MP8IB2_FD_148635 | JGI IMG/M metagenome (GOLD analysis project Ga0163152, IMG submission 148635) | Freshwater microbial mat bacterial communities from Lake Vanda, McMurdo Dry Valleys, Antarctica - Oligotrophic Lake LV.19.MP8.IB-2 | ecosystem: Environmental > Aquatic > Freshwater > Lake...
CTCTCGCATGGTGGCGTACTCCTGGGGGAATGTGGCCTTCAGTAACCAAATTCAACCCAAGTACGCCGCCTACTTCAACTCTCACCGTCCACAACTTTCGGTTATATCTCCTTCAGTGAGGCGCTTGATCAGTCACTCGCGACAGCGGTGGCGAGTTATACCCACCGCGTCGATCAGTCGCGACGTATGTTCCTGGCGATCCTTGGTCACGACTTGCGTAACCCGGAACGTGTCAACGACTTTGAGACACTGACCTTTGGAATTTAGTGTAGCGTGGGCAGTGGATTCTCTGAGGATTTGGCGGGGGCGGCTGGAGGGTTGATCCAGACTGCATCGGGTAAGGGATGCGCGAAGAAGACGAGTTCAAAGCCACCATCCCGGTTTATTCTTGAACCGACGGGCCAAGTAGTGGGCGGGGTGCCGGCCCCACCCGGTGTAGCTGCATAACCCCACAGCAAGTACAGTCCTGTGGCAACTAGCGCGCACCAGGCCAATATCACTACGAAGAGGGTACGATCTGAGACTCGTCGTTGCGAGGTGGCACTTTCCGAAGTCATTGATCCGACAACGCCCCCCTGAAGCCGCTGACGCCGATCGTTCTAATTGTTCACGCGGTTGCCTTTGCGTGAAATCGAAATGTGCTCGGCCACACTTCACCGGACAAAACGCGCCTAAAGCAAGTCTAGGTCACGGTTTGTGCGATAGCCCAGGAGTTTCGGACACCGGCGGGAACCGGATAATGGTTCCCCAAGGAGGTTCGAGCGATGGACGATTCACAATCAGCACGACGAAAGCCAAAACGGTTCTTCAGCGACAAGTTCGAGCGCGATGCGGTCCGCCTGATCGTCGAGGAGAAGTACACCTTCAGGGCCGCGGCCGTCGCAAATTCGACGAACTCCCGCTGCCCCTCAATGCTATCCAATCCTGGCGACAGAGGCGAGCGAAGGCAAATCGTACGTGCGGCACAGCCGCACGCAGCTGCTCTCGCGCAGCGACAAAACCCTCGCCGCACAAAGACGTTCGCGAGGGACCGATACTGCTGTCGAGTTTCCACTCGATCCGATCGAGTTGGGCCTACCATGCCAGCCAGAGCATGCTCAATCGCCTCATCTCAGGGGGTACATTACAGACATTCTTCTACCGACCTAACAGGATCAGAACGCCGGCGGCAATGGCGAGCAAAGCCAACACAAGACCTATGTTGACAAAAGTTATGCTTACGAACGGCAACAAGCCTGTGGCGACAAGCCAAACGCCCAGCAAGAGCATGCCCAGGTTCTTAGTCCCAATCCATTTCATTCGCCCACTCCTTGTCGTTGTCAGTCGGAACTTCAAAACACGCTCGAAGGCTATTTGGCCTCGGCGCTATTCTTACGGGTCGCAGTCACGACGTCCTGCGCTATAGTTGCCATCGCGAGTTGCTGCACGACGATCGCCTCTATCATTACAGACCTGATTGCGGCCGCTCACCTTGGCTCGATACATCGCGGCATCAGCCCGAGCAATGAGCGCTGCACGTTCCTCCGTAGCTGTGATCATTGTGGCAGTGCCGACACTTGCTGTGATGGGGCGCAGGTTCCACGGTCCCATTTCAATGGCTTGACGCACACGTTCGGCAACGCCGGCAGCTTCATCATCGCCACAATTGGGCAGGATCACGGCAAACTCTTCGCCGCCATAACGCGCGACGAACGAGTCCGAGCGACTTTCGTTGGCGAGGATTGTCCCCACTTGCTTAAGCACCTGGTCACCCGCGGGATGACCAAACTGGTCGTTGAATTGCTTAAATCGGTCGACATCGAGCATCAACAACGAGAGTGGCGTGCCGTATCGCGCCGTGCTTGATCGCTCGCGTTCGAGCAATTCCTGAAATGCACGATGGTTCTTCAACCCAGTCAGCCCGTCTGTTGTTGCCAACGAATTAAGCTGCACGTTAGCGGTGGCCAAATCTGAGTTGCGTCGTGCCAGTTCCCGCTGGGTATTGATCAGCTCGTTATTCAACCGAGTGAATTCATCTAACATCACTTGTTCGCGCTGCTGCAGCGTGGCCGCCGCGAGTTGTTCGTCCTTTAGCGTCTTCCTCAAGGCATTGAGTTGCTCATTCTGAATCTTCATCATCTCGTCGAACAATCTATTTAGCCCCGCCCGGGACGGCGAGCCGCAAACTATGATGCCTTCGTTCGTGACACCTCCGATGAGCAGCAAGCCCGTCAATTCGCCGTCGCACCGAACGTTCAATTCCCAGCCGAAGGTGGCATTCGCTTCAATGGCGGCCAGAAGGAATTCTTGGGCCTTCCCTCGGCTTTGTGGGTCCACGATTCCAAAGAGTGTCGATGCAGAGTGCTGTCCTGTCGTGATTCCTAGGTCATCTCGAATTACCCGCAGGATATCGCCTGACGGATCGCATTGCAGCACGATACCAGCCTTCTCGTTCTGATCGTTCACGATACGGCCTCCTTAAGAAGGAGTTGATCGGCAAGGTCGACTGCGCGGACGGCATCAAGTGCGTGCCCATCGGCCCCGACCTCGTGCCACAGATCGGTCACCACATTAAACGGATGGCCGCCCACAAGGATAATTAGTTCTTCGCAACTAGGATTCGATCGTACTGCCGCGATCAGTTCAGCGACCGAACCGACGTGAGTCAGCAGCGTCGCCGATACAGCAAGAACGTCCGCGTTACGATCGATTACAGATTGCACAATGCTGGCACTCGGTACGTCGGCACCGAGATAGAATGTGTCCCAGCCGTCCATTTCAAAGAAGTCCGCAACCATGCGAACCCCAATCTCATGCAGGTCACCACCAATGCAGGCCGCTACAACTCGCCGGTTCTTGCGTTCCGCCCCAAAGATTTGCGGATATAGCTGCGACATAATGAGCTGGGTGGCTGCTGTACACAGGTGCTCTTGACCAACGGTAATCTTGTTGGATTGCCACAAACGACCAATCTCGTATTGCGAACGTTGAAAGACATGCAAATAGATGTCTCGAACCGGAATGCCTCGCTCAACGGCGTTTATCACCACTTGGCTGGCCTGACGACGATCCGCATTAAGTAACGCATCGAGATATTCTCGCGCCAAGTCCGCCAGTGGCCGATCTGGGCTAAGGTAGCACGACGTCGTAGCAGGGAGTGTGGGCAGACAGCTAAGACTGTCCAGAATATAACGCTCCGCAATGACCGCTTGTTCCGGCGGCAAGATTTCAGCGAGGGACTGTCGACAGACCTCTAAATTCTCCGCTAGATCTTCGGCGGGAATTCCACGAGAACTAAGCACGACTTTCGCCCATGCCACATAGTCTAGGAAGAGCGCCGATCGGCCCACGGCAATCGCTTGCGATATGGCGTCTAGATGGCGCTTCGCATCGGTGGTGCATTTGGCGCGACCAGCATCGCCAAAGCGGGATTGCAGACTGGGCCGCAATTTGTAGTGCTTGGTCACGATCTTGTCGGCTAGAGCATCACGCCGATTGACAATTGCCTGACAGGTTTTCAGGTTCTCGGATTGCATGGAGCCCCTTTCTTAAGACGCTACATGCTCAAAGAAACGAATTGAGACGCTCTTCGGCACTAACCGCATTCCTTTCGGAATCCCGGTATGCGACTCCTTATAGAGATGGCTGTGATGCCAGGTCCGATAACTGTGCTCGTCTTTCCAATAGGTCACTAGCCAAATTTCGTCTGGAGCATCGCACGGGCTGAGGACTTCCATTCGCACAAAACCGCTCGCATTGTCGACCCGATGCGGGCGCTGCTGAAATGCCTGCTTGACCTGGTCGGTCATGTGCGCAACGGTGAAACGACTTAGCGCCACAAACTCGGCTGCGTTGGCGCGTGGACTATGCCCTTGCTCGGCACCACGGTCGCATGCAGTTTCAGGGCCCAACAACAATTGTGTTGGTACGGCATGTTGAGACGGCGGGCCGCCCTTGCGCCCGATGTCGGCAATTTGACTAACGGCGGAAGTAGCTGTCATTTGCATCATGCTTGCTCGCTTGATTCTTTTGTACAAACGCTGGGCGGCGAGCGATCTCCGGGGTTCCAGTCGCAGCACGGCGACTCAATCCTGCCCGGAAAACAATAGGTCTGATACGGAGGTTCTCAGACCAGGCGCGACGATCTGGGGCAGTATCGAGCGCGATCATGCCGATATTGGCGATCGTAGGACCTATGTCGTGCTGGAACATCGCAGATGCACCCACTGGGTTCGTTGCGTCTGAGCGAATCTCCAAAATTGCGACGGGCCGATGGGCTGGTTCCCGCCAGCAAGCCGCGCATCTGGCAATGCACGATGGCAGAGCGGCCAGTATCACCGACGACACCCCTTTTTGATCGCAGCCAAAGCTGCTCAAATCTGATGGTCAGGCCCAACGCTCACCGACCGCAAGGTCCCCTCGACTGTTGCAGCCACAGCACCAAGCCTTGCCCAGTAATCCTTCGATCGAGCGGCAGCGATTGTTGAGCGGCGCGACCGGAAACTAGCGGCGCTAGCCAGAATCATCGTCGAGGGGTTTGTCTTGCTTCTTATGGAGTGGGAATTTCCGGTGGCGGGGTTCGCATAACCCTGACTTCGGAGGATTCCGATGACTCAGCCGCGCAACTACCTCACGGGCGCCGAGAAGCTCGCCATTCTGCGGCGTTGGCTCGTCGACAAGGTGCCCGTGTCCGATCTGTGCGATGAGCACAAGCTCCAGCCCAGCCAACTCTATAGCTGGCAGGCGCAACTGTTCGAGCACGGCGCCGGCGTCTTCGAGCGCAAGGGCGGCCGGCATTCCGCTCGGCCGTAGTGACGGAGGTCGTCATACACGGTATACGGTGCTAGCAGTGCCGATGGATCAGAGTCTAGGTCGGGAAGAGTAAGGCGTGAACCGAGGAGCTCGGAGATCACCACGTTCCTCTGGAACCTTGTCACTTCAGTCGGAAATCGCGGGTGAGATCGCATCAACAAAGTGGACCGCGAAGCTCACGCTTGTCGGCTTGCCGTCGTGGGCCTGTAGGCCCTGCAACTTCAGTTGATAGCTTTGCAGCGATTGAACTTTGAGCGCATTGGGGCGAAAGATCACGCAGTTGTTCACGCCAAAACCCTGCGTGTCGATCTTTAGGTGCTCGATCGCAAGGGGATGCTCGCGATCGACCTGGTTTTGTTGGATCGGAAATAGTTCAACTGTGATGGCTTTGGAATCTGGCGAACGATATTTGCTGGGGTTGAGCGTTATGCTCCAAGCGTAGGTAGAGCCGAAGAAATCGACCGGGACGAAGCCTGGTGGCGGAAAGCTAATAAAATCGTACTCCGGCGCTGGTGTGCGGTTGTTGTCAAAGGCCCACATTGCACAGAAGTCGTCAGCTCGGCCCAGGCCCAGCTTGAGCATTTTCGGGTTCAAGCACCAACGACGATGTCCCAAGCGACTTAAGTTGTGCGCGTCGCTATCGTCCATCCACAGGTCGATCGCCTTGGTGAGATTGCCGCGGCCGAACGACAGATTGCACTTGCAAGCGGCGCCGCGCGCGCGCTGGTACTCGGCTTCAGGTAAGCCTGGGTTGTCGGGAGCATGACTGAGCTTCTCCAAGCGGCGGCAGATATCGGCAGCGGCGAGGGCATCGTCGTTCAGCTCTCGATCGAGTGCCAGCTCGGCTTGCGGCAGGCCGCAGAGAAAGCGATACATCCGCAATCTCAAAAGGGCGATTTGTCGCTCGCGCTCCATGCCAACGGAAGATAGCCCACGCTCTTCCGCGGCAATGGCTAGGAGCCCCCCTCGGAGTTCAGCGAGCGCGTGTTGGCCGGCCGGCGGCGCAGGCATCGACGGCTGCGGAGATTTCGCCGCGTCGGGCGGGTCGTCGGCGGACGGAACAAATCTGAAAGTTGATCGGGGCTGCTCGCTCGCCGCGCCTAGCGCTTGTTTCGATTCTCTCGAAGCACTGAAACACAACTGCGTGGCCGCGCACAGCGCGATCCCCACGAAGAGGGCTGTCGCAGACGCGAAGCATTGCCGACCCTCGCTTGCCGACATAGCAATGCGACGCTGTGCCGCAGTATCCGCCGTGCGTTCGAGATGCCGATAGCTCAAAGCTGGCCCCTGCGAATGATGCAGTGAGATAAGGTGCGAGGCGAGGATTGGCAGTAATCACAATTGCCGAGCAACGGCACGATTTTGGGGACGACGCCTTGCCTGGTCGGCCGTTAGTAAACCAAGCGGCCGGTGACCGGTTACCTCAACTGCTGCTGCGGCGGCGAACGATCTCCGAGGCGATGGGTCTCGACGACATGCGGGCTCTTCATCAGCACTTGGGTCGTCATGTACTCCTTGCTGTCGGCAACCAACGCCGCAGTCAAATCTGCGTTGTCCGCCCAATCAAGAGCACTAAATTGACGCACGTCGACATACGATTGCGCGAGCTTAGCATGGTGCTTCTGCACGAGGTGGAGCCCGTCGTTAGCCCGGACGATGTGAAAGTTCATCACCCCTAAGCAGATCAACGCTCCCACGCCGAGCCCCAAAACGAACGAGTAGATTCGACGCCCGGAGGGCAAGGTGTAAAACTGCCGCATGGTAAAACTCCTCGTTTGTGCGTCGCGATTCCAGTCTGCGACGGTCCGCGAATCCGATTTGGGATTGGGCCTTCGATGCAGTTTGATACCTAGCCTCGACAGGGGCCGCAAGGTCAAAAAGCATCGCTGACAGGGGCCTGACGATCGCAATGGCTTTGGTCTTTTCTCGGACGTCTAGGCTTGGTGCTTGGCGATGACACCGATGCGCTTTCTGGCCTATCCCAATCTCCATCGCGCGTGGTCCTGAGACTACGCCCTTGGTACTACAAAGCTAGCAATCGTAGACATCTGAGTAATTGCGTCAAACTGATGGTGGCTTCGGGTGCGGGTTGCACGAAAGCAATCAACGGCGACTTTTCAGGTGAAGTTGCTGGAACCCTGCGCAAATTCATCGCCGCCGGTTTCTCGGCGGAGTGCGGCCGCGGCTTTAGCGATCGAAGATGGCGCAGTGACCCTGGAGCTGGTGACGGCGAAGGGCGCTTGTTTACGTTCCCGCCGCGCAGGCTGCGCACAGTAAATCGACCGTCTCATTTTCAAATGTCGCCGAAAACGTTGCGCGGCGGCAGCGGCTGCAAGACAACGGTTCGAGTTTCCTGAGCAGCGAGTTCCAATACAAACGGTAGTTTCGGACGGCTTGTTTCCGCTGAATCACCACCGGAACGACGAGTGCCGGAAGTCGGACTCTGGCCACAGCCACCGGCCGCAGCGCCGCGCGCAGGGCATAGTTCTCGTTCAGTTCCGCCAGCTTGCGACGTAACTCCAAATCGACCGCTCGCTTCTTGGCTGTGATTTCGTCGGGTGATAGGACGGCGGCCGCGCGCCGCTTCGAGCCATCCACTTCGCGCAACAATGCTCGATAGTAGTCTTGCAGCCGCTTGCGGTCTCGCTCCAATCGCTGCTCGATACGGCGGACGAACTCGGCCGAGGCCGCGATCAGCCGCCGCTTCCCTTCCGCGATCGCCGTGGCATAGCTGGATGGAACATCAGGCGCACTGGCTGGTTCGGCGGCGCGGACGTCAGGCTCGGCAAACACGTCCGGCAATTCGACGACCGCCTGACTCTCCGCATTTACGACGAGGCGGAAGATCCCTTCCCACATATCCTCCGACTGTAACGAGCCGAGCAGCGTCCACAGATGATATTCGACCAAGGCCGGTTCGGCCGCGCCTTGCTTGGCGCGGGCGTTTTGCCAGCCATACGTGCGGACGATCTTGTCCGTCAGGTCGCGGCTAGAGAGGTAACGTTCCGGGATACAAAACGAACCGTCACGCGGCACGCCCACCTCCAGCACGCGTGCTGCGACGTCAAGAAACTCGCCTCCCAGGCTAACCTGAATCGACCCGGATTCCGGTGCCGTGCCGAGCGAAAACTCTTCGCCGGGCAATTGGGCCGCGGCCGCAACCTCGCGCGGCACCACGACCGAACCGGGAAGCTCAGGCGCCGGCCAGTCGGCGATTCCGCCGCTGCGTTCGAACAGTTCGACGGCAAACTTTTGCAAATCGCGATCCAACGCGGTGGCGGACATGTTATTGAAAGTCCTCACCAAACAGGGCCTCGTCCAATTCCTTGGTTTGCACGTATTGTTCCTGGGCTTCCAGCAGCGTTTCGCCCAGCGTCGCAAACGACTTTTCGAGTTCGGCATCGTCGCGCGACTGGAGCCAGAGGTTGAGCACCAGCGATTCGAACTGATCGCCGTCCTCCAGGTTGCCGAGGATCGAGCCGACCTCGCCCACAACCAGTTCGAACATGCGAATCTTTTCGTTGAGCACTTTCAGAATGCGTTCTTCCAGCGATTCGGCCGTGCAGAGGTTGAAGACAAACACCTCGCGCGTCTGGCCGTAGCGATGCACGCGACCGATTCGCTGTTCAATCTTCATGGGGTTCCAGGGAAGATCGTAGTTGATCAACGTGTCGGCGAACTGCAAGTTGCGTCCCTCGCCGCCCGATTCCGTGCAGAGCATGATCGGCACGCGCTCGCGGAAGGCCGCCACGGCCTCGTCTTTTTCGAGAGCCGTTTGCTCGCCGGAAAAAACGGAGAACTCCAGGCCCTGCGATCGAAACAGTCCTGCCAGGTGGTTCAGGGTGCAACGAAAGTTGGCGAAGATCAGCAGCTTGTGCTGCTGTGACGACTGGATCAATTCGAACAAGCGCGCATCTTTCGCCGACGCGCCGATCGACGCGCCCAAACGTGCCAGCGAAGCGGCGGCGGGATCGGTGGACGCAATTCGCTCGAGCGCGGCCGCGACTGTCAGCGGATGGCTGCCGGCCGCGGCGAGCAGGCTGCTCAACCGCATCCGTGAAACAGGCGCCGCCACGCCAGCGACGGAACTGTCCGCATCGGCGGCGGGATCGCTCGCTTCCGTATCGTCGGTGGCCGCTTCCTCCGTCGGCTCGATTTCTTTCACCAGTGCGCTGCCGCGGCTGCGCAAGAACTCCGTCAGTTTCCGATAGAACTCGGCTTCGGCCCCCTCGGGTTTGGCCAGCACGGTTTGGGCGTAACGCGGCGGGAGATCAAGCTGCACGAGGCTCCGCGTGTTGCGGACCATCACTTCGCCCAGCAACGTTCGCAGCCGCTGGCGATTGAGCGCGTCGCGCGGATTGCCCCGTTTGACGTACTGCCTTTTGAAATCGGCCTCGGTCCGCAGATGGCCGGGGGACAGCAACGTGAGCAAGTTGTAGAGCTCGAGCAGGTTGTTCTGCACGGGCGTCGCCGAGAGCAGGAACATGTACCGCCGTTGCAGCGAGTTGACGAGTTGCCAGTTCAACGTCGCCCGGTTTTTGCAGTGATGAGCTTCGTCGACAATCACCAGATCCCAAGGTTGAGCCGCCACGTGCGCCGCGCGCTTCTTGTTCTTCACGAACGGCAGCGACGCCAACACGCGGTCGTGCTGCCGCCAAAACTCAGCGCGATCCGCCGCGACGCCCTTCGGCGGAATTGTGAACGCCAGGTCGAATTTGCTGCTCAGCTCTTCGTGCCACTGCGACACCAACGGCGCGGGCGTGAGAATCAACACGCGCCGCGCCATTCCTCGCAGCAGGTACTCGCGGAGCAGCAAGCACGCCTCGATCGTTTTCCCTAAACCAACCTCGTCCGCCAGCAACACCCGGCCGCGAAAATGCCGCAGCACCTTGCGAACCGTTTCGATCTGATGCGGCAAATGTTCGACCCCCTGCAAGCCTTCCAAACATAGCAGTTCATCGAAGCCGCGCAGCAGACTCAGCCGGGCATGTTCCTGATGCAGCCAGAGGTCGCGCGGCGCCGCGCTGCACTGCCCCGGCAGCAGCGGCTCTGCATGAAAGGAGACGGGGATTCCGCCGGGCGTGATCCAACGATCGGCAAACGGATCGACAATCTCGGGAGGCGAGACGCTGGGGGAGTTGCCTGAGCGTCCGTGCGAAATCTGCGAGGGCATGGAATCCATTCTCCCCGGTGGCCGATGAATTCACGTCATGTTACCGTCTGCCGACCGCGGGGAAAACTCGCCAGCATTTAGCCTTCAACTGCCGTGGCTCGAACGCAACGCAATTCCAGGCCCGAAGGCTTTCGAGAAAAAGTTCAAGCGCCGTCTTGTCGCCCCCGACTCAACAAGAAACTCAAGTGGCGCCGCCTCACCGCCCTGTGCAAAATCAACGCCGGCAGTTT
>Ga0163152_10009416_pt1 | contig 10189 bp, 10 predicted proteins | sample OliLakLV19MP8IB2_FD_148635 | JGI IMG/M metagenome (GOLD analysis project Ga0163152, IMG submission 148635) | Freshwater microbial mat bacterial communities from Lake Vanda, McMurdo Dry Valleys, Antarctica - Oligotrophic Lake LV.19.MP8.IB-2 | ecosystem: Environmental > Aquatic > Freshwater >...
GCCTCGACCGCTAGTCAGCACGCGCGGCATCCCACACGCCAGCCGGGGGCACCAAGCCATCGAGGGGTCGCCGCGCCGACGTTGGCACGAACGCCGACGACGTTGGCGCAGGCTTCGCCAAGAGTGGCGCAGGCTTCGCCGAGAATGGCGCAAGCGCCGCCAGCTACTCCTGCGGCAGCTCCGGCATCCAATCCTCTGCCAGCATCCACGCCCGCGCCGGCAACAGCTTCGCCTGGCAGCTCGTCCGCCGACCCGCGCGGTCACGATCTGGTGGCACAGGCCGTGGAACGATTGTCGGCCCACTCGTCGGTCTCCGCCAAACTGCGCGAAGAGATCGAGCTCTACGGGCAGCGACTGCTGGCGACCGGCAGCTATCTGCAAGGGCCCGGGCCGCAGCATCCGTTTCGATTGGAGATTGTCGCCAAGAGTGGCGATCGGCAGAGCGTCGTCGAGCACGTTTGCGATGGTCGCTGGCTGTGGATGTTTCGCCGTGTCAACGGTAAGCAATCGTTGACCAAGGTCGATCTGACGAGCGTGGGGTCGGCGCTCGTGGCGACCGCGCCAATGCAGCCGCCGGCGCTCGTCAACTTCGCGCTCGGGGGCTTGCCGAAGTTGCTGGCCAATCTCAATGCGGCCTTTGTCTTCTCAGCGCCGCAACAAAGCATGATGCGTGGCGTGCCGGTCTGGACGCTCGAGGGGAAGTGGCGCCCCAGTGCGCTGGCCACGGTGCTTCCGGACAAGAAGGACGACATCCTCAAGGGCTCGACGCCTGACTTCGCGAAGGTCGCAGATCAGTTGCCCGAGACCGTGGTGCTGACCCTCGCGCAGTCGACGTTGTTTCCGCATCGCATCGAGTATCGCCGCCTGAAGGAACATGCCGGGTCGATGCAACCGCGGCGGTTCGGCAAAAGCATCGCGGCCGAGACGATGGTGGCGATTGAACTATTCGACGTGGCGCTCGACGCCACGATCGACTCGCGGCAGTTCGTCTGGTCGGCTGGTAACCTCGAAGCGGTCGACGGCAGTTGGGAATACGCCGGAGCGCTACGGACGACGCGTCAGCCGGCGCCGTGAGTGGCGCACTATCCGGTGACCTGAGAGTGGCTTCGCTCGGTTTGCCGCAGCTACCACTGCGGCAGATGAAACACCGAATTGACCGTCAGCACGGTCGCCTGCCCGTCGCGATACGACACCAGGTTGATGCCGGCATTGTTCTGCAGGATCTCGCGACAGCGCGCCAGCGGCCAGCCGAGCCACAGCGCCAGGTAAATGCGGTTGACGACGTTGTGCGCCACGACGGCGATCGTTTGGCCGCGATGCTTCTCTAGCAATTGCGCGATCGCCGGCTCGATGCGGGCTTGCACCTGAGCCAGATTCTCGCCACCGCCATACGGATGCACCACAGGGTCGGCGCGAAAGAGTCGCCACGCCTCATGATCGTTCTGCTCGATCTCGGGCCAGGAGCGCCCCTCCCAGTCGCCCACGTCGCACTCGATCAGGTCGTCAATCACCACGGGCGTGAAATCGTGTGGACGAGCGATCGCCGCGGCCGTTTGGCGCGTACGCAACAGCGGGCTGGTGTAGACCGCGTCGAGCCGATAGCGCGCGAGAAACTCGCCGGCCGCTTCCGCCTGGCGCTGACCCACGGGGTCGAGCGGCACGTCGGCCCTGCGACCCTGCAAGTGGGGCGGCTTCTGCAAGTTGTTGGCCGTCGCGCCGTGTCGCAACAGATAGAGATAACAAGTGTCCGAGGGAGGGGAGGGGCGTGCGGTCGCAGGTTCGATCATTGCACGGTCTCTGCCGACGCGCCGGCTGACATTTCTTCCGCGCGCTTGCGCCGGCCGGCCAGCAGCGCCGCGATGCGCACTGCTTCGACCATCCCCTCGGTGCTCGCCCGACCTTGCCAGGCCAGGTCGAAGGCCGTGCCATGGGCGACGCTCGTGCGAATGATCGGCAGCCCGAGCGTGACGTTCACCGCCTGGTGCATGCCCAACAGCTTGAGCGCGATGTGTCCTTGATCGTGGTACATAGCCACGACGGCGTCGAACTCGCCATCGCGAGCGCGAACGAGCGCGGTGTCGGCCGGTAGCGGGCCGGTGAGATCGAGCCCGGTTGCGCGACCGCGCTCGACGGCCGGCGCGATGATCTCGATTTCTTCGCGACCGAACAGCCCTTGCTCGCCGGCGTGGGGATTGAGCGCGCAGACCGCCACGCGCGGCGCGGCTTGCTTGATGCGCTCGAGCGCTGCGGCCGCCAGTTGCGATTTGGCGAGCACGTTTTCCACGGTCAGATGGCGCGGCACATCGGCCAGCGCCATGTGCAGCGTGACATGAATGACACCCAGCCCGGCCGGGCCGCGGACGCCATGCCCCGCGGCCAGGTAGAGCATCATTGCGAAGTCGTCGACGCCGCAGAGCTCGGCCAACAGTTCGGTGTGCCCTGGGTAATGATGCCCGGCTTGCCAGAGCGCGGCCTTGTTCAAGGGAGCGGTGACGATCGCGTCGACCTGGCCAGCCAGCGCCATGTGCGTGGCCGCGACCAGGGCGTCGTAGGCCGCCTGGCCGCCGCGGGGGTCGATCAGGGCCGGCCGCACGTCGGCAGCAGATGCATCGACTGCCAGCAGGCAGGGAATCGAGTCGACGGCGGGGGCCGCGTCGCCGAGTGCCGAGATTTCGACGACCCGCCGCCCGATTCCGCTCCGACCTTTGTCCCCAAGTGCCACCGCGCGGCGCAACACATCGGGGTGACCGAGCACGACGGGCCGGCAAACCTCGTGCAGCGACGCCGAGTTCCATGCCCCGGCGATGACCTCGGGGCCGACGCCGGCCGGGTCTCCCATCGTGATGGCGATCAGGGGCTTCGCGGTCATGTTGAGCAGGTGGGGGTAAATGCCGCAAACGCCGCGTGCGGAGGCGTTGTCGGCGGCAGGGCAGGGGGTGGTTTCGTGCGCTGGTGCCGGCGTCTGTTTGTATCTTCGCAGCTAGACGGGGCTTGGTGAAGTACGATAAAATGCGACACAGCCAGCGGTTGGCAAGTTCGGCCGCCGGTTTTCCTACACAACCCAACGGGCGTTCTGCCCGACGAGCAACCAACGATCGAAAGGGCCTCCCGATGAGCCGAAGACTCGCCACCGGTGCCAACCTGGCACTCGTACTCTTGGCCTGCAGCCAGACGGCTTGGGGACATCCCGGCCATTTCGGACATGAGTTCAGTGACGGCGCGCGGCATCCGCTGTTCGGTCTCGATCACCTGCTGGCGATGGTGGCCGTGGGGCTGTTGGCGGCGCGGCTCGGCGGCGCTGCGATCTGGCAAGTACCGGCGGCGTTCCTCGGCACGATGTTGGCCGGCGGTGTGCTTGGCGCGCTCAACGTGCCGGTGCCGGCCGCGGAATACGCGATCGGCCTGTCGGTGTTGGTGTTGGGTTTGCTGGTGGCCGTCGGCCGCACGGTTTCGCCGAAGTGGGCCATGCTGCTGGTCGGCGCGTTCGCCTTGTTCCATGGACATGCCCACGCTGCCGAGATGGCCGCCGAAGGATCGTTTGGCGGCTACGCCACGGGCTTCCTGCTTTCGACCGCGGCCCTGCACGCGGCCGGCATTCTGTTGGCGCTGGGGCTCAGCCGCCTGATCGATCCGCGGGCCGTGCGCTTGTGCGGCGCGGCGATTTCGGTGGCCAGCTTGATGATCCTGGTGCCGATGTTTGCTGGTTAGTTCGGCGGCTAGCTCTGTTGGAAGTTCTCCTGGGCAAAGAACTGGTAGTGGTGCCGCACGTTGAAGCAGGTTCTCCGCGGCGAGTGAGTTTTTTTCTAGTCGGCGCCCGAGATTTTCGCTGGTCGGCGACGGGGCAGGGCAGGGGGGCGGCTCGGTCGTCCCGACGGCAGTGCTCTGCACGCGACCATTAATGCCATGCGACACCGTACGCGGCAACCGTAACTCGAGATTGAATCGCCGCACGTGACTCGCATCTTCGCCTTCCTGGCTCTGTTCGCCCTCCTCTTTGTCGGGGCCACGGCTCTGCTCGGGCTGAGTCTCGGCGATATCCGCAATCCGCAGAATCTGGACGCCCAGCGTTGGGCGACGGTGCATCGGCTCTCAGGCGTGGCGGCGGCTTTGGCCGTGATGTTCGTCAACGGGATCGCGGCCACTTACTTCATTGGCACCAGCCGCTGGTGCCGCGAAGTTGTCGACACGTATCAGCTCGATCCGGCACTGTGGCGCCGCAGCACGGCCCTCAAGCGGCGGACGTTTCCGCTCTGCGTGGCGAACATGCTGTTGGCCGTCGTGATGGTGGCGCTCGGCGGCGCGGCCGATCCCGGGGCGTCGGTGCAGCTACAGCCGGTGGCCGGCATCACCTGGGCGCAGATCCATCTGGTGGCCGCGTTCGCGGGGCTCACCTGGTTCGTCTATAGCTCGTTCTTGCAGTGGAACAACATCCAGACGAACCGCGAAGTGATCGACTCGATCATGAACGAAGTGCGGCAAGTGCGCACCGCCCGCGGGCTGGAGTAGCAATCTCACTCGGACTTCGACAAGCTCAGTCGAGGCAAGCTGCGGAAATCAAAGACCTCGCGCTAAGGCGCAAAGTCACCGACAACGTTGACTTGAATCCGCGTTCTTCGCGACTCCGCGCGCGATCGAGTAGGGAATCGTCGCGCTTCGCCTAATGCTCGTGATCGGCGTGCCCATGATCAGGGTGATCGTGCACCTGCTCGTGCTGGCCATGCGAGTGGCCGTTGTGATCGTGTCCGTGGCCGGCGTGTTCCAAGAAGCCGACTCCCCAGGCGGCCGCCAATCCCAGGACGAGCGCGGCTGAGAGCTTCACGCGATCGTGATCGTGAAACTGCAACTCGGGCAACAGATCGCTCGACGAAATGCACAGGAAGGTGCCGGCCGAAAAGGCGAGCGCCGCGCCGATCACGGTTTGCATGCCCGAACCCGCCGAGGTGGCGCCGACATAGAACAAGCCGGCCCCCACGGGGATCGCCAGCGCGAACAGCGCGTTGACGACGTGGCGGCTGCGGCGCGAAGCATCGCCGACGGCCATCAGCGTGCCGATCGTCATCGAGTCGAACGGCTTGTGCAAAAAGATCACGACGAAGGTTGCCAGCCCGGCCAGCGCGACGGGCCCGGCCAGTTCGCGTTCGGCTTCAACGCTGGCGGCCAGCGCCACGCCATCGGCCAGGCTGTGCAGCGCCAGACCGACCGCGGCGCCGCCCCAGCTCAAACGTTGCTGCCGGTCCAGGTGGTCGGGCACTGCGTGGTCGTGCACTTCGTGCTCGCGTGTTTCGCCGTGGCCGTGATCGTGGCTGTGATCGTGCGTGTGGGGGTGCTCGTGCAGGTGCGCGTGGCCGTGTGTGTGCGTGTGTGCTTGCGCATGAGCGCCGGCGGGCTGGCCATCGTCGGGCACGTCATGATGATGGAAGGCAAAGAACCGCTCGATGAAAAACATGACGATGAAGCCGGCCAACGCCCAGAGCATCACGCGGTCGATCGAGCCCAACTCGGCCAGCGCGTGCGGAATCATGTGCAGCAGCCCGACGCCGAGCATGGCGCCAGAGACGAAGCTGATCGCCAGTTGCATACGCTGGTGCGTCAAGCGCACGACGAGCGGAATCCAGCCGCCGGCCAGCGAGGCCAGCAGCACGAGAATGGAATAGCAGGCAAGCGTGACGTAAACAGACATGGCGCAAATGGTCTCGGCGAAGCGGGTCGAAGCAAATCCGCACGCGGCGCAAATCCGCACGCGGCCGACACCAAGGCGGCGACGAACCGACCTGAAAGAAGGTTCTCTTTTACGTTCCACGGTCGGCAAGTGTCAACGGTCGAGCCGTGCCCCCCGAAGCAGTATCATCGGGCCAGTATCATTGAGCCAGTATCGTGCGGTTTAGCGGGCGTCTTGGCCACGGGCCGCGCGCGTCGCAGCCGGGCGTCGAACCTTGTCATCCGAAAGTCCCTTCATGCGTGCCTGTTTGCAACGAGTTTCCTCGGCTTATGTGGAGGTCGCCGGCCAGCGCGTCGATCAGATCCAGCGCGGCCTCGTCGTGCTGCTGGGCGTGGCCGCCGGCGACACCGCCGCGGAGGTCGATCTGCTGGCTCGCAAAATCATCGAACTGCGGATCTTCGACGACGACGAGGGACGCATGAACCGCAGCCTGCTGGATGTCGCCGGCGGGCTGCTCGTCGTCAGCCAGTTCACGCTATTGGCCGATTGCCGCAAGGGGCGGCGACCGAGCTATACCGGCGCGGCCGAGCCCGTGCTGGCCGAGGCGCTCTACGACGGGTTCGTCGCGCGCTGCCGGGAGAATGTCGCGCTGGTGGCGACCGGAGTGTTCCGCGCCCACATGGAGGTCAGCCTGGTGAACGACGGGCCGGTGACGATCGTGCTCGATAGCCGCCAACTCCTCGCGCCCCCGAGCCCGTCTGGGATGATTTGATCAAAGCGGTGCTATCCCAGCACTGCCAGCAGCAAAATGTGCGGGTTCGAGCGCCGATTCCGATCAAGGAAGAAATGCGGGCGCGCCGAAGCATACCGTACGGTGCATAAAAACCTCGCCATTGCCTCAGCTTAACGGCCTACGCAATTATCCAAGGGCGCCAAGCCGCCAAGTCGCGCTCGAGAGTGGCAGCGCAAAGTCAGAAAATAAGGGGGAGTGTCATGACTCGCAGAACCTGCCCGTTCGCTGGCACGGTGTTTGGATTCGCGATCCTGGTGACCGCTGTCTCAGCGGCGGCTGGCGAGGTTCAGCTGACGACGAACGCATCCTATGAGACGCGGCTCAACGCGCTCGAGGCCGAGTTGGCCGAATTCCGCGCCCAGGCAACTCATATGAGTCCTGCCGTCCCCTGCGACGCAGCTTGTGATTGCGGCGTCCCGTGCGATTCTCAAGATCGCTGCTGCGGCAACTCGTGCAGTTCGCAAGGCGGCGGCATGTCAGGACCAGGCTTGATCGCGGGCGTAGGCTTCTATCACATCAGGCCGTACTGGACGAACAATCCTGCGATTTCGATCGGGCCATCGGCCGTCGCAATCGCAAATGCGAAGGCCGAGCAGATCGACTTCAACTATAGCCTGGCGATGGCCCCGCGTCTCTGGCTCGGCTTTCGCGGCGCAGGCGGCCTCGGCATGCGGGCCGATTATTGGACGTTCAACCAGGCCGACGAGGTCAGTGTACCGGCGCTGCTTCCGGCTTCAATCTTCCAGACCGCGTCTCCGCTCGGGCTGGCCGGAACCGGCAATGTCGCCTCGACGTTTCGCAGCGGCTTGGAGCTGCACGTCGTTGGGCTGGAAGGCATGAAGGGCTTTACCGGGAGATTACGCAGCTCATGGTGGACAGCCGTCGTGACCGGCGGTGTACGCTACGTCCATCTCGAACAATCGTACCGGGGTGCGGTGAATGCCACGGGCCTGACGTTCGTCAGCTCGAATCAACTGTTCGACGGCATCGGGCCGACAGCTTCTGCCGAGCTGCGCCACGGCATCGGCGCGACTGGTCTGTCCGTGTACGGTCAGTCGCGAGGTTCGCTATTGTTTGGAACGTCGCATCAGACGGCCACGTCGTTCTTCGCCCAGGGCGAACAACCGGTTCGCAATGCTGACCATCACACGCTGCTTCCGATTGCCGAGTTGGAAGTGGGCACGTCCTACACGTCGATCACCCCCTTGGGGCGACTCTTCTTCAATTTCGCTTTTGTCGGTCAGGGGTGGTTCGGCGCTGGCAACTCGTCGAATTCCGACTTGATCGTCTTCACGCGGCCCACGGCCGGCACTCGCGGTTTCCAGGAAACCGCGGATAACAACAGCAACCTGGGGTTCCTGGGCTGGACGTTCAGCACGGGACTCACCTACTGACGCAGCTCGAACTTCGTGGCATCCGCGAACAGACGTCGGGGCGCGACCGCTCTTTTCACGTCCGCACCCAAGCTGGCTCAGCGTTAATACTCGACTCTCGCGGCAAGTCTAGCGCTGCGGTCGACCGAATTCGTCGAGCCCGTCGTCGCGGCCGGCCACGTGCTCGAGCGGACGATCTTCGGGCGCGGCCATCTGATCCTGATGGTCGAACAGGTGCTGCTGCCAGCCGCCGGCGCCGTCGGGGCTTTGCACGACCATCCAACCCAACAGCCCGACCAGGCCGTAAGTGAATAGGTTCGGCCCCATGGCCTCGCCCCAGAATTTGATCGCCGTGCCGAAGGAGCTCTTGAGCCGCGGGATGCCGTGACTGAGGTCGACGCTCCAGATCTCGTCGAGCAGCAGGTGCGACATGAAGCCGGCCATCACGGCCCCCGCCTTGAAGAGTCGCATCGGCACCGACTCCGACTCGCAGATCAAGTAGGTGATCTCGCCGGCGATCAAACAGGCCGGCAAGCTATGAAACATGCCGCGATGGACGGTCAACATTTTCAGCATTGGCGTCATGCCGAAACGAATCGCCGCGTAGACACCGATGCCTGCCAGCGCGATGCTGTCGTGTGTCCAGCCCTGCATGATCAGGCGGTGAATCAAAAGCATCGGCACCACGCTGGCGGTGAAGCCGATCGTTTCGCGCAGCGGTCGCCCCGAGTCGCTATCGAGATCTGGGAGCATGCCCGACACGGCGCACAGCGCGGCGCTCAAGCACGAGACGCCGAGCGGCACGTGATACTGCATGTGGGCGACGGTTCCATAGCCGATCCCCAACAGGCTGCTGGTGGTCACGTGGGTTTTGAATCCAGCCATGGGAGATCCATCTCCTGGAATTTTGCGCGCGGCGCCCTCGTGGGCGCGCGGACGGGGGCGACATTCCTGATTCGCCGCGGGGAAATCTAATTCACCGGCCGGGGCCGCACCAAGAGCAGTCGGCGCCGCGGTTGCGCCGCGCGCAGAATTCCGTGGCGACCACGCGCCAGCAGTCGAACCGTTGCCAGTCGTCGAAACGCTACGATCGGCCTTGGCAGTCGGTCGTCGCAGTTGGCCTTCGCAGGACGCCGTCGCGACCCGTCTGCCCTGCCCTTCGTCACCCGACGGGGCAAAGCTATACTTCCGCGACCCCGGGAATCGGCCCCCGGTGGCCCTTCGTTGGCACGTTGCTTGGCCGCAACCGCGGGCAGAGCGTTTGATGCAGATTTACGACATCATCATGCTGGCAATGCTGGCAGTCGCGACCTTATACGGCTTCTGGCGCGGCATGGCCTGGCAGATCGCCTCGCTGGCCTCGTTGGTGGCCAGCTATTTCGTCTCGTTGCATTTCAGCCCGCAATTGGCCCCGCTGTTCGGCCGGCAGGCGCCGCTGAACCGATTTGCGGCGATGCTGGCGATCTATTTGGGGACCTCGCTGGCCATCTGGCTGGTATTTCGGCTGGTGCGGCAGTTCATCGACCGGGTCCGGCTGACCGAATTTGATCGCCAGGCCGGGGCGCTATTGGGCGCCGCCAAGGGGGTGCTGCTCTGCGTGGCGGTGACCTTTTTTGCCCTCTCGCTATCGGCCCCCGCCCGAGAAGCGATCTTGAAATCGCGCTCGGGTTATTACATCGCCCGGCTGCTCGACCAGGCGGAAGCCGTGATGCCGCGCGAATTGCACCAGGTGCTCAATCCGTACTTGCGTCGACTCGACGCTTTGGACGGCGCGCAGCCGACGGCCTCCGAGAGCCCGGTGCCGCGCGAGTCGCGTGGTGCGATGCGCCAAAAGCGGCTCCGATGGTGGGCGGCCGTGAAGCGCCGTGGCGCTCGTTTGTAGCGATCGTGTCGCGCGACGAACTGCTTGTCCGGCGACGAGGCGATGCGTCGCGTGCGCCGGCACAAACCGCACAGAGCGAACCTGGTAGGGGAGTGCGCGCCGGTCGGGCGTGGGCCCGTCTCCCCCGATCGAGCATCGATTTGCACTACTTTGCACCTCCGGCGCGCGCCGAGCCGCTCGCTTTTTTGGCGCGGCCGCACGCCGCACGTCGCCGGCTGCGCCCTTGACGGCAACCGCCCGCCTGAGGATTCTGGAACGCTCTTGCGAGCCAGGGCGGGGGTGCCAGGTGGATGCGAAAACGGCGCTTCGGGAATGCTCCTGGCGCGTGAGTAAGGCAGGGGAACGCGGCGCGCGTTGAAATCGCAAACCGGCGTTTTCCCGGCCAAAATCCTCGCCAAACCGAACATAAGAAACATTATCGGACGTTGCTCAGCGATGTTTGCAGGCAAAAAAGTCGTCGTCGTCATGCCGGCCTACAACGC
>Ga0163152_10009417_pt1 | contig 10188 bp, 10 predicted proteins | sample OliLakLV19MP8IB2_FD_148635 | JGI IMG/M metagenome (GOLD analysis project Ga0163152, IMG submission 148635) | Freshwater microbial mat bacterial communities from Lake Vanda, McMurdo Dry Valleys, Antarctica - Oligotrophic Lake LV.19.MP8.IB-2 | ecosystem: Environmental > Aquatic > Freshwater >...
AAATAGTTCTTTTACGTTTTGTTGTATTGGTTTGTCAAACAGGTTTTCGATAGGCGATTTATCGAACACATTGATGCTCACCACCTGTTATATTTCGTAGAGCGTTTGCTTGAGGCTGAACCTTTTTTTGGCTATTGCCACGATCTAGCAAAGTCAGTTCTTGCACTAGACTACTTAGTTAGCTGTAGTTCTTAAATTGAAATTAGGGCTTCAGGTATATCGACACATTTTTCGATTATACCAATCCTGCAAATCCCATAAAGGCCATTGATAGAATGCTGGCTGTGATTAATGCTGCCGGTATGCCTTGCATATACTCTGGTAAGTCTGACATCTCGAGCTGCTCGCGCAGGCTTGAAAAGATGGCAATGGCCAACGTAAACCCAACTGAATTACCAATTGCAAACACCACGCTTTCGAATAAATTAAACTGATTTTGAATCACTAAAATTGCTACGCCTAAAATGGTACAATTGGTGGTTATTAATGGTAAGTACACACCCAATGCCTGATACAAATCAGGGCTAACTTTCTTTAAAACAATCTCAACCACCTGAACTAAAAAAGCGATCACCAATATGTAGGTCACCGTTTGCATGTAGGCGATGTTTAGCGGAATAAGAATAAAATGATGTACTAGATAAGTCATAATGGTTGAGATGGTCATAACAAAAATTACAGCACCACCCATGCCCACCGCGGTTGAGGTGTTCTTTGAAACTCCCAGAAATGGACAGATACCTAAGAACTTTGCCAGAACAATATTGTTAATGAAAATGGTAGAGATTATAATAACAAGGTATTCCATAATCGATCAATTAATGTTTCACTGTATTCTTCTTTTTTATCCATGCCATTACAGCAATTATAAAACCGAGCGTAATAAAAGCACCCGGAGCCAACACAAAAACTAAGATGCCATCGGCATCAAACAACTTAAATCCAAAAATGGAAAGGCTGCCCAACAACTCGCGAATGCTTCCGAGCAAAGTGAGTGCGAAGGTAAATCCTATACCCATCCCTAATCCATCGAGGGTGCTTGCCCATAATGTATTTCGCGAAGCAAAAGCTTCTGCTCGACCAAGCACAATACAATTCACAACAATAAGTGGAATAAATATGCCAAGTTGCTCATTTAAGGCAGGCGTATAGGCTGCCATTAATAATTGAACCACTGTTACAAAAGAAGCGATGATTACAATAAAGGACGGTATGCGCACTTTATCAGGAATCAGATTCTTCACCAAAGAAATCACTGAATTCGACATGACCAACACAAACAAAGTAGCAATGCCCATCCCTAACCCATTGATAGCCGATGAGGTAACGCCCAGCGTTGGGCATAGGCCAAGTAAAATCACAAATACCGGATTCTCGCGAACGATGCCTTTCAAAAAATTATCTCTATTACTTACTTGCGTTGCCATAATTCATAGATTGAAATGTTTCGTAAGCCATCTGAACTGCTTCTGAAAATGCACGCGAACTAATGGTGGCGCCCGTAATCGCATCGATGCTTCCACCATCTTTCTTCACCTTCATATTGATCGTTCCGGGATTCTTACTCAAATATTGATTAAGAAACTTCGAGTCCAACATTTTTGATCCAAGTCCAGGTGTTTCTTTATGCTCAACTACTACTACTCGTTGTATCTCACCTTGCATGTTAAATCCAACCATCAACCAAACATCACCACCATAGCCTTTGGCCGACTTTGTTTTAACAGCTATTCCAATTAATTCACTGGCCTTACTCGCAGGAAAAAATTCAAGACTATCTGATCCATCGGGTATGGCAACTTTATATTTGTCTGTCACAGGATTATTATCGTAGCCTTGCACAACCGTTTCGATTGCACGCAGTTGTTTTTCCATCTGTGCTTTAGCTATCGGCTCTTTGGTCCACTGAAATACATAGCCTAAGGCCAATCCGCCTACCAGCGTAATTACAGCTAGTGTAATTACTAAGTTTAAGAAGGTTGATTTTATTGTAGCCATAGTTAATCGTAAACTTTACTTGCTCTGTTTCATCCGCGCACCGTACCTAGGTTCTTTTGCATATTTATTGATCATCGGCACAAAGGCATTCATAATTAAGATTGCAAACGACACTCCTTCAGGATAACTTCCAAAAAGTCGGATTATAACTGTTAGCAATCCTATTCCCACTCCAAACAGAATCATACCTCGATGAGTAAAAGGAGAAGTTACATAGTCGGTGGCCATAAAAACTGCACCCAACATGATGCCACCGGTTAGTAAATGAAACACCGGACTTGCATATTTTGTCGGATCTTGTAACCAAAATACTCCACTCAATAAGGTAACTGTAGCCAACATAGAAACTGGAATATGCCATGTAATTATTTTCCGATATAGCATATATATCAACCCGAGTAATAGTGCAAATACTGATACTTCTCCCAGGCTGCCCGATTGCATTCCAAAAAAGAAATTGAGATACGATGGCATATCCTGCATCAACACATCAACAGAAGTGCCCATATTAACTCCCTCCTTTAAAATACCAAGTGGAGTTGCACTGGTTATTGCATCTAACGACAAGGTGATACCCCTTACGGGCCATGAAGTCATTTGAACTGGAAACGATAAGAGCAAAAATACCCGACCAACCAAAGCCGGATTGAATGGATTGTTTCCTAACCCACCAAAGCTCATTTTACCAATTCCAATCGAAACGGCACTGCCAATTAAAATAATATGCCACGGCAAATTACTGGGTATGTTGAACGCTAATAGCAAACCTGTTATAATCGCTGATCCATCGTATATCGTACTTGCACGCTTTAAAAGATATTTTGAAATTCCATACTCAATACCTACACAAAAAAATACAGATAAGAAAGAAACGTATAAGGCACCAAGTCCAAAATTATAGATAGAAAAAAGGAGTGCTGGAGTCATGGCGATAATTACGCCACGCATTATTTGAGGAACCGTAAGCTCTGTATGGACATGGGGAGAAGGTGAAACAGTAAGAAGATTGGCACTCATACCTTCTTCTCTTTTCTTATTTGCGTTTTACCCAATCGGATATAATCCAGAATGGGTCGATTGGAAGGACAAACAAAGGAGCATGAGCCACACTCTATACAATCGAGGATATGTTCTTCTTTGGCTCGCTTGCTGTTGCCCTTCTTAGCCATGAGTAATAAGTGATAAGGCTCGAGGCCCATAGGGCAAGCCTCAATGCACTTGCCACAATGCAAACAATTATATATTTCAGCGCGACTTGCTTCATCTTTTGGTATAACCAAAATACCAGAAGTTCCTTTCGCAACAGGCACATCAAGATCGGCAATGGCTTTGCCCATCATGGGACCACCGCTCACAATCTTACCTGTATCTTCAGGTACTCCACCAACGGCAATTAGCAGATCAATAACCGAAGTACCAATGCGAACCAAAAAATTGGATGGCTGCTTAATTGATTTGCCTGTTACTGTAACCACTCGTTCGATCAACGGTTTATTTTTTTGAACTGCCTGATAGATCGCATAGGTAGTGCCAACATTATGAACTATTACACCGACATCGGACGGAAGACCTCCGGAAGGAACTTCGCGATTCAACAACGCCTGAATCAATTGCTTTTCTCCGCCCTGTGGGTATTGCACTTCCAGTGCTTCAACAGTAATGCTGGATTCTTTTTGCAATAATCGCTCAAACAATTCAATGGCATCCTGCTTATTATCTTCAATTCCTATAATTGCATGTTGAACACCTAAGGCCTTCATCAATATTTTAATCCCAACAATAATCTCTTTAGGCTTTTCGAGCATAATACGATGATCGGCCGTTAAGTATGGCTCGCATTCAACTCCGTTGATCAACAAGTAATCTACATGCTTACCTTCAGGCACACTTAGTTTTACATGCGATGGAAACGCTGCACCACCCATGCCAACTACCCCGCCATTCATTATACAGGTTACAATTTCCTTTGGCTCTAATTTTATTTCTTCAACAAGTGTTTCACTTCGGTCAATACTTTCATCCCAATCATCGCCTTTAACGCGAATAGAGATTGCAGTGTGTTTAAACCCACTGCTATCCATTACCTCCTCTATTACACCAACACGACCAGAAACTGACGTGTGGATATTGGAAGAAACAAAGCCTTCGTGTGTTGCTATAATTTGCCCAACCTTAACCATGTCGCCCCGTTGCACAACAATTTTAGCAGGTGCACCAATGTGTTGGGCAATGGGAATAGTTACAACTTTTGGTAGAGGCAGCGCGATAATGGCCACTCCTGATGAAATCTTTTGATCATCTGGGTGAACACCACCTAGTTTAAAAGTTTTATGCTTGTGAAGTTTCATTGCCTTTTTGGTTTTCCGCTTGCGAAGCAATCTTCTCCTCTTCTTTCTTTTTGCGTGCACGATCTTCCCGCTTCAGTCGTTGCTCATTGGCTGCCTGAATTTTTTCGGGTGTTACATTAGCCGTTATGATATTATGAACATCGCACGTATCAACACACTCCATACACAACTTACACTTATCTGGATCAATTACCGCCAGGTTGTTATTCATGGTAATCGCATCATAACGACACGCTTCAAAGCACTTGCTACATCCAGAACAAGCTACTGCACAATCCTTGCGGGCAGTACTCCCCTTTTCTTCATTAAGACAAGCAATATATACCCGTTGGTCTTTTTTGCCCTTCGGCCAAAGTTCCAGAATATTTTTAGGACACTCCTTTACACATGCGTTGCATGCGGTGCACTTATCTTCAATCACCACGGGCAGGCCTGTCTTCTCATCCATGTACATGGCTTCAAAATCACAGACATCCACACAATCGGCCATACCCAAACATCCATAGGCACAACCGGTATCGCCACTGTATAAGGCAGCCGCAATTTTACAAGAGCCGGCACCGTCATACACATTTGTCTTCTTACGATATTCAAACGAACCAGAACATCTAACTACAGCAACATAAGGATCTCGTTCAACCACTTTTATACCGAGTATCTCACCTACTTGCTTCATTACAGCATTTCCCCCTACAGGACAATGTAAAACCGAAAGATCACCAGCATCGACTACAGCTTTTGCAAAAGCATGGCAACCTGGTTGTCCGCAACCTCCGCAATTCGTGCTTGGCAGTATAGCTTCAACTCTTCCTATACGATCATCTTCTTGTACGGCAAACTTTTTAGAAACGAAATAAATTACCACAGCAGCTACTATACCGATAGCGGTTAAAGTGATGATCGTATAGAGTATTACCTGATTCATCTTTTCACTACTTCAAATTTGCAATACCCAGCGAACTTTCTCCGAAACAAATAAACTATAGAAAAATAAGGTAGCAGCACAATTAATGAGGTGAGTCCTGCAATCTCTTCGTTATAGCTAGCCTTGGCAGCTAGAAATAGCGTCAACATCATCAGCACAAATGGAAAAACATATAGAATCATCACGGCTTTATAACCCGATGCAGGACTAACTTTGACAAGTACCTCGTCACCTGCATGAAAAGAATGTCCATTAGAATCTAAATCAATCTCCTTTGCCTTTGAATTCCCTAACATGCACAAACTTTTATGGCAACCCGAACAGCCAGATCCAATCAAAGATATTTTAAGCCGATCTCCGCTGCTTTCAATGACCAATCCAATATGCTCCAGATATTCTACTTGGCCAGTCATGCATGTACCGGTTTTGATCTTAACCTATTTCGTACCGGGTATTTCTCTAACATGCGCAAACTTGTTCGAACAATTTGCCCCATCGTTTCGCTAGTTAAAAATTCATCATCCTGATAAAGCTCTGCCAGCTCGCTTTTAAGTTGGATCACATTTTCCTGTTTTGATAGTTCATCTTGCACCATAGAATCCAACAGTGAATTAAGTTGACCATACGAAGTATTAACTCGGTTTCGAAGCCGCATTCGTTCTTCTTTTTGATATTGTAATTCAAGCACTGGCGACATGGACTTAAACCCTAAATCAATAATCGGATTATTCTCTTTGAAATATTGTGGCATGTAAATACGGCAACTTCCCTCATAACACTCTTGATCAAAATCAATCGAACGAAGTCTGAAATGCAGTTCATCAAAATCAGGAATAATCTCAACCACAAAATTATCTCTGCGCATATCGCCTAGTAATTGTACCAGGCTACGCTCGTTAAACTTTACAAACTCCTTTGCTACTCGAATCGGGTTGTAATTTGTATTCTCCATCAAGTAATGATGGGTAAACGTATCGCCCGGAATTCCCTGAATGTGTTCTTCCATGAAGGTATCGCCTTTCACCAGATAATTGATTTTGTTTGGGGAAAGTAAATGTTCCAGCTCCATGCCGTAAACGCGCGAAGCATCGGTTTGCTTGATGTAGAAATAATCAAACAAATCATTCAACTTATTTACAATGCGAACCCGAAATGGATGTGTGTTTGCATACAGGCAATAGTCGACCCTATCGATAAAAAGGTGGTCGATCACGGAAGTATCGCCACCCACTTTTAATTGTGCGTACACTTTACGCAATCCTTCGTGGATAAATTGCCTTTCGGATTCTGAATAAATCATGGTCTCCCACAAGGTATCTTTGCCTTTCTTATCGAAAAGGTCAAGCCTGCTATTTGCGCGTGTCAGGTCCTGATACGTAATGGGCACATCGATTTCACGTTTCGTAACCCGAAAATAATTTCGCAGCGAGTTACTAACTGGATAGATGGGCTTTTTGAACCTGATCTCGGCCATACAAATATTATTGAAACTCAGGTTTAATGATCGCTACCCACTTCTCAATTCTGCCAGCAGTTAAATCCTTTTGATTATCTTCATCAATCACCAGCCCTAAAAATTTACCATCAACTACACTCTTCGAAGCTTCAAAGTTATAGCCGTCCGTTGGCCATTGACCAACAAGCGTGGCACCTTTATCTTTAATACGATCATTAATAATTCCGGGAGCGTCAATAAAAGTATCCGGATAGCCGTCTGCATCGCCTACTCCTACATAGGCAACTTTCTTCCCGGCAAAATCAACATCCTGAAGTTCATCAATAAATGAATCCCAATCTTCTTGTAACTGACCAATCTCCCACGTGGGACAAGCCAGAATCAAATAAAGATAAGGTTGCATATCATCAGCACTTGCAGCGTTTACATTATGTAAAACTGCTACAGACTCTCCGCCTAATGAAGTTTGTATTTGAGTAACAACCCGCTCTGTGTTACCTTCTGTTGAGCCATAAAAGATTCCAATTTTCGCCATAGTTATATAAAGTTTAATTTTATCACCTATTTAAATATCTTCCTTGCCATCATCCAATTCTCCATACTTGGGATGATATTGCATAAAAATTTCTGAGCGCATAAGAATATCAACATACTGCGCACGCCTGTATGCAAAGGGGTCGATCATATTCTCTTTTGAAAGTCGGCCTTTGAATACATCGATAGATGGGTAACCCTTCTTTTCCATCCATTGCTCGATTTCATGCAGCATAGTTTCTACCGAATGAATACCGCGTTTATAAATAACGCTTACAATTTGAACAGCATCAGCCCCCGCTAAAAGCATTTTAATTACATCGGCACCAGACAGAATTCCGGTATTGCTGATAATGGTGGCATCAATATTTTTATACAGCAAACCTGCATACTTCAATGCTAAACGGTTATCATTTTCGCTACTGAAATTATATGGGTAGTGATGGATTTCTTTTTCGATGTCTATATCCGGTTGAAATAGTCTGTTAAAAAGAACAAACCCTGAAGCTCCGGATTTATCCATCTTTGAGATCACCGAAAGTGTGTTAGTATAAAATGGACTAAGTTTTACTATTATGGGAATGCGAATAGACTTGCGGACGCTCCTTAATACTTCTAACTGTCCATTTACTAAAGCAGCGCCATCGGTTTCAAAGCCCACTTCACTGGTGTAGAAATTTAACTCTAGGGCATCAATACCTGTTTCCACCATCTTCTGAGCATACTCCACCCAAGTATCGCGATATATACAATTTAAACTACCAATCAGCGGAATGGAAATTGCGCTGCGTGCCTCGCGTAATCTCAATAAATGCTCGGCCGGGCCACCGTGTTTAAGTTTAGGAAAGAATGAATCGTGTTCTGCATCCCAATTGCTATACGTGTCTTGTTTATTTTCCATTTCCAATTCTTCTAATTGGATTTGCTCTTCGAACAACGACTTATATACGATTGCAGCAACGCCTACTTTTTCCAACTTCACCAAATTGTCAATATCTGTAACCAGGTTGCTGGCTCCCACCACGATAGGATTCTTTAGCGTGAGACCACAATAATTTGTTTTTAAGTCGACCATGATTGATAAGGGTTATAGTTGAACGTCTGATAAATGCTTAATGTCGGTAAACCGCTGCTCGTTATCTTTTACAGCCAACTTACTTAATCTATCCGCTTCTACTGGGTTAGAAAAGTTTAGTGTTTTGTATCTGATTTCTTCTTCCAAATAATCTTTAAATGTTACCGTGTCGTCAGTGACCGGTACATCCCAGATAAATGGATTTTTACCTTCGTCACGTAAAGCAGGATTGAACCGATACATGGGCCAGTAACCCGACTTGACAGCTTTTTCAGATTGCTTTTTCGCAAACTTCATATCGTATCCGTGAGCAATGCAAGGTGAATAAGCAATAATGATAGATGGTCCTTTGTGGTTCTCTGCCTCCACAAAGGCTAGTGCTGTTTTATCCCGATCCATGCCCATATTAACTACTGCCACATAGGCGTTGCCATACGTTGTCATCATCAAACCAAGATTCTTTTTACTTAGCTTCTTGCCATCCGATGCAAACTTGGCTACAGCACCGCGCGGTGTTGCTTTTGATGCCTGACCTCCGGTGTTGGAATACACTTCTGTATCCATTACAAGAATATTTACATTTTTATTAGAGGCCATCACGTGGTCAAGTCCACCAAATCCGATGTCGTATGCCCAACCATCGCCACCGAATATCCACACGCTTTTATCGATAAAGTAATCTTGCAATTCGATCACTTTGTCAAGCAGGATTCGTAGCTCTTTGTTTCCCGAACTTCTTCTATGCTCATCGTCAAGAAACTTCTTAATCTCATCAGCGTTAGCTTTCGCTTCTTGGTTAACTTCATCAAATAACATCAGACCTTTTTCCAACGCATGGCGTAAGTGGGCATTGTTTAATAAGGGTATCAATGAAACAACATTTGTTTTTAATTGTCTGCGGTTTGAGTCCACTGCCATTCGCATTCCAAATCCATATTCGGCATTGTCTTCAAATAAAGAATTTGCCCAGGCGGGTCCCTTGCCCTTGCTATCTTTCGTGTATGGTGTTGTAGGAAAGGTGCCTCCATAAATCGAAGTACACCCTGTGGCGTTGGCAATCATCATTCGATCGCCATAGAGTTGTGTTGCTAAATGGATGTATGGAACTTCGCCACATCCTGAACAACTTGGAGGGTATTCAATATATGGCTCAGCAACGTAGGGTTCTTTCACGAAGTCAAGTTTATCAATCCAGATAGCCGGGTTACCAGGCACGCCTCGGTATTCAAGTTTCTTTGTTCCAGTAGGTACCGCACCGTTTAACGGCATCCGCGAAACCGGAATAGTATCACCCTTCAATCTTAGGATTGGGTCAACCACATAATCAGCAAATGCTCCAGAACCAGCAGGCACCAATTCTTTTACTTCCGCATATTTATCGGCTTCCGCTGGAATCGGAACCTCTACAATTGCCTCGCAGGTTACGTCAATAGCTTTCCAATTCATCTCTACAATTTCTACACCCTTGCGGGCAAATTGTTTTTCAACATACTTTTTGATTAGTGTAATCGCTTCGGCTTCTGGCACAACACCGGAAACCTTAAAGAAAGCTGTTTGCATGACCGAATTAATTCTTCCACCCAGGCCTACACTCTTGGCAATTTTAGCTGCGTCAATAGCAAACACTTTTATCTTTTTCTTCCAGATTGTTTCCTGCATGTCGCGTGTGAAAAGTCGGAAAATGTTTTCTGGCTTCTGGCTACTGTTAATTAGAAAAGTTCCGCCTTCAGTTATCCCTTCAAGAATATCGTATTGCCCTATGTATTGCGGACGGTGCAACGCAACAAAATCTACTTTGTTTAAAAGGTATTCTGACTGAATTGGTTTTTTACCAAAGCGAAGGTGCGACACG
>Ga0163152_10009418_pt1 | contig 10187 bp, 4 predicted proteins | sample OliLakLV19MP8IB2_FD_148635 | JGI IMG/M metagenome (GOLD analysis project Ga0163152, IMG submission 148635) | Freshwater microbial mat bacterial communities from Lake Vanda, McMurdo Dry Valleys, Antarctica - Oligotrophic Lake LV.19.MP8.IB-2 | ecosystem: Environmental > Aquatic > Freshwater > Lake...
TTTGCTGTGCGAGGCGCACAAACGTCTGATGCGCGGGGTGCGCGGTGCGGACAAGATGCCGGGCGAGGTTCGTCGCTCACAGAACTGGATCGGCGGCACGCGCCCCGGCAACGCCCGGTTCATCCCGCCGCCGCCGGAGGTCGTGCCCGAGGCGATGGCCCAACTCGAGAAGTGGCTTCATTCCGGGGACGCCTTGCCGCCTTTGGTGAAGGCCGGGCTGGCGCACGTGCAGTTCGAGACCATCCATCCGTTCCTGGATGGCAACGGCCGAATCGGGCGCTTGCTCATCACACTGCTCCTCGAGCACTGGGGTCTGCTCAAGAGCCCCATGCTGTACCTCAGCCTCGCGCTCAAGCGGCGGCAGCAGGAGTACTACGCACGCCTCAGCGACGTGCGCAGCGCCGGCGACTGGGAGGGATGGACGGCGTTTTATCTCGAGTGCGTCCGTGAGGCCGCTGATGACGGTGTGCGTGCGGCCGAGAAGCTCTTCGCGCTGCTCGGGAAGGACCGGGCCCGCTTGATCGCCCATGACAGCGTCACCGTGCCGGCGATTCGGCTTCTGGATCTGCTCCCATCGAACCCGGTGGTGACCCTTCCGTTGGCGATCGAGTTGCTTGGGGTCAGCAAGCCCACGGTGATCAAAGCGATCGAGGCCCTCGAGCAGGCGGGCATCTTGAAGGAGACCTCCGGCAAGCGCCGTGACCGGGTCTACGCCTACCAGAAGTACCTTGATGTGCTAACCGGCGAGTGACCCTCGGCAGTTGCGTTTGCGAAGGCCCTCCGATCGGATGGGTGTTTCGAACCGGGCACGATTTCGGGGGCCGTTAGCGCCGTCTTCCTGGCCGAGAGAGCGGGGCTTGCCGCTCCAGCGACCCCCAGAGGCGGCTGGAAAGGCCCGTGCTAAACAGGCGGATCGAACTCAGCGCGGGACGCCATCGCCGCCCGCCAATGGCTTCACCGCAGCCCCAGAATCCACCCCTCCACAGCCGAAGCGGCTCGGTCCGCTTCCGACAAGTCTGGTGCGAAGAACTGCGGGATTGTGCCTTCAACATCCGCCCGCCGCATCCACTCGGCGACAGACCAAGCGTCATGCTGGTCCGACGTTCGGCTTCCGCGGGGAAACCCACGGCTCCAAAGGGACGGGTAGACCTCGGCGATGACCGACCGCCCCGATGGCGGTGTCCAGCCATCGAAGGGCCAGAAGTGCACTCGCTCCGGCAGTCGCTGGCGGATGTACCTCAACCACGGCAGGCCGGCGTGGGTCGATTTTGCCACAGAACCCTGCACGTCGAAGTGGAACACGGACTTGGCCGCGCCAGCCCGCACCTCGGTCACGGGGTGTAGTCCAGTTTCCCGGATTGTCACGCCGCCGCCTTGTCGGCCCAGAAGCGATCCCACTGGGAGCCGTAACGCAGGCAGCAGAGGCTGACCAGACGCTCGGCGCGGTCGGGCAGCCAGCGGGCCGAGTTGCACTTGATCCGCCGTCCGATGATCGTCTTGCATCCGCCCTCCACCATGCCGCTGCCGATGGGAAGGCCCCGGCGCAGCCGGCGGGCGTACTCGAGGGCGTTGACGTTCGGTCGCAGGTAGTCGGCAAGGCCGCGCATCGCGGCACGCTGCGGTTCGCCCGACCGCTCTTCGGCCCCCAGGTCCAGCCGCGCGATGAACGCCATCGCTCCGGACTGGATCAGACGCATCGTCTCCGCGTCGGCCCACGGCCCCGCCTCGGGCGCCTTCGCTCCGTACAGGACCTGGCCGCACGCGTGCACGTGCTCCTTCACGTGGTAGATGTCGACCGTCCGTTCGGCCAGCGGAAGCGACGTGTCGACCTGGCTCCCGATCCATTTGGCGCCGTCGGCCAGGACGCTCAGTTCGCAGCCCTCCGCCACACCCAGCCGCTCCGCATGGCGGGCCCACCACGGCCCCATCTGATCCGACGACGCGATGCGGCACATCGCCAGCCTCGAGTTCACGAGCGGCAGCTTTCGGCGGCGCACATCGTCCCATGAGACCGGATCCACGCCATCGCCGGACTCGCGCTTCGCGAAGATGCACAGGCGCATCTCACGCCAGCCTTCCCGCGTGTTGATCATCGTGCCGTCGACGTAGAACTCGGCGTTTCCCGGAGCGTCGCGCAGCGGCCGGGCCGCTGCGTCCGAATCCTCCATCCACGCCGCGGCCTTCGTCCCCTGCTCGTCGCACACCCGTCGGATCGTCTGGTCGCTCACCGACAGGCCGCACAGCTCTGCGAGATTCCGGCTCGCCTCGTCGAACGACCAGCTGGCGCCGACCAGGCATGCGAGGCGGCGGGCACCGGAAGTCAGATGGCCCTTGCATGTCCCTGCCCAGTCGTCCCAGGGGACCTGTGCGACGCCGCAGCCCGGGCACCGCATGCTGCGACGCAGCACTCGGATCTCGCCCACCACCGTCACGAAGCCGCGCGACGCATGCTCCTTGAACTTCGTGGTTCCCCCGCACCTGCACGGCACGACATGTCGCCCCCTTTTTCCGCCGCCATCCGGGCGTCGGCCAGTTCCTGCATCGTCAGTCGCATCTGCTCGCGTCCGTGCTCGAGCACCGCATGCTCCAACACCTCCAGTCCGTGGCCGTGCGGTGCGGCATCCATCACGCGGTGCAGCTCCCGGAACGCGAGCAGCGCACGCTCCGCGATCACCTGCTCCCTGCGGTTCTGGCACTGAACGTTCAGATCAGACATTGTCCGGTCCTCCATGACCTGTGGTTGGCTTTCTCTCCCGCACCCATCCGTGGGTACGAACGCCTTATCGGCAATCCGGGAAACTGGACTACACCCTACTCATCCGGCTGGCGGTTCCGGTGCATTCCTCGCCCATGCCCAATACGATACCCGGAAGCCGCCTAGAGCCAGGCCGTATGAAGCTGCCCGAGGACCGACATGCCCCCAAACCTCCCCCTCGATCTCCGACAAGAATTCCGCTCCGCCCACATGCGGGGCACGGCTATTGAACTGCGCAACCGCCAGAACTCGGGCTGGGCTCAGAAAGATCCCAACGAACTGCTCCGAATCACATACCCGACTCTAGATGTTCAACGCGCATTGGGGGCTATTTCTACAGGGGCAAACGGACTCCCACTCGTGTTCTTGGGACAGCGTGGACGGGGTAAATCGCACATCATGGCTGTGCTGCATCACGCCTTTGAATCTCCAGAAAAGGTGCAATCTTGGGCTCGCGAATGGGGTACTAAGCCCGGTTTTGAGAAGGTCGCCACCTTGCAGTTGCCAAAGGGCTTCGTTGCCATCTCGGAGACGCTCTCCAATCAGGAGTTCCGAAACCTTTGGGACCTTATTTTCGAACGCCACCCTCGTGGCACCTACTACCGGGGCAAGCACGAAGCGGCCCACACGCCTATTCCGGCGAAGTCGCTTGTTGAGGATATGTTCAAGGAGCATCCAGCCGCTCTTATCCTCGACGAGTTCCAGACGTGGTTCGATGGTTTGCACGATGACGTGGGCGATACTGGACTGAAGCGCAAGCAGTGGGCGTTCAACTTCGTCCAAATCCTGTCAGAGTTGGCAAAGGAGCGGCCAGATCTGCTCATGCTCATAGTGTCGGTGCGTGACACAACCACGGAAGGCTATCGACAAATCCATCGCATCGGCCCTGTCGTAATTGATTTCAAGGGGGAGGCTGCGAAGGAAGATCGCAAACGTCTGCTCCTTCACCGCCTTTTCGACAACCGCGCACAGTTCAGTATTCCCGCCATAGAGCAGACGGTCGGGGCTTACGCAGCAGAGCGTATTCGTTTGCTACACCTTACCAAGTCGGACGCAGAGAAGGATCGGCTGCGCCGCGAGGTCGTGGATGCCTGGCCGTTCGCGCCCGAATTGCTGACGCTGCTCGAAGACCACATCCTGATGGCCGATTCGGCGCAGGACAAGCGTGACCTCATCCGCGTGCTGGCCGAGTTGTTCCGATCACGAGGGGCCAGCGTTCCGCTGCTGACCGCGTCGGACTTCTTCGTTGACGACGACGGGTGCGGCGTTCCGACCCTCATCGATTCTTTCGCCACCACCGCCGATCAGGAACGCCTCCGCCAGACGGCGATCCGCAACCTCGAAGCCCTCAAGGCGGCGGGCGTCCAGGCGGGACATGCGAGAGAGGCCGTCAGCGGTATCTGGATGCGCTCGCTGTCGGCCACCAACGTCCTCGGTGGCACGCGAGAAGAACTCCAGCTCGATCTCACGCGGGCGACCGTCATCGACGACAACTCGTTCACGGCGGACCTCGCCACCATCGTCGAGAACAGTTTCAACATCCACGAGGTCGGAACGGCCGACAAGCGGTTCTGCTTCAAGCTCGAAGAGAACCCGCTCTCGAAGGTGAAGGCGACGGCGAAGAACGACAAGCTCTTTGAGCCGGAGGTGCCCACGCCCAATGGGCTTCTCCCGGTCATGAAGGATCAGGCGTTCATCCGCCAAGTCCTCGAGCATTCCCTGCGTTCGCCGGACAGTCCGGCTGAGCCGCCGTCGCGGGTCATCGTTCTCGACCCCAACTGGGAGAACTCGCCGTGGGCCATCATCCCCACGCAGGACCTTCCCGAGCGGTGGGAGAAGCCGGTCCTCATCGTCTTGCCGAGCGCACCCACCGATGTGAACGCGACGCTCGGCCCGTGGCTTGCCACGCATGTCACCGTGAAGCGGAACATGGTGCGGTTCCTGATCCCCAAGGCGGGGTCGAAGAACCTGTACGACGATGCCGACCTGCGCCGCGTCGCGCGGTGCGCGTCCTTATCCAAAACGTGGAAGGAATCTGAGCCCGTCTACGCCGACATCTTCCGCCGCTTTGACAAGGACCTTCGCCGAGAACTGGCCGAGCGGTTCGATCGCTTCGCGCTGCTTCAACGCTGGAACTACCAACAACCCGCGCTTTGCACCTTCCACGTTGAGCCCTTTTCAGCCACGCCGGACAAGGTGGCGAAGACAGTCGAGGAGAGTGCCCGCGCCGCCTTCTTTGCCCCCGAGGACTTTGAAGCGTTCATCGTCGAGGCCGCCATACGCGGAGAAACGATGCGGCAGGTCATGGCCCTTTTGAGAGAGCCGCCAGCGCGGCCCAACGCTGATTCGATCCCGTACCTCGGCGACCACGCGACCATCGAGCAAACGATCCGCGTTACCGCCAAGGACAAGATCGCCCTTAATGTCGCCGGGACGTGGCAGCGTGCCGAACCGGGCGAGTCCGAAGAAGATGCCTACAAGCGCCTGCGGTCGCGGTGCTTCCGTACCGGGCGAGAACTCGACGAGATTCAACTCGGCCTTCCCGATCAGGTTGGCGGCGGAGGCGTGGCGGTCCCGCCGCCGCGCACGGCAGCACCAGTCGGGGGAACGGGCCTTTTCCCGCCGTTGGCTCCACCCGTCGCCCCTCCCACGGGAGGCGGGCTGATCGCGCTACCCAATGTCCCCCCGGTCATCACCTCGTCGACCGGCGGGGGCGGGGGCAATGGCGAAGCGCCGCCGATCCCGTCCGTTCCGCCCATGACCGTTATCCGTCAATCCAACGGGGCGAAGACCGGCATCAATCTGCTCGGGGACATCGAACGCTGGGGCCTGCCGGACGCGGATCGCATTACGCTCGCCACGCTCACCATGCGTGGTCTGACCGTCAAGGAACTGCGCGAACTCTGCACCAAACTGCCGCCGAAGCTTCTCGCGGAGTTGCAAATCAACTGCGCTCCTGATTTCGCCTCTTTGCCGGGAGGGGCCAAATAGATGAGCCGCGCTTCTGCAAACCCATCGACAACCCCCGCCACTCTCGTCGGCTGGGAGTCGCTCATCTTGGCAGACCAGCCCCCGGATGCCGCGTGGCGAGCGATCTTCGCGCGCCTGCGAGACGTGGCCCTGGCGGCAACAAATCCGGCCGCGATGCACCGGGAGACGATCGTGCCCGATCGGCTATTGGCCGAGAGCGCATGGGATCTCTGGCAGGCGTTCCGCACGGCAGGCCCAAAGGTCATAGACGGGCTTCGAGAGTTCTGGGCTTCGTCGTCCGGCGTCGCGGGAACAGCCGTGCTCATTCTTGACGCCCTCTCTCTTCGCGAACTGCCACTCATCGTCGCGGGCGCGAAGAAGCGCGGCGTCGAGCCGGTGCGCTGCGAGGTGCGGGGATCGCAGGTGCCTACGGAGACGGACCAGTTCGCGCAGTCGCTGGGCTTACAGAGCCGCTCGAAGCTCTTCAACAACCAGCCCCCCGCCTCGTTCCTGTTCGGCGGTCCCGATACCCACACAGACGTGATCGACGCCCCCTTCGCGGACTGCGTCGCCGCCGTGCCCACCAAGCCGCGTCTCTTCCTCTGGCACAAGTGGCCCGATGAGCCGCTCATCCACCTGCATGCCGACAAGGTCGAGGGCGATACGGTCGTCGCGGCCGAGATCAAGAAGCAGCTTGGTCCCGGGGTGGGATCGGACGGATTTTGGCAGTTCATCGATCGCCTCCGCCAAGGGCGGCGTCTGGTCATCACGGGCGACCACGGCTACGCCACCGCATCAGAGTTCTCCAGTGAGATCAAGGACGAAGACACCATCCGCGCCTTCGCGGGCGCTTTCGGCGCGCAACGTGCCATCCGCGAGGACCCTGCAACGCCTTGGCCCCGTCGCCATCTGCCCCCACCCGTCCTGCGCTTTGGTGATGGTCCCAACCCCTGGCTCGTCGTGCTCGGCCAACGCAAGTGGAAGGTTCGCGGCGGGTTCCCAACCTTGTGCCACCGCGGCCTCTCGCTGCTCGAAGCCGCTGTACCTTTCATCGAACTTCCTCCCCTGTAGCTCTCGCTCATGTCATAAGAAGATCGCTCCAGAATGCATGAACCTTTCTCCCTCGAGCCGACGCCCGCCCCCGCGTCCAACCTATTTGGCGTCGCGGAGGTTGCGCCCGAGGCGGGGGTCAAGAAGGGCCGAGCCAAGAATGCAGCCGCGCCAGCGGGCGCGATAAGCAGCGCGAGGCTTGATCCCAGTATTCCGCCCAATCTCGGCCAGCCGCTCGTGGTCGAGGTCCCCGACTTCTCCGACCCCAACCGCCCCAAGACCTGCCTGGAGATCGACTTCCCGCTGGTGCCTATCAATGCGCTCTCAGCGCTCGAAGGCAACGCGGGCAAGCCCATCTATCAGATGAGCAAGTGGTGGGCGCGGCGACGGTCGTGCGTGTTTCGTGCACTGCTGCTCGCCGCGGCGATGAAGGCGCCGACGCGCAAGCATCCCGATGGCCAGCCCATGCTCGGCCCCGACGGCAAGCCGATCATTGATGAGGATGCCGCGGCGCAGGCGGTGTGGGATGCGTACTACGCGAATCACCAACTCGCGCCTCATGCGAGCGGGCAGGTCGGCAACTTCAAGCACCTCAAGGTTCTCGACCCATTCATGGGCGGCGGCACCACGCTCGTCGAAGGCTCGCGGCTGGGCTTTCAGGTCGCGGGCGTTGATCTCAATCCGGTCGCGTGGTTCATCGTCAAGAACGAGCTGGCCTGCACCGACCCGGCCGAAGTTAAGGCGTTCTTTGACCAGATCGAAGCCGAGGTTAAGCCGCAGATCCAGCCGTTCTATGTGACCGACGGCGTGGGCGGGACGAACGGGCGGTGGTTCGACACTCGCTCCGCCGCAGCGGCCGAACACGGCTCGGATAGCCGTGCCACCCAAGACGGCTTCGATCCCACCTCCCTCCCTCCTGCGGAGCGGAAGCACTACCGCTACCAAGGCCCCGAGGTCATCTACACCTTCTGGGCCAAGCACGGGCCATGCTCCAAGCCCGGGTGCGGGCACCGCACGCCGATCTTTCGCTCGCCGGTGGTCGCCACCAAACGGCTCGGCGTCAAGTACCTCGAATGCACCTGCAAGAACAAGTCGTGCGGCATCACGTTTCATGCCGAACTGGGCGATGCTCGCATCGCGCCCGATGCCGAGCATGTGATCCTGGCCAATGAGCAGGCGTACAGCGTCGTCTCCGGCCTCTTCGCCCGGGCGATGATGGATTACGAGAAGGACGGCAAGCCGTTTCTCGATGCACGCATCACGTTCCTCAGCGAGCACCTCGACACCGAGCCGGGGTTCAAGTGCCCCGCTTGTGGGGGTTTCGCGGGCCAGTACGTGCGCGACATCCTCGCCAAGCACAAGAGCGCGGGCAAGTACTCGGAGATCAAGAAGAAAGACTTTCGCATCCTGCCCGGCGGTCAGGGCAAGAAGCCGGTCTACTGCACGTTGCTCATTGATCCGGAATGGCTCAAAGGTTCGGCGGGGGAGGTCGCATCCGCTGGCGCGGGTGCCGCATCCGCTGGCGCGGGGGCCGCACTTGCGGGCGCGGCGAGCGCATCCGCTCGTCCATCGTCGGCACTGTCAGGGAGTGCGGCGTATACGGGCGAGGCTGGTTCGTATCAGGGCGAGCTGGGCGGTTACATCGATGCCCCCATCGAGGCCACGGCGGCGTGGTATCGGGCGCGGCTGGCAAATCTGCGTTTGATTGAGGTCCGGGGACAGGTCGCTAGCGGCGTGGACGTGGCCAATGGCTTCCCGACACCGACTCGGGGCTTCGCCGGGCCAGTCGGCGGACGCGACAGATCACCTGTCGCATCGTCCGGCTCGGCTGTCGCGTCATCCGGCTTGGCTGTCGCGTTGTCCGGCTCGCCTGTACCTTCTTCCGGGTCATCTGGCGGCTCGTCCGACTCATCTGGACGGTCCTTCAACTCGTCCGGAGGGTCGCGGGGCGGCGCGCCGGGAGAGAATGGTTCGTCCCCGGAGACCAGCGGAGTGCGGCCGGGGGCCAGCGGAACATCGCCGGAGGCCCCGGAAGAGGATTCGGAGGCCGGCGAAGAGGCCGCGGGGCTGCCGCTGACGATCACGCTTCGAGACGGGCGGGTTATTGAGACCGGGCGCGGCACCGTGCCCAAGCGGTCGGCGTTCGCGTGCGGGAGTTGTGGTCTCCGCTCCGACCTGCTCAGCAGCGTCAAGGGCTACACCGACCGCGCCCGGATGGAATCCAAGGACGCCACCGCCCAGCGGTCGCTGCCCGTGATGGTCTACGTCTTGCAGTGTTACGACGCGGCCCGCGATGCCGAGGGGCACCCCTACGGCGGGCGATACTTCAAGGTCCCGGATGCGGGAGACATCGAACGCATGATCGCCGCCGAGCGCGAATGGAACGCGCGGCGCGAGGCCGACCTCAAGGACTTCTGGCCTCGCTCGGCCTTGCCCTACACATGGATGACGCACCACCTCAACGGTGGCATCCCGAACTGGGGCTACACGCATTGGTACAAGTTCTTCAATCCCCGGCAGTTGCTCATCCACGGGTCGTTGCTCTCCGCCATTCTCTCAATCGGTACGCGGTACACACAGGGCGCGATCGAAGCATCGCTCTCGGCGTTCCAGCAGTATTTGCAGAATCAATCCATGCAGTGTCACTTTGACGACACCCGGGATGGTCTCGCAGTGGTCTTCGCTAACGCGAACTTCAGGCCACGGCAACAGCCACTCGAAAACAACTTTTCCGCCCCGATGGGTCGGGGTAACTGGACCGCTTCGGCGCTCGGCGTCATTGAAGGAATGACGTGGGCCAAGAATCCCGATGACACGCTGTTGGACGCGGAAGGCGCGAGTGACAAGGTCGCCATGCCCGACGGGATTCTGCCGGGCGCACGCGTCATGTGTCGGTCCAGCACCGAGCCAGTGGAGCCGGAACGCTCCTTTGACTTGGTCATCACCGATCCTCCGTTCGGCGACAACGTGTTCTACGGCGATCTCTCCAACTACTTCCACGTCTGGCTTCGGCTGGCTTTGAGAGGTCGTTACCCGGAGCAGTTCGGCCCCGAGTACGTGCCGCGCTCACAGGAGGCAGTGTCGGATCGTTCGCGGTTCCCCAGTACTGACGAAGAGAGGGGCATGATCGCGGCGAACGCGGCGTATCAGGGCCTTTTGACCGCGTGCTGGACGGAGGCGGGCCGCGTGATGAAGGATGGGGGCATACTCGCTTTCACCTTCCACCACAGCGCCGATGAGCCGTGGATGTCCACACTCGAAAGTCTCTTCGATGCAGGCTTCCTGCTGGAAGCGACGTACCCCATCCGCAGCGACGAGACCAAGGGCGAGGGCGGACAGTTTGGCTCGCGCAAGATCGAGTACGACATCATCCACGTCTGCCGCAAGCGGCTGGAAGAGCCCAAGCCGGTGT
>Ga0163152_10009419_pt1 | contig 10185 bp, 8 predicted proteins | sample OliLakLV19MP8IB2_FD_148635 | JGI IMG/M metagenome (GOLD analysis project Ga0163152, IMG submission 148635) | Freshwater microbial mat bacterial communities from Lake Vanda, McMurdo Dry Valleys, Antarctica - Oligotrophic Lake LV.19.MP8.IB-2 | ecosystem: Environmental > Aquatic > Freshwater > Lake...
GTCGAGGAGCTGCCGATGGATTTCGATACGCTCGCGGCCGCTGGCACGATGGGTGGCTCGGGTGGCGTGATCGTGATGGACGACTCCGTGAACATGGTGGAGGCGCTCGCGAACATTAACGCGTTCTACGCGCACGAGAGCTGCGGCCAGTGCACGCCGTGCCGGGAGGGTTCGTTGTGGATGAAGAAGATCACCACGCGCATGGTGCACGACACCGCGCGCAGCGAAGATGGCGTGTTGCTCAAGAGTGTGGCGGATCAGATTGCCGGCCGCACCATCTGCGCCTTCGGCGAAGCCTGCTCGTGGCCAACCCAGAGCTTCCTCGCGAAGTTCGGGGATGAATTTAAAGCGTACCCGGAGACGAAGAAAGCGCCGAAGGCCGACGGTGCTCTCGACCTGGTTTAAATTTTTGCCCACGGAACACACGGAATACACTGAAAAATGAATCAGATCGGACCAGCTCTTCCGTGTCTTCCGTGTGTTCCGTGGGCCAACTCCTGACTCCTGGCTCCTGACTCCTTCTCTCCTGCCCTTGCAATGATCGCTCCGACTAAACCCGACCTCGTCACCGTCAACGTCGACGGCAAGGACGTTGCCGTGCCCAAGGGCACGAACGTCATCGAAGCCGCACGGCTGGTCGGGGTGGACGTCCCGTACTACTGCTATCATCCGAAGCTTTCGGTCGTGGGCAATTGCCGGATGTGTCTCATCGAAATGGGCATGCCGTCCGTCGATCCTGCCACGAAGGCGCCGATCATGGATCCGGCGACGGGCAAGCAGAAGATCAACTGGATTCCCCGTCCGCAGATTGGCTGCGCGACCAACGCGTCGCCAGGTCTGCACATCCGCACGAACACGCCCCAGATCAAGGACTGCCGCGAGGGCGTGATGGAGTTTCTGCTCATCAATCACCCGCTGGATTGTCCCATCTGCGATCAGGCCGGCGAGTGTAAGCTCCAGGAACAGGCGACCGGCTACGGCCGCGGCTACTCGCGTTTCATCGAGCAGAAGAACGTCAAACCGAAGCGCACCCAACTCGGGCCGCGCGTCACGCTCGACGACGAGCGCTGCATTCTCTGTTCCCGCTGCATCCGGTTCTGCAAGGAGATCGTCAAGGACGACGTGCTCGGTTTCACCGACCGCGGCAGCTATTCCACGCTGACCTGCTATCCCGGCAAGGCGCTGTCGAACAACTATTCGCTCAACACCGTCGACATCTGTCCAGTGGGCGCGCTCACGAGCACGGACTTCCGCTTCAAGATGCGCGTCTGGTTCCTGAAGCAGACGAACAGCATCGACACCGAGTCGAGCGTCGGCGCGAACACCGTGGTCTGGTCGCGCGAAGGTATCATTTATCGCATTACGCCCCGCCGGAACGACGAGGTGAACGACACCTGGCTCTCCGACAGCGCGCGTGATCTCTACAAACCCGTTCGCGCCTCTGATCGGCTCACGGCGGTTCGGGTCAATGGGGCGGCGAGTTCACTGGATCTCGCGGTGACCGCCGCCGTGGACGTGCTCACGGCCGCGGCGGGCGCCGTGGCCGTCGTGGGCTCGGGTCGCAGTTCGGTCGAAGAGCAGTATTTGACGCGCACGTTGGCCACGGCTTTGCGCGCTTCGACGCACCTCGTCAGCCGCATCGGCGAAGGTGACAAGATTCTCATCTCCGCCGATCGGAATCCGAACGTGCGCGGCGCGCTCGTCACGGGTCTGATCACGGCGCTCCCCGCCCCACGGCTCTCGGCCCTCGCGACCGCGATCGAGGCGGGTCAGGTCAACGCGATCGTCTCCGTGGGCGAAGACCTCGTGGCGGCTGGGTTGACGCCCGCGCAGCTCGCGAAAGTCAGTATCGTTTATCTGGGTACGCACGAGAACCCAACTGCGGCCGCGGCGAAGGTGGCGATCCCGACGCTCATGGTGTTTGAGAAGAGTGGAACGTTCGTGAACCAGCAGTTTCGCCTGCAGAAATTCTTCAAGTGCGTCCCCGGCCCGGTGGGCGGCGCGGATGATCTCGTGGTGCTCGCGAAGCTCGCGGCGGCGGTCAGCGGCGGAACGGTGGCGGGCGAGATGCACGCGGTTTGGTCGGCGATGACGGTCGACGTTCCCGCGGTGAAGGCGATCACGTTCGCGACGCTGCCAGAGACCGGTCTTTTGTTGGATGCGACGCCGTTCTCGGCGCTGACATTCCCCGAGGCGGAAACGCTGCATTATCAACCCGCCGCCAAGGCGATCGCATGAGCACGGAGGCTCGTCGCTAACGTTTATGCCTTATCTCGTATTCATCGGTTTGGGCATTGGTTTTCTCCTGATGGGGGTGGGGCTTTATGCGCTCACGCTGCGGAAGCCAAAGACGGAGGTGGCGAGGGGCGCGAATCCGACCAAGGCCCAGTTGCGCGAGAGCGTCGAGCGGGCGGCCGAGACCAAAAAAATGCGCATCGCGGCGGGCTGCCTCGCGGTTTTCGGCGCGATCCTGGTGATTTTTTCGTTTATCTGAACTTCAGATGGTCGACTTCTACTACAGTCTAAACCCGGTCGTGCAGGGCATCTTGAAGGGCCTGGCCGTGATCATGGTCATCTTCCCGATCGGCGGCGCCTGCTCGATGGCGGAGCGCAAGGTGTCGGCTTGGATCCAAGGTCGACCGGGCCCGAACCGCGCGATCGTGCCCTGGGCGCGTTGGATTCCGATCATCGGTCCCTTTCTGCAACGCCTGGGAGTTTTCCACGTGCTGGCGGACGGCGGCAAAATGTTGTTCAAGGAAGACGCGTTGCCCGGGCACGTGAACAAGTTCTACTTCGTGCTCGCGCCGATCCTCGCGATGATTCCGGCCCTGACGACCGTGACGGCCGTTCCCTTTGGAGCCTATCTCGACGAAGCCGGACGCGTGATTCCGATCGCGCTCGCGAATGTCGACATCGGCATGCTGGCGGTTTTCGCCATCGGATCGCTGGGCGTTTACTCGCTCATTCTCGCCGGCTGGGCTTCGAACTCAAAGTATCCGTTCCTCGGTGGCGTGCGCGCCTCCGCTCAGCTGATTTCATACGAGCTTTCGATGACGCTGTCCGTTGTCCCGCTCTTCCTTTGGGTCAACGATCCGGGTCGCGAGGCCACGCTGGGTTTCAGCCGCGTGGTTGAATTTCAAAGTCAGACCACCTTCTGGGGTGGCGCGTGGTTTGTGTTCATCATGCCGGTTTCGGCGTTCATTTTCATGACGGCGCTCTTCGCGGAAACAAACCGTCAACCCTTCGACATGCCGGAGTCGGAAGCCGATCTGGTCGGTGGTTTCCATACGGAATACGGCGCGTTCAAGTGGGGCCTCTTCTTCGTGGCGGAGTACGCGCACATGGTCATCGGCTCCGGGGTGTTCACGCTGCTGTTTCTCGGTGGCTGGAATCCGTTGCCGTGGATTTCGCTGGCCACGTTCGTCAATTGGATCGGTGTCAGCAGCCCGCTGCTCGTCGGAATTCTTTCGATCGTCATCTTTCTCACGAAGGTCCTCGCGTTGATCTTCTTCTTTATGTGGGTGCGCTGGACCGTACCGCGCTTCCGCTATGACCAAGTGATGGAACTCGGCTGGAAGAAACTCCTGCCGCTCTCCATTGCGAACCTCATCGTCTACGCGATCGCCATCGCGTTCCTGCAAACCCGCTGATCGGACAAAGAAGTCGGACAAAGAAGAAACGTGATCAGACAAATAAGAAGGAAGAAACTAGGATCTAACCAAGACGAAGGACGAAAGTAGAAACCCGAACTTACGGAAACGAACGAACCCGCCCGCAGTCACGATCTCCTGTTTCTTCTTTCTTCTTTCCCCCATTTCTTCTTTTCCGCCCATTTCTAATTTTCCCCCGCCATGGCCATCATCCCTGTAGAACGTAAGCCGCTCACGTTCGCCGAGCGCACCTATATCCCGCAAGTTATCGGGGGACTTAGAACCACCTGGAAACATCTCGTGGCGAAGAAGGAGACGATGGAGTATCCGGAGCAGCGGCCGGCGATTCCGGCTGGTTACCGCGGAGTTCCGACGCTGGTGAAGGATCCGAACGGGCGGGAAAAGTGTGTCTCGTGTCAGCTCTGCGAATTCGTCTGCCCGCCGAAAGCCATTCGCATCACGCCCGGTGAGATTCCGGAAAGCTCGGCGAATGCGCATGTGGAGCGCGCGCCGCTGGCGTTCGATATCGACATGTTGCGCTGCATTTATTGCGGCATGTGCGAGGAAGTCTGCCCGGAAGAAGCGATTTTCCTCCAGCAGCAGTATTCGATGACGGGATACACGCGCGAGGAGATGGTGAACAACAAGGCGAAACTCTACGAACTCGGCGGCACGCTGCCGGACCAGCACTTCAAGTGGGACAAGAAAAAGGACGCCGAAGTCCACGGGAGTGATCGGCACTGAGGGAGAGCACGAGCCGTGAGCATGAACTTCATCAGTCCAGACCTCCTTTTGAAATCTGAGACGCGCGCGGTCTTCGCGCCGGCGTCCGGAGTTGTTGGGCTCACCCGCTGAACGACCGCCATGGGTAATTTCCTCTTTAACTTCTTTGCCCTCTTCACGGTCATCACGGCCGCCGGGGTCGTCGTGAACAAGAACGCCGTGAATGCGGCGATGTGTTTGTTGCTCTCGCTGGTCGGCGTGGCCGCGCTCTTTATCGCGCTCGAAGCGTACCTGTTGGCCTTCATTCTTCTGCTGGTGTACGCGGGCGCGATCGTAGCGCTGTTTCTCTTCATCATCATGCTCCTCGACACGAAGGGCGTGGACCGTCCCCGGGTCACCGGTCTGCCGCTCGTTGCCCGCGTGATCGCGGTGGGCTTGGTCGCGCTCGGATTGGTTTCATTCTGGGCCCGCGGTCACGTGGTGTCGCCTGATCTCGCCGGCGTACCGGCGTTGGGTGCGTCGTTGAAACTTTACGCGTACCAACTCTTCACGACGTATTTGTTGCCCGTGCAGATCCTGGGATTCCTGCTCCTGATCGCGATGCTGGGAGTGATCGTGCTGAGCAAACGCTTTGAAGGCCTCGACGACATCAAATGATCACCGCGACGCTTGATACCTATCTGCTGCTGAGCGTGGCGCTCTTCGCCATCGGACTGCTCGGCGTGCTGATCCGGCGGAATACGCTGATCATCTTCATGTGCCTCGAGCTGATGCTCGTCGCGTCGACGCTGGCGCTGGTGGCCTTCTCGCGTTTCAACGGCACGATGGATGGGAACGTTTTTGTGTTCTTCATTCTGACGGTCGCAGCGGCCGAGGTCGCCGTCGGTCTCGCCATCATCGTGGCGCTATTCCGCAAGCGCATGACCATCCAAGTGGACGAGCTGAACACGCTCAAAAACTAGCCGCGACCCGCTGCCACCGCTTTTCGCACTTCGCCACTTCCGGCAATGACGTCCGCTCAACTCGCTTTTTCCGTCCTCCTCCTGCCGCTCGCCTCGGCCGCGATCATCGGGCTGCTGCTGCGCCGCGCCGGCGGACTTGCATCCGCCATCTCCGTGCTAACGGCTCTTGGAATCGCGGGTGGCGCCGCGCTGCTGGTTTTCGGCGGACACCGGTTTGAGGTCGCGCAGGAATGGCTGCGGCTGGGTGACTTCGCGATTTCGATGGGCGTGAAGTTCGACGACCTCGCCGCGCTGATGCTGAGCATTGTCGCGGTGGTGGGATTGTGCGTTCACGTTTTCTCGCTCGGTTACATGCACGACGACGGGGCGCGGGCGCGTTATTTCGGCGGACTGTCGATCTTCATGTTCTCGATGCTCGGCATCGTTTTTGCCGACAATCTTTTCATGATGTTCGTGTTTTGGGAGCTGGTGGGATTCAGCTCCTGGCTCCTGATCAATCATTACCTGCACCGCCGGGAAGCCGCGGACGCGGCGAAAAAGGCGTTTATTGTGAATCGTGTCGGTGACTTCGGTTTTCTGATCGGCATCATTTGGTGTCACGCGCAGTTCGGCACGACGAACCTCAGTGAACTCGCCCGTCTGGTCTCGGGTGGCGCGGTGGTGGCGAGCGCGATTCCGCTGCTCCTGTTTTGTGGCGCCGTCGGCAAATCCGCGCAGCTACCGTTGCACGTCTGGCTGCCCGACGCAATGGAAGGCCCGACTCCCGTTTCTGCTCTGATCCACGCGGCGACGATGGTTGCCGCCGGTATCTACATGCTGTGCCGGATCAACGTGCTGATGGTCGCGGACGCGCTGACGGTCATCATGTGGGTTGGCACCGCGACGGCGCTCTATGCGGCGCTGTGCGCGGTCATCCAGAGCGACATCAAAAAGGTTCTGGCGTACTCGACGCTCTCGCAGCTCGGTTACATGGTGGCGGCATTCGGGTTGGGCTCATTGACGGTGTCGCATGGTCCTGCTGGCGCAGCGCCCACGATGGTGGTCGCGGCTGGGGTGGGGGCGGCGATGTTCCACCTGACGACGCACGCTTTCTTCAAGGCGCTGATGTTCCTCGGCTCGGGTTCGGTGATCCATGCGTGTCATCACGAACAGGACATTTTCAAGATGGGCGGACTGGCGAAGAAACTGCCGGTGACCTTCCTGACGTTTACCGTGGGCGTGCTGGCAATTATTGGGACGCCGTTGCTTTCCGGATTCTTTTCGAAGGACGCGATTCTCTATCTGGCCTACGCCAACAACTCGATGGTTTTTGGGATCCTGGCGTTAACCGCGGTGCTGACGGCTTTCTACATGCTGCGGCTGTGGATCCTGGTTTTCCGCGGTACGCCGCGGAGTGAAAATGCGGATCATGCGCACGAGGGCGGTATTACGCTCACGGCGCCGCTGGTGGTGCTCGCGGTTCTGTCTGTAATTGGTGGATACGGCTGGTTTTTCACGACCGTGGCGCGAGGCGCCTTCGACGGCGTCTACCGTCTGGTCCCGGTGGCTCACGGCGCCGACCACACGGTGATTCTGGGGGTATCGATTGCTGTGCTCCTGGTGGGTGCGGTGGCGGCGTTCCTGGTCTACCGGCCGGCTCCGGCAGATGCGTTGGCGACCAAGGCTCCGGTCGTATTCGGGGGAATCCGCGCGTTGTGGGCCTCGTTCGATCGGGCGTACGGATACTATGTGGCGAAGGTGCAGCAGCGGTTCGCGATGCTCTTGAACTTCATCGAGCAAATTTTTCTCTCCGGCGTGGTCATTCGGGGCGTGGCCGGAGTGGTGGGATTGTTCGGACTGGGCGCGCGGGCGCTGCACGTCGGCAATTTGAACGCGTATTCCTATTGGTTCCTGCTCGGGGTCGTGGCGCTGTGGGCGTTCGCGACGGGCGTCCTGACCTTCTGATTTCGCGATGAGCAACCTGCCTTTCGATCCTCTGTTGGTCTCCATCGCGGCCCCGCTCGCGCTGGCGCTGCTTATCGCTCTGGGTTTGCCCAAGCGCTGGTCGTTGATGCTCTCGTACCTTGCCTTCGCGATCCCACTGCTGCTTGGCCTGCACACGTGGTGGCATTTTTCGGCGGTGCCGCAGAACCAGGGTTACGCTTTTCTAACTCAGTATGAGACTGGACTCGGTGGGCTGGGCATTGGCCTTAAGCTCGGCTTGAACGGCATTTCGATGCCGCTCTTTGCCATGGCGGGAATCGTCGGGTTTGCCGCGGGATTGTACGCGATCCAATCGGGGGCCGAGCGGTTGAAGATTTATCTGATGCTCCTGCTCATCATGCAGGGCGGACTGATGGGCGTATTCGCCAGTGTGGATGTCTTCTTCCTCTATTTCTTCCACGAACTCGCGCTGATCCCGACCTTCATCATGGTCGGGGTCTGGGGCGGCCGCGACCGCAGTTATGCGGCGATGAAGATGACGATTTATCTGACCGCCGGCGCGATGATCTCGCTCGTGGGTTTGATTGCACTCTACGTGCAAAGCGGTGCCAACAGCTTCGACTTGATCGAGCTGAAGCGGCATCTGGCTGCGCAGCCGCTCGCGGTGTCGGTGCAGCAAAACATCTTTGGTCTGTTGCTGCTCGGCTTCGGGGTGCTCGTATCGTTGTGGCCATTCCACACGTGGGCTCCGCTGGGCTATGGCGCCGCGCCGAGCTCCAACGCGATGCTGCACGCCGGCGTGCTCAAAAAGTTTGGTCTCTACGGTCTGATCCAGGTCGCGTTGCCGCTCCTGCCGGAGGGCATGGGCCATTGGGCGCATCCGCTCGCGTGGCTCGCCGTCGTGGGGAATATCCTGGTCGTCGGTCTGATCACCATCGCCCAACGCGACCTGAAACAGATGATTGGATACAGCTCCGTGATGCACATGGGCTATGCGTTCCTCGGCCTGGCGGCGGCGTCCGTCCTCGGCATCGGTGGCGTCGTGCTCATGATGGTGGCGCACGGATTGTCGGTGGCTCTGATGTTTCTGCTCGCGACGAGCGTGCATCACCGGACGCAGACATTTGCGATGGATGAGATGGGCGGGTTGGCGGCCAAGGCACCGGTCTTGGCGGCGTTTTTCGTGGCGGCCACCTTTGCGAGTATTGGCCTGCCTGGCTTTGCAAATTTCTGGGGTGAACTGACGATCTTCGTGGCACTGTGGAAGTTCTCGCCGCTGATCACGGTCCTCGCGATTGCGGGCGTAATCATCTCGGCGGTGTACGGCCTACGCGCCGTGGCTTCGGTCTTCTTCGGACCCGCAAGTCAGCGCATGAATGAAGTCGCCCAGGCGCATCCGCCGACCGATCTGCGTTGGGCCGAGCGCGTGCCGGCGTTGATTCTCCTCGTTGCCTTGCTGTTCGTCGGCCTCTGGCCGAAGTCGCTCTCGGATCCGATCAACGGGGCGTTGGCTCCAAAGACGCAAACCGCGGCCCGTTAACCTTTCTGTCCGTCCGGATGAATCTCGAAACCGTCAAACTTGCCGCGGAGAACAATCTCTGGAGCGCGATTGTGCCTGAGCTGATGCTCGGCTGCATTGCGCTGCTCCTGCTGGTGCTGGAGATGGTGCTGCCCAAGAAGCACCGCGTGGCCATTGCCGACGTGGCGACCGCTGGGGTATTCGGTACGCTGCTCGGCGTCGTGCTCAACTGGAACGTCGGCCTGAATGGCGTCGAGACCTTCAACGGCCTGATTTTGCACAGTGAGTCGGGGCAGCTAATGCGAGTTTTCTTCCTGCTGTCGGCGTTGATGGTGTGTCTGCTCGGACGCGTGGCGCTGGCCCGCCAGGCGATGCCGAAAGTGGAGTTTTACCACATCGTCTTGGTTGTGACCGCGGCGATGATGCTGCTCGCGCAGAGCAATCACTTCCTGATGTTGTTCGTGGCGCTCGAGACGCTGACGATCGGACTCTATATACTCGTCGGTTATTTCCGCACGAGCACGGCCTCGCTCGAGGCGAGTCTGAAGTACCTCGTGATGGGCGCCCTTAGTTCGGGCCTGCTGTTGTTCGGCATCGTCCTCTTGTATGGTGTGGGTGGAAACGCGGCGCTTTCCGCGCACACGGCGAATTCGATGCACTACGGGGAACTCGGTCATTTCCTCGCGGCAAATCCCCACAACTTCCTCGCCAGCCTCGGCGTCGTGCTGGTGCTCTCGGGCGTTGCTTTCAAGATCGGTGCGTTTCCGTTTCAGATCTGGGTGCCGGATGTTTATCAGGGTGCTCCAACGCCAGTGACGGCATTTCTGGCGGTTGCCTCGAAAGCGGCTGGCTTCGCGGTGCTCATCGGCCTGTGCGGGCCGGGCGGCGTGTTTGCGGCTTATAATTGGCTGACCACGCCGGTGCTGACCGTGATTGCGGCGGCGACGATCATCTTTGGAAACATCGCGGCGCTCACGCAGCACAATGTGAAGCGGATGATCGGGCTGTCGGGCGTGTCGCATGCCGGCTTTTTGCTCCTGGGGGTTGTGGCTGCGCCCGTGGCGCCGCTGGCCTTGGGCGCCATTTACTTCTACCTCTTTGCCTACCTGCTCGCTTCGTTCTCCGTATTCGGAGTCATGGTACACGTCGCCGGCCCGGATGACTCCGACCAGGAACTCGACCATTATGCCGGCTTGGCGAAGGACAGTCCTTTCCTGGCGACGGTCCTCGCGGTGGGTCTGGGTTCGCTCGCCGGCATTCCGCCGCTGGCGGGATTCATGGGCAAGCTCCTCATCTTTATCGCCGCGTATCAGTCGGGGGCACGCTGGCTCTTGTTGATCGCAGCGGCGGGCGTGGTGGTTTCGATTTATTATTATTTCGGTTGGATCAAGGCGGCGTTCTTCGAGAG
>Ga0163152_10009424_pt1 | contig 10183 bp, 5 predicted proteins | sample OliLakLV19MP8IB2_FD_148635 | JGI IMG/M metagenome (GOLD analysis project Ga0163152, IMG submission 148635) | Freshwater microbial mat bacterial communities from Lake Vanda, McMurdo Dry Valleys, Antarctica - Oligotrophic Lake LV.19.MP8.IB-2 | ecosystem: Environmental > Aquatic > Freshwater > Lake...
GCTCGATATCGCACTCACACCAGACTTAATAGAAGAAGGAACTGCACGAGATCTTATCCGTGCTATTCAGGATGCTCGCAAGAAAGAAAATCTTTTGGCGACACAGAATATTGATCTTTCACTGCAGGGTATTGGTCAAGAATTCCTCGGACGATGGGGTGCAATGATTCAAAAACCGACGGGAGTAAAAACTGTAATAGTTGTAAAGACTACAGGAGTTCATACACTCTCCCTCGATACACTTTCTCTATCATTCAGTTTGATAAAGTAAGTCTGTATGAGTTATCAAATATATACAACAGAAGCCATTATTCTAAAACGAATACCATATGATGCGAATGTATCGTACCTTTTGTTTACAAAAGATTTTGGACTGATCAGTGCATTAGCTACGGGCGTTAGAAAAAGTGAATCAAAACTTCGCTACACATTACAAGAATATTCGGTCTGTCAGGTTTCATTGGTAAAAGGGAAGTCGACGTGGCGTATTACCTCTGCACTGCTTGAGAAAAATTTATATATACATACAGAAGTGTCTACAGCAAAAGATGTCATTGCCCGGATTTGTACACAAGTCATACGACTTGTGGCAGGACAAGAAAAAGATGAACAGCTTTTCGATACAGTACTTATTGGTCTCCATAAACTTTCGGTAGCTCCTACTGATACTGTTGTTTCTCTTGAAATATTAATCATGCTTCGCATGCTCCACTTGCTTGGCTATGTATCTGATGTCGACATGATACTTCCATGCACGACGTACGATGAAAAAGCTCTTCAAATAGTGTCTCTATCACGTACTGTATTCATTGGACATATCAACAAAGGACTGCAGGAAAGTCAGCTGTAAGGGGAATGAGATTAAAGTAGAAGGATTAAAGATTAAAGAATAGTACAGGGGAGCATCATTACTTAATCCTTAATCATTAATCCATAATCACATCGGCAACCTGTACTCTGTTCGTATATGTGAATATATCATAAGCGAGACTTCGTGATATAATTATTGTATGACTGTAGAAGATGATCGAATTGAACAACTTAAAAGAAAGCTATATTCACGGGGCAACTTTACTCCGATTACAAAACGTTTCCAAATGGGAACGTATAATAAGGCCGTAAAAGAAAATTGGAGTGAGAATACAGAGCTCCATATTGACGGGATGCCTGAAGGAGAAAAAACGCACCCACTACTGAAAAAGTTCTTATACGGAGCCCTTGTTTTTCTTGTTGTTTCAATCGGAATCGCTCTCTATATGTTTTTCGGGGGAGGAAACCAGGTGTCATCGGCAAATGTCGATATTAAAATTCTTGGTCCCGCAAGTGTTGCTTCGGGCGAAAAGATCGACCTTGGAGTATCTCTTGTAAATGAAAACAGGATAGCACTAAAGAACGTGGTACTGACTGTCGAATATCCTGAAGGTGCACGTGCGAGCCCGGATACTACAGAGCCACTCAAGCGTACGACAGAAAATGTGAAGGATATCAACAAAGGCTCAGTTCATAACCTGACGACAAAGCTCATTTTATTTGGTGATAAAGATTCTATCAAGACACTTATATTTAAAATGGAGTACACGGTTGTGGGATCGAATGCTCGATTTACGAAAGAGAAAAAATATGATGTGTCGATCGGCTCTTCGCCTCTACTTATAAGTGTCAGTGCTCCTCAGGAAGTCAATTCAGGACAGCAGTTCCAAGTCCAAATAACGGTCGCTTCAAATTCAGGCGCATTAATTAAAGATGTATTGGTAAAAGCAGAATATCCCTACGGCTTTGCATATACAGACTCTTCACTTATGCCAGAGGGCGACAAGCAGACCTGGAATATCGGCGATCTTAAGAACGGGGAGAAAAAAGTCTTTACCGTAAAGGGAAGTATTGTTGCACAAGACAATGAAGAGCGGACATTTCGCTTTATGGTCGGATCTGTAGGTACTGAACAAAATACAATTGACACTGTACTCGGTACGGCAATGCCGACGATTTCTCTCCGTAAACCTTTTTTTAATGCGACATTTGCTCTTGCTGGTGACACGGCTGATACGGTAGCGGTTGGAAGAGTAGGAAGAGTCACCGGTCAGCTAATCATTACAAACTCTCTTGCAGACTCGCTTTCAAATATTGTGACTGAAGTCAGCATGTCTGGTTCTGCGCTCAATAAATCAGGAGTCAAGGTTACAGATGGAGGTTTCTATCAATCGAGTCAAAATGTGATTATTTGGGACAGGAATGGAAATTCAAATTTTGAATTATTGCGACCAGGAGAGAAAGAAGATGCCTCTTTCGAGCTTGAGAATTTTATCATCCCTGCAAATATGAAAAATCCAGAAATTACATTTGATGTCACGCTCAAGGCGGTGCGTTCGCTTGTGGGTGGAGGTGTAGACAATGTGACTTCGACCATGGTAAAGAAACTTCGTTTCCTTACTAATTTAAATGTCACCACTCGTTCTTTGCGAGGTGGAGTATTTGGGAATACTGGACCCGTGCCTCCAGTGCGAGATAGTGCTTCTACCTATACAGTCGAATGGTCAATTTCTAATACGCACAACGATGTTTCAAATGTGGTGGTGAAGGCGACGCTCCCGGTCTATGCGGATTGGATGGGTGCAGTTTCGCCTGCTACTGAGAACGTGATGTATGATGCAGATAAGCGTACCGTCACCTGGAATGCGGGCACTGTGGGTGCGCTTGCAGGTTTCTCTACATCTCCTAAAAAAGTGCTGTTTCAGGTGCGCTTGAATCCAAGTATTTCTCAAGTAGGTATCGCTCCATCTTTGACCAACACTACGACAGTTTCAGGACTCGATACATTTGGAAACAAAGCGGTTTCGGCGGAGGCGGGGGGCGTGAATACAAATACGGCAGATGGATTTACCGGTACTGTCCAATAATTGATTATCATATTACTTTAAGCTACTATTGCATCATATGGCAGAAAAGAACCAAGAATTGATGGAAAAAATAGTTTCTCTCTGCAAGCGCAGAGGATTTGTTTTTCCTGGCTCAGAAATCTACGGGGGACTCGCGGGTACGTTTGACTATGGTCCACTTGGTGTTGCGCTCCGCAACAATATCAAAGCACTTTGGTGGAAGCGCTTTGTGACAGACCGTGAAGATATGTATGGTATGGATACGGCAATACTGATGAATCAGAATGCATGGAAAGCATCGGGACATGTAGGCGGTTTTAACGACCCATTAGTTGAAGATTTGAAAACAAAAAAGCGATACAGAGCGGACACACTCCTTGAAGACTTGGGGGTAGAAGTAAAAGGTCTTGGTATACAAGAAATGGATGCTTTGATAAAAGAGAAGGGAATTAAAAGTCCAGAAGGTAATCCACTTGGAGATGTTCGGCAATTCAATATGATGTTCAAGACTCATGTAGGTAGCAATGAAGGAGAAGACTCGGTGACGTATCTTCGACCTGAAACTGCCGGCGGTATGTTTGTAAACTTTAAAAATATTTTAGACTCATTCCATCCAAAACTTCCATTTGGTATGGCACAGATCGGCAAGGCATTTAGAAATGAAATCGCACCTCGAGATTTTATTTTCCGCCTTCGTGAGCTTGAGCAAATGGAGATCGAGTATTTCGTAGATCCACGAGACTCAAAAAATGTCGATGCAATTTTTGATACATGGTTTGATGAACAAATCGCATTTCTTAAAGACCTTGGTCTTCCAGAATCAAAGATTCACAAGATTGGTATTTTAGATTCTGACCGCGCCCATTACTCAAAACGAAGCGTTGATACAGAGTTTGATTTTGCTATCGGACAGAAAGAGCTTTTAGGTCTTGCATACCGAACAGACTTTGATCTCACTGCCCACGCCACTGCTTCAGGAGTCGACCTTTCATATTTCGACGAAGAAACAAAAGAAAGAATAGTTCCTCATTGTATTGAGCCGACATTTGGTCTTGATCGAGTGTTGCTCGCGGTCCTTTCATCTGCCTATACCGAAGACGAGCTCGGGGGAGAGACTCGTAGCTTCCTAAAATTTTCTCCAAAAGTCGCCCCAGTTATTGTGGCCGTTTCTCCACTTTTGAAAAACAAGCCAGAGCTTGTAGCCAAGGCACGAGTAGTATTTATAGAACTCAAAAAGAAATTTGGCCGAGTGAGCTTTGATGACAATGGAAATATTGGCAAGCGATACCGCAGACAAGATGAAATCGGTACGCCGTTCTGTGTGGTGATCGACTTCGATACTCTGGAACAGGGAACAGGAGTGACCCTCCGGGACCGCGATACAGGAGAACAGACGCGAATGCAGGTCAAAGAATTGATCGACTTCATCGAAGAAAAACTGAACTAACTGGCCCCCCTGTACCAGGTACAGGGGGATGGCTCAACAAAGCTATTTTTTAGGATTAAAATTAGGTCTAAAAATTGACAATAATAGTATTTATTGTTATAATGGTAATAGGAGGTTCCCAATGACTTCAAAGGAAAAAAATGGAGTTAGCTTTGAGGAGCTTGGAAACGTGGGGATGGGGGTAAAAAAAGAGTGGTCCTCAAGACCACTCATGATCATGTTGGTCGCAATTCTCGTTTTTGGTGCCGTGGTGTACCAAAATCGGGAAAGGATCGACAAACCCACGACTTTCAAGTGGTTGTGGGATTAATAATTTCTTAAGGGGCTATCGCTTATGCGATACCCCTTTAACGTACCTACACTTATACACAGAAGAGGTATGCCTTCTACTTTCTAACAAAAAGTCTGTATGGTATTCTTACAAGAGGTACACATACAATTTGTTGGATTATCCTCGTTTATATACTTAATTAAAATTTCATGATTAATCGTTTATTTCCTTACAAAAGTGCTCTTCTGTCCAAAACATCATTATTTATATTTTCTATAATAGTATTTGTTTTTACAGTCGGTTTTATGCAAAAAGAAGTATTTGCCTCTTCACCTACAGCAAATTTGGTCAGTCACTGGAAGTTTGACGAAAATTTTGGAACTACAGCGATGGATTCTTCGGGCAATAATAATACAGGTACTCTCACAGGCGGTGCTGCATGGTCAGCTGGAAAATTAGGAAATGCAGTGCAGTTTGATGGAGTGGATGATTTTATTAAGGTAGTTGCCAGCACAGGTAATCTCGATATTGATTCGGGCAGTGTTACAATATCGGCATGGATTAAACCCCAATCCGTCTCTTCGGTGCAGGCTATTCTCTTACGAGGACTTTCTGATGGAGTAGCAGGAGGCCAAGAAGGGTATGGTTTTTTTGTAAATAGTAATGGAAAAATAAATGCAGGAAGTGCGGGAGGTGAAAATTATAATAGCCTAGCTTCTTTGACTGCAAATACCTGGACTCATGTCGTCATGATTGTTTCAAGTTCTGCAAGTAAGCTCTATATTAACGGTCAAGACAGTACGCCAGCTGGTGCAGGAACCGTTGTTGTTGCATCGAATAAAGATTTATTGATTGGAGCTACAAGAAATATAGCAAACACTTTAAATACTCGTTTTTTTAATGGCTCTATTGATGAAGTGAGAATATATAATCGTGGGTTGTCTGCCCAAGAGGTTACAGATATTTATAATGATACGGGAACTCCGTTGCCAACAGGAGACACCACGCCTCCAGTCATTTCTTCCGTAATTTCTTCTGGTATAACCCAAAACAGCGCAAGCATTGCCTGGTCTACTAATGAAAACTCAGACACCCAGGTGGAGTATGGAATCACCCAAAGTTATGGACAGTCAACTGGTTTGAATTTTTCTTTACTTACATCACACGGAGCTTCTCTTTCAGCTTTGACCACAAACACAACCTACAATTACAGGGTAAAGTCTCGGGATGCTGCTGGAAACTTAGCCGTATCAACAAACCAAACCTTTACAACAGCTGCAATTGCTGTTTCTGCTCCAACAATTTCTTCATTTACGGCATCTCCAACTTCCATAACTTCAGGACAGTCTTCAACTTTGTCATGGTCTGTTACTAATGCTACATCAATCTCTATTAACCAAAGTATCGGTACAGTAACTGGTACCTCAAGAAGTGTCAGCCCTACAGTAACAACCACCTACACTTTGACAGCAACCAATGCCCAGAGTTCTGTAACTTCTTCTGCTATGGTAACAGTCGGTGGTGTCCTTCCTCCTGTTTCTGGCAATGTCTTTTATGTGGCTCCGAATGTGTCTACTGGTGGGAATGGGAGTATTACAAATCCATGGAATATGAGTGGGTTAAGTACTAACAAGGCTTCTATTCCTGCTGGTTCAACTGTGTATTTAAGAGGGGGAAGATACATTGGGAATTTTGACATTAGTTTAAATGGCACGGTTACTGCGCCAATCAAAATAACATCATATCCAGGTGAATGGGCAGTGATTGATGGATACGATCCTTCTGTAACACTGACAAGTTCAGTTGGAATCAATGGGAGCAATAGTACAAGTATTACAGCAACAGTTTCCGATGCTTCTAAGCTTAAGCGAGGTGGAGGTCAAAGTCTAGACAATGAAGAAATATATATTACAAATATACAAGGTAACACCATAACATTTCTCCGTGGTTGGAGTGGGTCAGCAATCGTTCCTCATTCTGTGGGAGCAATTATACAGCAGCATGGAGGAACAGTTATCGCTGCGACAGGATCACATACTTGGTTTATGGATTTTGAAGTTATGTCTTCAGACCCAGTAAGACAGACAAGTATATCTGGCTCAGGTCCGGCCGATATTCACAGATCTTCTGGAATTGATATAAATGGTGATGGTATTAAACTCATTAACCTTGTCATTCACGATGTAGTCAATGGAATATTTACCTTTGATACAGCAAAAGATGTAGAAGTCAGCGGAGTAATTACGTATTCAAATGGATGGTGGGCTCCAGACCGAGGCCACGGTCACGGCATGTATTTGCGAAATGGTAGTGGAACCCTGCACAACTACAACGACATAATTTCTTTTGACAACCATGCTACCGGGCAAAAAGTTTTTGGGTATAGTGCTCATGGCGAAAATGTGCACCTCGATGGTTTTGTAGGGTTTAATAATGAAGAGGGGAATTTCCTCATTGGCGTAAGCATCTTCCCCATGAAAGATATTTCAGTTAAAAATTCTTATCTATATTCACCAAATAATACAAATGGGAGAAAAGGTGGTTATGGTATGAGGTTTGGTTTTGGTAATACAGAAAACTTAGATCTTGTACTTGAAAATAACTATATCGCTGGTCGGTCGAATAATCTTGATATTGGTTTATTTCAAACAGTGCGAGTTACAGGAAATACAATCTGGAGTTCGGGGAATGGAATTGGATCAACTATGGTTACTATAAAACCTGGTACAGGAAGTACAGTGAGTAATTACACTATAGACAACAATACCTACTTCGATAACGATTATGGTAATATAACGTATAACTTTGGGTATCCTGCAGGAAAAAATACACTAGGTGGTGGTAACTACAATTACACCCTTGACTGGAAACGCCTCACCCCATTTGACGTAAACAGTACGTATGTTCGTGGAACTGCTGGAGGAATCCCCAACGTAGATAAGCATTTTGTAAGGCCAAATGCATACGAAAATGGCAGAGCAAACATAATTGTCTATAACTGGAGCCAGGCTAACTCTGTCTCGATTAATGTTGCAAGCGCAGGTCTTTCCGTAGGAGACTCTTACGAAGTTCGTGATGTCCAAAATTACTTTGGTACTCCTGTCCTTACCGGCGTATATAACGGTAGCCCCATAACCGTACCCATGACTTCAACTGCAATGTACCAGGCTGTAGGCAATGTGTTCTTCCCACCAGTTCACACCAGCAAAGAATTTGGCGTCTTTGTCTTAAAGAAAGTTGGAGGCTCTATTATACCCCCAGTAGGAGACACCACCCCTCCCTCCACCCCAACCAATCTCTCTACCACCGTATTTTCAGGTACTATCATCAACCTTTCCTGGACAGCAAGTACAGACAATACCGCTGTAACTGGCTATAAAGTATTTAGAAATGGCACACAAGTTGGAACAACTGCAACCAACTCATTCTCAGACACTGGTCTTTCAGCCGCTACAACATATACGTACACTGTCAGTGCATTTGATGCCGAAGGCAACACTTCGAGTCTTTCGACCTCAGTTTCTGTAATTACTCAATCTTCTCTTCCAGTCATTTCTAACCTTTTAGGGTCTAACACTACTGCTACGAGCACTACCATTTCTTGGCAGACCAACACAACTACTAACGGACAGGTAGACTATGGCCTGACTACTTCTTACGGCTTACAATCTGCAATTGTGGACAATAGTCCTAAAACATTGAGTCACACAATTACTCTTACCAACCTTACCCCTTCCACTCTCTACCATTTTAGAGCTCGAAGCATTGATGCCTTAAATCAGCAAACTCAAACCACAAACTTTACGTTCACAACACCTGGCCTTCCTCCAGTTGGAGACACCACTGCTCCAAGTGTAGTATTAACTACACCAACAATCGGACAAACAATTTCCGGTAATGTTACAGTAACGGCTAATGCATCAGACAATACTGGTGTGGTTGGTGTACAGTTTAAGTTAGATGGGATTAATTTAGGGGCTGAAGACTTAACGAGTCCTTACTCTGTAGTATTTAATACTGGCCAGTCTACTAACGGTAGCCATAACCTTTCAGCTGTTGCTCGTGACGCGGTAGGCAATACTGCCACTTCCACGCCTGTGGTAATTACAGTAAATAATGCAACAGTGGATGTTACCCCACCTGTGTTGTCCGGTATAACTGTTTCTTTGGTAAGTTGGAGAACTGCGCAAATTACTTGGATTACTGACGAACTATCCGATTCTTTAATTGAATATGGTCTTACCACTGCATATGCCTCATCAACTCCAACAAATCCTACTTTGGTTTTGAGCCATACAATGAAGTTATCTACATTAATCCCTAATCAAACGTACCACTTCAGAGTAAAGTCTAAAGACCAAACGGGTAATGTAACTACTTCACCAAATTTTACATTCACAACCAAAGCTCGCTTGAATAAACCACCAAAACTTTCTAACGTCACGATTACAGCGGGCTCGGTAAAAATTGGTTGGGGGCTTGCGGATTATGATCTGTGCAAGTCAATTGAAATTTATCGTAGCACGAGCGCTTTTGTACTTATTCCGAATGAGGGTGCAAAAATCACCACTCTTCCATGTAATGCAATTAAATATGATGATACAAATGTTAACAACTCCACCCTCTATTACTATTCCATATTTGTGGTTGATGATTTAGGTGTGTACTCTGAACCTCTTACCGTCAGCTTTACCACTCCGGCTACCCATCCAACTTCTTCAATTGGTGGTGCGGGAACTCCTCCAGTGATCGTGTATATTCCACCAACACAAGCAGTAAATACCATCCAGAGTAATACAACGACAACTCAACCCTCTATTGCAACTCCAGCATCCGTACAATATATATTTAAAACCATTCTTGCAATTGGTATGCGCAATTCAGATGTGAAAAATCTCCAGCAGATTCTCGGCATTGAACAAACTGGATACTTCGGAGTGTTGACACAGAAAGCCCTCGGTGCATTCCAAGTACAGAACAATATCGCACAGCCAGGTGAAGAGGGATATGGACAGGCAGGACCGAAGACACGATCAGCATTGAATACTCTCGGGGGTGTACAATCTCAAACAGGTACCACTCCTCCTACAACAGGAGGAAGTACGACTTTCACCGTCCTCCTTAAATTCGGATCGAAGACAGACCAAGTGAGGATACTCCAGAAGATCCTTGTAAAAGATCCCGCTCTCTATCCCGAAGGACTCATTACAGGATACTTTGGATCTGCAACAGTCAGAGCAGTACAGAAGTTTCAAGTGAAGTACGGTATTGCATCTCCAGGTAAACCAGGCTATGGACAGGTGGGACCGAAAACACGAGCGACGTTAAATCAATTAGGTCAGTAGTGCAGGCATATCCAATACCACACAATGAAAAAACATCCTTTTGGGGATGTTTTTTCATATAACAAAAAAGGATATATGAGACAAAATTTGTCAAAAATTATTTGACAAATACGACATAAAGGTATCTAATGTATAGGTAAAGTTCTTTGGCACCCACACCCCACGTTTTAATATATTAATTTGAATCAATTCTCCTGAAAAAAGAAGCACGTCAGTGCTTCTTTTTTCTTTTCCTGTGCTCTGC
>Ga0163152_10009425_pt1 | contig 10183 bp, 6 predicted proteins | sample OliLakLV19MP8IB2_FD_148635 | JGI IMG/M metagenome (GOLD analysis project Ga0163152, IMG submission 148635) | Freshwater microbial mat bacterial communities from Lake Vanda, McMurdo Dry Valleys, Antarctica - Oligotrophic Lake LV.19.MP8.IB-2 | ecosystem: Environmental > Aquatic > Freshwater > Lake...
ATTTCCCGCAGCGAGGTGGCCCGGCCGGTGCAGATATTCGCGATGCCGGACGGGACGTTCGCCTGCGTAGCCGCGAGGACGTTGGCGCGCGCGACATCGTGGACCGAGATGAAATCGCGCGTTTGCTGACCGTCGCCAAAGATCGTCACGGGTTTTCCTTCGCGGTAACGACGTTCGAAAATCGAAATCACGCCGGAGTAGGGCGAAGCGGGATCCTGCCGGGGCCCGTACACATTAAAATAACGCTGACAGCGCACGGTGAACCCAAAGGCTGCGGCGTGCCCCAGCAGCAGCGCTTCGCTGGCGAGTTTCGCGGCGCCGTAGGGGCTGATGGGCCGAGTGGGGGCGTCCTCGGCGGTCGCGCCGGCAGAGGTTTCCCCATACACGGCGGCGGACGACGCGAAGACCACGCGGGGCACGCGATGCTGGCGCGCAGCCTCCGCGACGGTGTGGGTGGCTTGCACATTGAGAGAGAAATTCAACGCCGGATCAGACATGCTTTCCTGGACGCTCACGAGCGCGGCGAGGTGGATGATCGCATCGGGCCGGGTGGAGCTGATCACCCGTTCAAGAACGCCGGAAACGGTGATGTCCCGTTCCTGCAAGTTGAAGGCAGAGTGGGGGTGAGCGGCGCCCAGATTTGCGGGCCGGCCGGTCCGGAAATTGTCGATACCGGTCACATGATGACCGGCGGCGAGCAATTGATCGACTGTGTGACTGCCGATGAAGCCGGCGGCGCCGGTAACGAGGACGTGGGTCATTTGTTGAATTACGCAGCGGAAAAAACTGGCGAAACGTGCGGCCCATGAGAACGTCGGGCAAGGCTTTAGAAAATCCCTCGATTTGCAAAATCCTCCTATGACAACCCAGAAACGTGTTCTCGCTGTGATCATGGGCGGCGGCCGCGGCACGCGCTTGCATCCGTTGACGCTCGAGCGCTGCAAGCCCGCCGTCCCGCTCGCCGGCAAGTTTCGGCTGGTCGATATCCCGATCAGCAACTGCCTGAACAGCGACATCAACCGGATGTTTTTGCTGACGCAGTTTCAGACGGCGTCGCTGCACCGGCATGTGCAAGGCACGTATCACTTCGATCCGTTCGGGGGAGGGTTCGTGGATATTTTGGCGGCGGAGCAAACGGAGCGTGGTTCGGATTGGTATCAGGGAACGGCGGACGCAGTCCGGCGCAATCTCATCCATTTGCGCGCGTTTCCGCACGACCTCGTGTTGATTCTTTCGGGCGACCAACTTTACCGGATGGATTTCCGCAAGATCATCGATGAGCACGTGGAGCGTGGGGCGGATGTGACGATTTCGACGGTTCCGTTTCCGGTTTCCAAGGTGGAGGGGCTGGGCCTGACCCAGGTTAACGACGACCTCTCCATTGCGCGTTTTGTGGAGAAGCCGAAGGATCCGGCGGTGATTGCGGGGCTGGCCCTCAGTCCCAATTTGCAGAGCAAGCTGCAGACAAAATCCCTGGAGAAGCAGTGCCTCGCGTCGATGGGCATTTACGTTTTCAACCGCAACGTGCTGGCCGAGGCGCTGGACAACACGATGACGGACTTCGGCAAGGAAGTCATCCCGGGACTGCTGGGGAAGAAGAAGCTTTTCGCGCATATCTTCGAGGGCTATTGGGAGGACATCGGAACGGTCCGCGCGTTTTTCGACGCGAATCTCGCGTTGGCGCAGCCGCTGCCGCCGTTTAATTTCTTCGAACAGAAGGCGCCCATCTACACGCAGGACCGCCATCTCCCGGCGTCGAAGCTGAACAAGTGTGCCATCGACCACGTGGTCATTGGCGACGGTTGTATTCTCACCGATTCCAAGTTGCACCATTGTGTGCTCGGGCCGCGCTCGTTCATCGGGGAAGGCAGCGAGCTCGAAGACACGATTGTGATGGGCTCGGATTACTACGAAACGGACGAGCAGCTTGAAACGAATGTGGCGCAGAACCGGCCGCATCTTGGCGTCGGGAAGAACTGCCGAATCAGCGGCGCGATCATCGACAAGAACACGCGCATCGGCGACAACTGCGTCCTGTCGTCCAACGGCAAGACGGACGGCCTGTATGCCGGCGGCCTTGTGATCGTGCGTGACGGCGTTTTGGTCGTGGCGAAGAACGCGGTGCTGCCCCCGGGTACGGTGGTTTGACGAAGCGGGTGATGGACGCCGGAATTCCGGCGTGCCTCGCGGATCAAGGTAGGGACCGCTTTTACGAGGATCGGTCAGGATTGAGGTAGGATCGAGGTAGGGACCGCTCTCCGCAGCGGTCCTTGTTGGGAGGCCGAACGCCATCGAGGTGGCGAGGGTGGAAGGGAAATTCGGATGTTTGCGCGGGAGTGCGCGGGCGCAGAGAGGCCGGCTAGGGATAGCCAGCCCTACCTTCCATCCCTACCTGCTGGCCGGGCGGTCCGAAGGCTTGACGGCGGGTCGTGACCGGCGGGCGCGCACGATCAAGAACAGGCCCCCGAGGATAAGGAAAATCGAATAGAACGTCCCACGGCTCAGGCCGAAAAGCAGCGAGGCATCGGGCTCCCGAAAGTGTTCGCCGATCATGCGCAGGATCGCGTACGCGATTAAAAACTCGCCCGTCAATCGTCCCGGCGTCAGCCGGGCTTCACTCCGCCAGAATCGCCATTGCATGAACGCGAGCAAGATCGCCCCCTCAAGCGCGGCCTGATACAGTTGAGACGGATGCCGGGGCTCAACCAAGGCGAGGGGCGTGTGGGATTCGGCGCTCTGCGGAAAAATCACGGCCCACGATACGTCGGTCACTTTGCCCCAGAGTTCGCCGTTGATGAAATTGGCAATCCGGCCGAACAGGAGACCCGCTGGCGTAACCGTGGACACCAGATCGGTGACGTTCAGCAGCGGGATCCGGCTTTTGCGCGACCACCACGCGACCGCGAGCAACACACCCACGAAGCCACCGTGGCTTGCCATGCCGCCCTCCCAGACCCGGAAAAGGACCAGCGGATCGGTTAAGAGTGAGTCGGTGTGATAGAGGAAAAAGTAACCGAGGCGCCCGCCCGCCAGAACTCCGATAACGAGGTAAGTCAGAAGATCGGAAATCCCACTGCTGCGAATCGGTGACCGCCCCGCGCGGTAATAAAGGTGAAGCAACCCCACGGCGGCGGCGAAGCCCAGCAAGTAGGCCAAGCCATAATAGCGGATGCCGAAATTTTCAGAGAACTGGATCAGAAAGGGATCGAGATCATGGACCCAGTAATCAGGTGGCATCCCTTGGGTTTGGAATGAGGGAATCCGCGAAGCAATCTCGCTGATTGGGATTGCCGCGGGGTCGGGCATCACCGCTATCGTGAGGAGATGAGCGAACTCAAACGCACGCCGCTCCGCGATTTTCACGCTGCGAACGGGGGCAGGCTCGTGGACTTTGCGGGTTGGGAGATGCCGGTCCAGTATCAAAGCATCCTCGAGGAACATAAAGCCGTGCGCCGGACCGCCGGTTTGTTCGATGTGAGCCACATGGGGGAAGTCGATGTGCGCGGTCCCGATGCCGGACGTTTCCTGAATCACCTCGTCACGAACGATGTCGCGAAACTCTATCCGGGCCGGGTGCTCTACTCGCCCATGTGCTACGCCAACGGCGGAGTCGTGGATGACTTGCTCGTTTATATGCGCGGTGCCGGCGACTTTCTGGTGGTCGTCAATGCGAGTAACATCAGCAAGGATGTCGCGTGGATGCGCGAACAGGCGGGCGTCTACGATATCAGCATTACCGATCGCAGCGATGAGTATGCTTTGCTCGCGGTTCAGGGACCGCTCGCGGCGGAGATTGTGCAGTCGTTGAGCGGCGCGAAGCTCGGGCTCGTGAAATACTACCACTTCACCGAGGCGACTGTCGCTGGAGTGGCGTGTCTGGTCAGCCGCACGGGTTACACCGGCGAAGATGGCTTCGAATTGTATCATGCGCCGGGTGACGCCGTGGCATTGGCGAACGCGCTGCTCGAGGCCGGGCGCCCGCGTGGTTTGCAGCTGGCGGGGCTCGGCGCGCGCGACAGCTTGCGCCTGGAGGCGGGTTATCCGCTTTATGGCCATGAAATCACGGCTGACATCTCGCCGCTCGCCGCGGGTCTCGGCTGGACCGTGAAATTGGAAAAAGGTGCGGACTTCATCGGGCGCGCGGCCTTGCTCGCCGAGAAACAGACGGGATCGGCCCAGCGTATCATCTTTTTCAAGACGGGAGATCGCCGCATCATCCGCGCCGAGGCGCCGGTGTTGCAGGCGGATGGCACGCCAGCCGGAAGAGTCGTGTCCGGCACCTTGTCGCCGATCTTGAACGAGGCGATTGGCTCAGCGTTGGTTTCCGCCGCCGCCGCGGACCAGCCGCTGATAACGGACGTGCGCGGCACGAAGTTGAATTTGCAACTGGTCAAGCCGCCGTTTGTGGAACTAAAAAAGTCCTCCCCATGAGTAACATTCCCGCTGAGCTGCGTTACGCCAAGTCGCACGAATGGCTGAAGCTCGAGAGCGACGGCAGCGTCGTGATCGGCATCACTGATTACGCGCAGAATTCATTGGGTGACATCACCTACGTGCAGATGCCCAAAGTCGGCGCCACCCTGAAGGCGGGCGACACGTTTGGCGTGGTGGAGTCGGTCAAAGCCGCGAGTGACCTGTATGCGCCGATTGACGGCACGGTGGTGGCGGTCAACTCAGCGCTCGACGCGGCGCCGGAAACCGTGAATCGCGCACCGTATGGGGAAGGTTGGATGCTGCGGCTGAAACCGGCCACCCCGGGAGCAGCGGCGCAATTACTCGATGCTGCTGCGTACGGCAAATTGGTGAGTTAAACGCAGCCGGCCACCCCGTTGTGGCACGCGCTTCGCTTGATCCTAAATTCCGCAGAAGGAGTAACCACTGATGGCACTACCCGGAAACAAACACTGATCAAATAGATCCAGATCGACGGGATGGAACTTTCCCTTCACTTAACGGGTGAACCGCCTCCATCGCGCAACTCTGTTTGCATCAGTCGTCATCAGTGAAAATCAGTGGTTCAACTGCATTTTTTAGCTTGATGGAGGTGGGGCGGATTTCGCCGCTCCGTCTATTTTCGCTTCGCCGGTTTTGGTGTGCAACGATGAGCGGTGTGATTCGTCCTGCTGCCCAGTTGCTTCCCTTCTCTTTCCATTCTCTTGTTCCTCTGATGTCGGTCTCATCGTTCTCCGGTATGCGTTTTGTATCCGCGTGGTTACTTTTGTCCTTGGTCGCATTGGGCAACGGCACGGCGATGTCGGCCGCCGAGTCGGGCGCGGCAACCAAGACGAAAGAGGCGGGAGCGGCGAACTCGGGCAAGGGCGCCGAGGGTAAATCAGGTGGCGACGGCAAAACGGGCGGAGCCAAAGGTGGCGCCGCCGCAGCGGGCGGCCGCGGAGGTCGGAGTGCGTTGCCGCAGGCGGTGGAAGTTACGCCGCTCGTGCGCCGGGATCTTTCCGAGACGCTGCGCGTTGTGGGCTCGCTGGCGCCGAACGAAACGGCAACGATTCGGCCCGAAACGACCGGGCTGATTCGTTCCATTCACTTTGAAGAGGGGCAGCGCGTAAAAAAGGGCGACCTGCTGGTAAAGATCGACGACTCCGAGTTGCGCGCCCAACTGGCCCAGAGCGAGTCGCGTTACGAGCTGGCGAAGCTCAATCTCGCCCGGGCGGAAAACCTGCGGCAGACGCAATCCAACACGCAGGCCGACGCTGATCGCTCCCGCAGTGAGTACTCCGCGGCTCAGGCGGATCTGGAACTGCTCAAGGTGCGACTCGCGCGCACCGAGGTGCGGGCGCCGTTCGACGGCATCGTGGAGTCGCGGACGTTGTCGGCCGGCGATTACGTGAACACGCAAGCCGTGATCACCACCTTGAACGACCTCAGCAAACTGAAGGTCGAGTTTCAGGTGCCGGAGCGCTACCTGACGAAGGTTAAGACCGGAACTCCGTTTGAAGTTCGCTCGACTACGATCGAGGAAGCGGCGGCGATTCGGGGCGAAGTTTATTTTGTGAATTCGGTGATCGACCGCGCGACCCGCTCGGGCGCGGTGAAAGGCATTTTGCAGCCCACATCCACCAATCTCAAAGCCGGCATGTTCACGGTGATTGAGATCGTGCTCGAAGTTCGCAAAGGCGCTTTGACCGCGCCTGAAGGCGCCATCCTGATCGAGCAGCGCGGGCCGCAGCTCGTAACGGTGGTCGATCTTAACGGCGACAAAGTTGCCGCCTTCGTTCCCGTGGTGCTGGGCCTGCGCTCCCGGGGTCTGGTGGAAGTGAGTGCAGTCAAGGGCGAGCTCACCGACAAAACCGAAGTCGTCGCGGCGGGTATCGGTTCGCTCGCTTTATTCCCTGGGGCCAAGCTGGAACCGCGCCCCCTGCGCACAGAGTTTGCGATCAAAGATTAGGCGCCCCAGCGCCGCGTCACCCGAGATCACCGAGTCGTTTGCCCTTCGTCAGCCCATGATACTTTCGGATATTTCCATCAAACGTCCGGTCATCTGTCTGGTCGCCTCGATCCTGATCGTTCTCATCGGTCTGCTTTCGTTTCGAAAGCTGCCGGTGCGGGAGTATCCCAGTACGGATTCGCCGACGATCTCCATCGAAGCGACGTATCCCGGCGCGTCCGCCGAGGTCGTGGAGTCGAAAGTTACGGAGTTGATCGAGAAAGAGGTTTCCGCGATCGATGGGTTGCGGATCATTCGGTCCAGCTCCAGTGAGCAGCGGTCGCGCATCACTCTGGAATTCGATGTGGAGCGGAACATGGACGAGGCCGCCAATGACGTTCGCGACAAGGTTGCGCGCGTGCGCGGCCGAATCCCGTCGGAGGTTGACGATCCACAGATTTCCAAAGCGGATTCGGATTCCGACTCGATCATTTCACTCTCGTTTCGTTCCGAGATGCATAGCCGGTTGGAACTCACGGAGCTCGTGGAGCGCCTCGTCGTGCAGCGGATGCAAACCATTCCGGGCGTGGCCAGCGTGGAACTCCGCGGCGATCGGTATGCGATGCGACTGTGGGTCGACGCCACCAAGCTCGCGGCGTACAACCTGACTGTCAGTGATCTTGAACGCTCGCTGCGGCAACAGAACGTCGATTTGCCGAGCGGTCGCATCGATTCGCTCTCGCGCGAATTTCCCGTGCGGCTCCGTGGGCGGATGGACGATCCCATCCAGTTTGAGAACCTGATTCTCGCCAGCCGGGCGGGTTATCAAGTGAAGTTCAGTGACGTCGGCCGCGTTGAATTGGGGACCAGCGATTATCGGAGCAAAACGTATGTGAAGGGTAAGCACGCGGTCAGTATCTCAGTTTACCGGCAGTCACAATCCAACCTGCTCGACATCGCCAAGAAGGTTAAAGACCTGATCCCCATCCTGCAGTCGGAGATGCCCCAAGGCGTGCAGGTTTCAATCTCACTGGATAACAGCGTATTCGTTGAACGCTCGGTGAAGGAAGTTTATCAGACCCTGTGGGAAGCGGCGGTGCTGGTTATTGTGATGATCTTTCTGTTCCTGCGCGACTGGCGGGCGACCATGGTACCGTTGGTCGCTATTCCCGTTTCCATCATTGGAACCTTCGCGGTGATGAACTGGCTGGGTTTCACCGTGAATACGCTGACGCTCCTCGCACTCGTCCTCGCCGTTGGCCTCGTGGTGGACGATGCGATTGTGATGCTGGAGAACATCTATCGGCGGATGGAGGAAGGGGAGTCTCCGATTCATGCGTCCATCTTCGGCGCGCGGCAGGTGGCGTTCGCGATCATTGCGACCACGCTCACGCTGGCGGCCGTATTTCTGCCGGTTGCCTTTCAATCCGGGCGCACGGGTCGGCTCTTCTACGAGTTCGGCCTGACCCTCGCAATTGCGGTCTCGGTGTCGGCCTTTGTCGCTCTGACGCTTTCGCCCATGCTCTGCTCGCGCATCCTGCGACCGAAGCTGGTGCAGGGCAAAGCGCAGCATGGCTGGTTCTACAACAAGACCGAACCGATTTTCGTTTTCATCAATCGCCTCTTTGAGGGCACGTTGAAAGGTGCGATTCGTTTCCGTTACCTGGTGTTGCTGGGAGCGGTGGCGTTCGCGGTGACGGGACCTTATCTCTACACGAAACTTCAGCGTGAGCTGACGCCGATGGAGGATCGGGGCGTGTTCACGGCGAGCTTTGTGCCGCCGGTCGGCTCCACGCCGGAATACAACGCGGTTTATTCGCGGGACATGGAGCAGATTATTTTGGCGATCCCTGAGGTCGATCGCACGTATCATCGGACCGGAGATGGTCGCGCATTCATTTTTGCAACTCTCAAGCCGTGGGAGGAACGGACGCGGACAACTCAGGAAGTGGTTGAGGAAGTGCGCCGCAAGTTCCGAGCTGAAATTACGGGGGGCCAGTCATCGCCGTCGCCGGTGCGGCCCTTCGGTGGTCGCCGCAGCAGTTTTAGTTCAGGCATTCAGCTCGTGCTGCAGGGAAGCGATTTCGACAAGCTGCAGGAGCTCGGGCAGGAAGTGCTCGGGTTGATGCGCAATAACAGCAACATGTTCCTGTTGCCCCGCATCGATCCATCGCCGACCAAGCCCCAGATCGACGTACGCATCGACCGGGCGAAAGCGGCGGATTTGGGAGTACCGATCTCGGACGTCGCGGCTACCTTGGAGACGCTCCTCGGCGGTCGTCGGGTGACGCAATTCCAGCGCGGTAATCAACAGTACGACGTGTTGGTGCAGGTGGAGGATTCAAACCGCACGAGCCCGTCGGACCTGGCGCGACTCTACGTAAAGTCGTCCAGCGGCGCGCTGGTGCAGTTAAGCAATCTGGTAACTTATAACGAGTCGGTCGTGCCGGAGAGTTTCCCCCATTTCAATCGCTTGCGGTCGGTCACGGCGTCCGCGCAGATCACGCAAGGCTACACGACCGGCGACGCGGTCACGTTGTTAACGGCAGAGGTGAGGAAAATTCTTCCGCCGGGCTACGCTTTCACGTGGGACGGCGAGGCGCGGGACTTCATCGAGACGGCGAGCGACACGTACATGCTCTTCGGTTTGGCCCTGTTGTTCACGTTCTTGGTTCTTGCGGCGCAGTTCGAGTCCTGGATCCATCCGATCACGATTTTCACGGGTATCATCCTGGCGGTCTCGGGTGGCTTGATCGTGCTCTATTGCTCCCGCTATTTTGGCACAGCGATCACGGATAACATTTTCTCGCGCTTTGGCCTGATCATGTTGATCGGCATGGTGGCGAAGAACGGCATTCTCGTGGTTGAGTTTGCCAACCAACTTCAGATCGAAGGTCGTAACGCTGCCGCCGCCGCTTATGAAGCATCGGCCGTGCGTTTCCGTCCGATTCTGATGACGTCGATTTCGACCGTGTTGGGAGCGGTGCCGATTGCCTTCGCGACCGGGCCGGGCGCTGAAACGCGCAACTCGATGGGCCTCGTGGTCGTGGGTGGGCTCACGATCGCGACGTTCCTGACGCTCTTTGTTCTCCCGATCGTGTACGTGCTGATGGATCGCCTATGCGTGTTGGTTACTGGCCGTTCCAGTGCGCACGGTTTGATCCGCGCGAAGGAAATCGAACTCGAAACCCTGAAGGCGGAAACGCCGGAATTGGCTGGGGCGAAATGATCCACGGTGGAGCGGGTTGTCCCTAACCCGCTTTCTGATGGCCCGCGCATCTCCCGGGTTAATACCAATCACACATGAGATTTGGATTTTTCAGAGGGTAGGGCCCGACCTCCGGGCGGGCCGTTGGCAGTCGCAATTTCTGAGCGGCCCGCCCGGAGGTCAGTCCCTACCGGCGCTGCCGCGCCCAAGTCAAAATCACATCAGTCGAACGTATCAGGGAAAAACAGAGGTGAATTTTTCGACGTCAAGTCGCAAGGTGCATCTGGGTTGGCGGTTCCGGCTCCGGCGCGGAGCGGAGTCCGCTCTACCTTTTTCAGAGGTTGCGAAAGGTAGGGCGGCGAGTCCCTTCGCCGCCGCGGTGGCCGCCACCGCCAACCGGCAGATGCGCTCCAAGTCGCAGCGCTGGTGAAATCCGCCTTGCACTTTCGATTCGGTGCGTTTGCCTCTCCAGTCCTGCCCGGAGAGGTGGCTGAGTGGTCGATAGCGGCGCTTTGCTAAAGCGTTGTACGGGTAAAACCGTACCGGGGGTTCGAATCCCCCCCTCTCCGCCAGTTTTCTCCTCTGAGGAGCAA
>Ga0163152_10009426_pt1 | contig 10182 bp, 8 predicted proteins | sample OliLakLV19MP8IB2_FD_148635 | JGI IMG/M metagenome (GOLD analysis project Ga0163152, IMG submission 148635) | Freshwater microbial mat bacterial communities from Lake Vanda, McMurdo Dry Valleys, Antarctica - Oligotrophic Lake LV.19.MP8.IB-2 | ecosystem: Environmental > Aquatic > Freshwater > Lake...
TGTGACGAAAGCTCCAAGCGGGTGACCAAAGTCGAACAGTACCGCTATCTGCCCAAGACTTGTTGGCCGCAACTCGAACGGCACCTTCGAACGAAGCCTTTTCAGCGCATCACGGAAACCAAGAATTTCCCCAATCTCTTTAACATCCTGCTTGCAGCCAAGGGCAAGGTACTGAACTCCAAACTGGAGCCGCCAAAGGCCAGTGACTACAGCTACGTCACGCTCTACGCCGAGGTGATGCGGCATCGCAGCGACGACTGCACCCTCCTGCTGCGAGGCTACGAGTGCGTGTCGGTGAATACCGAGAACATGAAACTGGAAATGACCTACCTCGAAGAGAGCCGACTGGGACCGAGAAGCATCCGTGGCTTGCGTAACCCATTGCACAAGCTGGCAGCCATGAGGGAGTACAAGAAGCGCATAGATAACTTTCTGCGCCTCGACCCTGCGGCGGAATTTTTGGATCACACGGGCGGCATCACGATCGAGAATTTTGTTGATAAATTGCTGCACGAGGCGAAAACGAATGATCCGCGCTTGCACCAGCGGATGTTGCGGTATTTGGCTGAAATAAGCGATAAAAGTTGGTCTGACTTATTTTGAGTTGAGAGCGGTAAACGTCAGATCAGCTACAAAAGAACCTCAAAATGAACGCATTCTTATACATACTCATCTGTTACTAACCTTACTTAAAAGTTATCCTGGGAACTATACTATATGTCAGACTATGGTGCAGTATGCATATTAAGAAAAATGTTCTATAGCAAGCTCTACGGAAGCCGAAAATTTTAAGCCATATTTTATTTCTCACTAATTAACTTTTATTCTATGCAGAGCCAAAATATGCCCGCAGCCGCGTCTGTTTTTTTAGAAGCACCCAAGGCACCCAACCAAGATTCAAACGCGGCCAAGGGGCATTGCAATGTGGCTGTGACCGACTGACGATGCTCACATGCACCAGACGGAACAAAGATCGTCTCGATCTGCGATGTAAGGCTTCGTCGAGTCTGACGTGTACAGAAATAGACAAATATTCTGTACATAACTAAAAATGGATCTTTTGTCGCAAACATAGGGCTTCGATCAAACAAGAGTTCAAAGTCTTCATAGTCCATATTTCTGCTTCAGAAAGCCGAGATACCCTTGTATCAACAAGGGCCGACGTTACAATAAAAGTTAATGGAGACGCCCAAAGAAAAAACTGGAGGCGGACTTGAACGTGGAAAAAAATCCACTGAAGAGATGCAATTGCTGGAACAGATTCGCAAGGTCAATGACGAAAGGCATCGCTTGGAAGCAGAGTGTATTATTCTCCATCGCGGTGGCCGACTGAATGAGTTCGCAAAGAAGCGCAGAGCAGTCAAGGAAGCGCGACGCTACCTGAACATATTATGCGCTAATCATCGCAAGTTATTCCGCAGACGCAAGCCATATATTGCACTATAGCCCCATGGAAAAAGTTCAACATTTCATTGGCTATTCGAGAGTATCAACGGACGGACAGCGTGACGGCCAAGGGTACGGGATAAAAATTCAAGAAGACAAAATCAAGCAGTATTCGGATGAAAAAGATTTACCGCTTGTTCGTATCTTCAGAGATGAAGGTGTGTCAGGCGCGCTCGCGGTGAGGCCAGCGATGGTCGAGCTGATGAGCTACGCGGAGGCCAACAAGCACCTCAACCTCGGATTAGTGTTCTTACGGCTTGACCGTCTTGCCCGCGATCTTTTGATTCAGGAAGGGTTAATCGCTGATTTTCACAAACACGGCCTACAGGTGTTCTCCATCGAGGAAGAAGACCTCTGCTCGGCAGACCCGACTCGGAAATTGTTCCGCCAGATGAAAGGAATGCTGGCCGAATATGAGAAGGCGATGATCACGGCTCGCATGAGTGCAGGACGCTTGAAGAAAGTGGAATCGGGTGGGGGCTATGTAGGAGGCCGTGTGGCGTATGGTTTCTGCGCCAAGGGTGACGAATACGTTCCTGTGGCTGATGAGCTGGAGGTGGTGAAGAAGATTTTGAAGCTACGGCGCAAGGTGAAGCTGGGTAAGCGCACGAGTTATGACGGGATCGCAAAGCAGCTCAATGCAGACGGCATCCCTGCGCCTTCAGGCAAGCGATGGCACAGCAGGACGGTGCAGTACATCGCCAGCAACGATTTCTATAAAGGTTTTCAGCATTACGGCTCGGTGCGCGTGTTGAACCCCGCAATCAATATTCATGGTGTTAATTAAAATTAACGCCATAAGAAATCCTGGTGACATAGGAGTCACCTTGGCAAAGTTCAATTACTGCATATCTCCAATTTAGGCAGCATTCTGACCTTTATTCCTCTTGAAACCGCTCACTATCCAAACCCTGCTCCCATAGTCGCCTTGACGACTTTTGGCCTGCTGTAGACAAGCCATGAGGTTGTCTTTGACGAGGAGAAAGCACCTTTTTCCGTTTTCTCGTTCGCGTGACAGGCCGTTCTTGCACGCCTTGTAGCAAGGGGCATCCGCATGCCCCCTTGAAGAGAGTGCTAGGGAATTGCTGACGGTTGCCTATGGTGAAACAGCATATGGAAGCCAAGAAAGCATTGCCTCAACCTGGAGAAAAGCTACGCTCCCGGCCATGGAGAAGCTCTCCCCAGAAGAGATGGATCGCCGCATGACGCAGTGGCGCAACGATCGCCTGCTTGAACCCCAGAGGCAGCAAAGAATGCAGGAGTTGGAGGAGCGTTGTACGCGATTGGAAACGGAGAATGCGGAAAAAGATCGCATGATTGAGAAGCTTCTCCTGCGTATCGAACAACTGGAGGCCATGGTGTTCGGCTCCAAGAAGAAACCAGACGATCATGGCGATTCTGGGGTGGCATCTGATTCTTCACCAATGCCGAAGCAGCCACGAAGCAATGCTTCCTTCCGACGCGCTCTGCCAAAACCGGAGGAGATCACGAACCGCACACATCATCCGATCGTGTCCTGTCCGGATTGCAGGACGACGCTCAGAAGAAAGCAAACGGTCATCCGCTTCGTCGAAGACATCCCCCTCCCGCAGAAGATCGTCACGGAGCAGACAATCGAGCGAGGATATTGTCCCTGCTGCAAAGCATGGAAGAGCGCCATTCCCATCTCCCCCCAGCACTGCACGATCGGACTCCATACCCGTGTCTATGTTCTTGCCGCACTCACGGTTCTCGGACAAACCTTCGAGAAGATCAAAGCCTATCTGTACGGTTTGCACCGCCTCTCGATCTCGGATGGAGAGTTGGCAGCCATGATCCAAGCAGGACATCGGAAGCTTCTTCCGACCAAGCAAACGATCGAAAAGAAGATCGCTGCATCTCCGGCTGCGAACTACGACGAAACCGTGTACCCCGTCCAGAACGGAGAGCAAGGAAACTATGCCTGGGTCAAAACATCCGCAGTGGGCCCCGAGACCGTCTTCCTGCTCGGGAGAACCCGCGGAAAAGGGAATGCCGAAGAACTCCGAGGGCCCTCATCCGACCAAGTCGGCGTCACCGATGATTACGCTGGGTACGACGGGCTCTTCAAGAATCACGGACTCTGTTGGGTGCATCCGCTGCGGAAGTTCCGTGATCTTGCAGAGTCGGATGTGCTCACGCCTGAGCATCATCGGCAATGCCTGAGTTTCTACGAGTGTTTCCATACGCTCTACGCTTCCGTTGCGGACATCGTCGCCACTCCGTTTTGCCAAGAAGAACGAGTGATTGCCGCAGAGAGCATTGGGAAGAAGATTGATGCTCTCCTGATTCCCGACGTAGGAGACCTGCCCACACTGGCACGGTACAAGCGGACGTTCCTGGAACACCCTGAGAAGTATCTCCTCTGTGTCCGCATGAAGGATGTGCCCATGACCAACAACAAGGCTGAGCGAGCAGTCAGAGGACTCGTCATCAAACGCCTCCTCTCTTTTGGTTGCCGTTCCCAGAAGGGAGCAGAGGCAATGGAAACCATTTTCTCCGTTTGTCTCACGCTCTGGTGGAGCAAGCCCGAAGACTACTTCGGCGATTTACGGGCCCTGATGGCTGCGTAGGGAGTAGTGAGCGGTTTCTTCCTCTTCTATGGTCAATATACCATATTTATGGTATAATATTAGCAATGCACCCATCTGAAGATATTAAGGCTTTAGTGCCAGAAGGGCATGCAATAGAGAATGGGAGAGAGCCTCCACGGCAAGATATTGAAAATTCTCCCAAAGGCGAAATCCTTTCTCAGGAAGATACTCTCCACTTTGCTCAGATTACATCCGAAGCTCTTGGTGAGAAGCAAAAGTCTGGAACTTTTGATAAACAGGATTACCAGTCTCAACTAGAGGCCATCATGCTTCAGCAAGTGCATAATCTACCTGAATTACTAGCCAAACGCTTGGGTACTTCTAACCCAGAACCTTTTAATCGGCGAGCAAAGGAGCTTCATACGCAAATACAAGAAGCCACCAGCAGATCAGCCGACGCAAATGATGTGGCATATCTCCAGGTTGAGCTGATCTTTCAACACCTCGCATTGATCAGCAGAGTGCAGAACGGAGGTGACAGTGGCTTCTTACCAAGTGTTGCCAAAGAGGTGGACGGTATTGATTGTTCTCTCAGTGCTTGGTGCTTGCAGGAGAAGTTGCAGGGTGTTCCAATGCTGACGTTCAAAAGCGGTTACGCCAGAGGTCATGCGATTGCCATTCTCACACTCGCCAACAGCAAAAAGGTATACGTTGATGCACAGAATGGCTTTGTCACTGAGATTGCTATGGAGGAAGCCAAGGATGAAGGACAACCGAAGACGGCGTATCCCATCTATAAAATTACACCTACAGCGCGTCTCTCAGGTCACTTGGAAGGAGAAGGAGAAATCACTATGGCTCGTGAGGATGGGTGTGATTACCTCCCACCGTATGTGGGAGTACATGCCAGCAATCTTCTACATTCCGTAGGGAATATGCACATGCTTTGGAGAGCCTCGCCAGAAGCCATAGGTGATCCAGCATTCTGGAATGTCTACCGCACAAAAACCGCAGAGGCTTTTCGTAAGAATATGAGTCTTCCTGCTTTTGATGCGACGCTTTACGGGAAGATAGACACGGCATTCAAGCGATGGAAGAAGGAAAGCGGCTATCATGATGAATTTGTGAAGTACGTTTTACGGGAACTGGATATAGAGACAGCAATGACGGAGCCAGATGCGATACTCATGCTCCAGACCCATCTGCAATCATGCGAGGAGGCAATGAAGAAATTCGAGGCATGGAAAGAGATTGGCGAAGGTGGCGCAACGCTTTGTGATACTAAGTTTGAGGAATTATCCCAGACACATCATCAACGCTGGAAAGATGAACAGAAAATAGCACAAATCAGGTCTTCCCTTTCAAGACCTCACACAGAATCCATAAAAAAATCATTCGCAGATTCATTAAAGCCCACCGATTTTGATGTAGGTAACGTCAATATATGGCAAATTGAAAATGATCCCAGCACACTTGTACGCGAAAGTAAGATCGGCGACGGCGAGACTTTAGATACACTGGAGGCATCAATACGTGAAGGTGAGGAGCTATTTGCTGATATGCGTAAAAGAGGAATAAAAGTAGTTTCAATGAAGTCTAGGAGAGAGCTAAACAAAGAGGGGAAGGAGGCTATTTTTACGCTCGTTGATAAAATTGACGGAAAGAACTTATCTAAAATCGAGATTCTACCTATGGAGGCGAAAGGTGAACTGGATGCGCTGTATCTGTCATTAGGGCAACATTATTTCGATGCTTGGAAGCAAGGTCTTCACTACTGGGGTGACTGCCGAAGCGATCAGTTTGTTTATGGAAATAAATACGGAGAGAAAGACAAGCACTTCATTGTGGTGGATGTTGACCCTAAGTTTTACCAAGAAGGTGAAGATACGTTTGCAACCATTGAAGCGGCGTTGGGTTCTCTCTGTGGCGAGTTGCTGGAAAATGAGCGCAAATTTAAGCCAGTAGTTCGATTGCAAGCTGCACGCGATAAATTATTGAGCATCATTGATGAAATTCTTATGAAGGAGCCTGATTTGAAAATGATACAGGAAGCAAGAGCATGGTTACTATAACCAATAGCGATTTTTTTGGCATTCTTAGGCCATAAAGTGACATTAGCTATAAACAAACCACGCCAAAGCCGATTACGAATGAAGCAGAAGGCATGTGCCAGACACACCAACATTTTTCACCAGAAATAGCGGATGTAGATGTTCCATTTTAAAGATTAAAAGTAGGGACACTCTACTTCTTTCTTTATACTTCTTGTTTATGGAAACAACTATTGAAGGCAAAAAGCGCATCGGCGGTTATTTGAGAGTCAGCACTATGGAGCAGGCCAAGGAAGGCTTTGGATTGAAAACGCAGCGGCACCACATCGTGGCTCTCGTGGATGCCAATGCCTATCAAGGCTGGGTGCTGGCCGAGATCTATCAAGACGACGGCGTTTCGGGTTCCCTTGCCAGCCGACCCGCTCTTGATCGTCTTATAGAAAACGCGAAGAACGGCAAAATTGACATGGTGGTCGTCTGGAAGATTGATCGTTTGTTCAGGAACATGCGTCACCTGCTGGAAACAGTGGAGCTGCTGGGGACGTATGGCGTAGATTTCAAATCCGTCACTGAGCCATTTGATACGAGCGCGGTGGGACAATTCATCTTCCAGATCTTCGGCGCACTGGCCGAATTTGAGCGTAATCTGATTCGCATGAGGACGACGGAGGGAAAGATGAGCGCCGTGAGAGACGGCTACTATGTCGGTACGAACATCCCCTACGGCTATCAGGTCGTAGGAGAGCCGAAAAGGCGCAAGCTCGTTTTACTCCCAGCAGAAGCTAAGTGGGTGAGGAAGATTTTTGATTGGTTTGTGATCAGCCGATGGACACCCGAAGACATTGCTGCAGAACTTACAAAGCGTGGTGTCCCAGGGAAAAAAGACGGGAAGAAATCCAAATCTGGCAAACCGTCACGCAAAACGAACCCGCCCTGTTACTGGAACGGCAATTCAATCCGCAACATCCTGCAAGCCACGAACTATATCGGCTATTACAATTTCGGCTCCCATACACGGAACAAGAATGGCGAATGCGTCGAAACACCGCAAGGAGATTGGATCGCTGGCAAGTGTGCAGCTCTCTTTGAAAAACCAAACGAAGTTGCGCTCTATGCCAAAGCTCAGAAGCGCCTGAAAGCGTCGAACCGCCATGCAAACGGTGCCAAGAATTTGTATCTGCTATCGGGCAGGATTCGGTGCGGCGGCTGCGGCTCATCGCTTACGGGGTATGTATCCATGAAGAAGACCAAGAACTATCGCTGCATCAAAAATAATAAGACCAAATCTTCCTTCCATTGCTTGGCTGGCGGTACGTCGGAATTAAAAGTTACTGCGCCTGTGTGGGAGCTTGTACAAACCTGTTTATTGAAGCCCGAGAGCGTCTTCAGGCAGATCGAACGGGAAATGCGCCAGACAGTCCTTCATGCCAGCTTGCAGAAGCAGAAGGCCGATCTCCTGCTCCAAAAAGACCGTGGACTGAAAGCGCGACAAGACACACGGGATTTGCTGCGGGAAGGAATACTCACAAAAGACGAGGCCAAGACCGATCTCCAGAAGAACGATTCAAAGATACAGCAGATAACCGACGATCTGGCTGCCGTCGAATCACAGCTCACGATGCACGCGGACAAAGAGGACAAGATTGAGGCACTTCGTCAGATGCGAAAGAAATATCAGCGAAATCTCAAGAACCTCACATACGAGGATAAATACACGATTCTCCAGGCTTTAGTGCGTCGCGTGACCCTGCATGGCGAGGACTTGAAAATCGAACTACGAGTGCCGAAGACCGTGCAGAAGGAACTTGCTAAACCGACATATGGTGATGGTGACCCCGGCGGGAATCGAACCTGCATCTACCCCTTAGGAGAGGGTCGTTCTATCCATTGAACTACAGGGTCACATTTAGAAGACTACTAGCTTTTCACAAAGCAACAAACAGGAGAAATCTCCCGATCTTTCGGTCTTCACCTCGAAAGTACCATCACTTCTCTTCCTTCCATCGGCAAGGACCCTTTGATTTTGTATTCGGAAACTGTTTCTTTGGCACCACTCGTCTTCATCGCTTCCTGCAAATCTGCGCCGGGCAAGAGGAGCAACACGCGGGGATCAAATTCATCGACCAGTTTTTGCAGCAACTTTACTTCATCGGCGGGGAGAACGAGCACATCGATATCGCCGACCATCTCCAGCTGCTTATCGGTCCAATCCTGAAGAGGAGTGGAAAGGAAGGCTACGCGAATGCCATCTGCTTTCACGACGTACGAAACTTGTCGGCCTTCGACATGACCGATGCCGCGAATGGCCAAGCCGCCGAGGCTATATTCGCCCGGCCAGGAAACAGTGGAAAATTCCGGATCTTCCTGGGGAGTGGAGAAGAACACGATGCCGTCTTTCTCTTTTGCCATTCCCGCTTCTGGAAACACCACAATCGACTTCTCGCCGCCTGTTAAACGGACGCCACCACCGTTGAGAGCTGTAAAGGTCAACATCCTTGATACTCTAGAGGAAAAAGAGGAGAACGAAAAGACCCGGTTTTATCTCATATTTGTGCTTTTGAGGCTGCCGAGAGCGGAATCGACGGAGGCTCGACGTTAGGAGCTGGTCGCTGGATTCACGACAGCCGAGAGGCCGGGTCCTTCAATACGTTCCATTTTGGCGCCAAGACTGCGGAGTTTTTCGTCCAGACGGTCATAGCCGCGCTCGATGTAGCGGACATCCGTGATCGTGGTGACGCCTTCTGCGCAGAGAGCAGCCAACACCATGGCAGCACCGGCACGGATGTCGTTGCTGGCAACCGTGCGACCCTTGAGCGGCGTCGGCCCGATGATGAGTGCCTGGTGCGCGTTGAGAATCTCAATGTGCGCGCCCATTTTTTCCAGTTCATACAAGTACGCCATGCGACCTTCGTACAAAACTTCAAAGAGACGGCTGACACCATGGGCTTGCGTCATCGCGACGCCCATCGGAGCCTGCAGATCGGTGGGGAAGCCTGGAAAAATATTCGTCTGCACGCGGACCGCCTTGAGCGATGAAAGCTCACCATCCACAAGGAGCATTTTTTCATGAGGGTCGTAGCGCCAAATACAACCGGAGCGACGGAGCGTATCCAAAAAGGAGATCAAATGTTCCGGGTCCACATCGTGCACGCGCATTTTTCCATGCGTCACGAGGGCGGCAAGGATCAAAGCACCTGCTTCCAAGTAATCGGAAATGACGCGATGTTCGACGCCGCGGAGCAATTTCTTGCCGCGAACAAGCAAGGTGTGACTTCCATTGCCCTCCACTTCGGCTCCCATCTCCTGCACCAGCAGCGCGACATCCTGCACATGCGGCTCGGCTGCCGCCAAATCGATGCGAGTTTCACCCGGCAACAAAGCGGCGGCGAGAATCGCATTCTCCGTCGCCGTCACTGAAAATTCCGGAAGAATCACGCGTCCCGGCTGCAGATTTCCTTGCAGGTGCAGCACCTCATCCGTGCTCATGTCTTCCGCGCCCAGCTGGCGGAGCACTTCCACATGCGCATGCACTGGACGTTTGCCAAGCACGCATCCGCCGGGATAGGACATTTCCGCGACGCCGAAACGCGCAAGAAGAGGTCCCAGTAGCACAATGGATCCGCGCAGCGTGGACACATACTCCGCAGGAATAGGCTGACTTCGCACTTTTTCCGTCCGAATACGCATCGTATTGCCCTCAAAACTTGTCTCGGCTCCCAGGAAATCCAAGATCTTTAGCATCGCGATGGTGTCGCGCAGCCGGGGCATGTTGTGGAACACAGTTTCGCCTTCGGCGAGGAGACTCCCGGCAATAAGGGGCAGCGCCGCATTCTTGGATCCGCCCACCGAGACATCGCCTCGAAGGGGAATCCCGCCGCGGACGCGATACGAGATATCCATAGGGGAGGTGAGTATAGCTATAATGGCTTGTTTGTGAAGAAAAAAGACCGATTCTGCCGAAGATTCAAGATCAAAGATCCAAGGTTAAAACAAGGTCAAAATAAGGAGGTAGAAGATTAAAACAGGTTTGTATCGCTGCTCTCAAGTTCCAAGTGCAACACTGAGGTGGGAAGTAAAAACCTCGTGAGGCGTGAGCCAGCGTAACACTTTCCGCGGTCGGTTGTTCATCCTCT
>Ga0163152_10009428_pt1 | contig 10180 bp, 14 predicted proteins | sample OliLakLV19MP8IB2_FD_148635 | JGI IMG/M metagenome (GOLD analysis project Ga0163152, IMG submission 148635) | Freshwater microbial mat bacterial communities from Lake Vanda, McMurdo Dry Valleys, Antarctica - Oligotrophic Lake LV.19.MP8.IB-2 | ecosystem: Environmental > Aquatic > Freshwater >...
GTAATGAATACATAAGTTTTGTTCAGTTCTTTGTCCCGATATTTAATGCGTCTGATTTTTTGAGGATAATCCTTTATGGCATTTAAGTTCTTCAGGTAAACAAGTTGGTCGCATATGACACCGGTGTTTCTGTCGGTTGGATTAGAGGACTGGCGGTAAGCCTCCCACCAACCCCATCTTGCGCACCTGATTGTCGCCCTCTGATCTTTACGCCTGTAAAAACAGGAGATAATTATGGGAAAAAAGCAACGGGGCCACCGGAATATCGTGCAAATGCGGCAGGTAGTTGAAGATTGGGTCATGAGTGGCGAGAGCCGTTCGGCCTATTGCCGGCGTTTTGGGCTGGCGGTACACGTATTAAACTACTGGATACAACGAATCAGCCAGGACGATGACAGCGAGGCTGTTTTCCGGGAATTGACCGCACCGGAAGAATCTCCATTGGGCTCAGATAGTTGTGTTCGCTTATTGTATCCCGACGGTCGGGTGCTGGAATTTGTGGGTGAAAAGAGCTTCAAATTCCTTCAAACGGTCCTGTCATGGTGAGTTTTGGCAGCAATCTGCGGTATCATGTGTACGAAGGGATTGTGGACATGCGCAAGAGTTTCGACGGGTTGCAAGGTCTGGTGGCCAATGGTCTTGGCCGGAGTGGTTTGGAGGGCGAGGTGTATCTCTTTTTTAATGGACGCCGGACGCAGGTCAAGATGCTGGTATGGGATCGCAGTGGATTTGTGATTTATTACAAGCGGCTGGAGCGTGGCAGTTTTGAGCGGCATGGGAGTGGGTCGATCATTTGGAGCGATTTGCAGATGTTGCTGGAGGGAATCAAAATCGACAGTGCGGAGCGCCGAAAGCGGTATGAACGGGCGTAAAAAAACGGCGATTTATCAACAGTTTGTGGGTAAAATGTGTATAAAAACAGTGTATAGACCAGGATTTACGCCCAATGAATCCTTTACCTTTACACTGTGCAGGAAACACATTTAAATATAAAAAGTCCAGGCAACTATGCTGCCGTTTTGCTCGAAAAGGAGCAGATAATTGGTAATTTGAGCAAGGAGAATATGCTGCTCAAATCCCGTTTGGCGTGGTTTGAGCGTCAGTTGTATGGTCAGAAGCAGGAGCGGTTTGTGGCCCCTGCGCCACCGGAGCAGTTGGTGCTGGATTTTGGGGAAGAAAAGGTGGAGGTGGAACCCGAAGCGGCCAAGCAAATTATCGCTGCACACGAACGCACCAGACCGGATGCAGAAAAAAACCATAAAGGCCGCCTGACGATCCCGGAAGGTTTGCCGCGGGTGGAGGAAGTGGTCGAGCCACAGGAAGATACCAGCGGAATGAAGCGAATCGGGGAGGATGTGACGGAAATATTAGAAATAACACCTGGGAGGATGTGGGTTCGGCGGATTGTTCGTCCCCGGTATGCCCGGACCGATGCCGCGCAGCAGGAAATAGAAGCCCTGGCGGAAGTTGAAGGGAAAACAGTGGGCGGACAGGTAGTACAGGCCCCGCTGCCCGCTAAGTGTCGCACATTCGGGAAGCGTAACGTTGGCAGTAACTAAAAATAATAATATTTTTATATATAATTGGATTGACCTTAACACTTGAAATTCAACGGCTTTGAGTGTGCTTGTAACCAATATATTAGGCTAAATCCATTGAATTCAGGTGAAAAATTTGAAAAATCACCCAAATTGCTTTACTTTGCATACGAAAAAAAGTGAGGGACTAAAATATAATAATAGGGTGTAGTTCCCATTTGATGTACATTTAGGGTCAAAAATACAGGATATGGCCACTGAATACAAGTTTGAAGAAGATGGTAGCATAATCATCACGATGAAAATAAAGCCTGAAGGCAGTATGCTTGAGCAGGAAGAGCAGATAGCGGCTGCCGTCGCAGAAGCAGGGCGGATAGCCACGGTTTTTTCGCTTAAAGGCTTTGATACTGCGGGGCAAAGTCAAATTAAGGGGAATGAAAAATTTACGAGCCGTGGGCAGGAAAAAAAAGTACCAAACGCCGTACGGTGAAGTTGAAATAATCCGGCATGTGTATCAGCGGTCTTCTGGCGGCAAGATTTTGGTTCCGCTGGAAGTGAAGGCTCAATTATTGGGTGGCAGTTACACGCCAAAGTTTAGCCAAATGATCAGTTGGAAATATTCTCATCTTGCAGCAGGGGCTGTATGTGAAGATATGGAATTGAATCATGGTCGAAAAATGAGCACCAAGTTGGTGCAATCGATTGGAGAAGCCGTTGGGGATTTTGGGCTGGAAAATGAAGCCGAGATGTCGTATAATTTGCCTGAATTGGAGGACGTTGTGAGCCATATAGCCATCAGCCGGGATGGCACCACGACACCGATACGGAGGGAAGGCTATCGTGAAACGATGTGCGGGACCATAAGTTTTTATAATTCTGGCGGAGACCGCTTGCACACGATATACAGTGCCTGTGCGCCGGAATATGGCAAAAAAAGGTTCGACGAGGTGCTGGATTTAGAGATTGCAGCGGTTAAGGCCGCCTTTCCCAAGGTAAGGTATTTGGGTTTGGCCGATGGGGCCAAAGACAATTGGATATATCTTCAGCGGCATGCCACAGTGCATATCCTCGATTTTTTCCATGCCACCGAGTACCTCGCGGATGTCAGCACGGTGCTCAAGAAAACCGAAAAAGACCGGAAAGAATGGCTTGAAAATGCGTGTCACGATTTAAAACATAAGACCAGGGGGGCGCAATTTATCCTGCGGGAATTGAAAAGTTTCCAGCAAGCGCTCGGCGGATCAGTTCCAGAAACACTTTCAAAAACCATCACCTATTTTGAAAACAACCTGCATCGAATGAAATATGCCCAATATCAAAAAGAAGGATATCCAATAGGCTCGGGGGTCACCGAAGCGGCTTGTAAAGTCGTAGTGAAACAACGGCTCAACCAATCAGGTATGAAATGGAACCTGCCCGCCGTAGAAAAAATACTATTGCTCCGCGGAATAATCTGTACAAAAGGACGATGGACGCAATTCTGGAAACAATATGACAAAATCGCTGCCTAATTCTACATCAAATGGGAACTACACCCGGCCATTTTCCCTGACTACAAGCATTATATCAGCATAGGCCCCGGAACCCATATCCTGCCCGATGCTTTATCCTTTACCCAGCCGGAAGAAGTACCTTCAACCCTGCTAATCCGGTTGAAAGGAGAACAGTTCATCAGTGAAAGAATTTTTGAACCAGGGAAACCGCTTTATTTTGACATGACCGATATGCAAATTGGGGGGATTACTTCTACACCGGGCACAGGATTCAAAATTGCTTCGAGTGGCGCAATTGACCTTCTGGAAGTCAACTGTCAGGAATCAACTTACTATAACTGGAGACTGGAGGGGAGGCCAGCCGCTTTTGAAAATGTTATTTTGCCGGGTATTGCCGAACTTTCCAGGTACATTAGTTTTCCACGAGAATATCCGACTCCATTTTGGCGATTTACGGTCAAAGCACATCAATTTGACAAGCACGAGTATGAGGATATTCAGGGCGGTTTTCCACCCCTTTCCGGCAATATATTCCTGAGCGCACGAAGCGGTTATTTTATGCTGGAGAAATCATTTTAGTCTGGCATCGCCAATCGAAACAGTTTAGATTCCCTTCGCACCGCCATGTTTTCAGCATGGCAGAACGCGGAAAAACGTTTACTAAAACTTTCAAAGTTTAGTAAACGTTGCCAATGCTGACGCTGAACAAAAGGATCGCTCGGGGACAGGGTGGAAAATATGTGATCAAACGACTTAAAAACGCAAATGAGATATTAACCCCTGCAACACTTCAAAAAATGAAAAAAGTGGGCGATCAGTTCAAAGGCAAAAACTATGACCTCAGCTTTGAATGGAGCGACGACAAAATATTCTGCACCCCTCAAATCGTCCGAATCCGGCCCAAAAACTCCTCCCGAAAAGACTTGCTCAAAGGCAAAGATTTCTCCCCAATAAAGATGGTGTCTTCATTCACCTCATCCACCTGAGCAAGATTGACAATATGTGAGCGATGGATCCGCTGAAAAAGCGCCGGCGGCAATTGATCTTCCAGGCTTTTCATAGGCATGGTCAGCAGATACTCTTTGCTTTTGGTGAAAATACGGCAATAATTCCGATCGGCTTCGATATAACGGATATCCTCAAAGAGGATTTTCACCATTTTATCCTTGTTTCGCACAAAAATCCGATCGCTGAGAATAAAAGGGGATCCTTCTTCAAGCGCCAGGTCTTTTTGCTCCCTTTGGGGCTGAGCGTTGGCCATAAGACTGATGGTCAGCTCCAAAGCGCGTTGCAGATCCAGTTTTTTGAAGGGTTTGGATAGAAAGGCGTATGGCTTGGCCGTTTTGGCGCGTTGAAAAGTAGCGTCATCGGAGTTGGCGGTAAGGAATATTACCGGAATCTGGTGTTCTGTCAAAAGAACTTGGGCCAATGCGATTCCGTCCATGCTTCCTTTCAAATTAATATCTAGCAGCGCAATGTCGGGCACACTTTTTCCCAATTGGAGCAGGGCATCTTCGGCTCGCGGAATAATGCCCGTTACCTCGTAGCCCAGTTCAGAGAGAAACATGGATATTTTGGCTCCAATGATCATCTCGTCTTCTACGACCAAAATTTTAACCCGCTGTTCGTTCATAGATTTAGAATCAAATTATGCCAGTTAAGTTATCCTGAATTCTTGTTAAAAGTAAAACTATGCTGCTTTCTTCAAATCAAAATCAAAGTAAATTGTGGTGCCATTTTTCACCTCTTCGCGCATCGAGCCACTCAATTGACGGGTGAGGAGCGACACCAATTGTCCGCCAAAACCAGTGCCCTTCGTAACCCCGCTCTTCCCTACCCCATTATCAGAAACTTCAAGGTGCAAAACGCCGGCCAGATTCATATTCAACCTGATCTGAACTTTCCCTTTTCGACCATCCGGGAAAGCATATTTCAACGTATTGGTCAACAATTCATTCACGATAAGCCCAAGCGGCACGGCAGTGTCAATGTCCACATCCAGTTGATCCATAGCACATTCGATGGATACCCGATCTTCAGCCCCGAAAGAATCGAGGATGCTCTCGCTCAGATTAATGAAATAATCTTTCATTTCTATGGCGCCCAGGTTACTCCCCTGGTACAGCTTCTGGTGAACAATACCAATTGATTGTACCCGATTTTGGCCTTCCTGCATCGCGTCTTTGATGCCCTGGTCGTCAATTTGGGCTGATTGCAGGGCTAACAGGCTGGACACGACTTCGAGGTTGTTTTTGACTCGGTGGTGAATCTCTTTCAGGAGCAATTCGTTTTCTGCGTTTTTGGCGGCCAAAAGTTGATTGGACTTGGTCCGGGCCCGGAAACTAAGGTACAGAAAAATCAAGAACCCGGCAAGCAGGATCACGACGCCCAGGCCAAGCCATTGTACCAGGCGCTGTTGCGCAAGCTGATCTCCTTGTAGTATGATGGTGGCCTCCTTTTTCTCCGTTTCGTATTGGGTTCGCAATGTTGACATTTCGACATCACTTTGAACGGAGGCCGTGCTATCGCGCATTTTACGGGCTTTCTTTTGGTATTGCAAAGCCATTTTGTAATCGCCCAAATACTCGTATGTGGTACTCGCGTGGCCATAGTTTTCAGTCAGGTTGCTCAGATCGTTCCCTTGTTCTTGCATCGCGATGGTTTTCAACTGATAGGGTAAGGCCGCTTCGTAATTGCCCATCAACAGATTAATTTCGCCGAGGTTGGCAATCGCCGTAGAAATGCCACCAGGGTAGTTTGATTTTTCTGAGTTGACCAAACAAATTTTGTAATCTTCCAAGGCTTCTGCATATCGCCCCAATCGTTTTAATGCGTTGCCACGGCAATTGATAATGTCGGCCACACCCAAGAGGCCAATGTTTAGTGATCTGGTAATATCAAGTGCCTGATTGTAATATTCCAAGGCCTGGGATGGATTACCCATAGCAATGCTGGCATCTCCCGCATATCGAAGGGCAAAAGAAAGTTGTTGCTGAAAACCGTTTTGTTGACAAATTTCGATCGCTCTACGGGCATATTCCAAGGCTTCGGCTGGTCTACCCTGATTACTTAAATCCTCCGACACCCGACCGATCAGATCTGCAATCCCTTGCTGATCCTTGATTTCTTCCATCAGGCGCAAAGCGTGAAGGTCTGCGGCCATGGCTTTTTCAAGCTCCTTTTTCCTTTTGTGTACCCATGCAATCTTGAACGAGGTGGTAGCCTGTCCTTTTTTATTGCCTACTGCGAGGTATCCCGACATGGCTTTATCAAAAAACAGGTTTGCAGAATCCAGTTGAACAAGGTTGGCGTGCATTCTTCCTCGCATTTCATAAAATTTGGGTTGCCAGTTTGGATCAGCATTTTTTTCGGCCAGGGCCATGCCGCGTTTGGCGCACGCCAGTGCCATTTTGATATCCGTTCCATAGGCAATGCCCACCATCTGGCTGAGCAATTCCAGTTTTTGTGCTTCGGCTGGTTCCGTGGCTAAACGTTTTTCAAGACTGTCGAGCTGTGTGTTTTGGCTGAAAAGCCCCTGCATTGGCAGACAGAAGAGGCCAGCCAATGCCAGAACGTACCTGAATTTTGATCTCGAATGGAAAATTTGATGCTGTGAAAAGCGCATACGTTTTCTCATGTAAAGGTGCGATGGTAGGAATTAAGGACAAACCTTCGGTCAACAAAACCCAAGTTTCGGACAGCCAAACCCTTCATTCGGACAATCATACCTGGATTTAGTTTCGACAGAAGCCACTTTTGTTCCATCAAAAAAGAACAGGACGAAGGTAGCATAAGTCTTCATTTTGAGGGGCCCGTGAAAACACCTGATTTTGAAATACACATATTTTTACGCGTAAGACAACGGAGGTCAACGGCCCACTTTTGCAACATCAATGATCACTTCAAAGTAAAAACGGGGAAGCCGAAAACCGAACAGAGTAGGCAGTAATTTCAAATTAATTAAACAAAATGAAGAAGCTTTTTTTAATGGGAATGAACCCGTTCTTAGTGCTTTGTATGCTTATTCCATTCATGGGTATGGGCCAAACCAAAAATGTATTGACTACACATCGGGTGTTTCCGAAGATTGACAAGGTATTGGAATTCGAAAAAGCCATAGCTACCCATGCGCAGAAATATCATACGGGTGATGTAAAATGGCGCGTGTTTGAAATTCAATCGGGGCCGGATATGGGCGGTTTTCACATCGCAGAAGGGCCCAATAGCTGGGATGCACTTGATACCAGGGGCAATCTGGGTGAAGAGCACAACATAGACTGGCATAAGAATGTAGCGATGTACCTGACCGATAGACAATCGGCAACCTACGCTGTGTATGAAGATTCGCTCAGCACTGTAGCCGTAGGTGACTATTCTGATAAAATTCAAATAGATCATCTATATCCAAAGATTGGATCGGCAGATCAAATCAGAAAAATATTAGCACAGCGGAAAAAAGTATGGCAAGCCAATGGTTTAGCTGTAGCGGTATATTCCATCAATGCTTCAGGGCCGGCACAATTTTCTGTAGTAGTGCGATTTAAACAAGGTTTGAAGGAAAAAACAGCTGGGTTCCGCAAACCTTTTAAGGCAACCTACGAAGGAATCTTTGGAGAAGATACTTACGATGATCATCTTGAAAGTATAAAACAATACACCAATGAAGTATGGAGTGAATTGCTCTTTTTACGCAAAGATTTGAGCTCGAAGTAAGCGCGTTTAGGCATTGTTTTATTAATAATGGCAAAAGTAAATGCCGCCATATTCATGACTTATCGGCCGGATGCAGCAGTTGCATGCATGGATTTTTTTTCACCAGCTGAATTTTATCCTTTTGTGAAACTCCAACTTTATTTTAACCTTTGTGGGAAATGCATGACTTGGAATGCACCTCTGGCGTGCGGCATAAAACATTTCAACTTTTACCAATCAATTTAAAACATGAGAAAATCATTCAAAATCGCCCTTTTCATTGCCTTTACCTTTGTTTTAAACACGGCTTTTGCATAAAAGGACTGGCGTTGGGACAACCATGGCGTTGGTTTCAGCGCTCCGGCCAACCTGCGGGTGATCACCAATAATGCAGAAGAATTTACTGCGGAGGGCAGTGATTTGTTCGTATCTATTTATGCCGAGCAGGATGGCGAGGTCACCAAAGAAACCCTTGCAGATGCACTGGTTGCTGCGGCTAAAGAAATGGAATACGACGATATTAGCGCGGTGGATGAACTGCAAATTCACGACTTTGTTGGCTACTTTGTAGAAGGTACCAAGGATGGCGTTGGAGCTTTCATTATGACTTTGCTAGACGAAAAAAGCAGCACGAATCTGGTTGTTGCTATTGTTTACACCAGCGACGCTGCCCGGCAAAAAGCGATTGCGCTTGGAGATTCGTTTTACGCGTTTGACTAGTCCTGAAGGATCTAACGAGTCAAACTGGTTCTAACACCTGATAGATACGTGCCCTTGCCAATTTTCGAATTAGCAAGGGCTTTTTTATTAAGCCTGGTGCGGCTTTGTGGCGTATTACTAAACCAGACAGATAAAAAACCTGTTCTTTGCCTTACAGGATTATAAATCATGACAAACACAGACTACCTTGAAGGTGTTTTGAATGGCGACCCAATCGTGCTGCGAAAGATGTACCAGACGATGTTTCCACTCATATTAAAAATGGTAGAAGGGCAAAGTGGCTCGGAAGACGATGCTCGTGACATTTTTCAAGAAGCTACCATAGTTATTTACAGCAAAGCTCAATCTCCGGATTTTAGGATCAATTTCCAATTTAATACTTACTTCACAGCAGTTTGTCGGAACCTCTGGCTTAACCGCCGAAGTAAAAGATCAGCTTCTGAGGTAACGATTCGGGAAGACGTCAAACTATTGGCGGGGACAGACGATCTGGAACTGAATTATCTGACAATGGAACGCCAACAAGTATTTGATGATGCTTTTGCCAAATTGTGAGAGGACTGTCAAAAACTATTGCGGCTTTTCTTTGAAAAAACACCGATGTCTGAAATTGCCACTGAAATGGGTTTCGCCAGCGAAGGGTATGCCCGGCGGCCCAAATTCCAGTGCAAAGATTATCTCGTGGATTTGGTTAAAAAGCAGCCCGGGTATCTTGAATTAATCCAAGCCTGATAGCTATGAAGCAAAGTGAATTGTACGAACAAATAGAAGCCTATCTAAATGATACGCTTTCTCCAGGCCAGCGCCAGGAGTGGGAGCAGCGAATGGCCGAAGATCCAGCACTTAGCCAGGAAGTAGCCTTGCACCGGAGTTTAAAAGAAGATTTCGACCCTGGGCGTATCGCACTGCGTGCCAACCTACGCGACATCATGCAGGAACCCTTGCCCTCCAATGCGCAGTCAAAATTTGACAAAAAATGGTATTGGTGGATTTCGCTCGGGTGCCTTAGTGCTGTATTAATTTTATACGCAGTCTGGATGGTTTGGGCGAAGGAAAAACCCGCTTCGCCTGAACCCGAATCTGTGCCCATTGAAATGCCAAAAGTTTATCCAGATACGATACAAACCCCAAAAAAGGCAGCCCCTATTGCAAAGGCTGACCCGGCGCTGGAGGCTTTCCAGTGAGCCGTCATCGGAAAATCTACTTCCACTTCGCCGGAGCGCATCAGCGGGGAGAGGGCGTCGAGGACGATGTTTTCTTCTGACTCGTAGTCGAGCCGGGCGGATTTGTCGGATTCGGGCGCGGCTACCATCACGAGGACTTTGAGCGGCAGGGGCAAATCCGGGGCAAATGTGCGCCATTCATCACTGCCGGGTCGGGGCAGGCCTTTGGAAACCAGCACATTTGGGCTGTCTTATAAAGCGATGTGCCAAGGAAGGTCGAGCAGTTCGTCCCCGGCTTCGACTGTGTGCAAGTGGAGCAGGTGGTGCCGGGCGCGGTCGTCGCGGAGGTTTTAGAGGAAGCCGGGGATGGCAGATTGTTGGCTGCTCAGGGCAACGATGAGCGCGGCGCGAAGGCGGTTGAGGTGTTCGGCATCGAGTGCGCCGTGTTTTTCAAGGCTTTCGGAAAGTTGGGTTTACTCACGGCGGAGGGCGGCGGCTTGTTCGGGCGGAAACGCAAGCGGGAGATTCCAGAATTGCATATTTGGCGTTGTTGAGCGGATGCGGGGACAAATAT
>Ga0163152_10009431_pt1 | contig 10178 bp, 5 predicted proteins | sample OliLakLV19MP8IB2_FD_148635 | JGI IMG/M metagenome (GOLD analysis project Ga0163152, IMG submission 148635) | Freshwater microbial mat bacterial communities from Lake Vanda, McMurdo Dry Valleys, Antarctica - Oligotrophic Lake LV.19.MP8.IB-2 | ecosystem: Environmental > Aquatic > Freshwater > Lake...
GTACCGGGCGCCTGACGGCGCTCGCCGCGTTCGAGGGGCGCGACGAGCCGGTGCAGATCGAGCAGGACGTGCTGTGGAAGAGCAGCAACACCGCGTCGGTGGCGATCGAGAGCGCGACCGGTGTGGTGCGCTGCGCCGCTGGCGGTGCCGCGACGATCTCGTTCACCGAGGCCGAGTCGTCGAGCGGCTCGACGGCCTACGCAGGCGACGCGCGGGTGGCCTGCGTGTCGGACGTCCCGATCGTGCAGGTGGCGCCTGCGAAGAAGCTGCTCGCCGTCGGCAAGTCGGCGACCCTGACCGCGCTCCTCATCAAGCCCGACGGCAAGGAGCGCGACATCACCACTCGCGTGGTCTGGACGTCCAGCCGGCGGGACGTGGTCTCGGTCGCACGCTCGGGTGATCTGGTGCGCGGTCGTGGAGTCGCCCCCGGAACGGCGGTGATCACCGCGAACGATCCGGTGAGCGGCACGACCTCGGACGGCCCCGGCGGCACGAGCTCGAACCTGAGCGTGCCCGGGCCGGCCAAGGTGCTGAAGATCTTTCCGTCGCCGTCGGACTCCGGCGCGATCGAGCTCACCACAGGCACGCCGTTCCTGCTGAAGGCGCGCGTCGACTTCGAGGGCGGCGCGAACCAGGGCGCCAACGCGATCGTGCTGTGGACCTCGTCCAACACGTCGGTGCTGCAGGTCAGCAACGGCGACGACGGCAAGCAGGCCGGCCTCGCCAAGCCGCTGCGCTCGGGAGACGTCACCGTGACGATGCAGTATCCAAAGCCGGGCGCACCCCCGCCACAGTTCCCACCCGCACAACCCATGTCCAAGTCGGTGAAGGTTCGGGTGCGATGACGCCGCGGCTCGACATCGCCCCCCTGGAGGATCTCGTGAAGTCGTTTTCCCCGTGCGTGCTCGGTCGGCCCCGTCGCGCTCCCGTCGCGCGCGCCAGGATCCCGTTCGCCGCGCTGCTCGCGCTGTCGCTGCTCGCGCGTCCGGCCGCCCCGCGGGCGCGGTCGGCGTCGCGCTCGACGCGTCGTTCGGCGCGGGCGGTACGCTCGCCCTGCCGCTCTCCCCCGGTAGCAACGCCGACGAGGCGTTCGCGGTGACCACGGACGACGAGGGCCGGATCGTGGTCGCCGGCTACTCGTCGAACCCGCAGCAGCACATGACCGTCGCCCGCCTCGACGCGAGCGGGGTCCTCGATCCGGAGTTCGGCGACGGCGGCGTGGTCAAGCTCGACATCGGCGTGCGCGCGCGCTCTCATGCGGTGGCCGTGCAGCCGGACGGCGCGATCGTCGTCGCGGGCTTCGCCGTGCTGATCCCGAGCGGCATCGAGCAGTTCATCACGGCGCGCCTGCTCGACGACGGCTCGCCCGATCCCGACTTCGGGAACGAAGGCTGGGTCGCGACGGCGTTCGGCCAGCGCGACGCGCGCGCGCTCGCGCTCGCCCTGCAGCCCGACGGCGCCATCGTGGTCGCGGGCTGGGCGCGCAACTGGTCGAACCGCGACGTCGCCGTGGTGCGCTACACGCCCACGGGGGCGCTCGACGGGGGCTTCGGCAACGGCGGCAAGGCGACGTACGGGGTCGGCATCGGCAACGACGAGGCCACCGCGGTCGCGCTCGACGGCGACGGTCGCGTCGTGATCGCCGGCTACGCCGCCGACGGCAGCACGTACAACCTGATGGCGGGCCGGCTCACGTCGGGTGGGCAGCCCGATCCGGGCTTCAACAGCACGGGCTTCGTGCGCGTCTCGGCGAGCACCGGGGTCGAGCAGGCGAACGCCGTGCTGCTGCAGGCGGACGGCAAGGTGGTGATCGCGGGGAGGAGCAAGCTCAACGGGAACCAGGTGTTCGCGCTGGCTCGGGTAACCGGCGCGGGCGCGCTCGACGCGACCTTCGGCACCGGCGGCATCACCACCACCGCGATCGGCGAGCTCGCGGAGGTGCAGGGCATCGCCGCCGTGACGCGCGGCCGCTTCGTGGTCGCGGGTCGGGCCCGCCTGCCGGGCGGCCGGCTGCAGTTCGTGACCGCGCGCTATCAGTCGAACGGCTCGATCGACGCGACCTTCGGCAACAGCGGCTTCGTGCTGATCCCGCTCGGCGTCAAAAACGACGAGGCCTACGCGGTCGAGGCCGGAGAGGACGGATCGATCCTGCTCGCGGGCACGATGCGCGTCGGCAACAACGCCAACTTCGGGCTCGCGCGGCTCCTCGTCGACGCCTGCGGCGACGGCTTCCTCGACGCCGGCGAGGAGTGCGACGAGGGCGCCGGTCCGAGCTGCTGCTCGAGCACGTGCACCGTCGTCCCCGCCGGTGCGGTCTGCCGGGCGGTCGCCGACGCGTGCGACGTCGAGGAGCTCTGCGACGGCATCGCCAGCACGTGCGGCCTCGACGAGGGCCTGCCCGACGGTGATTTCGACGGCGTGTGCGACGAGCAGGACATCTGTCCGCTCGCCGCGGACCCGCTGCAGAAGGACGGCGACGGCGACGGCCTCGGCGACGCTTGCGACCCGTGCACCAGCGGCGTCGTCCTCGAGCGTCCGACGGTGCGCTTCGGCGGCCTTTCGACGCCGGGCGGCGACGACACCGTCAAGATCATCGGTACCGTCACGCTGCCGCCCGGAACGCTGCTGGCGCCGCGCGACCGGGGAGCGCGCGTTCTGGTGCACGCCGCCGACGGCAGCCTGTTGTTCGACGCGACGATCCCGCCGGGCACCTTCGACTCCCGGACCGGGGTCGGCTGGAAGGTGAGCGGGAACGGCAAGGTGCACAAGTTCCGCAGCCCGGTGCCGGTGGACGGCCTGGTGCGCAAGTTCCGCATGATCCGCGCGTTGACCTCGGGCCGCTATCACCTGAAGATCGTCGGCAGCCCGCTCGACCTGTCGCAGCAGCCGCTGTTCGGCGCGCTACAGGTGACCGTGGCGGTCGATCCGACGGTGCTCGGCCGCTGCAGCGAGATCGGCTTCGGCGGACCGGCGCACGCGTGCAGCCTGAACGAGGATCAGTCGACGCTGGTCTGCAGGTGAGCCGCTTGGAGCGCGCAGCCGGCCGAAGGGAGCGCGGGGAGGAGGGCCACTTTGTCCCTCGCCGAGATCAGTTCGCCCAGTCGACGTACTCGTCGGACGGCGAGTCCGGCACGCCGAGCGGGTAGTCGATCGCGATCGGATCCTCGATCAGCGTCGTCCCCCACGCGACGAGATCCCGGACACGCACTTCTGGCAGAACGGCACCGACCTCGATCCGCCGAGCACGGCCGTCGGCCCGGGCACGCGCTTCGGCGAGCAGCCCTGATGCCGATTCAGCCGTCGAGCGGTGCGTAACGCACGAGGACGCGGTCGCCGAAGCGCGCGATCTCTTGCGCGCCGAGATCGAGAAATCCCAACGCGTCGGCCTCGTGGATGAGCGCGGCGCGCGGCAGCATGGACGGATCCAGCAGCAGCCGGTTGAGCTCGTCCTGCGGATAGACCCGGATCGGACGCCCGCCGTAGAAGACCAAGGTTGGGTTCTCCTGCGTCGCGCCGATGAACGGCTCGTCAGACAGCAGCGCAGCGATCTCGCTGCCGAGCGTGCGGAAGGGCTCGAACTGCATCTCGTCCTCGAGCACGGTCCTACGCGCGGGCGCTGCGAGCAGGATCGCGTTCGCCGCCACGAGGCCGAGCACGGCGAAACCAGTGAGCCACGTCCGCGACCGGCGCGCCGCGTGCTCGCCGACCACCAGCGACATGCCGGCCGCTACGGCGAGCATCGGCAGCGCCGGCAGCACGTACCACGGCAGCTTCGTCTGCATACTCATCGCGGCAGCGAGTGTCAGGACCGCCGCGTACAGCCAGGGCAGTGCCGCCTGACGAGCCGCGCGATCCGACCAGCAGCGCAGCACCACGACGACCGGGACCACGGCCACCCAGATGCCGGCGTTTTCTCGCAACACCGAGAGTGGGTAAGTCCACGGTGCACCGCTCCCGTGGATCGGACGCAGCGCGCGCTCGATCACCTCGTAGCCAAGATGCGACGCAACGAAGACGCTGCCTTCGAGCCAGACCTGGGCCGCGTACCAGGGCAACGCGACCAGGGCGCCGACCGCTGCGATCTCCAGCGCGCGACGGCGCTGCGACGCAGCGAACGGTGCCGCGAGGAACAGCGCCGCCGGAGCGAGGATGCCGGCGACGCCCTTCGACAGGATCGCGAGGCCCACGGCGATGCCCGCCTGCACAGCGTTGCTTCGCGTCCCGGACGTCTCGGTCGCTCGCCACAAGGCGACCGTCGTGAACAGTATCAGCAGCGCGTCGGTGCATGCGCGACGTCCGCCGCGCTCGACGAACAGCGTCGAGCCGAGGAGAAGTGCCGTGCTCAGCAGCGCGGCCGCCGCTCCGGCGCGGCGTGCGACCGCGAGCGCGACGACGGCGCAAGTCGCGACGCCCGCGAGCGCCGACGGCAAGCGCGTCGCGAACTCGTTGACGCCGAGCAGCTCATACGACGCAGCGATCGCCCAGAACAGCAGGGGTGGCTTGCGGTGGTACGGGTCGCCGTTCCACTCGAGCCGCAGGGCGCTGCCGTCGAGGACGCCGCGCCCAACCGCGGCGTAGATGCTCTCGTCCCAGTCGACGAGCGGCGTCGTGCCAAGCCCGGGCAGCAGGACTACGGCGGATGCGAGCACGGCAAGCGCGACCGCCGCCGCGCGCGCCCGAGGCGTGGCCAGCCAGCCCGCAACCAGAGCACGCCGCAGGCTTCCGTGACGATCAGCTCCGCCGGGCGTGCGCGGGCAAGCGAGGCGGGCGGGCCATGCGACCTTCAGGGCGCCAGCCCATCGCCGCCGTAGCGCTCGAGCTTGCGGTAGAGCGTCTTGCGATCGAAGCCCAGGATCCGCGCGGCCAGTGTCTTGTTACCCGCGACCGCTTCCATGACGCGCAAGATGTAACGTCGCTCGACCTCCTCCATCGGCACTAGCTCGGACGGATCATCGCTCGCGACAAGGACGTGCGAACGCCGGTAGGAGCGAACCTTCTCCGGCAGATCGTCGACTATGATCTGGTCGTAACGCGCGAGCGTCACCGCGCGCTCGATGCAGTTCTGCAGCTCGCGCACGTTCCCGGGCCACGAATAAGAGAGCAGCCGCTCGGCCGCCTGGGGCGATATGCCATCGACGCTCTTGCCCGAATGGGCGCAGACGCGGCGCACGAAGTCCTGCGCCAGCAGCAGCACGTCGCCGGCGCGGGCGCGCAGCGGCGGCAACTCGAGATGGATCACGTTGATGCGAAAGAAGAGGTCTTCGCGGAAGCGCCCGTCCTCCACCGCGGAGGCGAGGTCGCGGTTACTTGCCGTGATCACGCGGGCGTCGAACGCGATCTCCGCGTCGCTCCCGAGCGGCCGCACGACGCGCTCCTGAAGAGCGCGGAGAAGCTTCGGCTGCAGGCCGAGCGGCAACTCGCCGATCTCGTCGAGGAGAAGCGTGCCGCCGCTCGCCTGCACGAACAGCCCGACGCGCGCCGAGCGTGCATCGGTGAAGGCGCCGCGTGTGTGGCCGAAGAGCTCGCTCTCGAGCAGCGCCTCGGGCATCGCCGCGCAGTTGATCGCGACGAACGGCCCGGCGTGACGCCGTCCGTGCCGGTGCAGGGCGCGTGCCGCCAGCTCCTTGCCCGTACCGCTCTCGCCGGTGATCAGCACCGACGCGTCAGCGTCGGCGATGCGCCCGATCATGTCCTGCAGATTGCGGATCGCGGCACTCGCACCGACGAACTCGTCGAGGCCGCGCTCGACACGTGCCTCGAGCCGCAGGCGCTTGACCTCCTCGCGCAGGCGCTTGTGCTGCACGGCCCGGTCGAGTGCGAACAGTAGCTCGTCGATCTCGAACGGCTTGGTGATGAAGTCATAAGCGCCGACTCGGATCGCCGCCACCGCCGTCTCGAGGCTGCCGAACGCAGTGATGACGATCACTGGCACGTGGGGGAAGCTCGCGACGACGCGCTCGCAGAACTCGAGCCCGTTCATGCCCCCCATGTGAAGGTCGGTGACCACGACCTCGACGTCCGCGATGCCGATGTAGTCGAACGCCTCGTTCGCCGACTGCCGCGAGGTGACGTCGAAGCCCTTCCTGCCGAGCCCCGACTCGAGTAGCTCGCACATGCGACGGTCATCGTCGACGACCAGCACCCGTCCCGTCATGCAACATCCTTTCGCTCGCCCTGGTCCGCTCGCGTGACCGGCGGCAGGACGATCGAGAACCGCGTTTCCTTGCCGGCCTCGCTCGTGACGTCGATCCAGCCGCCGTGCTCGCGCACGATGCCATAGGCGACCGCGAGACCGAGGCCGGTGCCCTCGCTGACGTCCTTGGTGGTAAAGAAGGGCTCGAAGATGTGCGGCAGGTTGTCGGCGCTGATGCCCGCGCCGACATCGGTCACGGAGATCTCGACGAACTCGCCGGCCTCGGCGTCGACGCCCTGCGCCGGCTCCGCATGCCGGCCGCCGACGGCCAGCAAGACCACGCCACCCTGCGCCGTCGCCTGGATCGCGTTCACCACCAGGTTCGCGATCGCCTGCTTCAGCTGGTTCCGGTCGGCGTGCACCGCCGCGCCGACGTCCGAGTCCGTCAAGCGCAAGGCAACGCGGCTCCTCTCGGCGAGCGGCGCCAGCATCTCAAGCGTGCTCGACACCACCTCGCGCAAGTCCACCTCGGACATCCGCGGTCCGTTGCGGCGCGAAAAGTCGAGAAGCTGGCGGATGATCGACGTCATGCGGCGCGTTTGCTCGGAGATCACGTCCGCGCTCGCCGCGACCTCGTTCGAGGTGAGCTCGCCGCCGCGGATCATCCCGGCGTGGCCCGACACCACGTTCAGCGGCGTGCCGAGCTCGTGCGCGACGCCCGACGCGAGCTGGCCGACTGTCTTCAGCCGGTCGACGTGGCGCAGCTGCTCGATCGCCTGGATGCGCGCGTCGGTCTCGCGCTCGGTCTGGAGCTGCGCCGCGGCGAGACGCTCGCACATCGCGTTGATCTCGTCGGCGAGTTCGCCGACCTCGTCGCGCTGGCGCACCGCGAGCGGCCCCGACAGGTCGCCGGCGCCGACGCGACGCGCCTTCTCGATCAAGAGCCGCATCGGCTGGCCGACCAACCAGACGCCGACGGCGGTCACGATCAGGGTACAGACGATCGCCATGCCGAGGGCGGTGGCGAGGATCGTGATCTGGCTCGTGCGGATGAAGCTCTGCTCGCGGTCGAGCGATTCGGAGAGCTCGAGCGCGGCCGGCCGCAGCCCCGTCAAGAGCAGCGGCCAGTACATGTAGCGGCGCTCTCCCGCGTCGGCGTCACGGACGAAGGTCGCCTCGTTGCCGCCCTTCAGCGCCGCGATCCGCACCGCCGACAGCCCGCGCGGAAACTCGGACACCCCGAGCTCGTCGAGCCATACCCAGCGCAGGTCGATCTCCTCGCGCAGCAGGTTGACTTCCTTGACGAAGTCCTGCGCCCGTTGCTCGCCGTCCTGGCGCCAGACCGCCTCGATGCCCGAGGCGAGCGCACGCGCCGCGGCACGCAGATCGCGCTCCGAGTCTGCCTGGAAGAACAGCACCTGGCTTCGCAGACGCAGGTACGCGTTGCACGCCATGACGGCAAAGATTCCGACAACCAGTGCGAAGATGAGCTTGCGTGCGAGCTTCATGGTCTCGAGTCGGATCATCGGCATCGCCGGTGCGCGTGTCGAGTCGGGCGCGCGGCCTCATGGAGGAGGATCGCAGACGCCCTGACCTTCGCAGGTCCCGCCGCCGGCCGGGATGGCAATGGTCGTGCCGTTCGCCCGATTGCCGCTCTGGTCGAGGTTGCAGGGGGCGAGCAGCCACTCGGCGCCGCCGTTGGCCTCGGCGGCGCAGGACTCGAGAGGGTTGCCGGCCGACTGGATGTCGAAGCCGATACCTACGTTGCCCTGTGAGCCGTTACCCTTGAACTGCGCCGTCGTGCCGGCAATCAGGAAGCCCGGACCGAGGTTGGCCTCGGCCTGGTTGGCGTAGAGTCGGGTGTCCGTCCCGACAATGGCGAAGCCTGGACCGACGTTGCCGCGATCGGTCTTCTTGCCCGACTTGTTCTGCTCGAGGACGTTGCCCACGCCCTCGACCAGGAAGCCCGCGCCGAAATTCTGCTCGCAGGTGTTCGAGTCGATCCTGTTCACGTCGCCGAGGACGACGATACCGCGGCCGTTCAGCTTGACGACGCTCGAGTCGACGTAAGAGCCCGCGCCCGCCGCCTGGATCACGATGCCGTCGCCGCCGTTCCCGCGCACCGTGTTCTGCGTCAGGACGTGCGCCCCCTCGGCGATCTCGATGCCCGCGCCCTCGTTCGACTCGACCGTGTTGAGTTTCAGCGTGACCACGCTGCCGTTCGCGTTGCGATCGCTGCCAGAGAGACGAATGCCGGTGCGCGGCTCGTACAGCGAGCCGCGCGCGATCGAGGCCTTGAGCTTGGTGCCGTCGCCGGAGAGGTCGAAGCCGATGCCGTTCTTGTCAGCAGTCACCTGCTCGATGACCGTGCGCGGTGAGCGCAGGCGTACGCCGGCCTGAACATTGCGCCGCACCGTGGTCTTCTGGATCACCACCTTCTTGTTGTCGCCTTCGAGCGCATCCTCGATGCCGACCCCGAAGCTCTCAATCGACTTGAAGTTGAGGATCCTGACCCGCGACACGCCCGGGGCGAGGCGGATGCCCGCGCCGGTGCGCAGGCTCGAGCGGCTCGGACCACGGATCGTGCGCGAGCGCAGCCGACCCGCCAGCGTGATGCTGGAGCGGGCGACGATCATGCCGTCCGTCGCTGTCGGCGACGGTCCGCAGTCAAGATCGGTATCGAAGCTGATCCTGCTATTCCGTCCCATGAACGCGGCATCGATCACGGCACCACAAGCGAGCTGCTTCTGTACCATGCTCGGCTCGAGCGTGACCAACGCCGGAGTGGTTTCGGTCGGTCGACCTGGCAGGGCGCCCTGGCAACGAGAGTGGAAGACGCGCAGGTTCAAGCTCTGCGCGATCGACGTCAGCCGATCGGCTAGACGCTCGACGAACTCGAACACCCTGGTGGCACCGAGAGGACAACCGAGCGCGACGATCTCGTCGACGTCGCAGCGGTTCGCGACGTCCATCACATCCGCCGTCCTGCTGGTGACGCACTGGGCGACACCTGCGTCGAGCGGATCTCCGGTGACGTCGTCCACGCAGGGCTCGCGGTTGGCGGCGACGAGATTGGCGCGCTCGCACGAGAAGAAGCACTGCTGGAGCTGCTCCGTCGTTGTCTCGGTACTCTGCGCGATCCGGTCTGCGCATTCCCGGAGTGCCTTCGTGACAACGGTCCTCGGCCGTGGACAGCTCGCGGACTGCTCCGTCACCAGCAGGTCGTCGACCAGCTTCACGAGCGCGCTCTTGACGGAGTCGACGTCACCGGCGATCGCGTCGCGGAGCGCAGGTACGATGCTCTTCGCCTCGAGAGGGCACAGCGCGTGCGCGGCCTCCGCGCTGCACCCCGCAATCTGCTGCTCGAGGTCGCGTGCGAGGTTGGCCAGCTCTCCGCCGAGTCGGGCCGCGCAGCCGTCGCCGGGCGTGCGCAGGAGCTTGACCCGGCAACCGGCAACCGCGTGGATGACGTCCTCGGAGTAGCTGCGCAACGCCGTCGTGATCTTACCGGCGCAAACGTGGACAGGGTTGGGGGTGGGACCGGGAGCCGCATGCGCCGAGGTGGCGAGCACGAGCATGGGCACGAGTAGAATTCGCAAGACGAGCATGGCGCCTCAACGGTCGGGTGCGACGATCACGGTGATCGCATCACCCAGTGAGCGTTCGGAGCGGTACGGCGGCGGAGCTCCCGAGACCGGCGGGTAGGTGATCGTGATGCCGGCGGTGCCGGGCCGGATCGGCGTCAGCCAACCGGACGCGGATCCGTCGCTCCGGCGCTCCACGCGCAGGATCGACGGATCGGACGAGCCCCAGGTGACGTGCTGGTCGAGAGCCACGCTCGTGCCACCCTCGAGCACGAGCTGTGCTGACAGCTTGAGCCGATTGCCGACGGTCGCGTTCAGCGGTTGACCGCCAGCCGGCTTCGGCTCGATCACCACGCGACGTGCCGTACCGCGCCGATCCGGTTCCGCACCCGCCGCTGCCAAGCAGTGTTCGCGCAACGCCAGAACGCACACCGAGATCAGCAGCGCGCGGAGAACGGGAC
>Ga0163152_10009432_pt1 | contig 10177 bp, 9 predicted proteins | sample OliLakLV19MP8IB2_FD_148635 | JGI IMG/M metagenome (GOLD analysis project Ga0163152, IMG submission 148635) | Freshwater microbial mat bacterial communities from Lake Vanda, McMurdo Dry Valleys, Antarctica - Oligotrophic Lake LV.19.MP8.IB-2 | ecosystem: Environmental > Aquatic > Freshwater > Lake...
CAGATCCGCCGGGCGGTAGCGCTTGTCGCGCTCGATGTCCTCCGGACCCACCTCGCCGACGTAGCCGAGCAGATGCGCAAGCTGATTGGCGAGTGGGTAGCTGCGCCGCGGGGTCACCGCGACGCTCACCCCGGGGACGTCGAGCTGGTGCGTCTCGAGCGCGACGACCTCTTCCCACGCCAACTCGCGCTTGAGGGTGACCTCCGCGAAGCGCGGCAGCGATTTGGACTTCTCCAGCAGCGCGTAGACTTCCTCCTGCGACTGATCGAGGAAGTGCGCGACGTTGCCGATGGTCGTCTCGGGATCGGGGGCGTCCTCGCGCACGAAGACCGCGCTGAAGGCGGGTCGGCTGTCGACCAGCACGCGGCCGTAGCGATCGACGATACGACCGCGGGTCGCCGGCACGCGGTGCAAGCGGATGCGGTTGCTCTTGGCGAGCTCGTGCATCTCCTCGCCCTGCAGCACCTGGAGGTACCAGAGACGCCCGGTCAGCAGGACGAAGCCGGCAAGCACGAGCGCGAACCCGAGCGCGAGCCTGCGCCGCAAGGCGAAAGGTACCTCGCGTTGGCTGAGCGGGACCATTTCCTACGCCTCCTCCGTCACCGTCAACAACTGCGTCCGCGACAATACCGCGAACACCGCCGGGCTCAATGCCGCCGCGAGCAGGGCGTCGGCGAGCACATAACTGAAGAACGTGCTGCCGAGGCCCTCGACCGACATGAACACCGCCACCACCACCAAGATCGCCGACGTCTTCACCAGCGAGGCGAGGAAGACGGCGACGACGCGCGATATCGTGTTCTCGACCCATAGGCGGCGCGAGGTCAAGTAGATGACCGCATAAACCAGCGACATCCCGAACGCGTTGAGGCCGATCACGCTGCCGGAGAAGGCGTCCTGGAGGTAGCCGAGGCCGAAAGCGCCGAGGGCGCCGCCGACAGAGTGGCGGCGCAGCGCCAGATACACGCAGACGATCAACAGCAGGTCGGGGCTGGCACTTCCGGCCAGAGCCTGCGGCAGAACGGTGGTCTGCAACAGCAGAGCCGCCACCGCGAGCAGACTGAAGAGAATGACCGCCTTCACGCTAGCCGGGCTCCATCCCGGTCGGCAGCGGCGCCGCCTTCAGTACCAGCACCTCCTCGACGCGATTGAGCGGCACTACCGCGATCACCTCAGCCTCCTGCATCAGCCCGCGGCTATCACTCCAGACGCGCACCACCTCGCCGATGGGGATTCCCTTGGGGAAGACGCCGGCGAGGCCAGAGGTGACGACGAGATCGCCGGGGATCACACTGTCCTCGCGATCCAGGTATTTCATCACCAAGCGCCCGTCGACGCCGCCCTTGACGATGCCGCGCGCGCGGCTGCGTTGGATGATCGCGTCGATGCCGCTGTTGTGGTCGGTGATCAGCTGCACCCGCGCCGAGTGCGAACTGGTGGCGATCGTCTTGCCCACCACCCCCGAGCGCGCCACCACCGCGGCGTCCTTGACGACGCCGTCTCCCGACCCCTTGTTGATGGTGACGGTGCCGGACCAAGGGAGCGGATCGCGGCCGATGATCTGCGCCGCCTCGGCGCGCAGCTGAAAGGCCGTGCCGAACTCCAGCAGCTGGTCGAGCCGGCGCTCCATCGCGCGCAACTCAGAGGTGCGAATGAGCTGCTGCTCGAGTTCGGCGATGCGGTGTTGCAGGCGCTCGTTCTCGCGCCGGACGCCGACCAGTGCGATGTACCCGCCCCAGATCCCGGTGGCGGCGTCGACGGCAGCCGAGGCAGCCACCTGCAGCGGTCGCATCACCTCGAGCACGGCGCCCGCAATCGGGTCGGCGTTTTCGACGCGGCTGTACTTGGAGAGCAGGACGAGAGAGAGGAGGAGAAGCGTCCCCGATACGATGACGACGCGGTTTCTCCGAACGAAGCTCAAGGTGGCCTCCGAGGCGACGCGCGCGGCAGCGCGCCGGCCCCCGTGCCTACTGCACGGTCACGTCTTTGAGGAGGGTGAGTTCGTCGAGCACCTTGCCCGCCCCCATGACGATCGCGGACAGCGGATCGTCAGCGATCATGATCGGCAGGCCGGTCTCTTCGCGCAGCAAAACGTCGAGGTTGCGCAGCAGCGCGCCGCCGCCGGCGAGAACGATGCCCTTGTCGACGATGTCGGAGGCGAGTTCGGGCGGCGTGCGCTCGAGCGCGATGCGCACCGCGTCGACGATCTGGTTGATCGGCTCGAGCAGCGAGTCGCGGATCTCCTCGTCGGAGACCTCGACGGTCTTGGGCACGCCGGCGATGAGATCGCGCCCCTTGATCTCCATCGTTTGGATCTCGTTGCCCGGGTACGCGGAGCCGATGGTGATCTTGATCAATTCGGCGGTGCGCTCGCCGACCAGCAAATTGTACTTGCGCTTGATGTACTGGACGATGGCCTCGTCCATCTTGTCGCCGCCGATCCGCACCGACTTGGAAAAGACCACTCCCTTGAGCGAGATCACCGCAACCTCAGTGGTGCCGCCGCCGATATCGACGATCATGTTGCCGGTCGGCTCGGTGATCGGCAGCCCGGCTCCGATCGCCGCGGCCATCGGCTCCTCGACCAGGTAGACCTCGCGCGCGCCGGCGGACTCGGCAGAGTCCTTGACCGCGCGCTTTTCGACTTCGGTGATCCCGAACGGCACGCAGATGATGATCCGCGGCCGAACCAGCGTGCGCCGGTTGTGGATCTTGTGGATGAAGTAGCGCAGCATCGCCTCGGTGATCTCGAAATCGGCGATCACCCCGTCCTTCAACGGCCGGATGGCGACGATCGAGCCGGGCGTGCGGCCGAGCATCTTCTTGGCCTCGGCGCCGACCGCGAGCACGCGGCGCCCCCCGCGGGCGTCCTTCTGGACGGCGACCACCGAAGGCTCGTTGCACACGATGCCCTCGCCCTTGACGTAGATGAGGGTATTGGCAGTGCCCAGATCGATCGCCAGATCGTTGGAGAAAAGGCCTAAGAGGTAGTTCAGAATCATGTATGTCGTAGCGTCCCGGCGCCGGTCTCCAACTACAGAAATTATCGCAACAGGGCAAGGTGACGGGGCTCGAAGCGTACGAATCAGCGCCCCTGTCGAACCTTTGGGTACGTAGGAATCGGCGCGCGATTCTGCTTATACTCGCGCGGCGTGCCCGGATTCGCCTGCCGGGCGGGGGGAACCATCACGATGCGAATACTGCTCCGTAGTGCTCTGACCGCCCTGCTCTGTGCCGCCGCCATCTTCGCCGGCGATGCCCTCTTCCGCGCCAGCCTCCTCGACAGCCTGCGTCCGATCGTCCTCACACCGCGCGCCCGGGCCGTCGTCCGACCGCCGGTTCGCCTGACCTGGGAGGGTCGCACGGAAATGGAAATCCTGCTCGCCCCCTTTGGCGAGACCGCAAGCTCGCTCGGCGTGCATGCTTCGCCGTTCGACATCGAACCGGAGCATTTTCCCCGCGAAGGCGGCTACGAGGTGGAAATCCGCGCCCCGGGGTGGGCCGGTTGGATCGCGGCGACGCGCAAATTCCAAATGCACCGGACCAGCCCCACGACCGACCCCGATCTCGCCGCCGACCTCGGGCCGGCCGACGACAGCCGCTACCTGATGCTCGCCTTCGACGCCGCCCGCAAAGCGCGCGACAAGGCGCGTGCGCGCGTCAAGTCGCTGCGCAAGGAAAACGCCACCCTGAAGGGCGAGAGTGAACGCCTGGCCGTCCAACTCGACGAGGTCTTCGTCGGCCAGGAAGAAGAATTCACCGAACTCGCTGCGCTCGAGGCCGACCTCCTCGATGCAGTAAATGAGATCCGCGGCCTGCGCGAAGAGAACCTCGCCCTGCGCTTCCGCCTTGGCAGCGTCATTCCCTGCACCGTTTGGGGCTATTTGAGCTACCCGCGACCACAGACGATTCCGCCGAGCCGGCGCGTCGTACGCGTCAGCGACACCGCGGGAAACATCTTTCGCACGGAAGAATTCTGCGCGGCTGCGCGGCGCAGCGACTCGACCGCCGATTCGCGCTGTTTGTGCGTAGGCGACTCGTTCGGCGGGCAATGAGGCGATTCGCCCTCAGTTGCTGAACTGCTCGCTCTTGATCGCCGGCTCTTGCTCGTCGAGAGTCACGTCGATCGGTACGCCCGACTGCTCCTCGACGACCCGCATCACCCGCTCCGGATCGGCCAATTCGCGCCAACCGCGCGCCTCGAGCAACGCCTCCGCCTGCCGATGCAACGCCGGGGCCATCGTATAGATATCCTTGTGCACCTCGAGGTAGATGCGCCCGTCGCGCGCGCCGACCTTCACCGGCTGGTAGAGGAACTCGCCCTTCGTCCCAACCGGCACCAACGGAAACAGCCGTTTGATGTCCTCCGGGTACAACCGCACGCAACCATGACTCACCTGCATGCCAACGCCCCACGGCATGTTCGTGCCGTGTAGCGCGTACATCGGGATCGACAGCTCCATGCGGTAGAGGCCGAGCGGGTTCTCCGGCGTACCGCCGGCGATCGAGTTCGGCGCGTGCTTGCCCTTCTCCCGCCACTCGGTCTTGATCGACTCGGGCAAGACCCAAGTAGGGTTCTCGGTCTTGCCGCGAACGTGAAACTTGCCGTGCGGCGTCCGCCAGTCGTCGCGCCCGAGACCAACGGCGAAGGTAGTGACGATCGCCGTGCCCGCCTCCGACGGTCGGAAGTAGTACAGGCGCATCTCGGGAATGTTGATCTTGATTCCGTCGTACTCCGTATCCGGCAACACCCGCTGGGTCGGCAGCATGATCACCTGCCCCTGCGGCGGTCCGAAGCGATCGAGCCCGGGATTCGCCTCGACCATCTCGGTCTGACCGAGACCGTGATAGCGCGCGACATCGAGCAGGGTATCGGCCGGTCTCACCTCGTAGAAGGTCGGCTCGCCGATGACCGTATGCGCCGTCGCCAGATCGCGGCTGTGCCGCACCAAATGGAAACGCGGCTCGGGTCGATTCGCGTGAAATGCTTCGTCCGACCACGCCTCCGGCAGCGCCCCAGCGCCGCGAGGCATCCCGGCGGCGCACACGCCGACCAGCAATACGTTCCAAACAAAACTCTGCAGGCTCTTCATCTTGCAATCATCTCAATCGAGTTCTCTTATCTCTCATGCCCGTCACGCCACAGAAACGCAAAGCACCCTTCGGCGCCTGGCCGTCGCCGATGGCAGCGGCCGACGTCGTCGCCCGCTCCACGGAGCTTCGCCACGGCCTCGGCCAAATGGCCCTCGACGGCGACGACGTCTACTGGATCGAAGGGCGCCCGCACGAGGGCGGCCGCAATATCGTCGGTCGCCGCGATGCGCACGGCCGGCTCCATGACGCATCGCCGCCGGGGATCAGCGTCCGTACCCTCGCCCACGAATACGGCGGAGGCGACTTCACTGCGGCCAGCGGCGTGCTCTACTACGTCGCCGAGGCCGACCAACGCATCTGCGCCTGGAACGCTAGGTCAGGGGCGTTGCCGACGCCCTGGTCTCCGCTCCCGGAGAGCGGCACGGATCGCTTCGCCGACCTCGTCGTCGATCCGCCGCGAAATCGCCTTCTCTGCATTCGCGAACACCACCCGCGCTCGGGCGAAGCGTCGAACGCACTCGTCGCCGTTACCCGCGGCGCGGTCACCACGATCGCCTCCGGTGCGGATTTTTACGCGTCACCGGCGCTTTCCCCAGACGGCAGCCGCCTCGCCTGGCTGCAATGGAACCACCCGAACATGCCGTGGGACGGCTGCGAACTCTGGCTTGCCGAACTCGACGAGCGGGGCACCCCGACCGCAGCGCGCTGCATCGCCGGCGGGATGCAGGAATCCATCTTCCAACCGACATGGAGTCCCGACGCACTGCTCTACTTCGTCTCCGACCGCAGTGGCTGGGCCAACCTCTATCGCTGGGACGGAGACAGCGCTCACGCCGTTTGCCCGATGGCGGCCGAGTTCGCCGCGCCACAGTGGGTTTTCGGCGAGTCCACCTTCGGATTCGCCTCGGCTACCGTCGCGGTCTGCGCCTTCACGAGCGGTGGGTTCTGGCGGCTCGCGACCATTGATCTCGCAAGCGGCGAACTCAACGGAATTCCCGTACCGCATAGCGACATCGCTCACCTGCGCGTCGCCGGGCGCAAGGTGTACTACCGCGGTGGCGCGCCAACCCTGGCCACGTCCCTGATCGAACTCGATCTGGACTCGGGCGCATTCGCGACGTTCCGCGGCCCCGAACCGCACCGCCTCGGCGTGGGGATCTTCTCCGCGCCGGAACCGATCGAGTTCCCGTCGTCGGGCGGCAGCACCGCACGCGGCTTCCTCTACCCGCCCCACAACGAGAGTTACACCGGCGAGCCAGGGACCCGACCGCCGCTGATTGTCATCAGCCACGGCGGCCCCACGGCAGCCGCGTCGACCGCGCTCGACTTGAAGATTCAGTTCTGGACGACGCGAGGCTTCGCCGTTCTCGACGTCAACTACCGCGGCAGCACTGGCTTCGGTCGCGCCTATCGCGAAGCGCTCAACGGCGCGTGGGGGTGCGCGGACGTCGACGACTGTGTCGCCGGGGCGCTCTACCTCGTCGCGCGCGGCAGCGCCGACCCCGACCGCCTGGCGATCCGCGGCAGCAGCGCCGGAGGCTACACCTGCCTGTGCGCACTCACCTTCCACGACGTGTTCCACGCCGGCGCGTGTTACTACGGCGTCAGTGATCTCGAAGCCTTGGCGCGCGACACCCACAAGTTCGAGTCGCACTACACCGATACTCTCGTCGGTCCCTACCCGGAACGGCGGGATCTGTATCGCGAGCGGTCGCCGATCCACTTCATCGATCGCCTGGCATGCCCGCTGATCATATTCCAGGGGCTGCAGGACGAGATCGTCCCGCCGAGCCAATCCGAATCAGTCGTGACGGCGCTCCGCGCCAAGGGGATCGCGGTCGAGTACCTCACCTTCGCCGATGAGGGGCACGGCTTTCGCCACGCGTCCAATGGCCGGCGGGCCCTAGAGGCAGAACTCGCCTTCTACGCCCGGCTGTTCGGCTTCACGCCAGCCGGTGAGCCGTCGGCAGCGGCGGTCGCGGCGCCGTAATGATTCGCCGGCGGGGCCTGGCGCCGGAACTTTCTCGCAATCTGCGCAGTTGGGCAGGGAGCGCATGAGTGGAGTAGGCTGCGCGTGCAACCGCGAACTCGGGCTGTAATGCGCACCAACGCACGAGGAGATCTGCATGGAGAACACCACGCCGCGACAAGAACCCGCGCCCAAGTCGGTGCCGTTGGCCGGTAAGATTCTCGGCGCTGTCGCCGCGATCGCCGTGCTCTTCTGGCTCGGCCGGCTAGCAGGCGCCTACGTCCCGCAGTTCGCTACCTGGGTCGACTCTCTCGGCTTCTGGGGGCCGGTGGCCTTCGTTGCGGGCTATGTCGTTGCGGTCGTGGCTTTCGTCCCCGGCTCGATTCTCACCCTCGCCGCGGGCGCGATCTTCGGCATCGCCGAGGGCACGGTCTACGTCTTCGTCGCCGCGAGCCTTGGCGCGTCTGCCGCGTTTCTGGTGGCGCGCTACATCGCCCGCAGTGCCATCGAGAAACGCCTCGCCGACAACCCCCGGTTCGCGGCCATCGACCGCGCCGTCGGCGAACAAGGCCGCAAGATCGTCTTCCTGCTGCGCCTGTCGCCGGTGTTTCCGTTCAACCTGCTCAACTACGCCCTCGGGCTGACGCAGGTGCGCTTCGTCGACTACGTCGTCGCCTGTGTCGGCATGCTTCCGGGCACGCTGTTGTACGTCTACTACGGCAAACTCGCCGGCGACGTTGCCGCACTCGCCGGCGGGGCCGCGCCGGAGCGCGGCAACGAGTACTACGCCGTTCTGATTCTCGGCCTCGTCGCCACCGTCGTCGTCACCACCATCGTCACCCGCACGGCCCGCCGCGCGCTCGCCGAGGCGACCGATGCGCCCCTGGCGGCCAACGAATCGTAAGCTCGAGGAAAGCAATGCCGCACGACCTGATCGCGCCACTCGACGAACACAACCGCAACCTGCTCGCCAACGTCCACCCCGAACCCTACGAAAACCCGACGCCCACGGGTCGCTACAACCTCGTCGTCATCGGCGCCGGCACCGCCGGGCTCGTCACCGCCGCTGCCGCGGCCGGGCTCGGCGCGAAGGTCGCGCTGGTCGAAAAGAACCTCATGGGCGGCGACTGCCTCAACGTCGGCTGTGTCCCGTCGAAGGCATTGATTCGCGCCGCGCGGGCGATCCACGAGGTTCGCGGCGCGGGGCGTTTCGGCGTCTCCCTGGCGGGCGAGCCGAACTTCGACTTTGCAGCAACGATGGAGCGCATGCGGGCGATCCGCGCGGGCATCAGCGACAACGACTCGGTACGCCGCTTCCGCGAGGATCTCGGCGTCGACGTCTACATCGGCAGCGCGCGCTTCGCGGGCGGCGATCTCGTCGTCGTCGGCGACCGTGAATTGCAGTTCAAGAAGGCCGTGATCACCACCGGCGCACGCGCCACGCAGCTGCCGATTCCAGGACTCGACCGCGTCGCCCATTTGACCAACGAGAACGTCTTCTGGCTGACGGAGCTACCGCGCCGCTTGGCGGTGATCGGCGCCGGCCCCATCGGCTGCGAACTCGGCCAGGCGTTCCAGCGCTTCGGGGCCGATGTGACGATGCTGACCGTCGACTTTCTGCCGAAGGAAGACCGCGACACGGCCGCTGTCGTGCGCGAGAGCCTGCGTCGCGACGGAGTCACCGTCGAACTCGGCGCCGACATCCTCGAGGTTGCGGAGCGCGGCGCGGAGAAGGTGATCCGCTACGTCCTCGCCGGCGTGCAGCGTGAAGCCGTGGTCGACCAGATCCTTCTCGGCGGCGGCCGCGCGCCGAACGTCGAGGGACTCGATCTGGAGAAGGTCGGCGTGAAGTACGGCAAGGCCGGCGTCGAGGTCGACGACCATTTGCGCACCACCAATCGCAGTATCTTCGCCGCAGGCGACATATGCTCGCGCTTTCAATTCACCCACGTCGCCGACGCAATGGCGCGCATCGTCATCCGCAATGCGCTCTTCTTCGGCCGCTCCAAGGTGTCCGCTCTGACGATCCCATGGTGCACGTACACGACGCCCGAGGTGGCGCACGTCGGCCTGACGGCGGCGGAAGCAGAGAAGCAGGGCATCGCGACGACGACGGTGAAAGTAGAGTTCGCCGACGTCGACCGGGCGATCCTCGACGGCGAGACCGAGGGGTTCGCCAAGGCGATCTTGAAGCAGGGAAGCGATCAGATCCTCGGCATGACGATCGTCGCGCCGCACGCCGGCGACATGATCGGCGAAGCGGTATTGGCGATGCGCAACGAGATCGGACTCGGCAAATTCGCCGAGACGATCCACCCTTATCCGACCCAAGCCGAGGCGCTGCGCAAGCTCGGCGACGCGTACAACAAGACCCGGCTCACCCCGACAGTGAAGAAAATCTTCAACGCGCTGATGGCGTGGCAGCGGTGACGGCGCCCGCGACCCCCGTCGTTCCCGCGGACGCGGGAACCCAACCCCGCGACCTCCACCACCCACCCGCGCAGCCGCCACCAACCCCTGGGTCCCCGCTCCCCGCTTCCGCGAGGGCGACGGGAGCTGTGATGAGGAACGCAGACTATAGCCTCCAGTCTGAAGCCTTCCCTGGGACCGCGGGCGTCCCGCCCGCAGTCCTGGTACCAGCACACCGAGCCGCGCTCCAAGCTCGCCGGTGCGGACAAGGGGACGCAGTAACGATTCCAACGAATCGACGAATCGATAGAATCGTTACTGCGTCCCGGATGCCCGCCCCAGCAACACCCAGAGCCCGATTTCCCCCTCCTTGCGAAGGAGGGGGCCAGGGGGAGGTTCAAGGCAGCGCCGTCGTCTGCAGGACTCGACCCCCCTGTAGTCCCCCCTTGGCAAGGGGGGACGGTTCAATACCTGGCGACCCCTCGCGCAGATGCGACCCGATTGCATACTTGTGATAGCGCGAGAATCCGTGGACCACCTGCTCGAAGTAGAGACAGAGATCGTAGGCTGCCTTGTAAATGGGAAGATGCTCTGACCTTGCCATGCAACGCTCCGCGTGGGGGGCTAAAGCCGCCCCCCACACCCCCGGCTCAAATGGCCCAACGACTCAAATCACCCAATGGCCAATCACGAGCCGCTACGCAC
>Ga0163152_10009434_pt1 | contig 10174 bp, 5 predicted proteins | sample OliLakLV19MP8IB2_FD_148635 | JGI IMG/M metagenome (GOLD analysis project Ga0163152, IMG submission 148635) | Freshwater microbial mat bacterial communities from Lake Vanda, McMurdo Dry Valleys, Antarctica - Oligotrophic Lake LV.19.MP8.IB-2 | ecosystem: Environmental > Aquatic > Freshwater > Lake...
GCCGCGCTGTGCGCCGCCACCGCCGGGCTAGACCTGCTGCGGCCGACGTTCTGGCGCGCCTTCACCCACAACCATCTGACGCCCGGCTTCGTGCCGCCGCCCACCTAGCGGCGCGTCACCTCCAGTTCGCCCCAGCGGGGTGGTCAGCAGCCGTGACCACCCCGTTTTTGTTTTTGGCGTGGCCGGTGTCCGCCCCTCGGTCGTTCCCAACCCCTTGCACGTCCAACCTCCTGCGCCCTATCTCTTTCTTTTTCGCTATCGCTTTTCTCTCGCCTGCCGGGCGCTTTACCCGTTACAATCAGACCAGCCGTGAAGATTCTATTCGTCGTCCCTTACACACCGACCGCCATCCGCACCCGCCCGTATAACCTGCTGCGGGCGCTGGCGCGGCAGGGCGCGCACGCGATTACGCTGGCCGCACTCTGGGAGCACGAGGCCGAGCGGGCGGCGCTGGCCGATTTGGAACGGCTGGGCCTCACGGTGCTGACCAGCCGCCTGACCAAGGCGCGGGTCGCCCTGAACCTGCCCACCGCCCTGGTGCGCGGCCAACCGCTGCAAGCCCGCTACTGTTGGGAGCCGGGGCTGGCCCAGCGCATCGCGCACAGCGTGGCCGCCGGCGGGTTTGACGTGGCCCATGTCGAGCACCTGCGCGGCGTCGAGTTCGGCGTGGCGCTGCAAGCCGCCGCCCGCCACCACCACCGGCCGCTGCCAGTGGTCTGGGACAGTGTGGACTGCATCACCACGCTGTTCGAGCGCGCGGCGCGCACTAGCCGCAGCCCGTTTGGGCGCTGGGTGACCCGCCTGGAGCTGCCGCGCACCCGCCACTACGAGGGGCAGGCCGTGCGGCGCTTCGACCGCGTGCTGGCCACCGCCCGCTTCGACGCCGCCGCGCTGGAGCAACTGGCGCAGCGGGCGGCGGCCGGCGCCCGGCCGGGCCGCGAGCCGTGGGCCAACGCCGGCGGCGCAGTCGGCTGGCTGCCCAACGGGGTTGACCTCGACTACTTTGCGTCGGGCGTGGCGCCGCGCGATCCCGCGACAGTTGTACTGACCGGGAAGATGAGTTATCATGCCAACATCACGGCGGCACACTCCCTGATTGCTGACATCATGCCGCAGGTCTGGGCCAAACGGCCCGACGTGCGCGTCAATATCGTGGGCAGCTCACCTCCGCCGGAAATTCGGGCGCTGGCTGTACGCTACGCGCCGCTGGTCACCGTCAGCGGCTATGTGCCCGATCTGCGCCCCTACTTGCAGACGGCGACGCTGGCGGTGGCGCCCGTGGCCTACGGGGCCGGCATCCAGAACAAGGTGCTCGAGGCGATGGCCTGCGAAGCGCCGGTCGTCGCCAGTTCGCAAGCCGTGGCCGCGCTGCACATCCAACCCGGAGAAGAGGCGCTCGTCGCCGATGGGGCCGAGGCCAGCGCGGCGGCGATCTTAACCGTGTTGGCCGATGCGGCGCTGCGGCAGCGCCTGGGGGCCAGGGGGCGGCGGTACGTGGCGGAACATCACGATTGGAACCAGGTAGCCCGGCAACTCCAGGCCATTTATCATGAGCTCGTCCACCCAGCGGCTTGATTTCCTCGTTGAACGCGTTCTGGAGTTAAAACACCAACGCAACAGCAAGCGCCTGCCGCTGCGCCGCCAGCGCCGGCTGCTCATCGCCGGGCTGGTCGTCACCGACATCGCCGCCATCCTGCTGGCCTTCGCCACCGCCTTTATCGTCCGATTCTATTCGAACCTGCCGATCTTCCAGGTCGGCTTCACCCCCTCCTTTATTTTCTATATCCGCCTCAGCCTGGCGCTGCTACCCTTGTGGCTGGTGCTGTTTGCGATCTATCACCTGTACGACGCCGAATACCTGCTGGGCGGCACGCGCGAATATGCCGGCGTGTTTCAGGCCAGCGTCACCGGCACAGTCATCATCACCTTCATTCAATTCCTAAGCACCGAACTGATCATCGCGCGCGGCTGGGTCGGCCTGGCCTGGGCGCTCACGTTTGTCTTTGTGTCGTTTGCGCGCTGGGGTGTGCGGCGCGTGGCCTATAGCGCCCGCCGCCGGGGATACCTCATGTCGCCCACCCTGCTGCTGGGGGCCAGCGAGGAAGGTAAGCTGCTGGCCCAGCAATTGCTGGAATGGCCCACCTCCGGCCTGAACGTGCTCGGGTTTCTCGACGACGACACTGAGCCGGGCACGCGCGTCTTTCGCAATCTGTACGCGCTGGGCAGCCTGGAGCGCCTCGAAGAGCTGGTGAAGAATTTCGAGATCGAAGAGCTGATTCTGGCGACCAGCGCCCTGTCGCGCGAGACCATCATGGATGTGTTCCAGCGCTACGGCACCTCGCCCAGCGTCCACCTGCGGCTGTCGTCTGGGCTGTTCGAGTTGATTACCACCGGCTTGCAGGTCAAAGAGACGGCCTACGTGCCGCTGATCGGCGTCAACCGCGTGCGCCTGACCGGCGTTGACCTCGTCTTCAAGACCCTGCTCGAATACAGCCTGACCACCGTGGCGGTGCTGATGCTGGCCCCGCTGATGCTGGTGCTCAGCCTGTTGATTAAGCTGGACTCCCCCGGCCCGATTTTCTTTCGGCGGCGGGTGATGGGCCTGAACGGCCGCCAGTTCCACGCGCTGAAGTTTCGCACCATGCGCATTGACGGCGACGCTATCCTGGCGGCCAACCCTGCGCTGATGGACGTGCTGGCGACCACTCACAAGATTCGGGGCGACCCGCGCATCACGCGCGTGGGCCAGGTGCTGCGGCGCTACAGCCTGGATGAGCTGCCGCAGTTGTTCAACGTGCTGCGGGGCGATATGGCCCTGGTCGGGCCGCGCATCATTTCGCCGCCGGAACTGGCGATGTACGGGCAGTGGGCCATGAACCTGCTGACGGTGCGGCCCGGCCTGACCGGCTTGTGGCAGGTCTCCGGCCGGTCAGACATCCCCTACGAAGACCGGGTGCGGCTGGATATGTTTTACATCCGCAACTACAGCTTGTGGCTCGATCTGCAACTAATTATGCAGACCATCCCGGTGGTGTTCAGCGGGCGCGGCGCGTACTAGGCCGGCCCAGCCCACCGGGCGCACATCCCCGTTTTTCCCAAAATCCCCGCCCCACAGCGGGTTTTTTGTGGGCTGGGGTGGCCGGCCCCAACTGGCGGGCCGCAGACGGCTGGGGGCTGGTAAAATGGGCGCCAGAGGCCGCCTGGTCGCAGCCGGCCCGCCGCCTGGCAGTTGAAAGGGATAGCGAGCGCAATGAAAATTTTGGTAACGGGTGGGGCCGGCTTTATTGGCTCCCATGTGGTAGATGCTTTCTTGGCGGCCGGGCACGACGTGGCCGTGGTAGATGACCTCTCCTCCGGCCGGCGCACCAATCTGAACCCGCGCGCCCGCTTCTACCAGGTGGACATTCGCTCCGCTGAATTAGAGCGCGTCTTTGAACAGGAACGCCCCGAGATCGTTGACCATCACGCGGCGCAGATGGATGTGCGCAAGTCGGTGGCCGACCCGCTGTTCGACGCCGATGTGAACGTGCGCGGCTCGCTGAACCTGTTGGAACTGTGCCGCACGTACAGCGTCAAGAAGGTGGTCTACATCTCCACCGGCGGCGCCGTCTACGGCGAGCCTGAGTACCTGCCGTGCGACGAGGCCCACCCCATCAACCCGGTCTGCCAATATGGGGTGAGCAAACATGTGGTGGAGCATTACTTGCACGTCTACCGGCACCTATACGGTCTGAATTACGGCGTGCTGCGCTACCCGAACGTCTACGGGCCGCGCCAAAACCCGCACGGTGAGGCGGGCGTGGTGGCGATCTTCTCCGGCCGGATGCTCACCGGCCAGCCCGTCACCATCTACGGCGACGGCGAGCAAGAGCGCGATTATGTCTACGTGGCCGACTGCGCCCGCGCCAACGTGCTGCTGGCCGAAAGCGAGCGGGTGGGCATCTATAATCTCGGCTCCGGCCAGGGCAGCACCGTGAACTTGCTATTTTCGGAGCTTGCCAATATCATTGAGTATTCGCAGGCGGCGCGGTATGCGCCCGCCAAAGCGGGTGAGACGTACAAAATCTATCTCGATAGCCGCCGGGCCCAGGCGGAACTGTATTGGTCCCCGACGGTTGGTTTAGCGGACGGGTTGCGACAAACCGTGGCGTACTCCCGCGAGCATGAACGGAGCGCGTAATTAGATGGAACTTCTGCAGTATTTCAACATCATTCGCAAGTGGATCTGGCTGATTGTTCTGGCGACCACCCTGGCAGCCGGGTCGAGCCTGATTGCCAGCCTGGTGGCGACTCCGATTTACAGCACCACCACGACCCTGATCGTCAGCCAGATCATCAGCAACCCCAACCCGGACTCGGGCGACATTTTCGCCAGCCAACAGTTGGCGCAGACCTACGTGGCCCTGGCCACTAAAGAACCGATCTTAAGCGCCACCGCCCGGGCCTTGGGGCTAGACATCAACAACCCTGACGCCTGGCGTGACCTACGCGGCCAGGTGTCGGCCTATGCCATTCAGGGCACGCAGCTCATGGCCATCAGCGTCATGGATACGTCGCCCATCCGCGCCCAGGCCGTGGCCGACGAGATTGCCCGCCAGCTCATCCTGCAAAGCCCCACCACCCCCTCGCCCGAGGAGCAGGAACGCCTGAATTTCGTGCAGGCCCAACTGCCGGAACTCGAACAGAAGATTCAAGCCGGCAACACCCGCGTCGCCAACCTCGACGCCCTGATTTCGGGCGCGACCAGCGCGCGTCAGATCCAAGACATTCAGCAGCAGCAGTCGGTGCTGCAAACCCAAATCAATCAGTGGCAGACCACCTACAGCCAACTGCTGGCCTCGCTGCAAAGCGGCAACCTGAACTACATCAGCGTGGTCGAGCCGGCCGATGTCTCCACTGTGCCTGTTAGTCCGCGCATTGGCCTGAACGTGCTGCTGGCCGTGGGCATCGGCCTGGCGCTATCTATCGGCGCGGTGCTGCTGCTGGAATACCTGGACGACACCATCCGCTCGCCCGCCGAAGTGCGCGCCCTGCTCAACGCCCCCATCCTGACGGCCATCGGCAAGATTGACGGCGACAATTACTCTCAAAAGCTGATTGCCGAGCGCGAACCACGCTCGCCGCTGACCGAGGCCTACCGGGCGCTGCGCACCAACCTGCAATTCTCATCGCTCGATAACCCGCTCAAGACGATTGTCGTCACCAGCGCCGGCCCGGCCGAAGGCAAGAGCCTGACGGCCAGCAACCTGGCGGTGGTGCTCTCGCAAGCCGGCATGAATGTGGTGCTGGTGGATGCCGACCTGCGCCGCCCGGTGATGCACAAGGTCTTCGGCCTGAACAACAACATCGGCCTGACCAGTTGGCTGGTGGGCCAGACGGCCGAAACAGCGGTCGCCAATGTGGGCGGGCGCTGGGTCGAGTCCACTGGGACTGGCAAGGGCGGCCCGTTGGAGCCTTACCTGCAAACGACCACGGTGCCGCGCCTGAAGGTGGTTACCAGCGGCCCGCTGCCGCCGAACCCGGCCGAAGTGCTCGGCTCGACGCGCATGCACCAATTCCTGGAAGAGGTCACGCAGATCGCCGATATCGTCATCATTGACAGCCCGCCCTGCGTCACCGTGACCGACGCGGTGGTGTTGAGCCGCTGGGTAGACGGCGTGATCCTGGTGCTCGACCAAAAGAACACCAGCCGCCAGGGCATCCAGCGCGCGCGCGAAAACCTGCAAGCCGTGGACGCTCGCATCCTGGGCGCCGTCATCAATCGGCTGGACTCCTCCACCGGTTCCAGTTACTACTACGGCAGCTACTCCAGCTACTACTACTATCACGCCGACGACGCCGATTCGGGCAACGGCAAGAACGGCAAAGCGCCCACCGGTCTGCGCAAACTGCTCGGCCGGGGCAAACCGCCGAAGGCCAAGCCCAGCCAGAGCGAAGACTAGCCCCGCTGGTTGCTCTTGCGCCGCACAAAAAAGCGCGCGGGTGTCAAGTTGACTGACACCCGCGCGCTTGTGTTAACCTCAGCCTCGCCGCTCAATTCAAGCGATAGCGCAGTTCTATGTCCACATCGTATTGCAGCGTGGCGGTGTAGGTCCACACCCCAGCGGCGAAGGCCCCGCCCTCCGGCGCGGCCACGATCTGCGCGCCGGCCGGCAATTGCACCGCCACCGTCAGAGGCAACTCCAGCGTGCCGGCCTGCTTCTGGAAGCGCAGCCGATACACCCACTCGTCGCCCTCGGCCCGGAGGGCTTGCGGCGCGAGTTGATAGTCAAAGCGGGTAAGCGCGGTCGCATTAAACGGCACGACCAGCAGGGTGCCAAACGACTGTGTGCCGCGCTCTTCCGGCTGTGTGGTCACAGTGCCGGGGTCGTCCTGCCCCTGCATCAGCCATTGGCCCGGCGTGGTGTGCGGCGTAGCCGCGCTGAGGGCCGCCGCCGCCGGCACCACCACCCGCAGGTAGGTCCAGTAGCAGCGCGTCATCAAGTCTTGGTAGGTGCCGGTGCCGTAGTCCGGGCCGGGCACGCATGGCAGACTGCCCTCGGCCGGGTTGGTCTGCGTCACGGTCAACTGCGCGGCCGGCGCGTCGGCCGCCAGGTTCACCTGATAGCGCAACTGCGTGCGCGTCACCGCGTTGACTTTGTTGAAGCCTAAATTGGCCTCCACCACCAGCACGTAATCGGCGTCGCCGGGGCGCAGCGCCCCATCCCAGCCCTGTTCGGCCAGCACCGCCGCCGAGCCGGGATCGCGCAGCCACACTGTCACATGCCGCTCATCGAGCACCCGCAGCGCGCCTTGCAGCAGGCTGCCCAGGCGCGTGTAGATGAGTTGATGAAACACGGCCTTCGCCATGTTGGGGATGAAGTCTTTGCGCTGCAACCACCACTCGTAGCTCACGCCCGCGCCGGGGGCCGGGTCGCGCGCCGCCCGCATTTGGGCGATGACGTTGTCGGCCGTGACGGTCCCCGGCAGGCCCTTCACTCGCACCGGGCCGGTCGCCTCCAGCAGGAAGCGCAGCGCCGTCTGGTCGAGCGCGATCACGCCGTCAAACGTGTGGGGGTCGGCGGCGGTGAACAGGCGCTCGGCCACCTGGGCCGCCGTGGGAAAGTCCGGCGACCAATTGGCGTCGCGGAAGTACCACACCGGCGCGTCCAGGTACTGGCCCAGCGGCTCCGGCGGCGCTTCGCCCGCGCCCACTGCGGGGTCTTCCACGGCGAAGGTGTCGGCCAGGTCCAGGCCGGTCACGCGCCCCAGCGAGACGGTCATGGTGCCGGCGGCGGTCAGGTAGCCGCCGGTGGGGCGCAGCTCGTCCTCGTTCTGCACCAGCACCAAAAAGGTCTTTGGCCCGGTCAGGCCCAGCACTTCGGGGGCCAGCCGCGCCAGCGCGCGCACCTGGGCCCCCTTGCCCAGAAGCCCAAACAGCGGCCACAGCCACCACACGGCCAACAGCGCCGCCGCCCCGGCCAGGGCCAGGCGCACCCGGCGCTGCCGCAAAAGCCGTTGGATGAAGGCCTTAATCTCGTTGAATGACTTGGGAATCACAGTGGCAGTGCTTAAAAGCGATGGGGGTCTGGCGCGAGTATAACACAGCGATCTAACGGCCCGCCGCCGCGCTGTCCCTGCACATTATGTTCACCGGCAACTCGCTCGCCCCTGCGCCGCCGCCAGTCGTTGGTTGGCCGATTTTCCCCTAAAATCCGCCCTGCCCGCCGCTATCGGCCTGGGGCAGAAGTGGTAAAATTGACCGTCCATGCCCGCCTGGCTGGCGCTCGCCGCCGGGGCCGGTCTGGGGCCACGTTTGACATGACAAGCTGCCATGGCGCAGTGGTGGCCAGGGCGCGCTGCGCTCCGGCGGGCCATATTTCCCTCAGTGGTGTTGGCTGCGCCGGCATTCCCGGCGCAGAGACAGTTTAAGAGTACAGGAGCGTACCGGTTGAATCAAAACCGAACTCAGCGTTACTTACAGGCGCTCATCGCGCTGGCCGGCGTGGTCGTCGGCAACAGCATCGGCGCGCTGATAGATCAGGCCGCCTCGGCCACGATTGACGCCGCGCTGTGGCCCGCCTTCCAGGCCTGCGGCTACTGCCTGGAGGCCGGCGTTCCCCTGCTGGCCAACCTGCTCAACGTCAACCGCTGGACCATCATCGGCTCGCTCGCCGGTCTGGTGGTGGGCCTGCTCGTCGCGCTCATCGTCCGCTGGTACTTCCGCGACCGTTCGACCGGCCCGCGCCGGCGGCTGTCCGGCTTCCGGCAGGCCTCCGAGTTAGCCCGCTTTAGCCAGGCCCTGACCGATACGCTCGACCCGCAGCGCATCCTGGTGCAGTTGCACACCGAAGTGCTGCACGTCACCGGCGCGGACTGCGGCAGCAGCTTCTTGCTCGACCCCACCTCGCCCGAGCACCGCGTGGCCCTGCGCGTGGGTGAAGGCGTTGAGCTCCAGCGCCTCAACCCGATGGAAGCCGAAGCCGTGGTCAGCGGGCGCAGCCGCAGCGTGCAAGACTTTGAGGCCGAAGGCGAGCCGCCGCCGCACGTGGGCATCCGCTCGGCGCTGCTCGTGCCGATCACGCATGAAGAGAACGCCATCGGCCTGATCCACTTGCACAGCCAGCAGCCGGCCACGTTTGACAGCGAGTTTATAGATTACGTGCAGGTGTTGGCGGCGCAGGCCGCCGTCGCGATTCATAACGCCCAGCGCTATGAGGAACAGTCGCGCCGCAGTGAGGCGCTGCGCCAGCGCGTCAATCAGCTCCAGCAGCTTGCGCAAATCCCCAACACCGTGCGGGTTGACCGGCCGCTGGCCGCCAACCTGGAATCCATCGCACACACCATGCAGGACACGGCCGGGTTCGGCTTCGTCCTGGTGGGCGTCTATCAACCGGCCGGCAATCATCTGGCCCTGGCCGCCGCCGTGGGCCTAGCCCCGGAGGTCGTCGAGCGCCTGCACCACCAGCCGGTGCCGTGGGAACGGCTGCAGCCCTTCCTGCGCGAGGAGTTCCGCAGCAACCGCGTGTTCCTGGTGCCGCACGCCCAGACCGGCGCGGTCTACCAGGCGCTCGACCTGGACCAGCCGCGCCCGGCCGCCGCCGCCCACACCGCCGGCCACTGGCACCCCGACGATCTGCTGCTGGTGCCGCTCTACGGCTCGCGCGGCGAGATCGAGGGCCTCATCAGCCTCAACGCCCCGCGCGACTCCGAAACGCCGCCGGGCCTGGTGCTGGAGATGCTCGAAGTCTTCGCCAGCCAGACCACGCTGGCGATTGAGAATGCCCAGGCCCTCACCCAGGCCGAAGAGCGCCTGACCGAGTCGCAGGGCCGTGCCGTGCAGTTGGGCGCGCTGACCGAAGTCTCGGGCGCGATTGTCGGCACACTGCGCGTGGCCGAGGTCATCCCGCTGGCGCTCGACCAACTGCGCCGCCTGATCCCCTACGACAGCGCCACCTTCTGGAAACGCGACTTGAACGACAACCGCTGGCAACTCAGCGGCGCGCGCAGCTCGCACGAAGACCCCGAGCGCGTGGTGCAGCGCGCCGAGCGTTCGCAGCCCACGCTCTTCACCGAGATCTCGGCCACGCGCGGCGTCGTGTTCGTGCCCGACGTCACCCGCGACGTGCGCTTCACCTTCAGAGAGGCCAGCACCATGCGCTCGTGGCTGGGCGTGCCGGTGCTCAGCCAGGGCGAAGTGGTCGGCGTGCTGGTGCTCGAAAAGGCCGAGGACAATTTCTATGGCGCGGCCCACGCCCCGCTGGCGCTGGCCTTTGCCAGCCGGCTGGCGGTGGCGCTGGACAATGCGCGCCAGTACGAAGAGAGCGTGGGCCACGCCCAAGAGTTGGAAGAGGAAAATACCCGGCGCGCGGTCGAAGGCGAACGCCGCGCCCAGCGGCTGACCCTGCTCAACCGCATCGCCGGCGACCTGAGCGCCGCACGCGACCAGGCGGCCGTGCTGCAGGCCACGCTGCAAGTGCTGCGCGAGGCGCTGGCGGCCGACTTCGCCGCTGGGGTGCTGTTCGAGACCGAAGTGCCGCACGCGGTGCCGTATGTGCTGGCCCAAGCGCGCTTGCCGGCCGGCGCGGGCAGCCCCCTGCCGCTGACCGACAACCCCCTGCTCGAACGGCTGCTGGGCGCGGACGCGCCGCTGCTGGTCGAGGTCGAGCGCGCCGAGCTAGATGCCAGCCTGGTA
>Ga0163152_10009436_pt1 | contig 10172 bp, 5 predicted proteins | sample OliLakLV19MP8IB2_FD_148635 | JGI IMG/M metagenome (GOLD analysis project Ga0163152, IMG submission 148635) | Freshwater microbial mat bacterial communities from Lake Vanda, McMurdo Dry Valleys, Antarctica - Oligotrophic Lake LV.19.MP8.IB-2 | ecosystem: Environmental > Aquatic > Freshwater > Lake...
CCGATCGCTCACCCCTACCCCGGCGCCCCGTTCCTTCCCGACATCGCGGGATGGCAGCTCGACCTCTCGCCGGAGCGGGCCGGGCGCCGGGGTAGGGGTGAGCGATCGGGGGCCCGCCCATGCTGACGTACTTCCGGTGCGTCGAGGGAAAGATCGAACGCCGGCCCGGATTCTCGGCCAAGGACCTCGCCGACTTCCCGAACGCCCAGCACTGGATCGATCTCGAGGACCCGACCGCCGACGAGGTGAAGATCCTCGAGGAGGTCTTTCATTTCCATCCTCTCGCGATCGAGGACACGATCGCCGACATCCAGCACCCGAAGATCGACGACTATGGCGACTACGCCTTTCTTGTCGTACACGGCATTCCGTTCGAGTCGCCCAAGGATTCGTTCTTCACCCGCGAGCTCGACATCTTCCTCGGGCCGAACTACCTGATCACGCATCACGAAGGACTGATGCGGTCGATCCGGCTGGCCCAGGAGCAGTGCGGCAAAAACTGGATGACGTCGATGCACAAAGGCGTCGACTTCCTGCTCCACCAGATTCTCGACAGCCTCTTCGAGCACTATTTCCCGGTCATCGACGCCATCGATGCGCGCATCGACGTGCTTCAGGAAGAAGTCTTCAAGAAGCCCGAGAAGGAGACCCTCGACAAGATCTTCGCGCTCAAGCGCGACATCTCGAACCTGCGGCGCTTCTGCATGCCCCAGCGCGAAATCATCCACCGGCTCGCCCGCAGCGAGGTGAAGGTCATTTCGCCCAAGGCGTCGGTGTACTTCCGAGACATCCACGACAACCTCTACCGGATCGTGGAAGCCTCGTACGCCCATCAGGATCAGGCGCAGAGCACGCTCGACGCGTACCTCACCGGGGTCAGCAACCAGCTCAACGAGACGATGAAGCGTCTCACCGTCATCAGCGCGCTTCTCGCCCCCATGACCGTCATCACCGGTTACTGGGGCATGAACTTCGAGCACATGCCCGAACTGAGACTCACCTGGGGGCCGGTGCTGCCCATCGGTCTCATGGTGGCGGCGTCGGGCGGCCTGCTCTACTACTTCAAGCGCCGCGGCTGGATTTAAGCCTCGTGCAACGGATTCAGCGTCTCCCGGACGACGTCGTCAACCAGATCGCCGCCGGCGAGGTGGTGGAACGGCCCGCCTCGGTGGTGAAGGAACTCATCGAGAACGCCCTCGATGCCGAGGCGTCACGGATCGTCATCGACATCGAGCAGGGCGGCAAGCGCCTGATCCGGGTGAGGGACGACGGCCAGGGCATCCCCGCCTCCGACCTCGGCCTCGCCATCGAACGGCACGCGACCTCGAAGCTGCGCAACGCGTCCGACCTCGAGCACATCGCGTCGAGCGGTTTCCGTGGTGAAGCTCTGCCGTCGATTGGCAGCGTGGCCGACCTGACCATCACCAGCCGCACCCGCGAGGCATCCGAGGGGGCCTCGGTGTCGGTCTCCTTCTCGCGGGCCCAGCCGGTGAAACCCGCGGCGCATCCCGTGGGCACCACCGTCGAGGTCAGGAATCTCTTCGCGGAGATACCGGCGCGGCGCAAGTTCCTGCGCGCCGAATCCACGGAGCTTCGTCACGCGGTTGAGATCGTCTCGCTTCTCGCCATGGCCCGCTCGACCGTGGGCTTCACAGTGCGCGCCGATGGCCGCGACGTGGTGACGCTGCCGCCCGCCACGTCGACGGAAGAACGAGTGGCCGCGGTGCTCGGCCGCGACGTGGCTTCGGGCCTCGCCGCCGTAGACTTCGAGGAGCAGGGGATATCTGTCTCGGGCTTTGCCTCGCGCGATCCTTCGAAAGGCGGCGCCCGGCCGGATATCCGCGTCTACGTGAATGGGCGTCCGGTGAAGGACCGCGGCCTGTCGAAGGCGCTGTCCGAGGCCTACCGCGCCCTCGGCCATTTCGATCCGAAGCCCGCGGCGGTTCTCTTCGTCGATCTCGGCCTCGACATGGTGGATGTGAACGTCCATCCCGCGAAAACCGAGGTTCGCTTTCGCGAGCCGTCGCGAGTGTTCCAGGCCGTGGTTCGCGCGGTGCGTCGCGCTCTCTCGGGCGAGAGAGCGGCCTCGGTTCGACCCTGGGCTTCCCGGTTTTCCGCAGGCGAGCCCTCCGCCGGCGAATCAACCGAGCGCGACTCCGGAACCGCAGGCGTCGCGGGGTCCGAGGCGCCGGGGCCAGGTTTGTGGGATGCGTCGCCTCTGGCCGAAGGCGGATCCCGGTTCGGCGATCGAGCCCTGTCCCAGCCGATGGTCCTTGGGCAGTTCCGGGACACCTACATCGTGGCCGCACTCGAAGGTGATCTGTGGCTCTTCGACCAGCACACCTGCCATGAACGCGCCCGATTCGAAAAGATCGAGGAGCGCAAGAGGGGCGAGCGCGCCCAGAGTCAGGCTCTGCTTGAACCGGCGGTGGTCAAGGTTTCGCCCGCCCTCGCGTTGCTCGCCGAGGAGACGTCGCTCGAACTCTACGACCTCGGTTTCGAAATCGAGGCCTTCGGCGCGGGCTCGCTCCTCGTGCGATCCATACCGCATCTGCTCTCGGGCCGCGACCCCGCCGAGGCGGTGACGAAGATCCTCCGCCAACTCGAAGACAGCTCGGACACCCACTGGGCGGTCGAGGGCCGCGCTCATCGACTGGCGGCGAGCCTCGCGTGCCATTCCGCGGTTCGGGCCGGCCAGAAGATCAGCGCCCCGACGATGCACGAGATAGTCACGGGGCTTCTCTCAACCGAGTTCCAGGACTACTGCCCGCACGGCCGCCCCACCAGGCATCGGATTCCCAAGGAAGACATCGCCCGCTGGTTCGAGCGCACCGGCTGGCGGCGCTCTTGAACCCAAGGATCGTTAGCCAAAAAAGAAGGCCCCAGGCCGCGCCTGAGGCGGCACGGTAGGGGCCTTCGGTCGGAAGAGCGGGCCGGGAGGAGCGCCCGCTCGGCGCTAACTTCCTGCCACGTCGTAGCGGTCGAGGTTCATCACCTTGCTCCAGGCCGAAACGAAGTCGGAGACGAACTTCTTCCGTCCATCCGAGCTTCCGTAGACCTCGGCGAGGGCGCGGAGTTCGGCGTTGGAGCCGAAGACGAGATCGACGCGCGTGCCCGTCCACTTCAAGATGCCGGTCTTTCGATCCAGGCCGTCAAACGCGTCCCCATTCGCCTTCCACTTCGCACTCATGTCGAGCAGGTTCACGAAGAAGTCGTTGGTGAGTGTTCCAGGCTTCGCCGTGAACACGCCGTGCTTCGATCCCCCAGTGTTGGCCCCGAGAACCCGGAGCCCGCCCACGAGAACCGTCATCTCCGACGGCGTGAGCGTCAACAACTGCGCCTTGTCGACGAGCAGCGTCTCATCGGACGTCTTGTGACGCCCTTTGAGGAAGTTGCGGAAACCGTCAGCCGTCGGTTCGAGCGCTCCGAAACTCGCAACGTCGGTCTGCTCCTGAGTCGCGTCGGTGCGTCCGCCCTTGAACGGAACCGTAACGTCGTGACCCGCCTCCTTCGCGGCCTTCTCGATCGCGGCGTCGCCCGCGAGAACGATCAGATCGGCCAGCGACACTTTCTTGAATTCGGCCTGGATGCCTTCGAGCGTCTTCAGAACCTTGGCAAGTTCGGCCGGCTGGTTGACCTCCCAATCCTTCTGTGGAGCGAGACGGAGACGCGCACCATTCGCGCCGCCACGACGGTCGGAGCCACGGTAGCTTGAAGCCGAGGCCCAAGCCGTCGAGACCAACTGCGACACGGAGAGACCTGAGGCAAGAACCTTCGCCTTGAGTGCCGCGATTTCCTTGTCGTCAACGGCCGGACTGCTCGCCTTCGGAACGGGATCCTGCCAGATCAACTCTTCCTTCGGAACCTCGGGGCCGAGATAACGCGAGATCGGACCCATGTCGCGGTGGGTCAGCTTGAACCACGCGCGCGCGAACGCCTCAGCGAAAGCCTGCGGATTTTCGAGGAACCTCCGCGAGATCTTCTCGTACGCGGGATCGAAGCGCAGCGAGAGGTCGGTGGTCAACATCGTCGGCTTCTTGTTCGGCCCTCCGTGCGCGTCCGGGATGATCGCCTCGGCGTCTTTCGCTTCCCATTGCGTGGCACCCGCGGGGCTCTTCGTCTTCACCCACTCGAACTTGAAGAGGTTCTCGAAGAAGTTGTTGCCCCACTGGGCCGGCGTCGTGGTCCAGGTCACTTCAAGACCCGAGGAGATCGCGTCGCCAGCGAAGCCGGACGCGTGGCTGCTCGTCCAGCCGAGTCCCTGCTCTTCAATCGCCGCACCCCCCGGATCCTTTCCCTTGTGCGACTCGGGTGCCGCACCATGGGTCTTGCCGAAAGTATGACCACCCGCGATGAGCGCCACGGTTTCTTCGTCGTTCATGGCCATGCGCGCGAACGTCTCGCGAATGTCCCGTGCCGCGGAAAGAGGGTCGCCGTTGCCGCCCGGGCCTTCGGGGTTCACATAGATGAGGCCCATCTGAACCGCGCCGAGGGGCTTCTCCAAGTCGCGTTCGCCGGTGTGGCGAGCGTCCTTGAGCCATTCCTTCTCGGCGCCCCAGTAGACGTCCTGGTCCGCCTCCCACGTATCCGGACGGCCGCCGCCGAAGCCGAAGGTCCTGAAGCCCATCGATTCGAGCGCCACGTTGCCGGTGAGGATCATGAGGTCGGCCCAGGAAATCTGCTGGCCGTACTTCTGCTTGATCGGCCAGAGCAGACGGCGCGACTTGTCGATGTTGACGTTGTCGGGCCAGGCGTTTAACGGCGAGAAACGCTGCTGCCCGCGGCCGCCGCCGCCGCGACCATCGAAGGTGCGGTAGGTGCCGGCGCTATGCCAGGCCATGCGAACGAACTGCGGACCGTAGTGACCGAAGTCGGCGGGCCACCAGTCCTGGGAGTCCGTCATCAAAGCGACGAGGTCCTTCTTCAGAGCCTGATAGTCGAGCTTCTTGAATTCTTCGGCGTAGTTGAACGTTTCGCCCAGGGGAGTCGTGCGGTTGGAGTGCTGGCGCAGCACATCGATCTCCAACTGGTTCGGCCACCAATCGCGGTTGGAGGTGCCGCCGCTTACAGAGTGGTTGAACGGGCATTTCGGTTCGGTTGACAAGGTTTCTCTCCTTTGAGAGTGAGCTGAAAATCGGGGAGGTGGAGTGTAAGAGCCTTCGCAGCGATCCATCAAATAGGTTCTGCCAATGGGAGGCATTGAAGGGGATCGACCGCGCCTCCGGGGCCCGCGGGCCTGTGAAGCGAGCGCCACTTCCCACCTCCGGAAAGGCAGGGACGCGGCAGGAGACGCTCGCGGCCTGGGACTATGCTCCGAGGGGACATGCTTAAGTTCTCTCGCCAGGCGCGATTCGCCGGTGCCTTCACCCTGCTGGCGCTTCTCGGGCTCGCAGGGACGCCGCTTTTGTTCGACCGCGCCATGTCCGAACTGCGTGCGCGGACCCTCGAGGCCGGCGATGCGGACGACGCGTTGAGCAGCGCGATCTCTTCGCTGGCCCTTGAGATCTCGGCGGTGCGGGGATTCGCCCTAACCGGGGATGAATCGCTCCTCGCGGAGTATCGCGAAGCCCGCGAGCGGCGGAAGGGCGCGCTCCTCAGCCTGCGCGGCCTCGATGCCGTCGATCGCTACGGGTTCCGCCCGGCGGTCACCGCATTCGAGACCGCGGTCTCGCGGTGGGCGCAACTGCCCGAACGCCTGATCACGCGGGGCGCTCCCCAGGGCGACTACGCGCAGGAGATCGCAAGTCAGCAGGAGCTCTACCGGACGGCGCTTCGCGCGGGGCGAGATCTCGAGCGCGACCTCGACCGATTCGTGCGTTTGCAGCGCGCGCAGATCTCCAACTGGCAGACCCGCTGGCGGCGGGCGAACGTGCTCCTCGCCGCGCTTGCGGCTGCCTGTGCTTTGATCATCGTGCACTCGCTCCGTCGTACCCTCGCGCAGGGTGAGCTGGCGCGCCGCGATCCGCTGACCGCCCTTCTGAATCGGCGCGGCTTCGAAGAGCTTGCCCAGACCCTGATGCAGCGCTCCGAGCGCGATAAAGAGACGAGCACGCTGCTTGTATTCGACCTCGATGGCTTCAAGGCCGTGAACGACACCCTCGGCCACGGGGCAGGCGACGATCTGCTCAGAGACCTCGCGACCGCGCTAAGCAAGATCGCACGAAAGGCTGACATCATCGGCCGGCTCGGCGGGGACGAGTTCGCGGTCCTGATGCCGGGCGTAGATGAAGCGGCCGCGCACCCGGCGGTCGGACGCCTCCGGGACGCCGTGCAGTCGGCCCTCACGGCCAGGAATTGGCGGGTCACCCTGAGCGTGGGGGCTCTGACGTTCAGTCCGGGCGAGGGATCGATCCCCGATCTGTGCCGCGAGGCCGATCAGCTCATGTACGACGCGAAGCAGGGCGGAAAGAACAGCATCCGCTTTTCGTCCCGCCAAACGCCTGCCTGATCGTCCTCGGAGACCTGGCGAGGCCGATTGGAATCGAACCCCGACACATGGATTGTCAGTCCGGGCACCGGACGATTCGACGGATTAGTTTCGCGGTCGGTGACGGGAGTTCGCGCTAGCAGTCCGTGGTGAAAGTCGACCGCGAGCGAAAGCGAGAGATTTTTCGTCAGATCAAGGCGTCAGACCGCAGGAATACCGGGAGTATTTCAAGGTTTGGCAACGCGGAGCTCTGCGGAAAAGATCCGCTTTCGGCGCGGAGGGACTTTCACCACGGGCTGCTAGGAGCCTGGGCGCTAGAAGAGAATGGTGATGCGAATGAGTCAGATCTCGGCAATTTGGGCGGTCCCTGGGGGCCAATATCGCCTTCGGCGACGGCGAAAATCGAGCGCCTTTTCGTTCTACCGCCCAGGCTCCTAGGCCCCGGCGTGCGGCGGGGTGACGACCTTGGGCGGCGGAGGGCTCTACCGCAGATGCATTTCCCAAACTAGCCGAGGACGAGCCGAAGGCGAGTACGAGAGCCTTTACTAAGCAATGCCGACCGCGGGAATCGAGAGGGCTAAGCCGCGCTGGAAGCGCGGGTGCCCTCCCGAGATCCTCCCAGGCCGACCATTCGGGCAAAGCCCGAATGGTGGCGTGGGAGGGAATCGAACCCCCGACACGTGGATTTTCAGACCCTCTTATTAGTAGCGCCATTCGTCGCCATTTTTCGGAAACCGCGTCGATACTGGTCGGAATGAGGGTGGCCGAAAGGCCTTCAGACGCATAGAAACGGGTGGTTACAGATAGAACCGCCACAGAACCGCCACAGTAGACCGGGCACTCCGGCGAACGTCACCTCCCCTCTAGTCCTGCTGGCCAAGAAGCACGACAAGAGGCGCGAGCGCGGCGGCACAATCAACATTGGTCCCCAGCGACCGAGTGCCTACGTCCAACGCGTTCAAGGCATCGATGGCGTTCCCCGTGCAGATTCCATCCTTAAATAGGAAGGCTCGCCGGGGCTCAAGCGACCCTCTGGCTACGCCTCCTGGACGCGCCCCGGCAATTGGGCGAGGACCCACTCATGCAGGCCCGAGTCCTTCAAGCTGGAATCCAGCCCTTCAGCGACGGCCGTGTTCGTGATCGACGAATCGAAGCCGTTGTCGATGCGCTCGTCGAGCTTTGCCCCGTAGCTCCGGAGGGCCACAAACAGGACCGCAGACCTCATGATGGTCTCGCCCGGAGCCCCAATAGGTGCGGTAACCGTGGCGGTTCGTTTTGGATGCTCCCATTCCTTCGCCATCTTCTCGGCGGACGCTGCGCTTTCGTCAAGCACCCACGCGCAACGGCGCTTCGCAAGCTCGCTCGACAAGTGCGCCTTGAAGTCCTCCGCCGCCGCCTTGGCGTTTGGCGCAGTCTTTTTCCGTTTATTGACCCACTGGTAGTGTTCTACGATTGAGTCCAGCATTCCCTCTGCGGAAATCGCTTTTCGGCACTCGGACGCGTCGTTGGGATCGGACAGGTCGTACAGGAAAGAAATAGTGGTCATGTTGCCCTTTCGAAGGCTAAAGCCCCTGCTTGCGGACGACCCTCTCACACTCCAGCTTCAGCGCCGTGACAAGCTTGAGCAACTCGGCTTCCATTATAACGGGATCCCTTCTGGGTCCCGCGTTTCAATCGCCACGCGGTAGACCCCTAAACACTTCACCACGGGCCGCGCGGCTTCCTGAATCGGCGGCGGGGCATCTAGAAGCATGTGGATTTCAAGCTCGTCAAGGTTTGCCGGAAGGCGTCGAACACCGTGAGGATCCTAAGGCGTGTGTCTTCGTTTCGGTCCTGAGGGCCACCGGGCTTCAGGTGACCCCAAAACGTTCTCACCGATTCAAGACCATCCGCGGCTCTCTGCGCCGCCCGCCAGATTGCCTCAATGCCCTTCCGTTGTCTCGCTCGTTTCTCTCGGCGAGCTTGAACAACGGAACCGATGCCTAGTCCGATTAGCAGGGTGATGATCGGGAGAACGTCCTTGACGATCCTCTCGGCTACTGTCCATTGATCCACGGGGCGAGAATACGCGCATTGGATTCCATCCGCCCCGGCCCCATCGCCCTGCTGGGTAACGGCGATTCCGGGGAATCCCTACTCCCGCGCGGAGCCCGACAGCAGTTGTGTGCGGGACCTGCGCGACGTGCGGCCCGATTGCAGCGGCGAGGCGGCGGGGGTGTGGAAGGACGGGGGTCTTATCGAGCCCGCTTCTGCCGAGGAAGCCGCCTGTCCTTGAGCGGTTTCTTCTGAGCGGCTTCAGCGGGCGGTAGGCGGAACACGTGCGAGAGATTCTCCCCGGCCAGTTCCTTCGTGAGGTGAGCATGCATCTCCGGCCACGTGAACGTCGCCTTCTTGTCAACCGGAGACTTCAACCATGCGAGATGCGTTCGAACGAACGAGGACTATTCTTTTTCTAGCCACCGAACACGATTCGCAACGCTTCGGTTGCCGCCAGAGGATCCAAGCCCGTTTCCTTCCATTTGGCTGTGGGCGCTTCGCGTGGAAACGGGAGGCTCGGCGTGACGCCCTTTGAAGCCCCGTTGATCGCAAAAGCCTTGCCGTCGAGTACCAGCCAGACGAGCTTGCGTTCTACGCCGAAGAACCAAGTCTGCTGAACATACACGAAGGTGCCCTTCCCCTTCGGGTTGGGCTTAGCGCGGAGATCGGACGCAGCAACGCCGAGCTTGTTGTTTGCAAGTGCTGACGCAACAGACTGCACGGCTGAGCCTCCAGCTGTAGTTCCAGTACCGCTTTGCGGCGCGATCGTGGGGACTATGCGCGCCGTCTGTGATGGTGCGGGAATGCTGGCAGCGGGCCGCATCTGATAGGCAATGAACACCGCCGCGCCCAAGAGGAATGCGGCGAGCAAGTATTTCCCCTTCAAGCTCTCGGGCAGGCCACCGTGCATGGCAGAGCTGTCGATCGCCGGGGGGGGAGACTTCGGGACTTTGAACCACTCCTTGCAGTCTTTGCACTGAAAAGATATGTCGCCCGAAGGTGCGAGGGCTGAGAGCCAAAGGACGACAGCAATCAGGAAGAAGATTGGCGCGAGGAACCAGCCAACGACTGGGATCCAAAGAAGACAGCTACCCATCACAAGGCTCATGAACCCCATAAGTCCGGGGCCGATCCTCTGAGTTTTTGCGCTCCCGCACTTCGGGCAGGGAACCCAATTCGCGGAAATCTCGCGCATCGGAGCGGATGCGCCACAATGAGGACACGCTTGGGACCCCGTCGATACGCCCTTCCCACACCCGCGACACGGTCTAAGGTTGGCCTCCTTGGTCGACGATCCAGTATCTGACCCGCAGCCACCGAGGCAGCTAAGGCGTCCGCACCTTGGGCAGGCGTCGTTGCCCCCTCCTGCCTCTGAGGGCGCGTTCATGGGTCTACCGCAGTTTGGACACGCGGGAGCGGCATCCGAGATCTGCTTCTCGCAATCCGGACAGGTCACTAGAGCCATTGGTATCACCCTCCTAGAGCCGTGGCGACGGACGGGCCATTGGCCCCATAGTACGCCCGGCGTCGCGGCACCCACGCCGCTCGCACGTTCCCAAAAGCCGCCCCAGTTTGAAGCGCGCAAAGCCGCGCGCTCTTGGATCCCCGGCCAAGCTTGGCTCGTCAGTGACAACGATGACGGAACCTTGACCCATGCTCTGAGCGAGGACGAGCGTCCAGTGTCCGAGGGCTGGAGTATCCCTCGAAT
>Ga0163152_10009439_pt1 | contig 10171 bp, 4 predicted proteins | sample OliLakLV19MP8IB2_FD_148635 | JGI IMG/M metagenome (GOLD analysis project Ga0163152, IMG submission 148635) | Freshwater microbial mat bacterial communities from Lake Vanda, McMurdo Dry Valleys, Antarctica - Oligotrophic Lake LV.19.MP8.IB-2 | ecosystem: Environmental > Aquatic > Freshwater > Lake...
GATCGTCTCTCGGCTGCTCAAGTCTGTTTGGCAGCGTCCCTCGAACGACGTCTTCCTGATCGGCGCCCAGCACTTCGACCTGTCGATCCCCGAGGTCCGCGACAAGCTCACCGAGATCTCGGGGATGCGCGACGTCATCGCGAAGGACCTCTGGGATGCGCAGAAGTCCGCGCATGCGCAGGTCATCGACCTCCAGTCTGGGAAGGAGGCCGCGACCCAGCTCGGATCGCTGCTCCTGACCGCCAGCTTGTCCACCGCGCACAACGCGGTGAAGGGACTCACAAGAGAGGAGATCGTCGAGTGCCTCGTCTCGCCCCTGCGCGAGCCATCGGATTTCCTGTCCGCCTTCGAGTCCCTCGAGCAAGTCGCCTGGTACCTGCACCACACGGAAGGGCGCTACTACTTCGACCGACAGGAGAACCTGACCAAGCTCCTGCAGAGCCTGGCCCACGACGCGCCGCCGAACCAGGTGGACGACCTGATCCGCCACCGACTGCGTGAAATGTTCAAGCCCTCGCGCAAGACCTGCTACGAGGACGTGCTGCCGCTCCCGAAGCTCGAGGAGGTCGCGGATCGTGTTCGACGCGGGCGTGTCCTGCTCGTCGTCAGCCCAGACTCGAAGATCCCTCCCGAGGAGGTTCAGCGCTTCTTCCAGGGGCTCACCCAGAAGAACAACCTCTGCGTCCTGACAGGTGACAGGACGGCGATGGGCAGCGTCGAGAAGGCGGCGCGTCAGTTCTTCGCGGCCCAGAAGGCCGACGGGCGTATTCCGAGGGGCCATCCCCAGCGCGACGATCTCGAGCGCAAGCAGCAAACCTACGAGCAGGACTTCAATTCGACGATCCTGAACCTGTTCGACAAGGTGCTGTTCCCCATCCATCGCCCGGGCAAGGAGGCCCAGCTGGCCCCGAAGGTCCTGGACATGACGCGCGATGCCGCGAAGCCCTTTGATGGGGAGGAGCAGATCGAGAAGACGCTCACGTCCAACCCGCTCAAGCTCTACCTGGACGTCGAGCGCGAGTTCGACGCCATCAAGGACAAGGCTCAGGATCTTCTCTTCCCCGAGAACCAGGACGAGACGCGCTGGTCCGACGCGGCCGATCGCAACGCCGAGAAGGCGGGCATGCCCTGGCTGCCGCCGCGTGGTCTGGAGACGCTGAAGACGATCGCCTGCAACCGCGGTCTGTGGGAAGACCTGGGCAATGGCTACGTCACGAGGCGCCCGAAGAAGAAGCGCACTTCAGCCCAGGTCGTCGCCGAGCCGGAGATGGGCGACGAGGGCCGCGTGCGACTCCGCGTGAACCCGCAGAACGCCGGGCCCGCGCCGCGCATCCACTACTCCGAGGACGGACCGGTCTCGGAGTCGAGCCCGCAGCTCAAGGACAACGTCCTCTCGACAACCGCTCTGCGCGTCACCTTCCTGGTGCGTGACACTTCCGATCGCTTCGAGACCGGCGACCCGGTCACGTGGTCGAACGCGCTCACGCTGCGCAACCACTTGACGGAGCAAGGTGGGAAGCGCCGCGTAGAACTCCTCGTCGCGCCGCGCGGCGAGATCCGCTACACGCTCGACGCCAGCGAGCCGCGCGAGGGGCAACCCTACAAGACCCCGATCGAGATCGGAGACGGCGACGTGCTCCTGCGCGCCTTCGCAGCAGTCGATGGCCTGGAGACGAAGAGCGACTTCCGCTTCGTCGCGAAGGGCCAGAAGGGCGTCCAGGTCGACCCGGTCAAGCCCGGACAGCTCGTCTCGCGCGCGGGCCGCAAGCTCGATTCGCACCACAGGACGTTCGATGGCCTCAAGGAGGCCGGAGCCAAGAGCGCGACGTTCGAAGGCGTGACGCTTACCGTCGGGCAAGGCGGGCAGATGATCTCGGTCGTGGTCGGAGAAGTTCGCGTCGAAGCACCGTTCCTCGAGGCGCTCCTCGTGAAGGTCCTCGAGAAGTTCGGACCCGAGACGCCGGTGACCCTGACCTTCCGGAAGGCGCACTTCGCTTCCGGCCACGATCTGCAGGACTTCGCGAGCAAGCTCGGACTCGAGCTCCAACAGGGAGACGTCGAGCAGTGAGCGAGCGCGCTCCCGCCAAGACGGTCGACTTCGGTGCGAGCCCGGCCTTCGGGGCGCACCTCTTTCGCGTCGAGATCCCGGCGAGCCGCGCGGAGTCCGTCCTGATCGTCGAGGACTATGGTTACCGCGGCGATGCCGGCGGTGTGCCGCGCGACGAGGACCGTGTGGTGCTCGGACGCGCGACCTGGGCCGGCATCGCCGATAGCGCGCGCCGCGAGTTCAACGAGCGGTTGAAGACGGCGAAGGTTCCGACCTCGCGTTGGCACACGGGTACGAACCTCGTCGACCGACTTTTGGGGAAGGAGCTGTGCGTGCTCGCGTGGGCCGCGGAGACCGCGACCGAGGATCAGCTTCCGGTCATCTGCGGCAAGTGGGCGGCGTTGCGCCCCGAAGAGCGCTGGTGGCTCTTCGCGATGACGGTCGCGGAAGGCGGACTTCCCGAGGACACGCAGAGGGGATGGCGGCGCGCGCTTTTCCTGGCGCTGTCGGACGGCGAGAAGCCGATCACGCGCAAGCGCCGGCCGCGGCCGGTGGACCGCGACTTGTTCAGCCTGCCGCAGCGCGAGGAGATGGAGTGAGTTCCACGGTCGTTCCGTTTTCCTTGAAGGACGCGCCCGCGCTGATCGAGCGGTTGCTGCCCGTCCAGAAGCTCTCGGCGGAGGCATACAAGGAGCAGATGGCGAACGTGGGCAAGACGCTCACGGCGCTGGGCAGCTACTGGAAGGGTCGCAAGCCCCTAATCCTCAACAAGGCGTGCATCCTCGGTTGCCTGTTGCCGGCAACCAACGAGCCCGAGCGCGACCTCGCGATCTTTGAGCGCCTGATGGCGATGGATGATGAATCGTTCGTCGCACGGTGGAAACGGCGAGCCAAACCCAAGGAGATCGTGGCGACGCTCTCCATTGCCCGCATCACGGATTACTTCCACGTGACGCCCGAGGGCGTGCTCCCGACGTCAGCCCCGGTGGACTGGTCCAGCGAGAACTACGACGGCGTGAGGGTGGGGTGGCGCGAAGACCTGAGCGCACTCGAGCGTCGGCGGCTCGAAGCCCAGTTGCTCCCGCCCACGCCCTATCGAGCGCGCGTCGAAGCCGCTTGGCGGCCGGAGGAAGTCGCAGACGACGTCCATGACCACATTTGGACTGAGGTCAACGGCCACCTGGGCACGAGCGCGCAGTCGTTCCCCGAGCTCGTTGAGCAACTCGGCATCATGCGCTTCGGTCATCGCCCGCGAGTCGGAGACACGTTCTGTGGATCGGGACAGATCCCGTTCGAGGCAGCACGACTGGGTTGCGACGTCTACGCGTCGGACCTGAATCCCATCGCGTGCATGCTGACGTGGGGGGCATTCCACATCGTCGGCGGATCGGAGGAGAGTCGAACACGGCTGGCACTGGCGCAGCGGGAAGTCGTTGAGCATGTGCGCAGGGAGCTGGATCAGCTCGGCGTCGAGTCCGACGGGAAGGGCTGGACTGCGAAGGCCTTTCTCTATTGCCTGGAGGTCAAGTGCCCGCAGTCCGGCTGGATGGTGCCGCTGATTCCGTCGCTCGTCATCGGCAAGGTGGACAACGCGATCGCGGAGCTGGTGCCGGACTCGAGGAGCAAGCGCTACGAGATCCGTGTTCGAACCAGCGTGAGCGCCATCGAGCTCAAGGCGGCAGAGCAGGGCACGGTTCGGAGTGACGGGCGCGGCCAAGAGCCGTACGTGCTTCACACGGTCGATGGTGTGGAGTACCGCACGAAGATCTCGACGCTCCGGGGAGATGGAACGAGTACCGACGGGACGAGCCTCAATAGGCTCCGTCAGTGGGACCTGCGCGACATCACGCCTCGCCCCGAAGACCTCTTCCAGGAGCGGCTTTACGCGGTGCACTGGATGCGACAGCGGCGAGGGAAGAAGACGTTTGATCATGAGTTCCGTGCGGTCACGCCCCAAGACTTGGAGCGAGAGCGAGTGGTTGCATCATTCCTTGGCGATCACCTCGCCGAGTGGCATGCCAGGGCATGGATTCCTGACATGCGAATCGAGCCTGGTGCTGAGACGACCCGGTTGTTTCGCGAGCGTGGTTGGACGCACTGGCATCACCTTTTCAATTCGCGGCAGTTGTTGACCCTTGCGCTTGTCAAGCGTTGCTTGGCCACAAACCGCGCCGCGGCTGACGTCTATGTCTTCTATGCGAAGTGCATCGACTGGAACAGTCGCCTCTCGCGCTGGAACCCACGGTGGGAGAAGACCGAGAATGTCTTCTATAACCAGGCGCTGAATACGTTCTTCAATTACGGAGCGAGGTCGTGGGCGTTCCTCGGGAACACCCTATCCGTCGAAGCGAACATCCAGCCGCTTCCGCCGAACGAGTTCTTGGTCGGTTGTCACGAGGCGGCGGGCGGCACCGAGTCGTGCGACGTCTTCGTGACCGACCCTCCGTACGGCGACGCAGTCAACTACGATGAGATTCTCGAGTACTTCATCGCATGGCTGCGCAAGGACCCGCCTTCAGAGTTCGCTGATTGGACCTGGGACAGCCGTCGCTCGCTCGCCATCAAGGGCGAAGGCGAGGCCTTTCGCCGCGGCATGGTTGCCGCCTACAAGCGCATGACCGAGTGCATGCCGAACAACGGCATCCAGGTCATCATGTTCACGCACCAGTCCGGCTCGATCTGGGCGGACATGGCCGGGATCGTCTGGGCATCCGGCCTGCGGGTCACGGCGGCGTGGTATGTCGTCACCGAGACCGACAGCGCACTCCGCGAGGGGAGCTACGTCAAAGGCACGGTCCTCCTCGTGCTCCGCAAGCGCCTCGGCGCGGAGAAGACGACCCGCGACGATCTGGCCTGGGAGATCCAGGAAGAAGTGGAGCGGCAGGTCAGCGATCTCGCCGGCCTGAACCAGGAGGCCAAGGGGCTCTACCGCGACGAGAACGTCTTCGAGGACGCGGACATCCAAATGGCCGGCTACGCGGCGGCACTACGGGTCCTCACGCGTTACTCCATCATCGACGGCCGTGACATGACCGCCGAAGCTATCCGTCCGCGCGTCAAAGGCGAGACCACGTTCGTCGACGGGCTGATCACCTTCGCCGTGGACACGGCCAATCAGTGCTTGGTGCCCCGAGGGATCGCGGAGGGCCGCTGGAAGAAGCTCCAACCGGCCGAGCGCTTCTACCTGAAGATGCTCGATCTCGAATCGCGCGGCGTGAAGACGCTCGACAACTATCAGAACTTCGCGAAGGCCTTCAAAGTGCGCGACTTCCGCGTGCTGATGGCCAGCAGCAAGGCCAACGATGCGCGCCTGCGCAGCGCGGTCGAGTTCGGCCGCAACGAGATGAGCGAAGGGTCGGAGTTCCACCAGTCGGTGCTGCGCGCCGTCCTGTACGCGGTCATGGAGATCGCGAAGGACGTGGACGGGCTGGAAGTCCTGGCGCACCTGGGCTTCAACATTCCGAACTACCTCTCGGATGCTACCCAGCGCGAGATGGTCGTCGAGCTCGCCGATTATCTGGCGAAGCGTTTGGAAGGTCTGCGTCCCGAGGAGGCCAGCGCCGCCCGTGTCCTGCGCGAGCTGGTCGGGAACCAGCGTCTGGGTTGAGGTCCACGGCGGCGTGCCCCTCTCCACCATCTTTCTGAGCAGCGTGCAGAAGGAACTCGCCGATGAGCGGCGGGCCGTCAAGGCGTTCGTCGAAGGGGACGCACTGCTGCGCAAGTTCTTCAGCGTCTTCCTGTTCGAGGACTTGCCAGCCGACGACCGCCGAGCGAACGCGGTGTACTTGGACGAAGTCGACCGCTGCAGCGTGTACGTCGGTGTGTTCGGCAACGAGTACGGCTTCGAAGATGCAGCGGGCGTTTCGCCGACGGAACGGGAGTTCGACCGGGCGACTCACAAGGGGAAGCCACGCCTGATCTTCGTCAAGGGCGCGGGCGATTCAGGTCGCCATCCGAAGATGGTTGCCTTGGTGCGCAAGGCGGGTGACCAGCTGATCCGTCGACGATTTTCCGGCAAGCCCGAGCTGCTGGCGTCGCTCTACGCGAGCCTCGTCGAGCACATGGAGAGAACCGGGGCGTTGCGTACGCGGCCTTTCGATGCGTCGGCGTGCTCGGGTGCGACGATCGCGGACGTCTCGGAAGAACGTGTGCGGTGGTTCCTCCGGAGGGCGAAGTCCGAGCGCCAGTTTGCCCTGCCCGAGAACGCACCTGTCACGGACGTCCTGACGCATCTCAACCTGCTGGAGGGAGACGTGCCCACGAATGCGGGGATCCTGCTGTTCGGCGACAAGCCTCAGCGGTTTCTGCCGACCTCCGAGGTCAAGTGCCTGCACTTCCACGGAACCGAAGTGCAGAAGCCCATTCCCTCGTACCAGATCTACAAGGGCACAGTGTTCCAGCTCGTCGACCAAGCGGTCGACTTCGTGCAGGGGAAGCTCGCGCGGACAGTTGGCACGCGCAGTCGTGGACCCGCGGCGCCGGTGGCGTACGACCTACCGCTGGAAGCCGTGTCCGAAGCGATCGTCAATGCGGTCGCCCACCGCGACTACACGAGCAACGCCAGCGTGCAGGTGATGCTCTTCAGCGACCGACTGGAGATCTGGAACCCTGGAGAACTCGCGCCGTCGTTGACGTTCGCGAGGCTGCGCAAGCCTCACCCGTCCATCCCGCGGAATCCGCTGCTGGCCGAGCCGCTCTTCCTGGCGCGCTACATCGAGAAGGCCGGGACGGGCACGCTCGACATCATCGAGCGCCTGCGGCTTGCGGGCTTGCCCGAGCCTGATTTCCTGCAAGAAGGCGGGACTTTCATCAACAGGCTCTGGCGGCGCGATCGCGCCGCCGAGCCTATCGGTGACTTGGAGGGCATTCCAGTCGTGCGCGAGTCGGGGCCAGACTCGAGGCCAGACTCGAGGCCAGAGTCGAGGCCAGACTCGAGGCCAGAGTCGAGGCCAGAGTCGAGGCCAGAGTCGAGGCCAGAGTGGTGGCGCCTCGGGACGCAGTGGAATCCGGCCTGGGCACCCGAATCCGTCCATGACCGGATCATGGCCGCGGTACAGGCTCGACCGCTGAGCCGCGCCGAGATGGCGAAGGCGCTCGGGCACAAGGGCATCTCTGGATCGCTCGGTCGAGCTGTAGACGACCTAGTGAAGTCGAGCCTGCTCGAGTTCACCATCCCCGAGAAGCCGGGGAGCAGACTCCAACGCTACCGACCGATCCGACCCCAGGAGAAGCATGAGTGAGATCCGTCGGTTCTCGTCCCGCCTGCAACGGCTCGACCACGCGTTCCTGAACGAGAAGCTCCGCGGCGCGCGTTCGTACCGCCGGATCGCGGGGTACTTCCGCAGCTCGATCTTCGAACTCGTCGGCGAGGAGATCGCGGGGATCGAGAAGGTCCAGATCGTCTGCAACAGCGAACTCGACGCGGCGGACGTCGTCGTCTCGAAGCACGCACGGGAGACAGCGCTCAAGGGGCGCTGGAACGAGGCGCCCTCCGAGGTCGAAGCGCTCCTGCACCGGGAGCGCTACCGCCGCCTGCACGAACTCCTGACCAGCGGTCGGGTCGAGGTCCGCGTCGTGCCCAAGGACCGTGTGTTCCTCCACGGCAAGGCCGGCGTCATCGAGACGGCGGACGGGAGCAAGACCTGCTTCCTCGGGTCGATCAACGAAACGCGCAGCGCGTTCGCGCACAACTACGAGATCCTCTGGGAGGATCGCTCGGCCGAGGGCGTCGCCTGGGTCGAAGAGGAGTTCGATGCGCTCTGGAAGGACGCGTTCCCGTTGCCGGACGCGATCGTGGAGGAGATCCAGAGAATTGCGGAGCGCGTCCAGATCCGATTCGAGGACACACGCCCGGCTGAGCTACCTGCCGCGGCGCTCGCGGAGAGCCCGATCTATCGGGCTGGTGAACAGCTCCAGCCCTGGCAGCGTTCATTCGTGACGATGTTCCTGCAGCATCGCGAAACGTACGGACAGGCGCGCCTCCTGCTCGCGGACGAGGTCGGCCTGGGCAAGACACTCTCGCTCGCGGCCAGCGCGCTCGTGTCGGCATTGCTGGACGACGGGCCGGTCCTGATCCTTTGTCCGTCGACCCTCACGCTCCAGTGGCAGGTCGAACTGATGGACAGGCTCGGGATCCCGAGCGCGGTCTGGTCCTCGACGAAGAAGGTGTGGCTCGATCCCAAGGGGCACGTCATCAAGACGCGTGGGCCCGAGGACATCGCGCGTTGTCCGTTCCGGATCGCCATCGTTTCGACCGGGCTCATTTTCCACGACTCGGAAGAGCGCGGATTCCTGCTCGGACGAAAGTTCGGGACGGTCGTGCTGGACGAAGCTCACCGTGCACGGCGGCGAGGCGGGCTCGGAGCGGAGCGCGACCAGTCGAACAACCTGCTCGACTTCATGCTGCGGATCGGCCACCGCACTCAACACCTCCTGCTCGGGACGGCGACCCCGATCCAGACCGAGGTGCATGAACTCTGGGATCTCCTGCGGATCCTGAACTCGGGCTCCGAGTTCGTCCTGGGGCGCGAGCCGTTCGGCATGTGGAGCGACTGGGAGCGCGCGCTTCCGATCATCAAGGGGCTGGAACGGCCCCTCGAGGAGCGTGATGTTTGGGAGTGGTTGAGGAACCCACTGCCGCCGGGGAGCGAGGATGCGGTCTTCGCGAGCCTGCGCCTGCAACTCGGGTTCGAGGATCGGACGTTCTTCACGGATCGGGGATTCGGATCGCTGGGAGTTCTCGAACAGCAAGCCGTTGCTCAGGCCCTCGCGCCGGGGTTCCTGCGCGAGCACAACCCGATCGTGCGGCACACCGTGTTGCGGCGTCGACAGACACTCGAGGACGCGGGATTGCTCGACAAGGTCGCCGTCGAAGTCCACCCGATGCCTGATGCGCCGGCGGGTGCGTACGAGGGCGTCCAGTTCGTCGGCCTGGGGTTGATGACGAACCACCCGTTCGATCTCGCCTACCAAGCCGCCGAGAGGTTCGCGGCGTCGCTGCAGAAGAGAACCAAAGCGGCCGGTTTCATGAAGACGCTGATCCTCCAGCGGATCTGCTCGAGCTTCTCTTCTGGGCGTGCGACTGCCGAGACGCTCCTGAAGAAGGAGGTGCTGGAGGACGAGGATCAGGGTCGACTTATGGGCGAGCTCCTGCGTTCGCTGACGCCGGGCGAGGCGGCCGACCTGACCACGATCGTCACCGAGTTGTCTCGTCCGGAGGCGCGCGACCCGAAGGTCTCCGCTGTTCGCTACTTCCTGATGGAGCACCGGACCGAGGGGCGTACTTGGTTGGAGCACGGCTGCATCGTGTTCAGCCAGTACTACGACACCGCGTTCGCGCTCGCCGCAGAACTGGCAAAACTGCTCCCGAACGAGCCCGTTGGCGTGTACGCGGGCGCTGGCCGGAGCGGCATCTTCCGAGGCGGCGACTTCGCGGGAGTCGAACGGGAGGACTTGAAGTCGGCCGTGAAGAAGCGGCAGATCCGATTGCTCGTGGCCACTGACGCCGCTTGCGAAGGCCTGAACCTGCAGACGCTCGGCACGTTGATCAACGTGGATCTGCCCTGGAATCCGTCCCGCCTCGAGCAGCGGCTGGGAAGGATCAAGCGCATCGGCCAGACGCGTCGGACAGTCGACATGCTCAACCTCGTCTACCACGAGACACAGGACGAGAAGGTCTATGGCGTGCTCTCCAGGCGGATGAAGGATCGCTATGACATCTTCGGCGGCTTGCCGGACACGATCGAAGACGAGTGGATCGAGAGCGAAGGGATCCTCGAGACGGAGATGGACGAGTACATCCATCTCAGGAAGCAAGCTCGAGACGTCTTCGAGATGCGCTACCAAGAGACGATCGATCCGGATCAGGACCGTTGGGAACTCTGCGCCCGAGTGCTCGCCAGACGCGATGTCGTCGATCGCTTGAGTGTTCCTTGGTAGTCGCGTCTGGCGTTCCATGGTGCGGACGACGGTGAGTGGCATCGATCGCGACCGATTACGGTCGGGTCGGACTGGCCTACCCCAGGCGTAGATCCGCGCGCTGCAGCACCAGAAGTGCCGTCGCGTCGATCCCACGATCGCGCAAGGTCGAGATCGGACCTTCGATCGGGCTCGCGCGTCCAGCTG
>Ga0163152_10009440_pt1 | contig 10170 bp, 7 predicted proteins | sample OliLakLV19MP8IB2_FD_148635 | JGI IMG/M metagenome (GOLD analysis project Ga0163152, IMG submission 148635) | Freshwater microbial mat bacterial communities from Lake Vanda, McMurdo Dry Valleys, Antarctica - Oligotrophic Lake LV.19.MP8.IB-2 | ecosystem: Environmental > Aquatic > Freshwater > Lake...
CTGCACCCAATGTCAGCAGGACTGCCCGTTCGATGCGATCACGATGGTCGCGCGCACCGACGGCAAACGCTTCGCCTCCCAGGCGTTGGTCGATCCCGCGAAGTGTGTGGGCTGCGGCGTGTGCGCAGGCTCCTGCGACTCGGAAGGCATTTCCCTGACATGGTTCGACACGCGGCGGGAGGAGGCACGGATCGCGGCTGAAGTCACCGCCGCCTGCAACGCCGGCCATCCGCCGTGGGTCGCGTTCGTCGCGGGCGACATTGACAGCGGACTCGCGCTGTTTGCCGCGATGCGCTGGCGCGAGCGCCTGCCAGATTACCTGGTTGAGTTTGTTCCAACGGCGTCGTGGGTGCGACCCAAGTTCGTCGAACAACTACTGAAGCACGGCGTGCCCGGCGTGCTGATCATCCGCGACGCACGCGCTGAGTCAGCGGCCCGGGACGGCAACCGCTGGGTTTTCGATCGGCTCAATGCGGAGAGGAAACCCGAGTTCCGTCCGGAACGCGCCGGGCCTTCGCCCCGCTGGCACGTCGTGGACTTCGATCCCGCCCGACCGGCGGATCTGCCACGGCAGGCGCGCGCATTTCGAACCGGAGCGATGGCAACGCCGAACGAAGCCAGGCGCCCGCATCCGCTGAAGAGGCTGGTCGCGAGTATGCTCCTGGCCGGAGCGATCGCGGCGGTGACGCTTGGGCCGAGTCACTTGCGGGTCAGCAATCCGGCGTCGCCGAATCCCGAGTTTGTTTTTTCCTTCAAAGCCCTGGGCGATCAGGTCAGCGAAAGCGCCGTGGATCCCGTCGAAGAGGCGAAGAAACCAATCCATATGCGCGGACGTTCCACGGGACGGCCGCATCGGGCGCCCGTGGTGGTGCGTTTGACGGTGGATGGGAAAACGGAGGAGCGAACCTATCGCGCCAAAGGGATCTCGCTCGATGGGCCCGCGCTGGATGAATGGCGGCACCCGCTGACGGTCGGCACTCACGACATCAGCATCGAAATCCTGACGTCACCTGCCGCTGCGCCCCTCCGCTGGTCCCAAACCGTAGCGACGGAATGGCGACGTCTATACGTGGTGACCTTTGAACCGGACACCCACTTCCGCGTCGAATAGTCAAAACTGTCATCACCGCATGTCACTCGCATTGGCAAAACCTCCGGGCGCGAGAGCGGGCACCTGCTCGCGAAATACCCGGGGACGTGCGAATTTCCCTTTGACTGTACGGCTCCAGCAGCGGCTTAGGAAAAAACCGCTGCACCACTGAGCAATACAGTCCGGCACGTCGAAAGTTCATCTGCTTCTGCCGCGCAGTAGCTGCCGCGCTGTCTTCGTTATATAGACCTTGTTTTAATATATACCGCAGTGGATCACTTGACCCGCTGGTACACCTACTTGTAACTCCAACCATGGACCGAAGCACCGAACTGCGCCTGGATCTGCCTTCGATTATTCAAGGCGGCATGGGTATTGGCGTATCGAATTGGAAGCTGGCGCGCGCCGTCTCCACCGCAGGACAACTCGGGGTGGTTTCAGGGACGGCGCTGAACTCCGTTTTGGTGCGGCGACTCCAGGACGGCGACGTCGACGGGAGCATGCGACGGGCCCTCGCAGCGTGTCCGCTCCGTGAGGCGAGCGCCCGGATTCTGAATCGTTTCTGGCTGGAAGACGGGCGACCGAAGGGACAGCCCTACCGACTTTCGTCGCTATATACTTTGGAGTCGTCGCTCGATCTGACCGAGCTGACGATCGTGGCAAATTTCGCCGAGGTGTTTCTCGCCAAGGAAGGTCACGCGGGCATCGTGGGCATAAACCTGCTCGAGAAGATTCAATTACCCACGCTGGCATCTCTGTTTGGCGCGATGCTGGCGGGGGTGGATTACGTGCTGATGGGGGCTGGCATTCCCCGGATGATTCCTGCGATTCTCGACGCGTTGAGTAGTTGGCAGAAAGTGAGCCTGCGTATTGCCGTGGAGGGCGCCGACGCGACGCGCGAAGAAAACGTGGAACTGGATCCCTCGGCGTTCATCGCCGAACCGCGCCCTCCCCTGCGCCGACCGAAGTTTCTCGCGATAGTCTCGTCGTCCACGCTGGCCCTGACGCTCGCGCGGAAATCCAGCGGACGGGTGGATGGATTCGTGGTCGAAGGCCTGGCGGCGGGTGGGCACAACGCGCCGCCGCGGGGGCCGCTGCAAATCAATGCGCGCGGCGAGCCGGTTTATGGTCCCCGGGATGTACCGGATCTGAAGGCGATTCGCGCCCTCGGACTCCCGTTCTGGCTGGCGGGTGCGTATGCCCGCCCGGAGATGCTCCAGGAAGCGCTGGCCGCGGGCGCAACCGGCGTGCAGATCGGAACGGCGTTTGCCTTTTGCGAGGAGTCGGGGCTCACCGCGGAGCTGAAAGCCGCGGCCCTGCGCCACAGCGTCGCGGGCACGGTGGATCTGCTGACCGACGCGCGGGCTTCGCCCACGGGCATGCCCTTCAAAATCGTCAGCATCGCAGGCACCGCCTCGGACCCGCTCGTTTCCGCGCAGCGGCGGCGCGGATGCGATCTCGGCTATCTGCGCCAAGCTTATGTCAGAGCTGATGGGACAGTTGGCTATCGCTGTCCGGCCGAGCCCGAGGCAGACTTCGTGCGAAAAGGTGGTGCCCTTTCGGATACGCTTGGGCGGAAATGCCTGTGCAACGGTCTCCTCGCCGCCATCGGTCTCGGCCAGCACGTGGACAACGGCGGAGTGGAACCAGCTGTCGTGACCGCGGGCGAGGATGTGGCCGACATCAAACGCTTCGTCGCCGGTGGACGGAGTTCATATGCCGCACGCGACGTGCTTGCCTCTATGGCGTTACCGGCGCGATCGCCTGGGCTTCCCGTCGCAACCACGTCCTGATCTCCGAAAAACTCGCGCGCAACGACATGAGTACAGTTTTTCGCAGGTCGCCAACCTCAGCCGAAGTGATACCAAAACCTTCACGCCCATGCCCTCCGTTCCAGCCTTTGAATTCGATGCGCGCCCGCTGTTCGCGGCGGGCAAGCCGCCGCTCGTGCCGATTCTCAATGCCGTGAGCCGGCTCGCTCCGGGACAGGCGCTTCGCTTGATCGCCCCGATCGAACCGCTGCCACTGGTGCAAATGCTGAGCCAACGCGGGTTCACGGCGGAATCGCAGTCGCGTGAGGATGGCAGCTGGGAAATTTTATTCATTCCCGTCGACGCCACCGAGCCTGACGTCGGACCGGAATGATTTGCAGTCGCGGGTCAAGTCCGCCGCCTGAAGCCGCGCGCTCCTCGGCTCCGCTTGGGCTCAACGCACATTGATGCGAAGTCCCGGCGCGGCGAGGGTCGCGAGTTCCCGGAAGTCCGCCGGGATTGAGGCAAGCTTCGCATCGGCGCAGCCTTCGCGTCGGAAAACCTGCAGAGTCCAGTCCGCGCATCCCGCTTCGAGCAAACTGCGGGCCATCGCCGCCAAGTCCGGGTGGGCTAGAAGGTGGGGGTGCCAGGTGGTCCGGACTTCGAAGGCGACCCGACTTTGGATCAAATACGTCAGGCTCGCCTGCGCGCGGGCGCCGTGATCATGGCCCGTCACTTGGGCGTAGCGGTCGAACGGGGCCTTGAAATCAAAGCCCACCCAATCGAGTTGAGGCAGCAGCGTGGCGAACGTCACCGGAATGGGTCCACCGGTATGAAGCCCCACTTTGAAACCCAACTCCCGCACGTCCCCGATGGCGGCCGCGAGGCCGGGCTGGAGAGTTGGTTCACCGCCACTGAAAACGACCCCGTCGAGCAGCCCGCGGCGTCGCTGCAGCCAGCCGAAGATATCACTCCACGCTGGCGCATCGGGCGCGGCAACAAAGGGAATCAAATGAGGGTTATGGCAATAACGGCAACCCCAGCCGCAGCCCTGGCAGAAGACGACGGCCGTGAGCATTCCCGGCCAGTCGACCAACGACAGTCGCTCAAACCCGCCGAGCTGCAGGCTGGCCGCACCCGCGCGGTTCGGCGGTTTTCCGCTCCGGTTGGCAATCACACCGGGGAGAGACGGGCTTCGCGGAAAAACCGGCGCTCCTGGTGTTCGCCTTTTTTGCCAATATTGAAGCTGGAGACCGGGCGATGATAGCCCATCACGCGGGTCCAGATTTCACAGGGCTGACGCTCGGAGTTGAGCAGTACGACACGGGGTTCGGTCGCGGGAACAAACGATGAGGCGGGTGCAGTTTCGAGTGTGATCATGGGAAAGGTTAAAGGGATTGATTCAAAATTCCGCAGAAGAAGTAACCACTGATGAGCACCAATAAACACGGATGAAACAGATCCCGATCGGCGGGATAGAACTTTCTGTTCACCTGTCGGGGTGAACGGCATCCATCCATCGCACAACGCTGCTGGCATCCGTGGTCATCAGTGAAAATCAGTGTTTCAACTGCGTTTTATAGGTTGATTCACGAAGCCGCCACGAGTTCAGCCCGTTTGCGTTGCACCAACTCCTCATCGCACTTCGGGCAGAAGGGATGCTCCCCTGCCAGATAGCCGTGGCGGGGACAGATTGAGAACGTCGGCGTGATGGTTATATACGGCAGCGAAAACCGTTCGAGCACCCGCCGCACCAGCTTTTTGCACGCGGCTGCGTCCGAGACTCGCTGCGACATATATAGTGAAGGCACGGTTCCCCCGGTGTACTTTCGTTGCAGATCGTTCTGATGTTCGAGCGCCTCGAACGGATCATCGGTATAGCCGGCAGGAAGCTGGGACGAGTTGGTATAATAAGGATTATCCGCGGTGCCGGCCTGCAAAATATCGGGCCAGCGCTTTCGATCTTCCTTGGCGAACCGGTAGGTCGTGCCCTCGGCCGGAGTCGCCTCGAGATTATACATGTGGCCGGTCTCCTCCTGAAAACGCAGGATGCGCGCCCGAACATGGTCCAGCAGCCGGAGCGCAAACCCGAAGCCCCACTCGGTCGTGATATCTTCGCGATCACGGGTGAAGTTGCGGATCATCTCATTGATGCCATTTACGCCGAGCGTGGAGAAATGGTTCCGCAACGTCCCGAGGTAACGCTTGGTAAACGGAAAGAGTCCTTGATCCATCAACCGCTGCACCACCTTGCGCTTAATCTCCAAGCTCGTGCGGCCGAGCTCGAGCAGTTCATCGACCCGGCGCAGCAAACCCGCCTCGTCGCCTTTGAACAGGTAACCCAGCCGCGCACAATTAAGCGTTACCACCCCGATGGAGCCGGTCTGTTCGGCCGAGCCAAACAAGCCGTTTCCGCGCTTGAGCAACTCCCGCAGATCCAGCTGCAGCCGGCAGCACATGGAACGGATCATATTCGGCTTCAGGTCCGAGTTGATGAAATTCTGGAAATACGGAAGTCCGTACTTCGCGGTCATGGCAAAAAGCCGGTCGGCATTTTCCGAGTCCCAGGGGAAGTCGCTGGTCAGGTTGTAAGTCGGAATTGGAAAAGTGAATACACGGCCTTTGGCGTCCCCCGCACTCATGACCTCAATGTAGGCGCGATTGATCAAATCCATCTCTGCCTGCAATTCCCCAAACGTGAAGGGCTGTTCCTCCCCCGCAATCACCGGCACCTGTGCCCGCAGATCCTCGGGACACGTCCAGTCAAAGGTGAGATTGGTAAACGGAGTCTGCGTGCCCCAGCGGGAGGGCACGTTCAAGTTGTAGATAAGTTCCTGGATACACTGCCGGACCGCTTCGTAGCTCATCGCGTCCTTGCGGACATAAGGAGCCAGGTAGGTGTCGAACGAGGAAAACGCCTGCGCGCCGGCCCACTCGTTTTGCAGCGTGCCCAGGAAATTAACGATCTGCCCCACGGCGGAGTGCAGATGCTTGGGCGGGGCCGCTTCGACTTTGCCGGGCACACCGTTGAGACCTTCCATCAACAAGGTGCGCAGCGACCAACCGGCACAATAGCCGCATAGCATGTCGAGATCATGGATATGAACATCGCCATGGCGGTGCGCGGCGCCGACCTCCGGCGGGTAAACGTGATTGAGCCAGTAGTTCGCCGTGATCTTGCCGGAGCTATTCAGAATGAGCCCGCCGAGGCTATAGCCCTGGTTCGCATTGGCGGACACGCGCCAGTCGTCGCGGGACAAGTACTCGTTGATGGATTTTTCGACATCAACCGTGGTCCGGCGATCAGCGCGGAGGACGCGGTGCTGCTCCCGGTAGGCGATATAAGCCCGCGCGGTTTTCAAAAAGCCGGCGCGGATCAGCACCGTTTCGTTCTCGTCCTGGATGCGCTCAATTTCGAGATGGGGCGCAGCGGGCGCAGTTGCCAGGGCGTCCGTCACCACTTCGGCTAGCCGGGCGGCCGTGGTGACGTCAAATTCCCGGGTGGCACCTCCGGCGCGCTCCAAGGCGAGGCGGATCTTGGCCGGATCGAACGTGACGATGCGGCCATGACGTTTCTGAACCGGAGGAAAAAGGGTCATGGGAGCGCGAAAGATCTACAGGTTGTGGTAGGGCGAGGGAGTACCCACTATATGTTGTGCTCCGTCGAACCCGGAAACGCCGCCACTTGATCCAGATCAAGGCTTCGGAACATTTTCCGGACTGCCGGCCTCAAGTTGGGAATTCTGCGGTGACTTTTGACCCAAGCTGGATTCGTTGTGTCACCCATGGAGCCGACCACGTTGCCCAGCTCACCTGACTCACTGTTCGTTCGGATCGGCGGGCGAACGAAGCTGCTGTTTCTCCTGCGGCACTTCTATGCGGATGTCCGCCAGCATAACGAAATCGGACCGATCTTTGCAGCGCAAATCAGCAACTGGCCGACCCACTTGGAGAAGATCGCGGATTTCTGGTCGAACGTGACCGGCGGACCCATCGCCTACAACGGACCCATGCCGCAGAAGCATTTCCCGCTGGGCCTCGAAGCGAAGCACTTCGAGGCGTGGTTGGATCTTTGGCGTCGCCATTGCACCGCGCATCTGGACGCGAACGAAGCGGCCGAAATGATCGCCGCGGCCGAGGGAATCGGCGCCCGGCTCCGCTGGCTCGTGGCGCAACACGCGCAGCTGGCTAACGGCTGAAATCCAAGGGTTAGCCCCACGTCGCATGCCGACCAAACCACGGGGGAGCGTTGAAGCGCAAATTACTGCGGCTTGCGCAGATACACCTTGGGATGCATGTAAGCGGCCGCCGCCATGCCCGAATCGCTTCGTATCGTTTTCGAAATCCTCATTGTGCTCGCATTGGTAGCGGCCAATGGATTTTTCGTCGCGGCGGAGTTCGCTCTCGTCAAGGTCCGCGCCAGCCAGCTTCGTCCCCATGCGAAAACGGGCGGGTGGCGGATGAAATACGCGCTGAAGGCCACCGAGCACCTCGACGCGGTGCTGTCCGCAACCCAACTCGGCATTACGTTGGCCAGCCTCGGATTGGGCTGGTTGGGTGAGCCGCTCATCGGGCAGCGCATCGCACCGTTATTGCGGGAATTCGGCATTTCCGATCCGAAGGTCGTGAGCTCCATCTCGTTCGCGGTCGCATTCGCGATCATCACGTTCTTCCACATTGTCCTCGGTGAACTCGCGCCCAAGTCCCTCGCGATTCAGCGCCCCAAAGCCGTGTCGCTCAACACCGCGGCGCCGCTCATCATCTTCTACCGGATATTTTTCCCGTTCATCTGGTTGCTGAACGGCGCGGCCAATCGCTTCCTGCGCTCACTCGGACTGGAACCCGCCGGCGAAGGCGAGCACGCGTTTAGTTCGGAAGAGCTTGAATATGTGTTCACGCAGGCGCGCCATGCGCATCCGGGCGACGCGCTGATTAACCGCATCATGGTGCGCTCGCTGCGGCTAAGGACAGTAACCGCCCAGCAAACCATGCGTCCGCGAGAGCAGATCGTGCCCCTTTGGCTCGACCGCTCCCTCCCCGAAAACCTGCGGCTCGCCCAAACGGGCGGGTTCAGTCGTATGCCGGTGTGCGGTGAATCGCTCGACGACGTCAAAGGTATCCTCCTGGTGCGCGAGTGGCTCTGGCAAATCCATGCCCTTGGGCCGGATGCCTCGTTCGAGCCGCTCATTCGGCCCGCGTTGACGTTTACCTTGAAGACGCCGACGCACACGATGATCGAACTGTTTCGCACGTCGCGCAGTCATCTGGCCCTCGTGCTGGACGACGAGCTCAAGGTCGCGGGCATCGTAAGTTTTGAAGATGTTCTTGAGGAAATCGTCGGCGATATCCGGGACGAGTTCGACCTCGGGCTGGGACCCGTTTTCGAACACACCGCGACCGCGATCGAGGTGAGCGGCTTGTTCACGATGCGCGAGCTGCAGGCTGAAACGGGTTGGGCCTTCGAGTGGACCGCGCGCGCGACCGTCGGCAGCTGGGCTGAAAGCCAACGCGGTTCACCGCTCAAGCGCGGAGAGAGTTTCACGACGGGAGATTATCGACTGACCGCGGTCGACGTGAGCGCTGAGCGGGCGCGGCGCATCAAGGTCGAACGCTTGCCGGCAGCCTGAGGTTGGACGCGGGGAACGGATAGTCGGATTTGCGCGAGGGATAGCCCGCAACGAAGCAAACACCGGCGAATTCCGCCCCATGGACTTCCAGCGTCGCTTTCACTCCTCCCTCTTGATTTTTTGCCAAACCTGTTAAACTAGCCGGTCCATCGGTTTTTCCCTCTTCCACTTACCTTTTTATCAACCAACGTTAAACTAGAACATGTCTACCGCCACTCCGCAGAAATTCGAGTTCCAAGCCGAGATCAAGCAACTGCTCGATATTGTCATTCACTCGCTCTACACGGAGAAGGAAATCTTCGTCCGTGAGCTGGTCTCCAATGCGTCCGACGCCCTCGAAAAACTTCGCCACACGCTGCTGACCGAAAAGGAAATCTTTGACGACGGCGCCGCGCTCGAAATCAACGTCACCACCGACGAGACCGCGAAGACGCTCACGATTCAGGACTTTGGCATCGGCATGACGCGTGAGGAGCTCGTCAAGAACCTCGGCACCATCGCCCACTCCGGTTCCAAGGCCTTCTTGAAGGCACTCGGCGAAGGCAGTCAGAAGAACACGAGTCTGATCGGTCAGTTCGGCGTGGGTTTCTACTCGGCCTTCATGGTCGCGAAATCCGTGAAGGTGTACTCGCACTCGTGGAAAAAGGACGAGCCCGGCCACGGGTGGAGCAGCGACGGTTCCGGCAGCTACGAGATCGAGGAAAGCGAAGGCCAGCGCCGCGGCGTGAAAGTCGTGGTCGAGCTCAAGGACGATTGCGCAGAGTTCGCTCAGGAGTGGAAAATCAAGGAAATCCTCGAGCGGTACAGCGCGTTCGTTTCCTTCCCGATCAATCTCAACGGCAAACACCTCAACACCGTCCAAGCACTCTGGTTACGGAACAAGAACGAGGTGAAGGAAGAGGAGTACACGGAGTTCTACAAATTTCAGGCGCACGCGTTCGAGGAACCGCGTCTCCGGCTGCACTTCAGTGCCGACGCTCCCCTCACGATCAACGCGCTGTTGTTCGTGCCGAAGGACAACACCGAGAAGCTGGGTTTATCCCGCCTCGAGCCCGGCGTTTCACTCTACTGTCGCAAGGTTCTCATCGACCAGAAACCCAAGGACATCTTGCCCGAGTGGCTGCGTTTCCTGAAAGGCGTGATCGATAGCGAAGATCTCCCGCTCAATATCTCCCGCGAGACGATGCAGGACAAATCGCTCCTCGATAAGCTGAACAAGGTTATCACGAAGCGTTTCCTGAAATTCCTCGAAGAGGAGGCGAAGAACCGGCCTGACGCGTTCAACGAATTCTATCAGGAGTTCGGCCACTTTGTGAAGGAAGGCGCGGCGCTCGATTTCGTGCACAAGGATCAGCTCACGAAATTGCTGCGGTTCGAGTCGTCGCTCACCGAGAAGGGCAAAACCACTTCGCTCGCGGATTACGTTTCCCGGATGCAGAGCGAGCAGAAGGACATTTATTATCTCATCGGGCCGAATCGCACGGCCATTGAATCCGGTCCGTATCTGGAAGGGTTCAAAGCGCGCAATCTCGAGGTGCTCTTCTGCTACGAAGCGGTCGACGAATACGTGATGAACAACGTGCGGGAATTCGACAGCAAGAAGCTCACGGCGGCCGATCACGCGGATGTGAAGCTCTCCGACTTGCCCAAGCCAGAAGGCGCATTGAGTGACGAGGACGTCGCCAAGCTCACTGCCTGGATG
>Ga0163152_10009443_pt1 | contig 10164 bp, 16 predicted proteins | sample OliLakLV19MP8IB2_FD_148635 | JGI IMG/M metagenome (GOLD analysis project Ga0163152, IMG submission 148635) | Freshwater microbial mat bacterial communities from Lake Vanda, McMurdo Dry Valleys, Antarctica - Oligotrophic Lake LV.19.MP8.IB-2 | ecosystem: Environmental > Aquatic > Freshwater >...
GGCTACCCATCCCGGGATTTGGGCACAAAAAAGGCCGCTCCTCCTGGGAGCGGCCTTTGATGTTTCGTCCGGGTCAGGAGTCGGCCCGGAGGCTGGCGAAGATCGCGTACGCGACCCCGAAGCAGAAGAGACTGATGGCGACGGTGCCGGCGATATCCACTGGCCACTGTCTCGGGCGGATGATCCCCTTCGGCATCTTCCCGTACCATCCCGGTCTGATTGGCTTCATTGCTCGGCTCCTCTCGGCCGTCTGACGCAGAACCACTCCGCGTTGGTTGGCCAGTAATTGTTCAACTTCTTCTCTCGTGATCGACAGTCCGAACGATCCTCGAATCTCCAGACTGTCTTGCACTGCTGACCGTCCTCGAACGCACCATTCAGCAGGCAGATGATGAGGAGCGAGGTCACTTGGTGTCCTTCACACACTTCCGCTTGTAGCCGGGGGAGCGAAGGCAGCCCTTCTTCGTTGGTTCTGCGTTGACAGCGGGAACGGCGCGGACCTCGCGGGCTATCCCACTGAGGGACCGCAGGACGCTTGCGAGGTTCTTGTCCTCGACGAAGCAATCGACCTTGAACATATCTCTCTCCTGTTGATGAAGTGGTCCGGTAGTCGGGCGCTTGCGCCTCGTTGATGTTCGTGGATCAGATAGTTATGCGAGCCACTCCTTCCAATTGTCGCCGTTGATCGAGGCAGCCATGTTGATCTTCTTCCGGAGGTTCTCAATGATCCGGACGTCGACTGTCCCCGGGACACGCAAGTCGGCGTAGAGGACGGACTTCGTCTTGCCGACACCCTGCGGCCTCTCCTCGCTCTGGCTCCTGTGTTCGAGGTCATCGGTGTTTGAGTAATAGACGACGAGGTCAGCGACGGTCCACGTGCGACCCCGTCCGCCGGCCGCGGCCGTGGCGACCATGAACCGGCAGCGGCTATCGCGGAGAAACTTCTTCTCTTCCTCCTCACGGGTATTCCGATTGCCGCCCCAGAACCGTGCAACCGCCGTGAACTCATTCGGTCTTCCGGCGCCGAATCTCTTTTCGAGGGCCTTCGCCACCTTCTGGATATCCGCGTCATAGCTGCACCAGATGATCGCCTTCCCGTCATACTCCTCCAAACGATCGAGGAGCATCGTTGTCCGCCTCTCCGGGAGTTCGACGAACTTCTTGTCCTCGGTGACCACGTGGCCGCAGAGGACCTGGTGCATCCTGAGCATCTGGACGATCACCTGAGACGCCGAGACGAAACCGTGTCCGACAATCTCGGTTGTCGCGAACGCCTTGATCTCCTCGTACGCCTTCTCCTGCTCGGCCGTCATCGCGACGTCCCAATACACATATTGCTTCACGGGCAGGTCGTAGCACTCCTCAAGAGTGGTTCTGAAACTATGCGGCTCGATCTTCGCCCGCAGCTCGTCCTCGTCGCGATAGGCCACGGGAATCTGGATGGTGCGTGTCCCAAGGACCAGGGAGCGCATGATTGCGTAGCGCGCTCGGAAGCCGTAAAAGGACCTGAAGCCCAGGATGCCCTCATCGAGATACTGGAACTGCGAATAGAGGTCAAGTGGTGACCGCGGTGTCGGCAGGCCGGAGAGGATGCGGCGATAGTTCGAGAGGTCGCCAAGCTCCTTCACGACGAACTTCGTGCGGTCCGCCGTCGGGTTCTTGATGGTCGTACTCTCGTCGATCGCGTTCATGTTCCTCCTCTGGCCAAGGAACTCCAGTGCAAGCTCTTGCGCACGGGTCACATTGCTCAGGGCCTCGATGTTGATCAGGAGGACGCGCGGCCGACGGGGGTCCTGAGTTTTCAGGAACGCGGTCAGCGCACGCTTCTCAAGTGCGCCGGCGCCGGCCCGCCAGGTGTGGACCAAGGAGCGCTCCCGGACCTCCTCTGGGAGATGGTCGGCCAGGCCGCCCTCCCATGTCCGATAGACGCCGGCCGGCGCGATCACCATCAGGTCATTCACCTCGCCGGCATTCTCCAGTCGACCGAAGTCGTCGATCAGCGTCTTGGTCTTTCCGGTTCGCATCGCCATGAAGAGGGCGAATGCCTCGCGACCTTCCATCTTGTCGAGAGCGCGCTGCTGATGCGCCCACGGCTTCGTCTTGGGAACGTAGGTCATTGCGACTTCTTCCTTTCCTTCTCCTCGTCGATCAGCCGCTTGGCCTCCCCCAGGAAGCGCAGCCAAATTGGTGCCGCCCGACTTGTTGGGTGGTCCCGGTCGATTGCATTCGGATCGCGGAAGCCGGCCGCGACGGCAAGCTCGCACGCACGAACAGAGTCCGCGACGGTCGTGTGGTATCTCGTCCGCCGCATTACCGGCCCTCCAACCAATAGCTGATGGGATACGGTCCCCGGCGCTTCGACTTCCTGAGGTCGAACGGCTCGGCGTTTAGCCGCATCTTGTCGCCGAGAGACTTGAGGGTCATGATCGCGACCCGCGTTGCGTGGTACGGCGCGGCTCCCCGCTTGTACATGCGCCTCGCAATATCCTCGGCGGACGATGCTGACTTCTCATCCCTGCACGACTCCTTCAGGATATCGAACAGTCGCGACTCGCTGGGCGAGTACACGATCTCCTTGGGCTTCTTCATGCGCCGCTCCTCTGCTTGACCGTGGTGATCTCAAGACAGGCTTTGCTGTCGATGACGTAGCCACGCGACATGAACGCGTCGGCCTCTTCGCGGACCTTTGCCGGTGGGTCCTCGACGAGTACCGGATAGTTGTTGCTGAAGTTCTCATCGAGGTAGTGACTGAAGCAATGGATACCCCAGTCACCTTTACCGTCGACGCTCGCACCGTTCACGATACCGCGTGTGACGCAGGTCACTTGGTTGCAGTGATGGCCCGAGCTGCTCCCCGCTTTCTCGATGACCTCGATGACGAGCCAGTAGAAGTCCATCAACTTCGTGCCGCGATCCTCGCCGGAGTTGAACATGATCCAATAGTCAGGACCGTCGGTGCGCCAACTATAGCCGTCTCTCTTCTTGATGATGTCGCCAACCTTGATACCGGTTGGGACGCCCTGAGCTTCGCAAGCCTGCGCCTTCTTCTTAGCCGTGTACATTGCGCCGCACAGCTCGCATTGATACAGAGTCTTCATGACGCCCTCTCTTTCCCGGCCGTCAGAAGGACGGCCATCAATCTGTAGACCCCGGTGACGTCGAGATATCCCAGGGCCTCTTCCATCGCGGCGTGCGGCTGATCACGGGCGAGCTTCTCACTCATAACGCCGACAACAGAGAACGATCTCTCGCTGCTCAGGCCCATCTGCCTGCAGTGGTCATAGCCGGCCTGCTGCCGGTAGTAAGGGATCGGCTTACCCATGGCATCGAAGCCGTCGGTGCCCTCCACTTCAACGCCCGGTCCGATCCGTAAACCTTGGCCCGGGTTCTCATTCGCAAACTTTCCCATCGACCTCGCTCCTCTGGAAATTCAAAACAAAGAAAGAGCCGGCCGGCCTTCGGATAGCTAATGACGCGGCCGGCTCCTAAGTCCCGTGGTTGTGAGGCGTGACCCGGGACTATGCCGCTTCGAGGACCTCGGCCCAGTCCTTCTTGGTCAGTTCGAGGAGCTGGCCGCCGGCCCGCTCGAACTGCACCGCGCGGTCATAGCCCGAAGCCGTGTGGGCCTGAGCGGTGACAGCGTTGAAGAAGCCCCAGGCCGTCAGGTCCCCGCCCTTGATCAGAGCGGAGAGGATGCCGCCCCGCTCGACGTCGGTCGTCTTGACCTTCTGGGCCAGGACCTCGACCGCACGAGCCGGGTCAGTCGAGGCCTTCATCTCGATGCCGACCAGGTTGCGCATCTTCTCGATGCGTGCGTTGAACCGCGTCTCGTCGACCGCGGCCCGAACCATGTCGCGGACCCTCTTGAGGACGGCCGTGTCGTCCGCCTTCCGGGTATCGTCCGCCCACAAGGCAGCGTTGTCGTCGATCTGGCGACCGACGTGATAGGCCCGGAGGAGCTTCTCGGAGATGGCGCCGTTCAAGCACCACAGCCGCCAGTCGAGTTCGGAGATGGACACCGAGCCGTAGCCGATCTCGGAGTTCGAGATGACTACACCCGCCTGAACGACGTCGCCCTTCTTCACCTCGGCTTCGAGCCTCGGCGTCACCGCCTGAATGTACATCCGACGCTCGGTGACCTCCGACGAGACGATCTTGACGCCGGGAATATCAGCGAGGATCGGCAGCGCCACATTCGCGATCTCCTCATTCTCGATCCGGTTGTAGCGGTCGGAGAGGAAGGCCCGCGCCGAACCGCCCAGCGTACGGACCATGCGGTTGCTCTCGATGGTCCGGAGCCAGGTGTTGACGTTGTCGACGAGGAGCTGCGGCTGTTCGTTCAGCATCCGGTCGTAATACTTCGACGGGATTGCGAGGCGACCGCCGATCTGGTCGTGCGCGGTCGACCGGATGCCGAAGGTTCCGTGGTCCCCGATCACGAGATTCGGACGCGGGACGACGGTATCACCCATCTGCTCCGGCTCCAGCTTCATCACGAGAGACTTCACCGGCGAGATGAAATCCTTCTTGCCCTCCTGGTTGGCGGCGATCTTGGCGGCGAGTTCTTGAATGGTCAAACCCTTCATCATGTCAGTCTCTCCTTCTTGAAGCATGAGCGCTTCGCGCTGCACACCGCACGGGGGCGGTGTGCAGGTTCGAAACGTTCGGCCCGTTTATTTCAGGACGACGTGGCCGGCCTCGACCAGGGTGGTCAGGCTCGCGATCGGGTGCTTCGCGTCGTTGGCGTAACTCTCGAAGGTGACGCCGGGCTTCCGGGCGACGTAGATGTATGCCCCCCAGTGCGGGCTGGTTTTTTGCAGGGCCTTCGTGCCCTCGGGCAGGTCCTTCTGCAGGATGCGCGTCAGCTTCTTCCCGTCGTAGCGCGGGTCGCCGATGAGCTTCCTCTCCGGCTTGGCCGGCTTCGCGGACTTCTTAGCTGCTTTCTTCTTCGCTGACATGGCACTCTCTCCGTTGGATACAACCGCCGCAGGATTGCGACGGCTCTTGAGGTCCTCGAACCTCCTCCTCATCTTCGCTTCACCGGAAACGTCGACATAGATCACTGTCTGATTGTCTCCGCTGTTCATACCGAGGTATTTATGAACGCGTTCGCTGTAGAAGTCATCCAAGAACGCATCCATGCTCTTGAACTTCTTCTCAAATTCGCGATCCCCCTCCCGGAGGACCGCGATGACGGGGGCCTCTGGCCGCTTGGCCAGCCGCCGCATATTCTCCATCGCCGCTGAACGGCGATGCGTGTGTGATATCGGGACCCAGTCGATCTTGCGTTCGACCCCGGGCACGATCTCCAGACGCCTCTTCGGCTTCTTCGCCCGAAGGAACCCTGGGATCGCCAGGCCGTCCGCATCACCTCCGACCTCGGATACGGGATCGCGGAGGACTTCCTGCGCCACTTCCTTCAGGGCAGCGGCTCGCTCCTTTCTGGACGGCCCTTTCACGGCTGGGCCCTCCACGCCATGCCGATCTCATTCGGACGGACTTCCAACTTGCGACACAGTTCCGCGACCTTCAGATAGACCCGGCCGGGCGCTCCGTCATAGACGGGAGCCGTGGCGCCGATCACGAACATCTCCTGCCCTCCGACGACGATGGAGTGGTTCTGCCGAATGGGTCGGCACCCGTCGATGAGAATGAGTGTGAGGCCTTTGCTGATGAGCACTTCCCCAAGTTCGGGGATTGTCGACGACGTAGTCATGTCTGATCTCCTCTTACCCCAGCAGAGGCGCTGGTGAAGGGGGAGGCCGTTATAGCCTCCCCAATCATCAATGCTTCCTAGAACTCATCTGGCCGACTGTCCCCAAGAACGGCGACGCGAAGCCCGCCCTTGGTCCAGCCAACTCGATTGGAACAAATCGGGCCGATGCCTTCCTCGACCGACTGCTTGTTCGTAAGTCCGCGGCCGCACACGCAGCAGTTGCTGGTCACGTTGCCGTAGACCTTCGCCGCTGCCAACGGGTCGGACGCAATCAGGATAATCTTCGCCCGATCTTCCGGTGTGCAGGAGCGCGACGGGTGGAACAACCCGTCGTCTATTTTTCCCAGATAGAGATTCTTGCCCGTCCGGTCCTCCTTCGACGAGTGAAGGACGTAGAGTGTCCCCGGGAACTTCTTGGCCTCCTTGATCACGATCCCGTCGAAGCGGAGCGTGATCCAGATCAGGCCGGCAGTCTTGCCCGCATGAATAGCGGCGATGATCTTCGAGACGTCGACGCGGGTTGTCGCCTCTTCCCTCTTCGGGGGAAGCTGGCGGTTCATGCAGTTGCCGACCGCGGTCATCTGACCGTCGGTCAGGTTGCCGTACTTCTCGACGGCCCCCTTCATGCTGGCGGCGAAGGCGAAGGTGGGGGCCTTCTGGAGTATCCACGCCGCCTGGGGCGGGTGACCTTCCGCGAAGGCCTCCCACCGTCTGCCGGGAAGGGCTGCACGGGCATCTTGCGCCCGCCCCCGCTGGTCAGAGGAGGACTTGAAGGATCGGCTGCCACGACCCTTGCAAGCGAAGCACTCACCCAGCAGCCGGCCGGACCGGGAAGTGAAGCGGCCGGAGCCGCGGCACTTGGGGCACTGCTCGACGAACTCCGGCGTCGTCTCGCGGACACGGACAAGCTGCGGATCGGTCGGGAGGTTCGCCGCTCGCTTTGGAGCGTCGATGATCCCGAGGAGGTCGTCGATGCTGTCGTTGAGTTCGTTCGTCTCCACCTTGGTCGTCATGGTCATCTCCTCTAGCCCAGCGGAAGTGCTGGCGGATCGAGGTCCGATCTCCCGGACCTCTCACCGTTAGGACTTCCTGGTTGACTACAGGACGTACTCGGCCCGCAGGGCATCGCACGCGTTGTTCTTGTGGGTGGGCATCTGCCAGTCTCCTATTTGACTTTGACGGGCTTGCCAGCCTTCAGGGCGTAAAAAACATCGGGTGCGATGCCGTCTTGACCGACGATGCCAGCCCAGGCGTGCATGATCTTATAGTTGCCGTCGCGCTGCACCAGAAACAGCGCGCAGCCCTGGGCACCGCGAACCTTTCCACCGTAGCCGCTCGCCATGGCAGCGCTGCGGGGGCCGCTCGCCGTGGCAGTGCTGCGGGGGCCGCTCGCCGTGGCAGTGCCGTTGTCGCCGCTCGCCGTGGCAGCGCCGTTGTATCCGCTCGCCGTGGCAGCGCCGTTGTATCCGCTCGCCGTGGCAGCGCCTCTGTCGCCGCTCGCCGTGGCAGCGCCTCTGTCGCCGCTCGCCGTGGCAGCGCCTCTGTCTCCGCTCGCCGTGGCAGCGCCGTTGTAGCCGCTCGCCGTGGCAGCGCCTCTGTCGCCGCTCGCCGTGGCAGCGCCTCTGTCGCCGCTCGCCGTGGCAACGCCGTTGTGGCTGCTCGCCGTGGCAACGCCGTTGTTGCCGCTCGCCGTGTCGTCCTCGGTGGTATCGGAGGTGAAGCGGGCGGTGGTTGTGGTGGGGGTCATTAGTCGTCTCCATCTCTATCCCAGCGGAAGTGCTGGCGGATCGAGGTCCGATCTCCCGGACCTCTCACCGTTAGGACTTCCTGGTTGACCACCGGCCGTAGTTCGTTCCCTGCCTATCCGGTTATCACCCATGATCGCGGACCGCGGAGTGCCGCCAGTCGCGAATGAAATCATGCAGCGATCTTATTTCGTCGTCTGTCGGCCGCTCCGTCAGGGCCAGCAGCAGGGAACGAGGCTCATCGGCGACGCGGCCGACGCCACGAACGCGGAGAGTGGTGCCGGGATCGCGGGGCGCTTCGGATGTGAAGTGTGCGAACGGCATGACTACTCCTTGTCAATGATTGCGGCCCAGCGGACCTTGGTGTTGTGAAAAGAGTGAACGTCTCCCGGCGCGCCGTGAGGTTCGAGGGTGTCGTAGACCCTACCGCCCCGGAGGACCAAGCAGTGATGCGCGGCCTTCCCACCAGCTGCGATCAGGATGGTGTGGTCTGGGAACCGCTTGGCCCAGGTGGAGACGAGGGAGTTGAGCGGCCGCTTGCCGCGATACTCCCGGACCCTCCACCCCATCTCCTCCAACGCTCGACGAGCGTTGGACATGTGTTCGCCGGCGGGCGCTTCGAGAAGCGTCCACCGACCGAGGCATCCCCGATTGAGGGCGGGGAAGATCACCGAGTCAGGATCAGCTCCCGTGATGATCTCCATCGCCGTTGGTACGCAGAACATGCCGAGGGTCGGAGCGTGCAGCGGGCTCATTTGATCGCCTTCTTGTTGGAACCACCAACCTGGCCATCGAGGCCGACACGGTCGCCGGCCTTCCGACCTTCGCCGTACGCCTTCGAGCCGACCTTCAGTGCGTGCTTGTCGCTCGCCGCGGAGGAGGACCAACCGCGGCCCGAGGACCGACGGCGGCCCGAGGACCGACGGCGGGTGCGCTTCTTGTTCCAATCATTCGCCAGCTCCTTGGCCCTCTCCTCCGGATAGCCCTGCGAACGGTAGAATGCTTCGGTCGGCTCGACGCCGGCCGCGACCAGATCGTCCTCGGCCTTCTGTCGAGCGGCTGACTTCTCCTCGCGATTACGACGACGAGCCGCCGTGGTACCTGGGGGGAAATCGTTGAGCGTGTCGTTGTTGAGGTCCTCTTCCGTCCCGTAGACATTCGAGAGGACGAGGGCTGTCCCACCGCCGACCTTCGACCGCTCGGCCTCCTTCCGGGCGCTCTCGGCCTCGGCCCTCTCCCGGCGTTCGTTGAGGCGCTCGATCAGACGGGAGACGGAACCTTCGAGGAAGTATCCCCGCTCCTTCTGGCCCTCCTTGCCGCCGTGATACCCGTCTTGCTCGGCGAGCTTGCGGATCGTCTCGCTGATGTAGTCGTAGGTCGCGACCGTAACCTCGATGTTGATCGTCCGGCCGATCAGGAAGTGGCGGGGCGAGGTCCTGCCCGCTCCGCGGTAGAACTCCTTGACCTGGCGGATCGTGTGGAAGCAGAAGTTGTTGCGGGCCAGCGCCTCCATCAGGGAACGCTGCCAGGCGTACATGGCCTTGCGATCCGTCTGGGACTTCTCCCGCCGGTCGAGCGTGCTGTCCGACGAGCCGCCTGAGTTCTCGACCATCGCCATGCTCAGACCGTGCTCCTGCAGAAGCTCCTGAACTTTCTCCGCTGCTGCCTGGGCCTCGGCCTCGCTGGAGTTGCGGGCGCTATCGGCCAGGGACATCAACTTCTTGATCCGGCCCAGCAGCTTGTCCGTCTCCACCTTGGTCGTCATGGTCATCTCCTCTATCCAGCAGAAGCGCTGGTGAAGGGAGGTCCCTCGCGGGACCTCCAATCATCAAGGCTCTGACTTCGCGCGCCACCTCGTACTCGGCAATCAGAAGTCGCCCGCGTTGTTCTTGTGGGTGGTGCGCTCCTCCCAGTCTCTATCGGGGTCGACCCCTCCGCGGACGGTCCCGTCTGCGTCGATGCTGGCCTGCTCGCCGATATCGGCCCCTGCGCGGACGGTCGCGCCTGCGACGATATTGGCCCCTGCGCGGACGGTCGCGCCTGCGACGATATTGGCCCCTGCGCGGACGGTCGCGTCTGCGCCGATCCTGGCCCCTGCGCGGACGGTCGCGCCTGCGCCGATGGTCGCCCGCTCGCCGATGTACGCCCGCTCGCCGACGTACGCCCGCTCGCCGATAACCGCCCGCTCGCCGATGTACGCCCGCTCGCCGACGTACGCCCGCTCGCCGATAAACGTATCGGCGGCGATAAACGTATCGGCGGCGATGTGCGCGTCTGCGCCGACGTACGCCTGCGCGTCAATGTACACGCCTACGCCGACGTATATCGTTACGATAGAGCCGTCCGGGTTCGTACGGGTCATTGCTTTTTCCATGCTCAATTCCTCTCAGTTTGTGGTTGTGGTTGTGGTTGTGGTTGGCTGCGATCGCTCAGCGAGGTGCTGCTCGAAGTCGCTGTCGTCCGGGTCGAGTTCCTCAGCAACGCAGACCGCCGCGAACCGTGCGTTCAAAACAGCCAGGTGGCCTACTCCCTGATTGCCAAAATCGCGTCGAGCATGCCGAGGGCATCCGTTGCCCACGCGGCCTTGAGCTCGGCACGACGAGGAGGTGAGGCGTAGGCCTCGGCGCTGGCGTAGGCGTAGGCGTAGGCGTAGGCGTAGGCGTAGGCGTAGGCGTTGGCGCTGGTGTAGGCGTAGGCGGAGGC
>Ga0163152_10009447_pt1 | contig 10163 bp, 5 predicted proteins | sample OliLakLV19MP8IB2_FD_148635 | JGI IMG/M metagenome (GOLD analysis project Ga0163152, IMG submission 148635) | Freshwater microbial mat bacterial communities from Lake Vanda, McMurdo Dry Valleys, Antarctica - Oligotrophic Lake LV.19.MP8.IB-2 | ecosystem: Environmental > Aquatic > Freshwater > Lake...
GTCTGCGCGTTGCCGTTCGGCAGCTGCCGCTCGACGGGGGCAACATCCGCTGCGTGACGTGTCACACGCTGCCGACGGGCGGCGGAACCGACCACCGCCTCGTCGGCGCGACGTTGCAACCGTTCCCGATCGGGCCGAACGGCGAGCGCCACATGATGCTCGTCTCGCAGGACGGCTCGACGAACGTCAGCATCAAGGTGCCCTCGATCCGCAACGACTACGAGAAGACGGGCTTCAACTTGACGCGGCTCGTCTCCACGCGCGGATTCGGCGTGCTGCACGACGGCAGCGTCGATTCCCTCGAGCGCTTCGTGGCCGAGCCGGTCTTCACGGTCACGAGCGACCAGCAGGTCGCGAACCTGGTGGCGTTCGTCCTGTCGATCAGCGGCTCCGACCTGCCGCAGGGCTCGACGAATCCGGCCGCGCAGGAGCCGCCCGGCCTGCCCTCGAAGGACACGCACGCGCTGGTGGGACGACAACTGACGCTGGCCGCCGCACCGACGCCGGCCGAGCTGGCGGTGTTCGGCATCATGACGGGACAAGCGGACCTGAACCGCGTCGGCCTGATCGCGAAGGGCATCGCCGGCGGGCTCGCGCGCGGCTGGACGTACGTCGGCGCCAGCACGTGGCAGGCCGACCGCGCCAGCGGGACCGTGACGACCGTGGCAATCCAGGCGCTGGGCGCGCCCGGGACCGAGATCACGTTCACCGTCGTCCCGCGCCTGTCGCAGACGCGCATCGGCATCGACCGCGACCTGGACGGCTGGTTCGACCGCGATGAGCTCGACTTGGGCTCCGATCCGGCCGACGCAGCGGACTACCCCGGTGCGGCCGGCGCGGCGTTCTGCTTCGGCGACGGCAGCGGCACCGCGTGCCCGTGCGGCAACCACAGCGCCCCCGGCGCGAACGTCGGTTGCCAGAGCTCGCTCGGCGTCGGCGGCCGCCTCACGGCCGCGGGCGACGCATCGATCTCGTTCGACACGCTGATGCTCACGGGCAACCAGATGCCGAACAGCTCGGCGCTCTACTTCCAGGGCGTCAACAGCGTGGCGGGCGGCGCCGGCGCGGCCTTCGGCGACGGTCTGCGCTGCGCGACCGGATCCGTGTGGCGCCTGGGCACGAAGACGAACGTCGGCGGTGCCTCGCAGTACCCGGCACCGGGCGACGCGTCGATCTCGGTCAAGGGCCTCGTGACCGCGCCCGGCTTGCGCACGTACCAGGTCTGGTACCGCAACGCGGCCGCGTTCTGCACCGCTTCGACGTTCAACCTGACGAACGGGTGGCGCACGGTCTGGGGTCCGTGACCGTACGGAACCAGGAAGATTTCTCACCGATTCGCGCCGTACGACCCCGGCACTCCGCGCGCACTACGGGCGCGAATCGGAGGGAAAACTACCGTGTACCTGGCGCGCGAGGCCCTGACCACGACTGGAAGCCTCCGGCCAGGTTGATCAGCCCGTCGTAGCCTTTCGACGACAGGAACTCGCAGGCCGCCGCCGAGCGCGATCCGCCCGCGCAGTAGACCAGGATCGGCTTGCCCGTCTTTGCGATCTCGCGCTGACGCTCCTCGATCGCGTCGATCGGCACGAGCTGCGCGCCGGGGATGATGCCCAGCGCGGTCTCGCCCGACGTGCGCACGTCGAGCAGGCGCACGCTGCCGGCGGTGACCAGCGCCTGCGCCTCGCGCGCGTCCATCTCGCGCCACAGGCGCCCGTCGAGGATCTGCTCGCGGTCGAGTTGCGCTCCGCCGGCCACGAGCGCCAGCAGCTTGCGCGTGTCCGCGAGCCTCGCCTCGACCTGCTCGAGCACGGCTTCCGAGCGGCGGCGCGCGTCGTCCTTGGCCTCCTCGGCCGCGCGCGCCGCGCCGGCCGCCGCGCGCCACGCGGCGACGGCGATCAGGAACGCGCCGACGGCGGCGAGCAGAGCGCCGATCTCCATCACGTGCTCCGCGCGCGGAAGACCGCGATGCTGGCCGTGAAGCCGTGCAGGAAGTTGCGTCCGCCCACCGGGCCGATCTCGCCGGCCGCGAAGAAGCCCGCGGCCGGGATCGGGGCGCCGAAGCCGCTCTGCACGCAGCCGATGTCGTGATCGGGCTTCGAGAACATGCGCGAGCCGCGGCCGTTGCAGGAGAAGACCATCGCGCCGACCGACGCGGGCGCCTCGGTCTCGCCGCCGCCCTTCGCGCGCATGAGCTGCTTCAGGTCCTCGCCGGCCGACTCGGCGTCGCGCACGAGGAACTGGACCGTCATGCCGTTCCTGATCGTGCCGTCGGCCACGACGACCGCGCCCTCCTCCTGGTCGAGGCCCATGATCCCGCGCACCAGGAAGTCGCCGCGCTCGAACGTGCTCTTGCGCGCGTCGATCGCCAGGCCCAGGAACGGTCCGCGCTGCAGGAGCTTCTGGTCGCGCGCAGAGAGCGCCTTGGCGACCTCGACCAGCACTTCGAGCGCCGGCCGACCACCCAGCTTCAGGATGAAGTTCTCGCGCGAGTTCGTGATCACGAGCGGCTTGCCGACGGGTCGGCAACCCTGGCTGACGACGGGGCGGATCTCGACCTCGCCCTCGAGCACGACGCCGATCGCGCCGCCTTCGACGACGCCTTCGTGCGTGAAGAGCAGGTTCTGGCCGGGGCCCGAGCCGCCGCTGGCCATGCCGCCGATCGCGGGCACGCCGGGCAGCTTCTCGTTCAGGATCTCCAGGAACTCCGCCGCCGGGAACGTGTACGGGTCTGCCAGCACGAGGATCGACGCGCGCGCGGGATCGCGCACGACGGGCATGCCCTCGAAGCGCAGCGTGGCCTCGCTCTCGGCCTCGGCCGCGACGGTGTAGGGACGCACGGTCGTGTGCGGCAACGCGCCGGCCCACACCGACAGCGCCGCGCCGTCCTCGACCTCGCGCCCGCCGCCGACGATCGATTCGCCGGTGCAGCCGATCAGCGTGCGCACGTTCAGTGCCTTCGCCATCTGCGGCCCGAGGTCCTCGATCGCCGCGCCGTGGTGGTGGGAGACGAACACGGCCGCGAGGTCGGGCCGCTGGCCCCCGAGGCCGGCTTGGATGGCGTCGACGACCTCGCGGAACGCGGTCGGGAACGCGGCGGAGGTCGAGATGGCGCTGGCGAAGCGGAGGGTCGACATGGTGAGAGGGGTGGATCGTGGACCATCTCCGCCGGCGAATCCACTCGCGCCCGGCTTCTGAGAGCCCGTGAAGAAACCGATCGTACGGGCTCTCTGATCCCGTTGGCGCCGCTTCGCGGCGCGAGAGCCCGTGAATTCTTCACAGGCTCTGAGAGCCCGTGAAGAAACCGATCGTACGGGCTCTCTGATCCCGTTGGCGCCGCTTCGCGGCGCGAGAGCCCGTGAATTCTTCACAGGCTCTGAGAAGACCGAGAAGAAATCGATCGTACGGTCTCTCCTATCCTGTTGGCGGGGCGCGTTTCTGCGCGCGGGGAGGCCGTCCAGCAATCGATCGTACGACCTCTCTGATCCTATTGGCGCCGCGCGGAACCGCGCGCGACGCGCGCAGGATCGAAGCGGCTTCGGTTCCTGTTCGGCCTCACTCGATCTTGGCGATCTCGCCCAGCTTGCGCCAGCGCGTGATCGAGCCCGCTTCGCACGTGAAATCACGCTGCTTGACGTCCACGCCGTACGTGGCCGTCTCGCGGATGTAGTGCTCGACGTCCGCTCCCGCCGGCGGATCCCAGACGTCGACGTCGTGCAGGAAAACCTGGAAGCCGTTCGTGTTGTCGAAGCGGCCGATGATCACGCGGCCGGTCTTCGTCTCCAGGACGAGGTTCGACCCGTGCGGTGCGTTGGCGATGGAGGTCATGGAGCGCGGATTCTGCCGGCCGACCGGCGTGGAGGCCAGTGTAGCGGGTCGCCACGCCGGCGATCCGGTACGATCCCTCCGACCATGAAGCTCACGCCGCAACCCTGGATCTGGTTCAACGGCAGCCTGGTCCCGTGGGAGAAGGCGCAGGTCCACGTCCTGACGCATGCGCTCCACTACGGGACGAGCGTCTTCGAGGGCATCCGCGCCTATGCGACGCCGCGCGGACCGGCGATCCTGGGTCTCGACCAGCACGTCGAGCGCCTCTACCAGTCCTGCAAGATCGTCGAGGTGCCCATTCCGTACGAGCCGGCGCGCATCCGCGGCGCGATCCTCGAGACGGTGCGCGAGAACGGTCACGAGGCCTGTTACATCCGCCCGCTCGTCTACCGCGGCTACGGCGTGCTGGGCGTGTCGCCCGAGGAAGCGCCGGTCGAGGTCGCCATCGCCACGTTCCCGTGGGTCAAGGCGAACGAGCGCGCGCTGCTCGAGCAGGGTCTCGACGTCGGCGTGTCGAGCTGGCGGCGGATGGCGCCCGACACGCTGCCGGCGATGGCCAAGTGCGCCGGCAACTACGTGAACTCCGCGCTCGTCATCGTCGAGGCCAAGCGTCACGGCTACGCCGAAGGCGTCGTGCTCGACGTCGACGGCTACGTCAGCGAGGGCAGCGGGCAGAACATCTTCCTCGTGTCGGGCGGGGCGCTCTACACGCCGCCCCTGGGGGCGTCGATCCTGGCCGGCTTCACGCGCGGCGCGGTCATTCAGCTCGCGCGCGACCTGGGTCTGCGCGTCGTCGAGCAGCGACTGCCGCGCGAGATGCTGTACACGTGCGACGAGGCCTTCTTCACGGGCACGGTGGCCGAGGTCACGCCGATCCGCAGCGTGGACAAGAAGCCCGTCGGCCCGGGGAAGCGCGGGCCCGTGACCGAGCGGCTGCAGACGCGCTTCTTCGAGCTCGTGCGCGGGGCCGCCCCCGACCCGCACGGGTGGTTGACGCACGTCCGCGCCTGACCGGGAACACCGTGCGGCAGCGCACGTCACGAGCCCGTAGCGCGGGGCCCCCGCTGGCACCTGCCGGTCCCTCGTTACGGGCCATCCGCGGGGGATGGAGTCGTTCGGCCCGCTGGTTGCCTGGGTCGCGCAGACCACCGGCTGACCGGCCGCTTTCCGGCCCAACCCGAGCCACGAGATCTCGCCATGAGCATCCTTCTGCCGCTGCTCCTCTCCCTGCTCGCCTCGGCCGCTCCCGCCGACACCTGGGTGCCTTCCTTGGAGGAGCAGACCCGGCTCACCAGCCAGCGCTACGCGGCCGTCCTGGGCGAGCTGGAAGCGGCCGACACGGCCCACCTGAGCGACATCCAGCGCGCCGCACGGCGCCAACTGGTCGACGCCCTGCGCGCCTACCGCGAGCGGGCCGACTTCGGCCGCAACGACGAGCTGCCCGGGGCCCGCCTACCCGTTTTCGTCGACTCGCAAGGGCGCCGCTGCGCCGTGGCCGAGCTGCTCCACATGAGCGGTGAGCAGGCCCTGGTCGAGCGCGTTCGCACGACCTCGAACCACGCCTGGATCCTGGACCTCGCCGACGACGTGCAATTCGAGGGCTGGCTTGCGCGCCACGGTCTGGGCTTCGAAGAGGCCGCGCGCATCCAAGGTCCCACCATCGATCCCGGGCCGAGTGGGGGCGCGGACATCCCAGGCGGCATGAACGGCCGCGGGGGCGGCGGCAGCTACGGCGGCCCGGGTGACACGGTCGGCGGCCCCACGGCGCCGGCCGGCGCAGGTCCCGCCACCGGCGCGCCAGGCTCGTCAGGCCCGGGCGGCCCACGGACGGGCCCGGTCACCGGCGGCGGGCCCTCGACCGGGGGCGGGAACGCGCCCACTCAGGGACCGCGGCCGACGACCGCGAGCCTGACGACCACGTCGGACGACGGCTGGTGGCTCTGGTGGGAGTACGCCAAGCTCGAGTTCATCACTCCGAACCGCCTCTCGCTGGCGAATGCGCCCGTCACGGGAGCGGACGCCGCGGGATCGCTGCGCGAAGCGATCGAGCGTGCGCGCCAGTCCAACCTGCCGCTGTTCAAGGCCGCGGCCGCGAGCCCCGAGTCGACGACGCGCGGCGCCGCAGCGGTCGCGCTCGGACAGACCGCGGGCCGCGCGGGTGTCGAGCCGCTGCTCGCGCTGCTCTCCGACCCGAGCCAGGAAGTGCGCCACCGCGCGATCCTCGGCCTCGGCGCGACGGGCTCGCCCCCGGCGGCGCTGACCCTGCTGCACATCGCTCGCACCGGCGCGCAGTCGAAGGGCGGAGCGGTGATCTCGCCGTACGCACGCTCGATCGCGATCGTCGCGCTGGCCTTGTGCAAGCGCGCCGGTCTCCAGGAACCGGTCGACACGGCGATCGCGGCGATCGTGCGCGAGGGCGGCGAGACGGAGAGCGACGGCGTGGCCCTGGCCGCGATGTTCCACCACGTGCTCTCGCCGACGGAAGCGCTCGAGAGGCTGGCGCTCGAGCTTGCGCTCGACGACACGGTCAGCCCCGGTGTGCGCTGTCGCGCGACCGAGGCGCTGGGCTCGACGCAGGACCCGAAGACGCTGGCGAAGCTCCAGCACGTCCTGTCGGGACCGCGGATGGACCTGCGGCGTTCGGCCGCGATCGCGCTGGGGGCGACGCGCAACGCGCTGGTGCTGCCCGCGCTGCAGACCGCGCACGAGCTCGAGGCGGAAGGGCTGACGCGCGGCTTCATCCTGATCGCGATCGGCCGTGTCGGCGGATCGAAGGCGCACAACTTCCTCGCGAACGTGCTCGGCGCGGGCGAGAGCGGACAACGCCGCTGGGCAGCCCTTGCCCTGGGAATCCTGGCGCGCGGCACGAGCGATCCCGACACCTGCAAGATGCTGCGGGCCGCTTGGGACCGCGAGAAGAACGCCGACGCGCGCGCGGCCTACTGGCTCGCCTGCGGTCTCCTGAAGGACGAGCTCTCGGTGCCGAGCCTCGTGCGCGAGCTGAGCTCGGCCGCCGACCCGCGCCAGCGCATGTACGCGGCGACCGCGCTTTCACTCGTCGGCGGCGCGCGCGCCGCGACGGCCCTGCGCGAGCGGCTGCCGCTGGAGAAGAACTCGATGGCACGCGTGGGCATTACGCAGGCGCTGGGGATCGTGGGAGACACGCAGGACGTCGCGGGCATGCGCGCGTCGATCGAGCGGCTGGCCGAGCCGGGGCTCCAGAGCCTCGGGGCCACCTCGCTCGCCTTCCACGGCACGCCGGAAGCGCTCGCGCAACTGGGTGAGCTGTCGGTTTCGAACGAAGGTCCGCGCGTGCGCCGCGCGGCCTCGATCGAGGGCCTCGGCCTGATGCTGGCGCGCTCGAAGCCGCTGGCGATGAGCAATCTCTCGCGGCAGATGAACTACACCGTCATGCCCGACTGGGCGCAGAGCCTGTTCCAGACGATGCTGTAGCGCTCGACGTCACGTGTCGGGACGGACCAGGGCTCGCGCGACGCGAGCCCTGGTTCGTCATGTTCCTCAACGCGGCACGATGCGCGTCCCGAGCAGCCGGTCGACCGGTCCGCGCGATGGCGTCGCGATCGAGAACACGACGCCGGCGATGTGCGCGGCGGCGGTCAGCACGAAGAGGATCCACCCGAGCCAGGTGAAGCCGGCGACGAGCAGCCAGACGGATCCGGAGTAGGCCAGGGTCAATGGCAGCCCGAAGACCAGCACGCGCACGAGGCCGAGCCAGCGCCGCGCGCGCCGGCCGTTGCGCGAACGGAGCGAGAGCCCGAACAGCCGGAAGGAAAGACCGCCCGGCCACCCGCAGCACGAGAGCAGCGCAGCGAGCGTCCAGAATGCGGCGCCCACCGCCACGAAGCCCGCGATGGCCTTGTCCAGGGTGAGCCAGTCGTCCCAGGGCAGCGCCGCCTCGTCGATCCGACCACCGCGCTGCGCGCGGATCTTCGCGATCGCGTCCTCCATCTCGGCGTCGGACGGCTGCGGGAAATCACGCTGCGCCAGGCGGACCAGCTCGCGCTGCTCGTCGTCGATCCCGGCCAGCATGTTGGGCCCGATCGCGCTACTCAGCTCGTAGGAAAGCGCGACCTGTCGCAGGCGTCGCCCCTCGTCATCGAGTACGGGTCCCCGCTGGCCCTTCTTCATCTCCTTGAGGTCGGCGTCCTGCTGAACGACCAGCGCGCTGCCCGTCTGGAGCTCGTCCAGCAGCGAGTGCATCTCGATCGCGTGCGGAACGAGGTTCCGCATGACCAGGAAGATCGCGAAGGTGAACGCCACGAAGATCGAGATCAGCAGCGTGCTCACCGCCAGCTGCGACGAACGATGCCGGCGTTCCACGCTCGCCGCGTCGGCCTGGGAGAGCGTCAGAGCCGCGCGCGCCGACTCGAGGTCCCGGAACGGCGCGGCCGAGCCGGTGAGGGAGCGCACGAGGCCCTCGGCGTGCAGCGGCAAGTCGGGCGGCAGCTCGCGCTGCGGGCGCACGGCCAGCAGCGCCCGCGCCGCCGCGCCGAGCAGCTGAGTCGGGCCCAGGAGCGTGTCGTCGTGGGGGACGGGCTCGTCCAGCAGACGCACGTTCCAATTGCGGTCGATCCAGATCTGGTTGGGCGATCCGCGGAACGTCCCGCCGCTCTCCTCCTGGCAGCGCGACAGCTCCTCGCCGAGCGACGCGAGCGCGCGCTCGGCCATCGACCACTCGAGCGGCTCGCCGCGGCGGACCAGGTCGGCCAGGCCGCAGCCGCCCGGCGACTCGAAGACGTCCACCGGCACGGCGGCACCGCGCGGCGCCTCGAGCCAGCGCAGGCGCGTCGGCCGCGCCAGCGAGCGCCGCCGGTCGTCCGCGGGCGGCGTGGTCACGCGCATCTGGATCCACACGCTGCGCTCGAGCTTCTCGTCGCGCGCGTGGATCAGCGCCCCGCTGTTCGTCGTGCCGACGAGTCCCAGGACCTGGTACTCGCCCAGGCGCGTGGGCAATCCGGGATCCTCGGCCAGCGCCGGCTCGGGCGGAGGGGAGGCGCGACGCACGCGCCGGAACGGCAGCTTCGACTGCACGACCCGCGTCCCGCTGAGGAACTCGTGCGGCCCGCGCCAGCCGTTGCGCTTGCGCATTGTCGAGAGACGCACCAGCACCGAGCCGATCGGGATCGACAAGCTCGACCAGGCGTACGTCACCGCGTCGTTCGGGAGGAACGTCACGGGGAACATGAGCAGGATGTACGGGGTCTCGTACAGGATCGCGCGAATCGTCGTGCGCGCCGGCAAGGCCGGTCCGCGTCCGACCGGTGCGACGCGCAGCCCGAACAGCCACTTGCCGGCCGTGCTGGCGAAGAGACCCTCGAACAGCGCGAAATAGAAGATTGGCACACAGGCCAGCGCCAGCTGCGTGGTGAACGGCATGGTCAGCCACGGACGTTCCTGGTTCGCGTCGATCACGCCACCTTGCGTCTGCACCAGAGTAGTGACGAATCCGGCGGTGAAGCCCAGGATCGACGCGTCCACGAGCCATGCGCCCAGTCGTCGCGGGATCGTCGCGGCGGCCGCAGCCGAGCTCGAGAAGGGGAAGAGCGCGGCGCGCATCGCATCCAGGTCGCGGAAGCGCTTCTCGGGGTCGCGCTCCATGCCGCGCAGGACGATCTTCTCGAGCTGGCGCGGGATCGCGGGCCGCACCGAGCGCGGCGTCGCCGGCGGCTCGGACAGGATGCGCGCCAGGACCTCGCCCACGTTCGAGCCCGCGAACGGCGACTTGCTCGTCAGCAGCGCGTACAGCGTCGCGGCGCACGAGTACTGGTCGCTGCGCGCGTCGACCACGCGGCCGCGGATCTGCTCCGGGCTGGCGTACAGCGGGGAGCCCAGGAACTGGCCCGACTGCGTCAGCTCGACGTCGCGCTCGAGCGTGCGCGACAAGCCGAAGTCGCCGATCTTGATCTGGCCGTCCAGCGTGCCGAAGCAGTTCGATGGCTTCACGTCGCGGTGCAGCACGCCGGCGCGGTGCACGGCCTCGAGACCGTCGATGACGTCGATCGTCCAGCGCACGGCGGTCTCGATCGGGATCACGTCGCCGCGCGCGATCTTCTCCTGCAGCGTCTCTCCGCCGACGAGCTCCATCGCGATCGCCGGCGATTCGTCGACCTGGTGCGCGCCGTAGACGAACACGCAACGCGCGTCGGAGATCGCGGCCGCGAGACGCGCTTCGCGCCGGAACCGCTCGAAGGCCTCGCTCTCGATCGAGAGGTCGGCGGCCAGCACCTTGAGCGCCACGGTGCGGCCGGACTCGAGCTCGATGGCTTCGTAGACGATGCCCATCCCGCCACGGCCGAGCTCGCGGAGGAGGCGAAAGC
>Ga0163152_10009448_pt1 | contig 10163 bp, 6 predicted proteins | sample OliLakLV19MP8IB2_FD_148635 | JGI IMG/M metagenome (GOLD analysis project Ga0163152, IMG submission 148635) | Freshwater microbial mat bacterial communities from Lake Vanda, McMurdo Dry Valleys, Antarctica - Oligotrophic Lake LV.19.MP8.IB-2 | ecosystem: Environmental > Aquatic > Freshwater > Lake...
AGGAAACTCTACAGTTGTCCAAGCTTTGTCGAGACCGAAGTGGGTAAGGCTGCGCCCTTCCAGCGATTTTGGTAATTGGTTAGTTAGTGCCAATGATCACTATGGGGCTCTTTTTGCCGTCTCAATCCTGCCTTCGGGGCAACGGTAAGCTCAACAGTTGTTGCGCGGGGCGCACGGAGTCACAATTCAGCCAAAGTTGGCAACGAACTTTATCGGCTTTTTAATCTGAAATGCCGAATTGGTAACTCTTCTACCTTTCTATCAATAGGTAGTATCAGTCTCATTGTGCAGCGCCCACGGGACGTTTCGACCGGCGGAATACGGTCCCAGGTGGGGGAAAACACGAATTGATCTAATTAATAAGCTCGCTTAGTCTAAGTTTGTCCCTTCTCATGACGGCCCATTCTTTGTTTAGCAAAAAGCATCTTTTAGGTTTCAGCGTTGGTTTCGCCTGTATCGGAGCGTCGCTTTGGCAAGCTGCTTCTGAGGCTAGACCAATTGAAGATGGCAAAACTGCTAGCTTTTACCGGCATCCGGCTTCGGCTTTGGTACCTGCACAGACAGCGGCTGTCGCTGCACAACAGGTGGACAGCCGCGCCAAAGCTGTGCGCCGCCTGGGAGCGCCCTCGGGCAAGCAAGAGAAACCGAGCTACGCGGTCAGCTCCACCACTGGCTGGAGAAATATCGACGGCTGGGAGCAGGATGTGGTTGAAAGAGATCCGAATCTCAAGAATTGGAGTTGGCTTGGGATGCAGGAGATGAATAAGGGGTATATCAGGCTTCGGCCAGGCGAAGTCGGCGTCAAAAGACCTCGTCGTTACGCGCAGACGGTCCACGTGCAATCAGTTGTTAAACCGGCTCGCGTCGTTCGCTTGGCACCGATGAACACCGAAAGGCGTTACCTACAACCGAATCACATTCCACTTCCATCTCGCGCTTCTGTAGCGGCCAGAGCTAAGATGAATCGTCCCTCTACACAGATTTCGCTGGCTGCGCCCCGCACTAGAATTGCTCTGGGGTTGCCAAAGACCGGTATCGGTCTATCGGCACCGAGGACCACTGTCCGCTTCGGTGGGCCAAGTACTCGCCTTGGGCTGGCTGCTCCGGGCACTCAGCTAAGGCTTTCCGCACCCGCTACCAACGTTCAGTTGGCAGCTCCGAGCACCAATGCTCGACTTTCCGTTCCTTCAACCGAAATCCGTCTTGCCGCTCCATCCACCAGTGTGCAACTTGTAGCTTCCCAAGCACGCGCTCGGTTAAGCCGACCTGTCCAACCGGCTGATGCGATGGCGGATGTAGGGCGAGCATTTTCTCCTGACCAGTTTGAATCTCCTGGTACGGAAATTCGCGATCCATACGGATCCCCGTGGGCATACAGTTCTATGAGAACCGCCGCAACTGTTCGAGGACGAGTCACCAAACGAAGTCCGTGGTAGGTCCGGTGATCGTTGTTTGCCGCATTGATAGCCGAGCTTATTCGATTTGATTTCTTAGGGTAATTACCGCGTAATAATACCGGAGTGATGCACCATTTACTGAACAAGACGGACCATCGTCCGTATTCACTGAACGCCGGTCCTTGGGTCATGGGGCAGGATTGGAGCGATCTTGCTTTCCTTCACTGGCCTGTCGAATCTAGCGCTTTGAGACCATCGATTCCGGAAAGGTTCGAAATTGATACGTTCGACGGTAGTGCTTGGATTGGTGTGGTGCCGTTTGCAATGACAGTGCGTTTACGTGGTTGCCCTGTCACTGCTATGCGGTTTCTCGAGCTGAATGTGCGCACCTACGTCACTTGCAATGAAAAAAGAGGCGTCTATTTCTTCTCATTAGATGCCGGTAGTAAGCTGACTGTGGCCGGTGCACGCGCGTTTTTCCATTTGCCGTATTTCAATGCCACCATGAATCTCTCAAAGGACGGAGAATGGAGTCAATACGAAAGTGTGCGTGTCGACTCTCGCGGAGCTGACAGCGCTTTTGTGGGACGGTATCGACCGGTTGGGCCACCGTTTACAGCGCAGGAAAATACCCTGGAACACTTTTTGGTGGAACGTTATTGCTTGTTTGTGGAAAACGGTGGAATACATTACTGCTGTGATATTCATCATGATAGATGGCTTCTGCAAAGAGCCGAAGCCCAGATAGTTACCAATAGCATGGTCCATTTGGCCGGAGTTGATCTCAGTCAACAGAAGCCTCATGCTTTGTATTCGGCTTCGATTGAAACACTCGAATGGTGGCTCCAACCGTTTGCGTGATTTCTGTCAGCGCTCGGTTCGGAATTTTTATTTAGACTTTTTAAGCATTATTCTACTATAGAAGATGGTAAAAACTAGGCAAACAAAAAGTCGACGGGGATACCCCCGCCGACTTTCCGTCCCACCTGCGGACACGGCAACCTTGCAGTTGCCGTGTCGCAGTAAGGGAGCACAAGCTGGCTTGCGCTTACCTGTGTTTGAGTTGATTAGTGGTCGCGCGTCGGACGCACTTCCAACTGAATCAGCTTCGGACCACGTTGGTCGTGGTTTGCATCGGTATCCGCCAGGGGCGGCGCCAGCGTCAAGTTGCGCTTGCCGTTGTCCGGGTACGGATGGATTTCCGAAAGTAGCGTTGACACCATCGGTGCGCTGACCACAGAGACGTGATCGCGCGTAAGTTCCCACGGGTTGCGGACACCCATGGACTTGCACAGCATCAGAATCTCGCGTTGTAGCACGCTGGCGTAGTTGTACACGCGTACGTACTTATCCACGGGATCCAGACCGCGACGCAGACGCGGGTCTTGCGTGGCGATGCCGGTGGGACAGCGGTTGGTCTGGCAGCGCAGTGCCATGATACATCCAAGGCCACCGATGAGGAATGCACGTGCGATGTGCACCATGTCGGCGCCCAGTGCGATGCAAATCATGATGTCGTCACCCTTGGCGATGAGCCCTGAGCCGATCACCACAACCTGGTCGCGCACACCGAATTCTCGGAGGGCGTTGTCGACCTTGGGAATCGCATGGTAGAGCGGCAGCCCAACCGAGTCGGCGAGCACGTTCGGCGCAGAGCCGGTACCGCCTTCGCCACCGTCGATGGTGATGAAGTCCGGACCGTTACCGCTTTCCTGCATGTGCTTCGCCAGAGTCCGTATGAACTTCTCGGTACCGACCGGAGTCTTGTAACCGACGGGCTTGCCGGATGCTTCCTGCAGCTTGGCGATAAACGCGACCAGTCCTTCGACGGTATCGAATTCATCCCAGGCGTTGGGCGAGTAGCAGTCAACGCCTTCCTCTACGCCACGGATCTCCGCGATTTCGGGCGTAATCTTTTCCTTGGGCAGTTTGCCACCCTGACCGGGCTTGGCACCTTGGCCGCCTTTCACTTCACTGGCGACGAATTGCTCGTTCTGCATCACTTCGGCATACTTATCCCAGTCGAACTCGTTGCTCCAGACCTTGCGGAAACCGCGGGCCTTCGCATCGACGAATGGGTCAGTGATCAGCCGACGGAAGCCGAACTTGGCCGGTCCGATCTCGACGACGATTTTCGCGCCGCCGACGATCTTGCCCCGGGGCTTCACTGGCCGCTCGTTCCTACCGAAATGCAGACAGTAGTGCGACGCCAGTGAGAGGTGATAACCAAAGAATTGCTTCCAGGTGATCGGATGCTCCACGCCGTCGATGTGGTACTTCGTCAAACCGCCTTCGCCAGTGCCCATGTGGATGTCAGCCTTCATGCCACCACTTGATAGCGCGCGGACTGCTTCCTCGGACAGAGCGCCGAAGCTCATGTGGGCAATGCCGATCGGGTGCGACGGAATCCACGGCTTGCGCCGTTTCTTACCGATCACCAACCGTGGCAGCATGGTTCCCATTTCGCGATCGCGGATAGCAAAGCCTTCCTGCAGCAGGTGGAGCTTGCCGACTTCGCGATACGGTTCCTCAGTTCCGAAGCCAAGGTTGTTGTTCAAACCCTTGCCGGACTTGTAGAGGTAACGACGAGTGATGCGATTGTATGGCCACTCTTCGCGGTTGCCCATGAACCAGTACTGGCGCAGCTCGTCTCCGATTAACTCGAAGCCGTACCGGCACCAGCCGAGGATGGGGAAGTTGCGGCGAATGGCGTGTTTCGATTGCAGGTAGAAGTCGGAAATGCCGATCCACAGAAGGAAGCCGATCAGGCTTGCTACCGTGGCGACGGCACCTTTGCCGGCAACCGATCCTTCCATGGCAAAGTATCCGGCAGTGCCGAAGACCAGCATGAAAATCAGTCCGACCGGCAATACCGCATCCTTCTTGAGTAAGAAATCATGCAGCGCGAGCAGCAGCAGGAATCCGAGCGCCGCCAGTGGGACACCCAGTTGAGCACCGCCGAAATAGAATCCGGCGAGGCCGGCAATCAAAGTGCCGGTGAGAATCGCGTGGCGGTGCTTGGAAATATCCCTTACCGCCAACGTGAGAAGGGAACCCATCGCGCCAAGGAAAATGGCCGCGGGGATTCCACCGATTTGCCAACCGGCAAGGGCGCTAAGCAGCCCGCCGATCAAGATTGCAACAATCCAGAACATAGTAGTTTCTCCTAAGGGACCGCACGTTGGTTTTTGAGGTGTGCGGTCCAACTGATGCCTAGGGCAGATAAGAGAAGGGCGCCACGAAAGTGTGGCGCCCTTCCACGAGAAGCGATCGCTTCCCTTCGTCTGCCACCAAGACTGGTGCCCAAAGGCATCAGCATCAGGACTTACGAAAAGGGTTACGCGCCGCTAGTACCATCCGTCGACTCAGTGGTCGGCGAATCCGTTTGACGGACCAATTCCGGTCCGGGGCCGTCCACCACCGCGCTCGGTTGGAGCACGGTGGTCGGAGCAGGGCCCTGAGCGCCTTCGATTTCTGAACCGGTTTGGCGGACCAATGCCGGTCCTGGTCCAAAGCTTTCGTCGGTCGCAACGACCGGCGCGGTTTCCAGAGTCACCACGGGCATGGCGAATTTCGCAGCCAGCAGACCAGCCTCACGACACTTGAACTCCACCGCGACTCGCAACAGCTCGAGGTTCTGAGCCACGGCTTTGTCGCCACCCTTTACCGGATGCGTTGCGAAGAACGCAATCACGTCGGTCTCCAGCTCCTGACGATCAAGAGCTGTGACGCCGCTGACCATGCTGATCAGACCGGTCTCCGGGAAGTTCGCCACCATGTAGTCCCAGTTGTCCTTAATGAACTGCCAGGCCTTCACGTTGATGCGACCGTTGCCCAACAGACGCACCAGCAACGACGGAGCGTCCTGTGTGCGAACTGTCGCGGTGATAGTCGATGCCAGAGTCTTCTCCAACAACGCGACATCGCGGAAGCTTGCCTGTGCCATCAGGAAGCGAACCTTCTCTTGCGGCACTTGCGTGGCGCTGAGCAGTTGTGCCAGTTCGTCGTACTCTGTGCTGCCACCATTGTGGGCAAGCAGTGCAATCATCGCCGGCACGACGTCGCTGGCCACTGCCGAGCGATCCGTCTTGTACTTGCCGAACAGCTGTCTGGCTGCGTCGCCAAGCAAACTGTAGTTGCCGATGGTGCCCAGCATCAGAATCACGGTGCCGCGCACCTGACGATCCTGCGCCGATTCGCCAGCCTTTTCCGTCCAGCCGAGCCGGTTGTACTGAGGCATGACGATTGTCCGTACCAGCTTCGCAAAGACTGACCGGTTGCGCTCGGGGAGCAGATCGTAGATCCTCGCCAGCGAAGAATGCAGCAATCCCCAGATGTTGGGATCCCTTTCTTCTGAGAAAAGGGCCACGATATCGAGGTACTGTTCCGCTGATGTCAACCCGGCTTGAGCACAGGCCCAAGCATCGTTGACCAGGTTGAACCGCTCGATCGAATTGAGCGTTTCGCTCATGTTGGCCGTGAGCTTGCTAGCCAGCTTGGCAGAGTAGCTCGTGCGGTAGAACCCATGTCCGTCCGCATTAACCACCACCCACTCCAGCTGTTCGCCGAGGTAGATGCTCTTTTCCTTGCCGTCCAACAACACCCACTTGGTGCCCACGCCTTCGGCAGTCTTGAATCGCAGGAGCACCGGCACGAGCCAGGTCTGGGACTTGTCGACCGCTGCAGCGAGGTACTTGAAGGGAGCCTGTGACAGCGTGACGCCGCCACTGATCGCACTTTCGCTGACGGTGATCACCGGGTATCCAGGCTGGAACACCCATGTGGTCATAATTTCCCTCACCGGCAACGTAGTGACGCTTGCGATGGCGTCCCACAGGTCGGTGGTTTCGGCATTGGAGTAGGCGTGCTTCTTCAAGTACACCCGGATGCCGTCGCGGAACGTGTCTTCACCGATGTACTGCTCAAGCTGTCGGAGGACCGAACAACCCTTGCGGTAGGTGATCACGTCAATCATGCCCAGCGCCTCCGCTGGGTGGTTCACCGGAGCTTCCACAGAACGTGTGCTGGCAAGGCCGTCAGTACGCATGGCAGCTGCCCGCTCCTGACCAAAGCTTACCCAGCGCTCCCACTGGCGGCGGAAGGCGTCCTGGACCTTGGTGGCCATGAATGTGGCGAACGCTTCGTTCAGCCACAGACCGTTCCACCACTTCATCGTCACCAGATCGCCGAACCACATGTGCGCGATTTCGTGCATGACGACTTCCGAAACACGCAAGAGCTCGCCGATGGTGGCAGTCTCTTCGCTGACGAGCAGCGCGGTTTCACGGAACGTCACGCAACCGAGGTTCTCCATGGCACCGAACGCGAAGTCCGGGATGCCAATGAGATCCAACTTGTTTCCGGGATATTTGATCCCGAAGTACCGCTCGAACCAGGTCAAAGCGAACTGCGCAGCTTTCAGGGCATACGTGGTCAGGTGCTTCTTACCGGGCACGCAGTAAGCGCGGATCTCGGTGCCGTTGACGACGATGGGGTCGGTAACTTCAAATTCGCCGATGACGTAAGCCACGATGTACGTGGACATCTTCATGGTGCGACCGAACTCGACCAGCTTTTTGCCTTCGTTCGGGTACGTCACTTTGATGATCGGTTCGTTGGAGATGGCGGTCAGGTTCGCGTCGACTTCCAGCGTGACCTGAAAGGTCGCTTTGAAGATCGGCTCGTCGAAGCAGGGGAAAGACCGGCGCGCGTCGTTCGGCTCGAACTGCGTCGAGGCGATGACATGCTCTTTGCCGGCACCGTCCTTGTAGGTACTTCGGTAAAAGCCGCTCAGCTTCGAAGTGATTTCGCCGGTGAACTTCAGGTGCAGCTTCCACTTGCCCTTGCCAATCGTGCCATCGAATTCAATCGACGCTTGTTCAGCGGCGACGTCGTAGCTGACGACTTTTGCGTTCAAGCGGCTGCCTTTGGCATTGGTCACATACGCGTCGGCGATGACCAGTCCGACTGAGTTGAGCACGATTCGCGAGACAGCGGCTTTGACCGTAAGGTCAATGGATTGTTCGCCGGTAAAGGTCGAGGCCTCCATGTTTGGGCGCAGCAGAAGCGAATAATGCTCGGGAGCCACGGTAGTTGGCAAACGAACGCCAGCAACCGTGAGCGATGAGGAGTGATCGTTTTCCATCATGCACATTTGAGTGCCTCACTTTCGGTACGAAGCCAGGCGATTGAGTTGTAGATTGGCCGCTCTTGCAACAAGCGGCTGATCATCGTTCTCAGATCGCCCGGATTGATGTCCTTGAAGAATTTCTTTCCCCACTCGATGCCACCAGGTTCGGTAGCACAGCGAGCCGCGTCGTCTTCGGCTTTGTCAGCCAAAACAACGCTAAGGTCCCACGCCGGAGGGAAGACTTTGCAGAAATACGACATCGCCCGCTCCGAGTGGAACGGGGAGGTGACAACGTAGATCTTGCGCGGCGTGACACCTTTCAGAAAGCGCGCTGCTACAAGCAGGGCGTTGCCGAGAGTGTCGCGAGCTTCTTCTTCCAACAGCAGCCGGGAGCGTGGGATGCCGTTGGATTCGAAGATGCGTGCCATCGCTTCTGCTTCGCTGATTGCCAGCGGGCCGGTATGAATCGTGCCACCAGAAGCGATGATTGAAAGGTCAGCACGAGCCTTGGCCAGTTTGACACCAGCTTCGGCACGCAATAACGTTTCGATATTCGGGATGCCAGTGCTGGAGATGCCCCCACCCAGCACGATTGCAACCTCTGATGCGAGGTTGTGTTGATTACGCATAAGTTGCCTTTCTGTTAACTAGATAGGGGCGCAGCACCACGCCCGTGGTTGACAGCCGGACAGCTGTCTTGGTACGCGTATTGTCACGCGCGATTTTGTCTCAGGCTCTTTCTTTCCGATTTACCAGCGACGCCTACGCGATCGCCTGGGCGAGAGCCGAGAGCGGCGGGACAAGAGCAAGACGAGAAGCAACACCAGTAGTACTGTGTGCATTTGCTTTTCTTTCTCGGCGGTGTGCCGAATAGCGAGCTCGATCGTGGTTGCTGGGTTCTTTCTGACCGTCAGGAGAATGCCCGATGGTCGGCCCCCTTAGTCAACCAAGACCCAGATGAAGAACAGAATCACAAGGATTGCCATAGATGTCCTTTCGAGGCGCACACTCAACGTGTGAGCCAAAGCGTTCAAGATGCTGATCGAGAGTTACAGGGAAAACAGGTGCCGGGCAATGTGCAATTCCTTCTTTTCGGTCATCGCCAGGGTCGTGTGAGCGACCGGCATCTACCGCGCATTATGTTCCAGGTGCCGGTGCCGACGGCGAAGCCAACAAACCAGGGTACGATACACCATCTGGAGCAGTCGAAGCCTGAGCAGAACTGCACAAGCAGCAAGAGCGCAAGACCCAAAACTGACGCTGATATCCCGGGATCGTCTTTCGGCGCTTTGTAGAGGTGGTTGATACCACCTCCAGTAATGAAACCGCGGACTGCAAATGCCAGTACGAGAAGTAAGTACCAGTACTCAAAATCAATGCTCATGTGAGCGATTCCTGTTTGCATTGCTCCGGAAAAACAGGGGCCTCGCGAAATGCGGAGCCCCTGTTTCCGGTCATCTTTTTACGTAGGGGCAGCGCATGGCGACACCCTACACGTCTTGATAGGCGCTGAGCAGCAAATCTTGCAGATCTCCGCGCTCACGCTGCTTTAGTTGCAACGCGATGCCGAGCTGTTCGACGTACTGCTTGAGCGCCTTTTCTCCGCCTTTGACTGTGTTGGTGGCGAAGAAAGCACGAGCGTCGTCGGCAACATCGTCACCAACCATCGTCGTGATCGCTTCGCACATTCTGCTCAGTCCGCTTGCCGGGTAAAGACTCGCCATCTTCTCCCAATTCGCTTGAACGAAGTCGAACGCCTGGCGAGCCGTGGTGGCATTCATCAGAACGTTACGCACTACAAACGGAGCGTCCTGGGTGCGCACCGCTCCGTTGATGCAGTCAGCCAACGTGCGAGCCGCCAGTGAGCTGTCACGGAAAGATGCCAGCGCAAAGAGGAAACGCTGCTCCTCTTGCGGGGTGGTAGCCGTGTCTTTGCGTGCAACGAATTCATCGTACTGCGCGGTATCGCCTTGATTGGCGAGCGTTTCGACCATCGCGCCGACAAGGTTGGTGTCGACCGAAGTCTTGTCCACCTTGTATTGCGCGTATGTTTTTTTCGCCCACTTGATCACAATTGGATCACCGAACGTGCCCAGCAGCATAAGCAGCGTGCCACGCAGTTGAGCGTGCTGAGGTGATTCACCTGCCAGCGCCTTCACGGTCAGCTTGTTTAGAGCCGTGCCGGCGAAATCGCGGGCCAGGTTGAGCAACGCGCCAGCGTTGTCGTCGTCCCGTGGAGTAATGCGGCGCAGGATTTGCAGCGAGGCATTGATCACGCTGAAGACGTTGATGTCGAGTTCGGCGTGAACACAGGTGAGGATGCCGATCATGGCGAGATAGTCTCGCACAGATGTTTGACCGGATTGCACCGATGCCCACAGGTCGTTTACCAGGTTGAATCGCTCACCAGCCGTCAACGTGCCGATGTTGTCGAGCACTTTCTGGCGCAGGTTGGTTTCGTATTGGACTCGGTAGAAGCCGTGTCCGCCTGAGTTGACCACCACAGACGAGAGGTTTTCGCCAAGGTAAAACGTTTCGCTCTCTTTGCTGAGCAGGACCACTTTTTCGATTACGGTCGGCTTTCCGTTCTCACCAGATACGGTGGCACGCAAATGCACTGGCAGATGCCACAAGGT
>Ga0163152_10009449_pt1 | contig 10161 bp, 10 predicted proteins | sample OliLakLV19MP8IB2_FD_148635 | JGI IMG/M metagenome (GOLD analysis project Ga0163152, IMG submission 148635) | Freshwater microbial mat bacterial communities from Lake Vanda, McMurdo Dry Valleys, Antarctica - Oligotrophic Lake LV.19.MP8.IB-2 | ecosystem: Environmental > Aquatic > Freshwater >...
TCGGCGGACGGACAGTTATCAAGAAAAAACTTGCTGCCGTCTGGAAGCAGTGGAGGAGCATAGGATCGATGCGGTCATTTGCACGGAGCACGTCTATAAGGATGCACCCCGGGCCTATCGCGAACTGATTGCCGCAAAACCGGCGCATGTACAGACACATGTGTTTCCAGGTGCAGAGCTGCTCACCAGTAACGGCAAGGGGGTGGATGTCATCGTCTTTGGCTTGGAAGATTGGTACGACAAGCATCCGCGTCTCCTCAAGCCTTTTGGTATGTCGCTCCTGGAAATGATCGTCTATTTGGAATCGACGGATCTCTTCTATTACATCCCGCACCCGAACCTGGTGCAAACGCCACTCAAAAAACTCTATAAGGATCAAGCGATGCAGACGTTTCTCTCCAGCGTCCCTGCAGTGGAAGCATTCAACGGTTGCTTCCTGCCACTGGAACATCTCTGTGATTCCTTTCCCGTGCGCCGCATGACACGCAAGCTGAAGAAAGGTCTCCGCTCCTCCGCCAATCCTTCTCCGGACCTGCCCTGCGATCATTCGTATAAGTTCCTCGCCGTGGGCTCCGATGCACATCATCCCAAAGAGATCGGCTTTGCGGTTGAAGTTCCGTGCCCGGATGCTTCTTCCCGCACAGCGGCTTTTGAGAGTCTGACAAGCAATACGGATGTCACAATCGTGCATGTCCCGCCCCAGCGCTATGCGTTGATGCGCCTCCTGGCAGTCGGCTGCATCACCATGAACGAATCAATGTTGAAAAAACGCATACTTAGGAAAGAGCGTCCAGAAGCCAAAATTCTGCAGAAATTCCGTAAAATGCGCGTGCGCTCCAAACATTTGCTCTTCGGCCAAACTCGTTCCGTTGCCACAACTGCAGAAGAGGCAAACTTATATTGACGAAACGGCCATACTTTCCCTAGACTGCCGCCGCTTCAAAACGCTATTCTGTCTTTCACGAAGCCCTCACCCCTTACCCCTCACTCGTATGGCAGATAAGAAATTTGACCGCAGCAAGACTCACGTTAACGTCGGAACCATTGGTCACGTCGACCATGGCAAGACCACGCTCACTGCGGCTCTATCCGTAAATTTCTCACCGGAGGGGGAGAAGAAGACGTATGCCGATATCGATAATGCTCCAGAAGAGAGAGAGCGCGGCATCACGATCAACACCGCCCACGTCGAATACGAATCCAGCAAGCGCCACTATGCGCACGTCGACTGTCCGGGTCACGCCGACTACGTCAAGAACATGATCACGGGCGCCGCTCAGATGGACGGAGCAATCCTCGTCGTCTCCGCAGCTGATGGACCAATGCCACAGACTCGCGAGCACATCTTGCTCGCTCGTCAGGTGAACGTGCCGTTCGTCGTCGTCTTCTTGAACAAAGTCGACATGGTGAAGGATCCTGAGCTCATCGAACTCGTTGAGGCTGAAATCCGCGAACTCCTCACGAAGTACGGTTACCCAGGCGATACAGTGCCAATCATCAAGGGCTCCGCTCTCAAGGCTGTCGAAGGCGACGCAACAGAGATCGGTCACTTGAAGGAACTCCTCGATGCTTTGGACACCTATATTCCTGATCCAAAGCGCGAACTCGACAAGCCATTCCTTATGTCCGTTGAAGACGTCTTCTCGATCAAGGGTCGCGGCACCGTTGCCACGGGACGCATCGAACAGGGCAAGGTGAACGTGAACGAAGAAGTGGAGATCGTCGGTATCAAAGACACGAAGAAGACAGTCGTTACGGGTGTTGAAATGTTCCACAAGCTTCTCGACCAGGGTATGGCAGGCGACAACGTCGGACTGCTCCTCCGCGGTATTGAGCGCGAGGACATCGAGCGCGGTCAAGTCTTGGCCAAGCCAGGATCCATCAAGCCACACACCGGCTTCGAGTGCGAAGTGTACGTCCTCAGCAAAGAGGAAGGAGGTCGCCACACGCCGTTCTTCAAGGGATACAAGCCTCAGTTCTACATGCGCACCACAGACGTTACGGGTTCTGTCGAAATGCCACCAAACGTTGAAATGGTCATGCCAGGCGATAACGTTCGTCTGAACGTGGAACTTGGCGCTCCAGTCGCTTTGGACGAAGGCACACGCTTCGCTATCCGCGAAGGAGGCCGCACCGTCGGAGCAGGAGTCGTCACCAAGGTCACCAAATAATGTGTTCTAAGGAGGGCCGGCTCGTCCGGCCCTCGCTTTATCTCCCCGCTCTTTCTCCCTCCCCGTTATGAACGCTCAGTCCAAGTCCACAGAGAAGAAGCCAAAAGCTTCCGCTAAAGGTACAAAACCTGGCAAGGCAGCGTCACGCGATGGTAAAGCGGAGAAAGCAACCGGTGCAGAAGCCAAGACCGACAAAAAGACAGGAATCATCCGCATCCGTTTGAGCGCATTCGATCACACCGTTCTTGACGAAGCTGCAGCAAAGATCATCGAGACCGCAGAGCGCAGTGGCGCCATCGTCCACGGTCCGATCCCGCTTCCAACCCACATCCGCAAGTTCACGGTCAACCGCTCCACGTTCGTCCACAAGGATGCTCGCGATCAGTTTGAAATGCGCACCCACCGTCGTCTCATTGATCTCTCCGAAACGAACTTCAAAGCTATCGAAAGTTTACAGGGTTTGTCGCTTCCTTCGGGTGTCGATATTGAAATCAAAATGGGATGAGAGGGGTTTGTGGCTTATGTTGATGAAAGAACTATTGGAATTTTTGTGAACCCTTTGGAAAATTCCCAATAGGAAGACAAGTTCCAATGTAGAGCGGAAAATACAGAGCGGAGTGAAGAGCCCTATTTTCTATAGAAATTTTATAGAAAATAGGGAGCGGGCATACTTGCCCGCGTGTGGCGAGAATTAATGAAACAGACCAAAGTCATCATTCTCAGAGAACTCCGCGGCCAGGTATGGCCGCTCCCATTTATTCATTAACTCTATACTATCAATATTTCCAAATCACTGAGCTCTCCGCTCTGCGCTTTACATTGGAACTTGTCCTCCTGTGGTTACCTTCGCTGGAACCTTCGATCGAAGTATTTTACTTCCACCCCTTCACTTTCAAAGCTTCCTTCGCAGCTGCTTGTTCTGCTCTCTGCTTCGAATTTCCGCTTCCTTCTGCTATTTTTTCAGATCCGATAAATACTGCACAGGTGAAATTTTTCTCGTGGTCAGGTCCTTCTTCTACCATAACTTCGTAGTGAGGAGTGATGCCAGTTTTTTCCTGAGAGTTCTCCTGAAAGAGACTTTTTTCATCACGATGTTTTCCCTGGGCGATCAATTCCTGAAGATGACGGAGAATAAATTTTTCACAGAACTCACGCGCTGTATCGATACCTCGGTCCAAGTACATCGCTCCGATGATTGCTTCGACGGCGTTTGCGAGCGTGGAAGCTTTGTTACGTCCGTCACTCGCTTCTTCGCCGCGGCTCATGAAGAGATACTCGCCGAGCTTTAATTCCGTTGCGACCTTGGCGAGATGTTCGCCCTGCACCAGCGCGGAGCGCCAGTTGGTGAGTTCTCCTTCCGAACGCGCAGAGATGTGGAAGAGATATTCCGTTGCGACCAGTTCCAAAACGGCATCGCCCAAAAATTCCAGACGTTCGTTGTTTCCGAACGAATTGCTCTCACGGACGGCGGAGCGGTGGACGAGTGCTTGCATCAGCAGGTTTTTATCGCGAAAAACGACGCCAATGGCTTTTTCCAATACGGTGAAGGAGACGGGTCCGGACATGTGAAGGAAGTGTAGCGTGAGGCGAGAGAGAGCAGAAGTCGGTCTGCTTATTTGGCAATCTTGCCCGGATCTCCGCGGTGCGCGATGGCATTGAGCACCCCATTGACGAATTTGCCGCTTTCCTCAGTGCCGTATTCCTTGGCAATTTCTATGGCTTCATTCATAACCACGGCCTGAGGTGCATCGTTGCCGAAGAGCAATTCGTAGGTGCCGACCAGTAAAATACAGCGAGAGATCGGATCCATGCGAGAAAGGGGCCACTGGGGTGCGTGCTCCTGCACCGCGTCTCCCAACTCCTGTTCTTTATCCAAAATGCCCTGCAGCAAGAGCTGGGCAAATCCCTGGTCACAATCTCCGAGTTCACTGACATCACGAATCAGCGTCGTCATCGGATCAATACCTGTCCGCTTCTCTCTCTCGAAGAGAACTTGCATGACGGCGATGCGCGAGATGTGACGGCGACGTGCCATGGAGCGGGGGTAGAGAATTTCTGATCGCGTATCTCTGGTGATTCACGATGAAAACTAACGAACGACACCACTGGAGCGGAACCTTACGCCTTGATACGCGTGATGCTCTTGAGTGCTTTGTCGGCTTTATTCTTAGATTCCACAGGCGCAGCGTAGGGAGAATTCTGACGATTGCGCAAGCGGCGTACTTCCTTGTTGAGGAAGACGGAATGCTGATTTCGTCCGGTGGATTTCGCTCGGCGCTTTTTGGGGGTAGGACGCTTACCCATGGCTTAGGGGGGTCAATATAGGAGGCTCGATTCTAGAGTCTTTCGGTTGAAAGTAAAGAGAAAATCAGTTTCTACGGTTCCCTGAAAGGGCCAACATAAGCCGTAAAACGTACAGAAAGAGATTGAACAAATCCAAGTAGAGATGCAGGGCCAGCTGGAACGGAGGAGCACCTGCTCGACCGAGTGCGCTGATACGCTGAATATCAACGGCGATGAACAGCGAGAAGATGACAACGCCTGCTCCTGAGACAAGCAGTTCCGTCGCTCCGCCTCGCATGGAGGGGACAAAAACTTGCAGCAAGCCCATGATAATAAGTCCGATGAGCCCCAGAAAAAGTGCCGGCATGATGCGCATCAAATTGAATCCCATCCGCGAGAGAACTGCCGCGGCAGCCGTCATGAGAGCAGTGGAAGCAAGGGCGTTTACCAGAATGGTGCCGCCGTTTGCATAACCAGTGAGCACCTGCAGTAAAAGTGGGGCGATCGTGATGCCGGAGATGATCGGGAAGATGCCGAAGAGAATATAATTCAGAGGAGTTTTTTCAGCCCACCAACGAGAAGTAAAGATGATAGCCAGTTGGGCGATGACGCAGACGAGAAAAAGGCCCGAGGAAAGAGAGCTGATCATTTCGCCGCCTATGTAGACGCCGGCAAGCGTCAGTCCCATGGCTAGTGCCACGAGTGCGTAGACTTGTCCTTCCGTCGAAGGAGATAAGGCAATGGGACGACTGGGCGAAGGGCTGAAGGAGATCATGGGAGAAGTATAGTACGCCCTCACCTAAAAGGACATCATCGCAAGAGAGAAAGTGTCTTTTTTTGCCTTCAAAAAGCCACTTTTCACAGCAGGGAAGCTCCTCAAGAGTGCATTCCTTCCAGGTCTATTTTGTGCTATAATAATTGGATTTGGTCGAACCTCATGAAACGGTTTTCTCTCCTCCTTTTGGCCCCGATCCTGGCGCTCCTCGCGCCCGAAAAAGCTGCCGCTTTGACGCTCCCGGGTGCCTGGGCAAACAGCATCTGTACCGCTATTCCTTGCAATGGCATCTCAATGTCGGGTGCCGCGGGATTTGCAGATTACATGTGGGATAAGCTGGTAACAACGCTGCAAGTATCTTTCGTTGCCGCAGCAATCATCACATTGTTTCTGGCGACCTTCAATATGGTTATTTTCAGCAGTGATGAAAATGCCGTCAAAGAAGCGCGCGCTTCTTTTTACTACACGATCATTGGTGCGGTGTTCGTGGGACTTTCACACTGGATCGTGCAAGCTTTTTCTCCCACGGAGAATGTAATTGTAAATCTGACTCCGTTGGAAGCAGGCATCGCAAATGTGATCATGTTTATCAATATGATGCTCACGATTGCTTTAATCGCGAACACCGTGATTCAAGCGTTCCGCATCATCTCTTCGCATGGCGAACAGGATCAGCTCGACAAAGCGCGCAAGCGTCTCGTCACCGGATTCATCGGAGTCGGTATCGTTCTGCTGGCGAATGCACTCGTGAATACGTCGAAGCCCGGTCGAAATTCCAATATCGCCGCCGGAGAAATGGTCGGCATTGCCAACTTTATGTTGGCTCTCATCGGCACCTTGGCAGTCATCGCCATCATCGTCGCAGGCATTCTGCTCATCGTTTCAGTTGATGAAGGCCTCAAAGATAAAGCAAAGACGGCCATCCGCGTTGCGGTCATTGCGCTCTTCATTGTTATCATTTCGTACGCCCTCGTTCTCACAGCTTCTTCAATCAGCGTCTAAAGACATGCGCCGCACTCCTTTTCTGCTCATCGGCCTCCTGGCATTGATTGCTCCGCAAATCGTAGCGGCGGCGGGCAGCTATAGCTTCATCAATGGCGTTGTAAACGCCATCGGCGGCAGACTCTTGCCGGCACCTCCCATTTCCACCTTCTGTGATGTTGGTGGTGGCGCATGCGGTTTCATCGGTATCGCGGAAGTTTTCTACATAAAATTGCAGCCTCTCATCTACGCAACGGGAGCGATCATTCTGACGATCTTCGGTTTTCGCATGATCGTGGCACAGGAAGATGACATTCGTGACCGCGCCCGCCCGATTGTGACATCCGTGATTTCGGGCATGGTTCTATCCATGCTGATCATTCCGTTTATCAGAGCATTTTACGGCAGCACGGGTGAAATCTCGCGCGGTGGCATGAGTCTTGGTGTCAACATCATTAATACGGAAGTGACCGGCGTTATCAATTGGGCACTCGTGTTAGCTGCTCCATTGGCCATTACCATGATTATCTTCACGGCATCGCAAGCGCTTTTCAATCCGACAAATGAAGAAGGCATCGCAAACATGCGCAAGACGATCTTCAGCGTGATCGCAGGCATCGTATTAATCCTTGTGCGTTTCGTACTGGCGGATACCTTCGGAGGCGACGGCACTCCGAGTCCCGTCCCAATCCTCCAGACCGTTGTGAACATTCTGAACTTTATTCTCACCTTCACGGCGCTTGTTGCGGTCTTCATCATCATCTACGCGGGCGTCCTGATGGTCCTGAATCTCGGCGACGAGGAAAGAATCACCAAAGCAAAAGGACTCATCCTGCGCGCAATACTGGGATTGGTGGTCATTATGGTCAGCTGGGCGATCGTGAACTTTGTGATTGGCGCGGCGGCTTGATGAGGATTCAGAGGATTCAGAAGATTCAGAAGAAGATAGGGAATTCTTTTTTTAATTTCTTTTTCTTCTTCCACAGTCCTTTTTCAATCCTCTCCTCTGAGTCCTCTGAATCTTCTGAATCTTCGAGTCCTAACAATCGCTCACAAACCTCCTCAATGCCCACTCCGCATCTCTCTCGCCACCTCACATCCCCTCCTCACTTCCAACACATCATGCGTCCGTATGTAAGACGCTCCTTGAAAGACTGCAAGCGCGGAGGCTGCAATCGTTCCAGGCAGGCGATCGATCGTTTTCAGCTGCTCGGAACCGGCAAGGAAAGATTTTCTGGATGGACTGAGCAACAAAGGTGAGCCGAGCGAGAGAAGCTCCGGTAGACGACGGATAATTTCAAAAGAGTATGCAGGGTCCGAGGACACAAAGTGGCCGAGACCGGGATCGAGAATAATATGATCCTGAGCAATCCCCGCTTTGATGGCTGCAGCTTTGCGAGTGTGGAGAAACAGGCTGATCGTTGCAATCACATCGGCATACGTTGTCTCCCGCACCGTCGTCCGCGGTGTCGCGTCTTTGGCATACATCAGAACGAGTGACGCCTGTGCCTTGGCGACGACCGAAAAAAGATCGGCATCTCCGCGTCCCGCTGTCACATCATTGATCATCGTAACGCCCTCATCCAGAGCCTGGGCGGCAATTTCGGCTTTGTATGTGTCCACCGCGAGTTTCTGCGAAGGAAACGCCGATCGCACTGCGCGAATGATGGGTAACACTCGTGCCAATTCTTCCTCAAGGGTCACCTCCGGAGCATTCGGTCCCGTCGACTCCCCTCCTATTTCGATGATATCCGCACCTTCGCTGATCATCTGATCGACGCGCGCAAGCGCCGCATCAACATCCACATATTTTCCACCGTCATGATACGAATTGGGCGTGACGTTCAGAATGCCGATGATGAGGGGAGCTTTGGGCACGCGGAAAGAGTAATGATGGAAGATCAAACATGGAAGATCAAAGGTCCAAGATCAAAGATACAAACAAGCTCAAAATTGGAAGATTAAAATCGCATCCTCTTATTTTTTTACACTCTTTTGACCTTGAATCTTTGATCTTCAAATTTGTTTTGATCTTGAATCTTTGATCTTGAATCTTCACTCACTACTTCCACGCCTTCTGCATATATTCCTGCACTGACCGATGCGTATTGAAATGTGCGATCAAAGAGATACTGCGCTTCATGCGTTGGATCCAGCGGACGCGATCGCGATAGTAATACGCCGGAATCACTTGATACTGGAGTTGCGTGTAGAGATCTTCGGCATCGACGTTGCGATCTTCATCGGCGGGAAGTGCGGAAGCCAATGGTCCGATGCGCCAGCCGGATTCGGCATCGCGCTCGTACCCTTCGATCCACCAGCCGTCGAGCGTCGAAAGATTCATGACGCCGTTGAGACATGCCTTCATGCCGGATGTGCCCGATGCTTCATGGAGACGCATCGGCGTGTTCAACCACACGTCTGCACCGGCGACGAGGTTCTTTGCAAGATCGACGTTGTAATTTTCCAGGTAAACGATGCGAACACAGTCGCGTAGTTCGTGTGAACGTTCGACCATACGCTTGATCACATCTTGGGAGAACTGATCGCTCGGGTGAGCGTTGCCTGCGTGGATGATCTGGAGGCGACCACAGCCGACTTCTTTCAGGCGCAGTAAGTTGGTGTAGATCAATTCCGGACGTTTGTACGGCACCACACGGCGCGCGCTGGCGATGGTCAAAATGTTCGGATCAAACGGCGTATCTGTGTGCTGATTCACAATCTCCAAAAGCCTTCCTTTGGCTGCCTGATGCGCTTCCCAGAGCTCCCCGTCCGGGCACGCATCGCCAAAGAGCGCGAGCGCACTGGGGTTCTGACGCCAGCCCGCAGCGTAGCGATCAAAGAGCGCCTGCATCTCCAGACTTGCCCAATAGATATGATGAATACCGTTCGTGATGTAATCGATGTTCTCACCCGGAAAGAGCGAGCGCGAAACAGTACCGTGCACGCGTGACACACCGCAGGTGTAATGCGAAAGGTGCATCGCAAGGTGCGTCATGGAGAGCGCGTCGTCACCGGCGAGTTTCTTGATGTGCCATGGAATCATGTCACCGACGATGCGCCACGCAAGATCGTAGGGGAACATGTCGTGTCCTGCCTTCACAGGCGTGTGCGTGGTGAAGGCACAAGAGGACCGCACGCTTGCATCGTTAAAATTCCGCTCGCGGAGGAGTTCCAATGTAAGAAAAGCCGCATGGCCTTCGTTCATGTGAAACGTATGGATATCGTCGTAATCCAGTGCGCGGAGCATACGAACACCCCCGATGCCAAGCACAACTTCCTGCTTAATGCGCATCGCCTGATCGCCACCGTATAAATGGTTCGTAATATTACGATCATCCTCACGGTTCTCTGGGAAATTCGTATCCAAGAAATAAACCGGCACGACATGATCACCACTGCGCTGCTCATGGACCCACACACCCACCGTGACATCACGTCCTTCAATCTGCACTGTGATTCTGGTCGGAAGCAACTTCAAATACTCTGCTGCATTCCAGGGAATATCGTTATATTCCTGCGTTCCGTCCGAGCGCAGTTTCTGCTTCAGATACCCATGCTGCCAACATATCGTCATCCAAGCCGCATCCAGATGCAAATCCGCCGCGGAGCGCATCATATCAGCGGCAAGAACACCAAGACCTCCTGCAAAGGTCGGCATCTCCCTACGGAGCGCGATTTCCATTGTGAAGTACGCAACTTGGAGTTTGGACATAGGATGTGTGTTTTCGTAGATATTATAGCATAAAAGTGAGTGGTGTGGAAGTTAAGAATGCGGGGGGACTTGGCGGATTTAGGGGATTCAGAGGATTCAGAGGATTCAAAGGATTCAGAAGAAAATAGGGAATTCTTATTGTTTCTTCTGCAATCCTCTCCTCTGAGTCTTCTGAGTCTTCTGAATCTTCTGCATCCTCTGTAACCTATAACAAGTATCCCCCTCCCTCCATGCCC
>Ga0163152_10009450_pt1 | contig 10161 bp, 10 predicted proteins | sample OliLakLV19MP8IB2_FD_148635 | JGI IMG/M metagenome (GOLD analysis project Ga0163152, IMG submission 148635) | Freshwater microbial mat bacterial communities from Lake Vanda, McMurdo Dry Valleys, Antarctica - Oligotrophic Lake LV.19.MP8.IB-2 | ecosystem: Environmental > Aquatic > Freshwater >...
GGGTTAGCCCCGCGGCGGCGAGCGCGGTGGGCAGGATGTCGAGGGAGATCACCGGCGTCTGGCTCTCGCCGGGCATCAATTGAGCGGGCCAGCACACCAGGAACGGCACGCGAATGCCCCCCTCGTAATCCTGGTGCTTGCCGCCGCGTAATGGCGCATTGACCGCGGTCTGCGCGAGCGGCCCGCCGTTGTCACTGAGAAAGAACAGCAACGTGTCGTCCCACACACCTTCCGACTTCAACGTCGCCACGACATGACCAATCGCGTCGTCCAGCCGCTTGCCCATCGCGAGCAGCGTGTCCCGGTCTGTGTTGCCGGTATTGAACTTCGCAATCTCCTCGGCGGGCGCCTGCAGCGGCGCGTGGACGGCGTTGAACGCAAGGTAGAGGAAGAAGGGCTGCGTCCGGTGCCTCGTAATGAACAACGCAGCCTCTTCCCCGAGTCGGTCGGTGAGATAGCCGGTTTCGCTCACAGCCTTGGTGCCGCGATAGATGGGATCGTCCGGATCGTCAAGCTGGAAATAGTCGTGCGCCCCACGGCCGAGGAAGCCGAACACCTCATCGAACCCCCGCAGCGCCGGGCTCCACTCCGGCGTCGGTCCCAGATGCCACTTGCCGAATTGTGCCGTCGCATAACCGGCCGACTTGAAATACTGCGGGAAAATGGTCTCCGTCAGGGGCAGGCCGCTGCCAGCCTCGCCTCCCGTGTACAACCCAAGTCGCTGCTGGTACCGGCCGGTCATCAGGCCCGCGCGAGTCGGCGAACAGACATGCCCGCTGACATACCCCTGCCGGCAGATAATGCTCTGTTTCGCCAGCGCTTCGAGGTGTGGCGTGCTGACTTCCTGGGGATGGAGCGGATTGAACAGCACGTCCGCATAACCCAGATCATCCGCGACGATAACCACGATGTTCGGTTTCGACGAGGCATGCGCCGCGTGGAGGGCCGCCACGGGAAAGAGCAGCAGAATGGCCGAACGGACCAGCGTGGAGTTCATGGATTCACTCGGTCACCGGGTTTTGTAAGTGGCCTTGGACGACAGGTCCGGCTGCAGGTCCGAAGTGCCTGGAGTCGGAACGTCGGCGAATGGCATCAACCACTGGCTCTGGTCGTACCGGTCATTTCATCAGGGCAGCCTTCGCCAACTGCTTCGCACGAGCGTCCGTCCACAGAATAGTATTGGGTCACCCCGTTATCCACCGCACCGTGTACGGCGTCGCAGTCAAAGCAGTCCCAGCGCTCGCAGGTCCGGACCGCGGTGCGGACCTGCGAGTGCGGCTCGCCAGGCTTGTTGCGGAACAGGAAGTACGCCCAGCCATCGAGGTATCGTTTCTTATCCTCGATGGCGACTTCCAACCCGGCGGTGAGAGGGCGACAGAACCCGTTTGGCGAAATATGGCCGTCGACGACCAGTCGGTCGCCTCGCCCGAGCGCGTCGGTGTGTGTCGGTCCGCTCCGTTGCCACTTGGACTGACATTGTGCCGCTGGATCGGGCCGATACGCGACTACGCGTCGCGATTTGCTAGCGGTGTATAGCGACCGAAGCCATAATCGAAGACTCGATCATCTACCCCATCCACTCCAGTCGGTTCTGGGGAAGCTGATTCTGACGGGCGAAGGAAGCGATGGGTGCAAAGCCGACACGGATACATCCTGTCGGTGGTGAATGAAGCAACCTGAGTCGTCCTACGGAAACGGAAGGAACAAGAGGGGTAAGCTCGCCATGTCATTTCGGTCACACCTGCTGGTTTCCGTGCAGTCCTTCGGACTGTCGGTGATTCTTCTCTGCTCCGTCCTGTGCGCACGGGATGGTTCGCGTCCTGTGGAAAGTGGCCTGACTCGGGAGACGGTCGAGAGCTTGGCAAAGGTTGTTCGCCAGGAGTACTTCGAGGCGGAAACTGCGGAGCAAGCAGGTCAACGATTGACGGAAGCACTGGCCAAGGGGCGGTACAACGATGTCCCATCGCTGCCAAAACTGGCACGGCGACTGACGCGCGATCTGTTCGAGGTGACGAAGGACAGCCAACTCTCCGTGTTCGTCGCGCGTCAATCAGACAGGGAGGATGACTCCGGCAAGAAACCTGTTGTTTCAAGGGAAGAGCGAGGCAGGAAGGCCAACTTTGGTGTGAAGCATGTTGAGGTTCTAGCCGGCAACGTCGGCTACCTCAACCTGACACACTTCTATCGGCCGGAGGAAGCGAGAGATGCGTTGGCCGCAACCATGTGCCTGCTGCGGAATGCTGATGCCCTGATTCTTGACATGCGTGAGAACACCGGCGGTTCTCCCGAAACGGTCACGCTGCTCGCGAGCTACCTCTTCGCAGAGCCGAATCGACCGTTGTTCAAGATTATCAACCGTCAATCTGGCAGCCAACAATACTCCACCGCTGACAAACCGCCCCCTGGTCACGATGAGTCGAGACCTGTTTTCGTACTGACGTCCGCACGAACCTTCTCCGCCGGTGAAGGATTGGCCTTTATTCTTCAGGAGCAGAAGCGCGCCACAATTGTCGGCGAGACAACTTCAGGAGCCGCGAACCCCGGTCGACCGTTCGCGATCACCGATTCATTCGAGGCTGTCATTCCGACCGGCCGGGTCGCGACTGCAGTTCGTGGGAGCAACTGGGAAGGCGTCGGCGTGAAGCCCGACGTTCATTCACCCGCGGCCAAAGCACTCGACGCAGCCCACGCACTCGCAACTCGTGCGCTGAAGGATCAGTGAGGCTGGCATGTCAGAGCCTACCCGTGAAGAAGTCAATTCCCTGACGGGCTCCGACGTGCTGGAGTTTGGCACGGAATGGTGTCCGCATTGCCGCGCCATTCAGGCATTTCTGACCGGCATGCTGGCCAAGCATCCGGATGTCAGGCACATTCGAGTTGAGGATGGCCGCGGACATCCCCTCGGTCGATCCTTCCGCGTGATTTTGTGGCCGACGTTAGTGTTTTTGCGAGATGGCTAAGTTGTCAGCCAGATGGCTCGGCCATCGTCAGCAGAAATCGCCCAAGGGTTTGTCGAACTGTCGGGCGGCGACTGACGCCAATCCGTCCGGAACCGCTTCCGGATCGTGTAACGGGAGAGATGTTGGGTTTGACCGTCCGAATGGAACGGTGCTGGAAACCCGCTCGATGTGGCCAGTTCGCCGCCTTCAGCGCTTCACGTTTGCAGGTGGGGGCGTTGAAGGCGTTTAGTGGGAAATACTTGTGCATCCAAGAACTGTGGTGCCGCAGCGACGCCGTCATCGCCTGAGGGATTTTTGAGAAGCATGGCAAAGGTGATTCAGACGCCTAGCAATTCTTCCAGAACCCGATCAGCTGCTTCGCGCTGGGGCCAATGATAGACCTTCTCCAACACGATCACCCGAGCATGTCGACACAACTCTTGGCTGGCGGCGGCCAGGCCCACCTCTTCGGTGGGATCTTCGCTCCCCATCAAGACAACCGTGGGAACCGCGACCGCCCGCTGCAGCGATTTTCGGGAACGGCGAAAGGCGGCGCGGTAGTAGTTGACCATCCCTGTCAATGAACCGGGATGCGACCATCCCTCACGTAAGGATTCGATTTCGGCCTCTCCGAACAAGCTAGGTGGTGCCGTCAATTTCAACGAGCGAATCAGGATGCGAAAGTGATTGGCTCGCAGCAGGGCCTCGGGCAAATAGGGGATCTGGAAAAAGCCGACGTACCAACTCCGCAGCATTTGGACGGGGTTGCGAAACAGATATCGTCCGAAAACTCCTGGGTGCGGCGCACTGAGAACGGTCAGCCTGGAAACGCGCTCGGGGAATCGCGCGGCGGTCCACCAGGCCACCATTCCGCCCCAGTCGTGTCCCACGAGGTGGCATGCCTCATGTCCTTCGGAAGCGGCGAGCTCCAGGACATCTTGGGCCAACACATCCAGATCATAGGCCAGAACTCCGGCGGGCTTATCGCCAAGGGTCCGATGAGCAGATGCCAGCCCTGCCACAAATCGGGAAACCCGTGCAACAGAACGATTATGGGACCACCCTCCGGACCAGCGACCGCAGTTTCCAACGTGACTCCATTCACCTCGCGTCGAGACACTTCCGCGGGAGGTGACGCTGGAGTCATCTGAGGAATCCTTTGTCATGAACGGGTCAGCGAGAGGGAGCGCAGCAAACTCTGCGCCCACTCCGGTCGCGGACGAAATCCACACAACTCAGTTGTCTTACCATACGACCGACTAGAATGGGAGCGGTCCCAATCGTCTGCAGACTGGTCGCCGCCGGAGCGCCGCAATGCTTTCTCCCCTCCCTTACACGTCTGACGCAGAAAGTGTGCCCCCCGATGAAGCTGTCGACACCGAGAAGGTCCTGCAGTTGATTCAAAGAGCGCTTCAGGAAAAGGAAGGACCGACCGGGACGCGCCAGCGCGATGTCCATGTCAAGATGCACGGCTGCGCCACCGGTCTGTTCCAGGTTCTGGAGAATCTGCCCCCGGAGCTTCGGCAGGGGCTGTTTCAGGAGCCGAAGTCGTATCCAGCCTCGGTCCGCTTTTCCAATTCCTCGCCGGTGGCCTTGGCCGATGCGGTCCCCGATGGGCGAGGGATGGCGATCCAGGTGGAAAACATCGTGGGTGAGTTTCTGCCGGTGTCGAACCCGTCGGCGCCCACGCAGGATTTCGTCATGGTGAATCATCCCGTCTTTATCGCCCGTGATGTCAAGGATTATTTCCGCCTGCAAGTCGCACGATTGGAATCGGAATCCCATCCCCTGCGTGGACCCGCGGGCGCACTGACGAATGGAAGCTGGAATCCCTCGCAGTGGAAATGGCGTGAAGCCTGGAGCGCAGTCCAAGTCGCCCTGCAGCCGCCCTCCCATCCCCTGGTCAACACGTATTACAGCATGGTGCCGATTCGGTTTGGAGATTACGTCGCCAAGTATCGGACGCGATTGAAGGCGGGCAATCAGCAGAAATTCCGTGGCAACGCGCTGCTGGCGGTCATGATGAAACGCGATGGACTCGGCGACGTGCTGGAACAGACCATTCTCCTCCAGGAAGTGGTCTTGGAATTTCAAGTTCAGCTGCGAACGAGCGCACAGACCATGCCCATCGAAGATGCGACCGTGCGATGGTCCGAGAGCGTGTCTCCCTATCAAACCGTCGCGGCTCTCACCTTGCCCATCCAAGACATCTCGGCCTATCGACAAGAGGGAGAGCGGCGATCCTTTTCTGTGTGGCATGCCTTGGCGGCGCATCGACCACTGGGGGGCATCAACCGCGTTCGGCGACAAGCCTACGCGCTGTCAGCCTCACGGCGTGATGCCGTCGGAAACATCGCACCCAGTGACTTCGTTCGCGTGATTGGTGGGAAGCAGGGAGATGGAGCGCCTTAAGCGGCTTGGGGGTCTCGATGACTGGCCATACCGCCGACGTGCGCACGAACCTCAATCTGAACCTCATGGTTGCACCGACAGGCATCGAGCGACCGTCGCACCAAAGGAATCTGCTGGAGCATCACGGGCGTGATTGTCTTATCCGGCACGATCAGTCAATTCTCGCAGCAGCCGTCGTTACGCGGAAGCGCCGAATTCCATCTGCACCCCTGCCGATTCGATTTTCTTCCGGATGTTGGCCAAAAACAGGGGCATGCAATCGCCGTTGTCCGGGTTCGCGACCGGTCCCTTGGGCCCGTGGACGGAATTCAACAGGCGAAAGTGCGCTCGCTCTTCAGGGAGATCTGCGATGTCGGCGGCTTGCAAATGGCAAAGCGACACCCTAACCATCTCTGCGGCCGAACTCTCATAAACGCTGGGAGTAAGTGGCCTAAGTTCCGCAGAATGTTCGGTAGCTGCCATCGTCCCGCGGAGGATCCTGATACGCTGCGGAATCGGCCCCGTCTTCGTACGGCGTGGCCAGCGTTGCCAGTAGGCGGTGGAGCACCGACAGGTCGTCGAGGTTTTCTGCGGCGGAGAGGGCTTCCTCCACCCGGTGGTTCCGGGGAATGACGGCGGGGTTAACGGCCCGCATGGCGGCCTGAGCCACCGTGAGCGGCCGGCCCTCGCGTCCGAGCCGCTGCTGCCATTGGGAATGCCACGTCACGAATTCCGGATCTGCAGACTGGTCATCCGTCAGCGAATTTGTCGATGCGAGATCCCGGAACGTGTTGATAAAATCAGCCTTGGAGTTCTGCATCCAGGTAAGCAGCGACCGAATCAACTCCAGGTCGTCAGCCTCGGCACTTTGCAGCCCCAGCTTTTCCCGCATCCCGGCCAGCCAGTACCCGTCGAACAGCGTCGTAAACTCTTCGAGGATCTCTGTGGCGATGTCGATCGACTGATTCGGCTCTGGTGCCAAGAGCGGCAACAGGGCCTCAGCAAACCGCGCCAGGTTCCATTGCGCGATCGCGGGTTGATTGCCGTAGGCGTAGCGGCCACCGTGGTCGATCGAACTGAAGACGGTGTCGGGACGGTAGGCATTCATGAACGCACAGGGGCCGTAATCGATGGTCTCTCCCGAGATGGCCATATTGTCCGTATTCATCACGCCATGAATGAAACCGACGAGTTGCCACCGGGCAATGAGCGAGGCTTGACGGTCCACCACGGCGCGGAAGAACTCCACATACTTGCTGGGGCCGTCAACGAGTGCCGGATAGTGCCGGTTGATCGCGTAGTCAGCCAACACCCGCAGATTTGATGCATCCCGCATGGCCGACAGGTACTCGAAGGTTCCGACGCGAATGTGACTGGCCGCCACGCGGGTGAGAATCGCCCCGCGCAGCGTGGCCCCTCGGTAGACCGGTTCGCCCGTCGTCACAACGGCCAGACTGCGCGTGGTCGGGATGCCGAGGGCAAACATTGCCTCGCTGAGGATGTATTCTCGGAGCATCGGTCCGAGCGCGGCACGGCCATCGCCGCGGCGCGAGAACTGCGTCTGCCCCGCCCCCTTCAACTGAATGTCAACGAGCTGACCGGACGGCGTTCGGTGTTCACCCAGGAGGATGGCCCGGCCGTCACCAAGCATCGTGAAGTTGCCGTACTGATGCCCCGCGTAGGCCTGGGCAATCGGTTGTGAGCCGCGGTGCAGATCCTGGCCGGCAAACAGGGCGGCGACGGAGTCCGTGGACTCCATGCCGAGGTCGAGACCTAGTTCGTCGGCTAGGCGACAGTTGAGAATCACGACTCGGGGCGCTGCCACCCTAGCCGGCTTGGCAGGAGCGAAGAGGACATCTGGCAGCCGCGAATAAGTGTTGTCGAATTGCCAGCCCATGGGGTTGTCACCAGCCCCCAATGCACTCCGCGCTACCATCTCGTTCCTCTCCAATGACGATTCCAAGCTGGTCACAAACCGAGCGGCCTGCTCGTTCACAGTTCATGAACTCTGCTTGAATTCTATGCCGCCATGCAGGGCTGTGGTCCTCAACGAGCAGAACGCATTCCAAATTCTCCGAGAGGACTCTGAGCAAGCGTCCGGCTCAAAGCATGATGTCTCGTCCTGCTGCCTTTCTGACGTCTTCTCGGCACGGATGTTGCCACAAAAATGAAACCAATAGGACGGGCTCCAGGCCATTTCTGCGGCCAGCAGAATTCGGCACCTACCAAATCGATCGATTCGGAATCGCTGATGGCGACTAAATGAATCCGTCGGACCTTTTAATGGAGGAGTCGACTCATGGCTGACCAGCGCAAGCGCGGCGGGATGAAGCAGGGGCCGGTCAGGGACCGGAGGGCAAGAAGCACCAGTCAGTGCGCCCCGAATCCGCAAGCAACAACAAAGTGGGAGGTCAGAAGCGTGGCGAGCGGCACCCAGCCAAATGACTGGTGCCGTGACCGCTGTTTCCCCTCCATTTTCTATGACCCCATGACAAAAGGACTTCGAGATGTCCAAGCAACAGAGTCGGTCGCAGGGAACTCATCGTGAGTCGCCCGAAAATAATCAGAATGCCAAGCAATCGCACGACCGGCAGGATCAGGCAAAAAATCCCGCGGACCGCGAGTACGACGATCAGGCACAAGAAGGCGGTGGAGAAGAGAGCAAGCATGGCCGCAAGCACAAAGGCAACGCGGACGGCACCTGAGCGGCACTCTGAGATCGCCTGAGCCTGCCGTAGCGATTCCTCGACCGGCCTTAGCTTCGGAGCCCGACAATCAATTGGCGGCCCGCTGCTCTCTACAGTGATTCGAACGGGGTGGAACCGAGAACGCCCCAATGAGGTGGCATTTGCGGGTTGTTAGGCCGGGAATTCAAGCGCGAGAATCGACGAGAGCCTCGACATCCGGTGCGATCACAAGCGTCGTCATGCAAATTGTGATCGGGCAACCTGTACGGCGAGGATGTGACGCCCGGTGAACATGATGCAAGCCCTCCGATGGATGAAAACCGGACCTGATCGACCTACCGTCGATCGCACCATCGTGCTGTCACTCGTGCCGACCATCAAGAGGGGTCGGGCTGCTCAGGCATCGCGGCGCATCCCGGCGGATTATGAACCGTCATTTGCTTGCGTTAGCCGCATCTGTTGGTGCGGATTTGCGAGTCGATTCGCCAGCCTCGTCGCGGAACAGGTACTACGCCCAGCCGTCGGGGTATCGTTTCGCGTCCTTGATGGCGACTTCCAACTCGGCGGTGAGCGAGGCGACAAAACCCGATTACGGAAAATGTGGCCGTCGGCGACCCATTGACGACGACCAGTCGGTCGCCTCGCCCAGAGCGTCGGTGTGTTCGGCGTTGCGCGCTCCGGTCACATCGAACTCGGTGTGTCGGCTCGACGCATTTTCGGATCGCCAGAAGTCGCCCCGGTCGATCCCACCGACACACGAAACAAGTTGGAACTCCGATCGGCGACCCAACCGAAAAGTTGACGACGAACGCGGTAAACGGCTCTGCGAGAAGACTGCCGCCACGGACCAAATTCGGCGTTTATAGGTCGCAATGGCAACCCGTCGGGGTGATTCCGCGCGTTCTGTGACCTTCCCCGCACCACCCTTCCGCGCACATAACTCTCTCGATCACAGTCCCTCGAACACATCACTCGCTGGCTGTTTTACCAAGCGCTGGTTCAATCGGGACTGGATGTTTTAGCTCGCACGCGGGGATTGGTCACGCGGCCCAAGCTATTGAAATCCTGACAATGGGCGTAACACTCGTCAGCTAAGCTGACGACTTGACATCGACCGGTCTTCCCGTGAGGCACCACTTGATCAGCGTGTTGTGGCTGTGCGAAGCGGGCAACACGCACTACTTCTGATCGTCGCTCATGCGGGCCTGGGTTTCGAGCAATCGTTCGGCCTCGCGACGGAGAATTTCGGGGATCAGCCAGTCGTGCTGGACCCGTTCGCCGTTGACGAGCGTGCGTCCGTCCAACGTGCCGTCGGCCTCCCATTTCAGTTCGGCCTCGGTCGCCAACAGCGACTGGAGCTCCTTCAAGGCAACTCGGGCCCGGGTCGCATCTCCCTGCCGCGCGAAGATCAGCGCCTGCACCGAGCGGGCCATCAATCCGGCCGTGTATCCGGGCGCGTCCCCGCCGGCGCTCATCAGCCGCAGCGATTCGTTAGTCGCTTCGTGTGCGGCATCGAAGTCACCGTTCCGGCAGTCCAGCAGGGCTTTGGCAGACAAGAACCACTTCAGCGCCCCGGCATCTTTTGTCTTCCCGACGGCCGCGAGGAACTTCGCAATCGTCGCCGGATCGGGCACGGCATTCTGTTCCAACAGCAACGAAACCTTTACCGTCCGCTCCACGTCGTTGGCAGCCGTCGACTCGCCGAATTGCGCGGCCATACTCTGGCAAAACAGGCGATGCTGATCCCCGTCGGCGGCATACGCCCACAAGGCGGCGGGCGTCATCCAGTCGACGCTGGAGGACTTCGGATCCAGCGTCCCGCTCTCGGCGTAATCGGCCGCAGCGAGTTTCCATTGACCGGTCCGGACGAAATGCGCACCGCGGAGGCGGAACGCCTGCGCCAGTTGGTCGGGCGCGGCCGACTGGCTTCGTCGATGTTCGATCAGCCGATCGAAGTTCCCGGTCGCCCGGTCCGCCTGGCCGAGCAGTTGATAGGCGGCGTCCAGGCGCGCCGCCGGATCGGTCAACTGCCCGACGGCGAGCCGGCTCTGTTCGTGGGCGAAGGCCCGCGGATCGTCGCTGATCGACACGCGGAAACGGCCGAGGTTCTGATCGCCGAACTGCCCACCGGCCGGTCCCTTGAT
>Ga0163152_10009452_pt1 | contig 10159 bp, 12 predicted proteins | sample OliLakLV19MP8IB2_FD_148635 | JGI IMG/M metagenome (GOLD analysis project Ga0163152, IMG submission 148635) | Freshwater microbial mat bacterial communities from Lake Vanda, McMurdo Dry Valleys, Antarctica - Oligotrophic Lake LV.19.MP8.IB-2 | ecosystem: Environmental > Aquatic > Freshwater >...
AATAAAGATATTGACACTGATGATGAAAAACTCAAAAAAATAACAAGCTCTATTAGCAGTTTGTTTGTAAGAACTACAAAAAAAGAATTAGGGCTTCCTGCTCCAATAATCAAGTATCGTCATATAGAAATGGGCGCAATTCAATCCGAGCTATACAACCTATTTCGATCTGAATCTTCTCGGTTATTGTCTGGGGTTGATAGAGGCACAAAAGAGTATTTACGAAATATTGGAAGAAGCGCAGTTGGTCTATTACAGGCTGCTACAAACCCGATGCTGCTTGGCACAATAGATGAATTTTTCCAAGAAACCCTTCCTGTGCCAGAAAATGCTAAAGCTTGGAGTTTACTAAGCGAATATTCACAGTATGAAAAATCTGCAAAAATCGAATATTTAATTAAGAGGGTCGGTGTAATTTTGAATCAATCTCCCTCAAACAAGATAGTAGTGTGGACTAGTTTTGTAAGAAATGTAAAACTTCTAGAAAAAATATTTTCTTCTTATAATCCAGTTTCAATCTATGGGGCTATTCCGTCTGGCGACGATACGGATGAGGACAATCGCGAAGGACGTATTAGGAAATTTCATAATGATAGCTCCTGCAGATTGATGATAGCAAATCCCCAGGCTGGCGGAGAAGGTATAAGCTTACATAAGGTTTGTCATTACGCAATTTACCTAGATCGAACCTTTAACGCAGCACATTATCTTCAGTCAGTAGATAGAATCCACAGGCTTGGTTTACCCAAAAATGCCACAACAACAATTGAAGTCATCATCGCAAAAGACACAATTGATGAAATTGTAGCCAATAGGCTTGGAAAAAAAACAAAATTAATGAGTAAGGTATTAAATGACCCTGGATTAGCTAAATTAGCTTATGACCCAGAAGATTTAGATGGTTTAGAAACTGAGTTTGATAGGGAAGATCAAATACAGATCCAAAATCATATTGATGCACATGGCTAAAGATCAAGATGTAATTTATTCATCAGGCAAGATAATAATTCTTTGGAGACTAATCTATTTTATGTCTCAAAATCCTGAGATCAGCATACAAGAGTTGGCTGCAATAATCGAAGACTCTGGTGTGTTAGGCGGCACTGCGCCGTTTGGTGACGCTGTTCGAATTGGGCGATATTGTAGATTTCTTGAAGTTGACAAGGGCACAGTTTTATTGAGCGAAGAGTGCGTAAATTTTCTTTTGCCCTTGTGCTCGATCAAAGATCCAAATATTCTTGTTGTTCGCTTTGTTCTGCAACGAATAATCCAAGGGTCCTTGTATGGATTTCAATGGCTTCTCTTTTTCAATAAAGATATTGAGATTTTCAAAGTCTCTATTCCCGAAGAGTGGACTGATTTACTCGAACAGGCTGAGCTTTTTAAGTTTGGTGAAAAAGAAGTTGATGAATGGTGGGATGCTATTTTATTAAGTGTAAACAATTTTGATTTAGTGAACACAAAGGAGATAGGGGATGTTGGTGAAAAATTGACTATTGAACATGAAAATACTCGGTTGACATCTGATGGTACTCGAACTCCACAGCATTATGTTAAATGGGCTTCCAGATTTAGTAATAGTTATGGCTACGATATAGCTTCTGTTGAAGGTAAAAGATGGTCGAAGAAAAAATTCGATATGTCTGCAACACAAATTGAAGTTAAGTCTTCAGTATCAGCAAATGTAAACGGTTTTAGATTTAAGATTTCACGGAATGAATGGAATGTCGCCCTTGAAAATATCGACACATATTATTTCTATTGTTGGTTAGGCATAAGTGTTGATAAACAAACTGCAGCAGATGGACCGTATGTAATTCCAGCAAAAAGCTTTATCAAGATTGTCCCAAGGGATCGTCATAATACTTGTGAATGGTCAGAGTGTAGACTAACTATTGATTTGACTAATTATTCTTTGTGAATAGCTTTATGGAATAATATAAATTCGAACGGGCGAAAAAAAGAGATTGTAGAATGTATAAGTTGATACTTGCTAGTTGGTGACCGCGGGAGGAATGGCGGGGAGCAGGGGGAAACCTGACATGTCTTCTCAAGTAGTTGGTTAATCGTGATTCATGTCCATGCACGGGTTATGGTTGACATCGGCGCGGGTAAGACATGTCAGGTTTTAAGTGTGATGATAAACTCGGGGAAAGAAAACCATGCCAGTCAAACGATCCAATCCAGGAACCATGCGCCAAGCGGCGAAGCTGAGAAAAGTCCCTACCTCTGCGGAGAAGCTCTTGTGGGCATATTTACGGGGGGATAAATTGAACGGGGTGAATTTTACCCCTTCGGGGCACTTCGTAGAAGACAACACGCCATTGGGAATTTCACTTCGACAAGCTCAGTACAGGCATCCCTGATTTTGTAGCCATCAAAAGAAAACTAATCATTGAACTCGATGGACTCCCTTTGGTCGCAGCATATTGAACAAGCCCGCTTCGCGTATGATGCTGAACGAAGCAAGTATTTTGAGTCACAGGGATACCCGCAGGGCTGTGTAAGGTAGTCCGCTTTTGGAATGAGCAAGTGATGAATGATATCAATGGAGTCGTTCTGGCAATTGAGCTTTCTTTGAGCAAGGAGTAGATAAGTCCGCGCAGCCCCTCCGTCCGCTGGCTGATATGTGCACGGCATTAGCTATCCAAGATAATTTCACCTATCCACTATAATTGGGGAAAGGTGTGCTGAAGGGTGATCCGCGGGCGCAAGTAATTGAACCAAATAAACCGCAAAACTCTTTTCGTCCGCTTCCATCAATGAGGAGAAAACTAAATCCATGAACTGGGTCGTGCTTGTGTTCATTTCATTCCTATGCGGTTCCCTGCCCTTTTCAGTGTGGCTCGGCAAGTTATTTTTGCAATTGGATGTGCGTAACTATGGCGATGGAAATCCGGGTGCAACGAATGTTTTTCGATCGGGCAGCAGGGTGATTGGTTTATTGGTCCTGTTATTGGATATCACGAAAGCAGCCGCGCCGGTTGGTCTGGCTTTTTTCAACATTGGCATTCGCGGGTTGCCCATGTTTTTTATCGCAATAGCGCCGATCATTGGTCATGTCTTCAGCCCCTTTTTATGCTTCCGGGGCGGTAAAGCCCTTGCCACTGCCCTCGGAGTATGGATCGGTTTGACGATCTGGAAGGCTTCGCTGGCTGGGGTGATCGGAGCGATAATCGGACTCGCGCTCTTCACTTCGACCGGTTGGGCAGTCATGTTTGCAATGGGGATAATTTTGATCGCACTGCTTTTTTGGATGCCAGATCCTCTTCTACTGATGGTATGGGCAAGCCAGGCGCTTATTCTGGCATGGACACACCGTGCAGCCTTGGGCCAGCCCCCACGCTTGCGCCCCGGGCTCACGAAGCGCTTATCCCGGTTCAAGGATTCAGCAGGCCATGGCTAAATACTTTACTCATGATCTGATTATTCACATCATCATATTTCAAATGGGAATCCTTCTGATAATATGTAGTAATATCCTAATTCTTCATCGGGCCAGAAGGCATAGCCCGCCACTCGATTATCCAATGGTCTCCATTCTTATTCCGGCGAGAAATGAAGAAAAGAAGATTGGTCGTTGTATCCAATCACTCCTGGCGCAGGATTACCCAAATTTTGAAGTCATTGTTCTGGATGACCAATCCAGCGATAGCACATTCGCCGTCCTTGAAGGGATTTTTAGTTCACAGCCAAATCTAAAGGTTTTGACTGGAAGCGCGCCGCCTGAAGGTCAAGTGGGTAAGAATTGGGCATGCGTTCAATTGGCTCAAGCGGCGCAAGGCGATCTTTTATTCTTCACCGACGCCGATACCATCCACCGTCCGGCAACCTTGCGCGCGATTGTGACCGCTTTGATTGGCGAACAGGCTGACCTGTTAACTGGTTTCCCGCGACAAGAGATGCGCACCTGGACAGAACGATTGCTTGTCCCATTTTTTACATGGTCTCTAATTTGTTTCACCCCGCTTTGGCTGGCATACAGAGCTCGACTACCGGCGCTTTCCAATGCGGTGGGACAGATGATGTTGTTTCGCCGCGAATCCTATAAAGCAATTGGCGGACATGCGAGCGTGGGATCGTCAATTGTGGATGACTTAATGTTGGCGAAGGGGATTAAGGCAGCGGGTCTGCGCTGGCGCGTGGTACATATTTCTGACTTAATTACCTGCCGGATGTACGATGACAGTCATGAAGCTTTTAATGGATTTACCAAAAACTATTTTGCGGTCTTTAGTTTTCATGTGCTGCCTTATTTGTTTGTGTTCATTTGGTTGGCGGTGATGTTCTGGGAACCTTTGATCGTCGCCATACTGTTGGCCTCTGGACGGGCGCAACAAGCTCAGCTGGGTGAACTTGTTTCCTGCATCGGACTTTCCCTGCTCCTGTGGTTAATACCCTATCTTGAAATGGGTGTACCTCTCGGTCTGGCGCTGTGTTATCCATTCACCATACTGGCAAACGAAGCCATTGCCTTTCAATCCCTCCGCCTCAGCCTCAGCGGCCGCATAACTTGGAAAGGTCGCGCGCTTGCCCGACCAAAGTGGAAATGGTTGTAGATATTGCTAAATGAAATTGCATCCGCGGGAGGAATGACGGGGAGGAGCCCCCCTCCGCCCACTCGCTTCGCTTCGGGTACGATGTCCCCCAAATCCCCATACGGGGACGTTGTGGGACAACGGAACATATAAAAAAATTCGAGAACTTTTCATGTCCCATTTTGGCGAGGCCGGGCGGTGTACTGAGCCTGTCGAAGTGTGGGGCAGGTTTTGCAATAGACTCAATGGACTTGTTTTCTTATAGAAATTGGTTTTTTTACCTTGTGCGGGGCGCTACTTCTTTTCAAGCGACCACTTAAGCTGGAACTCAATCTCTTCCGAAGAGTCGCTGCGCTCATGCTCGATGTTGATGATCGCAGCAGCCGGTATGGAAACACGCTCCCCTGCTACTTGAATCTGAAACTTCTGTCCCTGCTCGATGCAGTCAGCCAGCCGCCGCAGTTTTTTGACAAACTGTTTTACGGGATAGTTCTTTTCGATATCACGCTTACGTTTTTTCTTTTGTGCTGCCATTTGTAAATTCCTTTTAATAGACCTCTTGCATAAGTTGCGATTTAAACGCTTGGAAATTCTTTTGAACCACTGAGACACAGCCCACAGGGTAATTAAGGCACGGAGTTTTTTCTTGTTTTTCTCAGTGTTTCCGTGCCTCCGTGGTTAGCACCTTGGACTTTTGCAAGAGGTCAAGTAATCAATTTCCATATCCGCATTGTGTGCAGAGGGCTTCATTGACAGGCAGCTTCGAACCACAACTGGCACAAGGCAAAATCAGCCCGATGGCAGTTCCGCAGTTGTGGCAAAATTTTGCGCCATGAACAGTTTGCATGGAACACCTGCGACAAACGCTGCTGGAAAATAAAGTCACAGGGCTTGCGGTCACCTGCGGATGGTATGCAGGTACCTGGTTGTACGACCTGGTTGGATATTGACGGCGCTTGTCATCGTCATCATCGTCATCATCGTGATCGTCATCTTTATGGTCTTTGTCATGAAAGACTCCGCCACTTTTTTGAGTTTTGCGCCTGCCAAGTTCAAACAACTCCTCTAGAAAGTCCATTTTGAGTATTCTCCTGTTAGTTATAGAAAGGTACGACAACCTGTTCTGGATGGTTCTGTCAGCGCGCGGTTCTATTTCCGAATTACTCTTTTGGATCGGGGGAGCGAATCGTTGACAATTTCAAAACCGCCATCGCCGTCTATCAAAATTTTTCGGCGGTTAGCGCTGCTTCCCATTACACGCTCGTACGGGTAGGAAAGTCGGTCAACTTCCAAACCATTTGCGTCAAACAAAATTGCTGTATCGCTATGGTTGTTCCAAACCTGACCAGTAGTCCATAATAAATTTTTCAAAGCGCCCCGCTCTGCTTGTGTTGCTTTCGGTTCCAACTGCCCGCTCTGAACTTTCACGATCATGCCAGGCTCAAACATTAAATCGTCTGTAAATGGATAAAATACCTGCCCACGCAGGCTGGCCAGTACCCAACCAGACATGGGTTGAGTAACCGTTCCACGATTGACGATGGCGGCATATTCATGCAAGCCATCATTCTTAACTTCTTTGATTATTATTTTCGCGCCTTTCAACTGACCCATACGGACAACCTGTGATGTTCGTTCTGACATTTTTTCTCCTTTAAAAATAAAAAAAGACCACCGCCAAGAAGGCGATGGTCTTGCGTTTTCTTTCAAACAGCCGGGAAATCTCTTTCCGTCTTGACGGCTGTTCTTCCCGAAAAAGTCGGGCGCTACTCCCCATCGGAGTAATTACATTCTAAAGCATAAACTAGCGCCGTCGATTAGAGTACGTTAAGAGTTTGTGTGTGGCAATTGAGATGGCTTTAGCTGGAGGGTCCGTCGCACCTTACTAAATGGGACTTGTCAACAGGGTGGAGAATCCTGATTAATCAGATTATCCTGTCTGTATGGTGCGACGCACTCATATGGGCGGTGTATATTGAGGATATATAGGATATATCCTCATGGCAAACAAAATCTTAGTCTCCCTCCCAGAAAAATTTCTCGAAGAAGTTGACAATGTCGCTGCCGCCGAACATCGCTCGCGCAGTGAATTGATCCGCGAGGCATTGCGGGCGTATCTTGGAGTTAAAAAGAGCAAAGTAGGGGAACAGTCTGCCAGTTATATGGTCAAGAAGCCCAAGCCAAAAGCAAAAAAATCATTTCCTAATATCGAAGTGGTCAAATTCACAGGCGGGATAAGTGCTGTGATTCGCGGCACGCGTATAAAAGTGAGTCATATCGTAGGTTATTTGCAGGTTGGGGAAACGCCTGAAATCATAGCGAACGAGATTGTCCCTCATGTTACCTTGCCTCAGGTATATGAAGCCATCCACTATTATTTTGCTCATCAGGCGGAGATTGATAAAGAACGCGAAGAAAATACTGAAGAAGCCTCCCGCCGTATGTTGTTGGAAAAATTAGGTGAGAAGAGATATAAGGAAATCACTTCTGGCAAACTTTCCACTGAGTTTGCCGCATGGGAACTTGCCAGCGACGAAGCACTCGAAAAATTTGAAAAAGGATTGAAGAATTGAAGCGTGGGGATATTTTTCTTGTCAACCTGCCGCAAGTGACAGACGGTGCTGGTCACGAACAGGTGGGAACGCGCCCAGCGCTTATTATGCATGATGATGCTACAAGCGGCACCTTGTCTGTGGTGATAATTGTCCCGTTTACAAGTAACCTCAAAGCGAAACGGTTTCCCCATACAATTGTCGTTCAGCCATCGAAGGAAAATGGATTGTCCATGCCGTCTGTTTTGCGTTGTCTTTCAATTGCGCGCAATCGACAAACAACGCGTGACAAAAAAGAATTAATGGGGAATGTCAATCGGGAGATAAAAGACTTGTTGGATTTGTGATAGCTGTATGGATTCTTTTGGGAAATGTGGAATTACTATTCGTTCCCAAAATGGGTCTATCACGTCCCGTGGGGAAATTGGCTGCATATCTTTGAAATGCCGCTGCTTGGCTACGGCGGCTATCTTCCATTTGCACTCGAATTATTCGCGTTATATCACCTGGTCAGTGGGTTATTGGGGGATAAGAACAGTGATTATGTAAAAGTTACGCCGCAGTAATATATAAAGCCCTATGCTTAACTTATTTGCTTGGAAATAAAACAAAAGAGACAGTCATCTTATAGGCAACTGTCTCTTTTGTCTCACTTAGCTTTTTGCTGTAGAGCTGCCTCAATGATCTGCTGAACCCTCGGTGCAATGCTGGATGGATCGGGATGCAGACCTTCCACAAGCAGGGCGCTATCGTAAATCTGTTCGATGATGATATTCTGCAAATCTGAACCTGCTTCCAATTTGAGCAGGTTCTTCAGAATGGAGTGCGAAGCATTTAACTCCAACACCTTTTTTGGAATTTCATACTCTTTACCGAGATATTTATAAACACGCTGTAATTCAGGATTTGCATTGGCATCCGCATCCGCGAGGCGCGCGACAGATTGATACAACCGATTGCTGGCACGCACGTCGGTCACACGTTCGCCCAGCACCAGTTTGAAGCGATCCACCAACGAATTGAAATCCGCATCTGGAATTTTCTCTTCTTCGGCTTGCTCCTTCGGCTTTTGAGTTGTATCCACTTCGGCTTGGGCTACATTCTTCAAGTCAAAGTCTTTGTACTTATGCAAACCCATCAACATGAACGAATCCATGGGGTCAGTGAGCAGCAGCACTTCCGTACCCTGCGAGTGGAAGTAATCCAGATGCGGGCTGCGCAACACAGATTTCGGGTCTTCACCCACTATGTAGTAAATCTCCTTTTGTCCATCCTTCATGCGCGAAAGATAATCATCCAAAGAAGACCATGTTTCAGGATTCAAATTCGTTTTGAATCGCAGCAATGGATTGATGGCATCTGTATCCGCAGGGCTGGCGGCGATCCCTTGTTTCAGATAAACGCCAAATTCCTGCCAGAAAGTTTGATATTTCTCCCCGTCATTTTTTGCAAGCGTTCCCAAATCACGCATGACCTGGTTTGTCAGGACCTTTTTCAGCTTCGGCATCAGTCCACTGGACTGAACAGTTTCACGCGAGACATTGAGCGGCAAATCTTCCGAATCCACCACACCTTGCACAAAGCGCAAATAATCAGGCAGAAGATCCTTGTTATATTCATCGATCAAAATATTGCGTGTGTACAACTTCAAGCCGTCATCTTTTCGCAATGAGAAAACACCGCGTTCCACCTTGCTCGGGATATATAACAGCGCATATATCTGCACAGGCGCATCGGTGGACATGTGAATATGCAGAAGCGGGTCTTCAAAATCCAAAGTTGTCTGGCGGTAAAACTCCTTATAGTGCTCCTCGGTCACCTCCTGCCGCGAAGTGCGCCAGAGCGAGGTCTGTTTGTTGACCGCATCCTTGCCATCGCCGATGAAAATAGGAAAGCCAATGTAATCCGAATGTTTGTGGATGATGTTCTTAAGGCGGTATTCCTCCGCGAATTCAGAAGCATCCTCTTTGAGCTTGATCTCGACCTTCGTTCCTCTCTCGCTCATATCTGCTTTGCCGATCTGATAATTATCCTCACCCGTGGCATACCAGGTAACCGCTTCAGCATCTGGTTTATACGAACGTGAAGTTACTCTCACCCATTCCGCCACCATGAACACGGAATAGAATCCCACACCGAATTGACCAATGACTTTGGACAGGTCTGTATTTTGGTCTTGGGCCACTTCAATAAATTTGCGCGCGCCAGATTGGGCAATGGTGCCGAGATTTTCAATAATCTCATCCTTCGTCATACCGATGCCTGTATCCTGAATGGTGAGCATGCGCGCATCTTTATCTACTGCGATACGGATACTCAATTCTGCATCAGGGTCAAGCACGTTATGATTGGTCACGATCTCAAAGCGTAAACGGTTTAGCGCATCCGACGCATTGGAAAGCAGTTCGCGCAGAAACACTTCGCGATCCTTATATAGAGAATGGATCAGAATATTAAGCAGTTGTTTGGTCTCTGCTTTAAATGAATATTGTTGTCCAGCGTTTGCGTCTGTCATAGTTGCCTCTTAAAAAACGAAAATGGGTCTTTCAATTTTTGTAAATTTTAAATCGTAGGCATTAATCCAAAGGTAAGAGTTTCGTTAGAAGAATATCAACCTGTTCAAATATTATCGGGCTGAATCAGCAAGGATTTGCTGGGTTATAATCCTCTAAAATTTCCGAAGGAATGATAAAGCATATTGGCTTTTCAGGCCATGAAAAAATGTATCCAACAACAAGAGGAATATTGAAAATGGAAACGCAAAAGAACACCAAAATTATTGTCCGCAGTGTACTCTCAGGGATCGGCATAACAATTCTGTCTCTCCTAATCGGCATTGTGTTGGATTATGGAATAACGCAAATCCTGTCCCAATACTTCATCGAAGGTTGTTCCGAGGATTGTTATTTTCAATACTTTAACTCGATTTTTGTTATCGTTGCGATCCTAAGCGTTGTGATTGGCTTCCTCGCTGGACAACGTACTTATCAAAAGGGAAAACTTACCTAACGATCAGCTGATGTTCGTTAAACCATCTTCCCATGGAACTCTCTGCGGCTATTCACTTAC
>Ga0163152_10009453_pt1 | contig 10158 bp, 7 predicted proteins | sample OliLakLV19MP8IB2_FD_148635 | JGI IMG/M metagenome (GOLD analysis project Ga0163152, IMG submission 148635) | Freshwater microbial mat bacterial communities from Lake Vanda, McMurdo Dry Valleys, Antarctica - Oligotrophic Lake LV.19.MP8.IB-2 | ecosystem: Environmental > Aquatic > Freshwater > Lake...
CCGCCGCCGGGCGGTGGGCGGGTGGAGGGGGCGTTCTATCCCGCCTGCACGCCGAAGTGCGGGCCGATCCTCCCCTTTCTGCTCGACGGGCTCGACGTGGCGCCCCGCCGGACCTGGAAGCCGGCGGTGGCCGCGGCCGACCATCTCGACATCCGATACGATGACGGCCGCGTCGTCATTCTCTCGAAGCCGGTCGGGCTCCTTTCCGTGCCCGCCCGCGACGAATCCATTTCCGATTCAGTGTTCGCGCGCCTCCAGCGGCGCTACCCCGCCGCTGCCGGCCCTCTGCTCGTCCACCGACTCGACCTGGATACGTCCGGCCTGCTCGTGGCGGCGCTCGACGCGATCACGCACCGCGATCTGCAAGCGCAGTTCGAGGCGCGCACCGTTCGGAAACGCTACGTGGCCTGGCTGGACGGCGAACCCGGCGCCGACCGCGGGACGATCTCCCTGCCGATCCGCGTTGACCTGGACCAGCGGCCGCGGCAGATCGTCGACTTCGTCCATGGCAAGGAGGCGATCACCGATTGGAAGGTGCTCGAGCGGCGCGGCGGTCGGACGAAGGTGGCCCTTTTCCCGCGCACCGGCCGGACGCACCAGCTCCGCGTGCACGCGGCGCACCGGGACGGCCTCAACGCGCCGATTGTCGGCGATCGCCTTTACGGGACGGCCGGCGAGCGGTTGATGCTCCACGCGGAATCGCTGATACTCCGGCGCCCGGACGGCCGCCGGCTCACGGTGACCGATCCGGCGCCGTTCGACGACCGTCTCTGATCGGAGAGCACTCCATGCCCGACTGGCTTCGCGACCCCTGGCCCTGGTACGTGGCCGGCCCGCTGCTTGGCCTCATCGCCCCGCTGCTCCTGTGGCTGGACAACAAACTGTTCGGCATCTCCAGCAACCTCCGGCACGTGTGCGCGGCGATCCTTCCCGGCCGGATGGATTATTTCCGCTACGACTGGCGGCGCGAGGGAGGCTGGAACCTGGCCTTCGCGCTCGGCATCGTTGCCGGCGGATACCTGGCAGGCAATCTGCTGGCGAACCCGGAACCCGTGGGCATCAGCACGCTGACCAGGGCCACGCTGACACGGCTCGGTGTGACCGATTTCAGCGGTCTCGTGCCGGCCGATCACTTCGCCTGGGTCAACCTGTTGTCGTTACAGGGTCTCGTCCTGATCGTCGGCGGTGGCCTCCTGGTCGGCTTCGGCACAGCCTGGGCCGGCGGTTGCACGTCGGGCCACGGGATCACCGGCGTGGCCGATCTACAGCCGGCCTCGTTCCTGGCGCTGATCGGATTTTTCGCGGGAGGGATCGCGGCCACGTTCCTCGTCCTGCCGTGGCTGATGGGGAGCGGGACGTGAGGGGCATGCGATCTCTTTCCGCATCAGGCCCGGCGAGCCGCACGACGACCCAGACTAACGCGGACCGCCCCCGCGGCCCCGGCCTCGCCATCTATTTCCTGGTAGGCCTTGCCTTCGGCGTCATCCTCGTCAAGGGCGAAGTGATTTCCTGGTTTCGCATTCAGGAAATGTTCCGCTTCCAGGGCTTTCACATGTTCGGCATCTTCATGACCGCGCTGCCGGTGGCCATCCTGAGCGTTCAGTTCCTGAAGCGCACCGGCGCCCGCACCACCACGGGAGCGCGGATCACACTGCCGCCGAAGAAACTTGGCTCGGGCGTCCGCTACCTGGCCGGCGGCTCGGTCTTCGGCCTCGGCTGGGCCCTGACCGGTGCCTGCCCCGGGCCTCTCTTCGCGCTCCTCGGGAGCGGCGTCGGAGTCATCGCGGTGGCGATCGTGTCGGCGCTGGCGGGGACGTGGCTCTACGGGTGGATGAGGCCGCGGCTGCCGCACTGAGTTGCCACCAGCTCCGCCAGGGCCCAGAACATCCACGCCTGCCCCCATCGGATCTGTTTCACGTCGTTCCGCCACCATGCCCCGCGCTGAAAGGTGAAGTGCCGGCCGTTCCACATGTGGCGCATCGTCCACTCGGCCGTGCGGTGAGCCTTGGCGCGGGCACCGGGGTCGAGGCGCTCGAGGGCGAGCCAGGTGAGGATGGCCTGGGCGCAGCAGTGGATGTCGATCGGCCAGTGACTGTTGTCGTAATAGGATGGCGCGCCGTCGGACTTGAAGAAGGTCGCATCCCAGTAGCGGTAGGCCCGCTCGAGGGCGGCGTCCATCGACGTGTCGCCGGTCGTCCGGCGGTAGTCTTCGAGGGCCACCAGGTTGTAGCCGGTGTGGAAATTATCAACCCAGGCCTGGTTGGCTGATTCGCCGTAGGGCCACGAGCCGTTCGGCAGGAGGCGATTGACCGAGAAGCCCATCGACTCGGCCGCGAAGGCCCCCAGCCGGGTGTCGTTCGTCCGCATCGCGGAGCGTGCCAGGAGCGCGGCGCCGAGCATGTTCACGTTGTGCACGCGCGTGTTCGTCGTCGGGGTGTAAGTGATGTAGCCGGTTCCACCCTCGGTGCGCGACAGCGCCCCCATCACAAAGCGTGACACCTCGTCCGGCACGGCCGCGGCCGGCCCCCCATCCGTGCGCCGCTCGAAGGCCATCGCGCCGAAGACCGAGCAGATGAGATTGGGACAATCACGCGGCTGGAAGAAGGCGCGGCTCTGCCAGTCGTAGGGGTAGCCCCAGCAGATCTCGTCCCAGCCGGGCGAACGGAGCGCGGTCAGCCGTTCGAGGAGATCGGCCCCGCGGCGGTGCCAGGCCTCACGCGCCGGGCCTTCCGCCGTGGCGGCCAGCCGCCACGCCCCCAGAGCAAAGAGCGACACCCCCTTCGCCAGCACTTCCGGCTTCTGGAAGGTGAGCGGCCGCAGGTTGATCGGCGTCCGCTTGACCAGCTGGATCCAGGCCTGGCGAGCCAGCGGAATTCGGAAGAAGGGCGTGGCGCGGAAGAGCCGACCGTTCAGGCCGTCATACGGATCCCACCCGGCGAAGCCCGATCGCTCGGCGTCGGCCCAGACGGTGTCGAGGACGCGGCGGAAATCCGTGTCAGCCATTCACTACCAGCGAACCTCGATTTCGCGCCCCTCGCGCATCGATTCGAGCGCGCCGAACATGGTCGAAGCCCCCGCCAGCAGTTGATCCCTCGGAATCGGCATCGGGGTTCTCTTCGCCACCATGTCGAGGAACGCGCCCACCTGCGGAGCCTGCCCCTTGTCCTGGCTCGAACTGCCGATCGACTTCCGGTTTCCGCCGCTCATGACGAATCCAGTCTTGAAGTCATCGATGACGGCGACTCGCCCCGCCCCGAACGATTCGACACGTTCCTTGGGAAAGGCCGGATCGCCGGTGGCGGTATAAAGGATCGAGCCGATGGATCCGTTCTGAAACCCCATGTCCAGGATCCAGGAGTCGCTCGCATCCTGCGCCCCACCGCCCAGCCCACGCGCATGCACGCGCTCGGGCAGTGAACCGGCCAGGTAGATGAGGAAGTCGATGAAGTGACATCCCTCGCCGATCAACCGCCCGCCTCCCTGCTCCGGATCACGCGTCCAGTGGTTGGCCGGCAGGGGTCCGGCGTTGACGCGATAGATCATCGTCTGGGTGGCCGCGCTTTGCATGAACTCGCGGGCGGCGATGGCGGTTGGCGCGAAGCGGCGATTGAAGCCGACCTGAACCCTCGCACTTGCGTCAGCAAGTGCGAGGGCCACCTGTTCCAGTTCGCCCCGATTCATGACGAGGGGTTTCTCGACAAAGACCGCCTTGCCCTTCGCCAACGCTGCCAGCACATACTTCGCATGCAGATGATGCCGCGTCGCGATGATCACCGCGTTGATTCGATCATTGTTGATGATCTCGTCCGGATCAGTGGCGGCGATGGCGAAGCCGCTCCGCTCGGCCACCTTGCGCGCGGTAACGCCGCTGGAAGTAGCAACGGCGGCCAGCTCAACATCGGTCCGCCCCTTCAGGTGCGGCAGCAGCATCGCCTGGGCGTAGTTGCCGGCGCCGATGACGCCAAGGACAACCTTTCCGGAAGTGGAACCAGTGCCGACCGTCCCGACGGCAATCGACCGCTGCATCCGCGAGGCCGCATCCGGGTATTCGATCAGCACCGCGAGGAAGCGCTCGCCCGTCTTTCCGGTGATGACGTCATAAGCCTTCAGCGCATCGTCGATCTTGAACGCATGGGTCGTCAGCAGATCCAGGTTGAGCCGCTTCGCGGCCAGTAGATCAAGAAACGCCTCGAAATTTCGTCCCTCGGTCCATCGGACGTAGCCGATCGGATAATCGACGCCGGCCTCTTCATACAACGCGTCGTAACGCCCCGGCCCGTAGGATCGGCTGAGCCGGAACTGGAGATCCTTGGCAAAATAGAGATCGCGCGGAAGGTCCATGCCGGTGACGCCGACCATGACGACCGTGGCCCGATCGCGGGCGATTCTCGCGGCCAGTTCGACCGGATCGTTGGTCGACGCGGCGGCGGTGATGAGAATGGCATCGACGCCGAATCCGTCGGTCATGGCAGCGGATATGGCCTCGACATCATCGATCGTGCGGTTCGCCACGCGATCGGCACCACTCTGGAGCGCCAGCTCACACGCCGCTGGATTCACATCGATTCCAAGCACCTTGCAGCCGGCCGCCTTCAACAGCTGCACCGTCAACTGTCCAACCAGCCCGAGCCCGATGACCGCCACCCGCTCGCCGAGCTTCACGTCCGCCTGGCGAACTCCCTGCAGCGCAATGACGCCGACCGTCGTGAAGCAGGCATGCTTCAATTCCACGCCGTCCGGCACGCGGGCGCACAGGTTGGCCGGCACGACGACATAGTCGGCGTGACTGGCCTTGTCCTGACCACCGCAGGCAACCTGATCGCCCACCTGAAAGCCCTCAACTCCCTCGCCGACTTCAATCACCACACCGGCCGTCGAATAGCCGAGCGTCTTCCAGTTGTCGAGACGCGTCTGCACCTTCTGCCAGGCCGCGACGATACCTTCCTTGCGGGCGGAGTCGATGACCTTCTTCACGAGATCGGGGCGGGCCCTGGCCTTGCCGATCAGGCTCTTCTGCCCGGTCGAAACCGTGGAGCGTTCTGTGCCGGCGGAGACCAGGCTCCAGGCATTGCGTACGAGAACATGCCCGGCCCTGGCGCGCGGCGTCGGCACATCGACAATCTTGATCTCGCCCGTCTTGAAATCCTGAATGAGCTGTTTCATGCACCCCCAAGCGGCGAGCCGGAATCGGGACGATCGATGAACGTCCGCATCCAGAGTTCCAGCGTCATGAATGTCCAGATTCGATAGGCATGGTCGCGCCGGCCGGAACGGTCCTCGTCGATGAGGCGCCGCACTTCCGCCGGATTCAGCAGGCCGCGTTTTTTCAGTGTTGATTCGGACAGGAGATCGTCGACCATCTCCCGGAGATCGTTCTTGACCCATGAGCGGGTCGGGCCGCCGAAGCCGGTTTTCGGCCGTTTCACGACCGCTTCCGGGACCCAGGGCGCCACTGCCTGCTTGAAGACCCATTTCGAGCGGCTGCCCCGCACCTTCAAGTCCGGCGGCATCGTAGCGGCCAGCTCGACAATCCGGTAGTCGAGAACCGGCACGCGGACTTCCGTCCCTGCCGCCATCGATGCCTTGTCCGAATAGGTCAGATTGAGGCATGGCAGGAACGTCTTGAGATCAACGTAGAGCAGCCGATTCAGGGGATCGCGCGCGCCCGCCTCGGCCAGGTGATGCTCGTGTTCGATCAAGACGTCCTCGGTCGGCAGATGAGGTGCCACGACGGCGCGCAGTTCCGCCGACGTGTAGTAGCCGCAATAGCCGAAGTAGCGATGGGCGTACGGCAACTCGGCCGACGCGGTAAATTTCTGGAGATTGCGCCGAAGCGCGAGTCCCGGCCCCGGCGCGGAACCCGGCAGCGCATCCGACAGCGTTCGCACACCCCGTCGCAGCAACCCGGGCCAGCGCAAGTACTCCTCGGCAAGCTGAACGGCATGATGCCGCCGATAGCCGCCGAACACTTCTTCCGCGCCGACACCGGAGAGCATCACCGTGGCCTTCTCGCGCGAGGCGCGGCAGATCAGGTACGTGGAAATGGCCGCCGCATCCGCCACCGGCTCGTCCATGTGCCAGACGATCTTCGGCAACAGTTCCGCCACGTTCGGCTCGACGATGATTTCGTGGTAGTCGAGGTCCGGCGTCTGGCCGGCCACCATGCGGGCGTAGGTGAGATCATCCGGCGCAAACTCGTAGCGCTGGTCCTGCCCGCGGAAACCGACGGCATAGGCGATGAGTTTTCCCTGCGTGTGACGACGCATCGCCGCGAGAATCGCGCTGGAATCAACGCCTCCCGAAAGGAACGCGCCGACCGGCACATCCGACACCAGCCGCAGCCGGACGCTGTCGTCCATCAAGGCACGCAATTCCTCGATCCAGGCCGATTCCGACTTCGCATGATCCTCGGCCGCCGGCACATCCCACCAGCGGAGGATTTCGGTTCGGCCGTTCTGCCGCACCAGGCGATGACCGGGTTCGAGTTTGTATATCCCCTCGAAAAGCGTCTCCGGGCCGGGCACCCAGAGGAAGTTGAGGAAGTGGGCCAGCCGGCGTTCATTCAGCCGGCGCGGCACGCCGGGAATTGCCAGCAACGACTTGACCTCGGAAGCGAAGGCCAGCCCCCACGCCCCTTCCGTCCAGTAAAGCGGCTTCACGCCCACGCGATCGCGGACGAGATGAAGCGCCTTCGCCGCCTCGTCCCACATGCCGAAGGCAAACATCCCGTTGAAGCGATGGAGCGACGAGGGCCCCCATTCCAGCCAGGCCTCGAGCATCACCTCGGTGTCCGAATCGCTGTTGAAGCGATACCCCTTCCCTTCCAGTTCGCGGCGAACGTCATGAAAATTGAAGACCTCGCCGTTGTAGGTCATCGTCCGCTGGTTGTCGTGGCTGGTCATCGGCTGATGGCCGCGCGGGGAGAGATCGAGGATGGAGAGCCGTCGATGGCCGAGGGCCAGTTCGCCTCCATTGCCGTCGACCGGGGCATACCAGGAGCCCCGATCATCGGGGCCACGATGGCTCATCAAGTCGAGGGCCGTCTCGAACAAAGGCCGATCGATCGGGCCGGGGCGAATCCAGCCCAGAATGCCGCACATGGGGGTTTATCGATCTCCGTGAGCGCCGTTTAAGAAGCCGCTTTGAATCAGACGCATAAGTCGCTAAACTGTTTCGACTTATGGAGCACGCAAGTCTACGCCGCCTTCCGGTTGACGTCAACCGAATCCAGATTGATGCCCCGCCCCGCGACTTCCGGCTGGCCTGGGCCCTCTTCCTCGGAGCCCTGATCGTTCGGCTGGCCTATATCGCACTCAGGGACCTGGGCAACGCGGTACCGACCGGCACCGACGCCGTCTCTTACGATGTCTTCGCCCGGGCCATCCTCGCCGGCAGCAGCTGGCTTACCCACCCGGGCGCCGAGCTGTTCCGACCTCCCGGCTTTCCGGTGATACTGGCCGCTCAGTACGCCCTCTTTTGCGGCAACATGGATGTCGTCCAGCTGAGCCAGGCCTTCGTCGGCGCCGCGTCGGTGGTCTTGCTCTTCGAATTCGGGCGCCGCCACGTCGATCGAAAGGCGGCGCTCCTGGCCGCCGCCTGGCTGATGATCAATCCGCTCCACCTCGACTTCGCCGGCAAACTCCTGCGCGAAAACTGGCTGGTGCTGCTGAATATCGCTGTCATCGCGTCCTTGCTCGCCAAGGACGGCCTGGCGACGAAGGGGCTGATCCGAACCGCCCTCCTGTTCACGCTCCTCATGCACATCGACTCACGCTACGTCTTCCACCTCCCGTTTTTCGCCCTCTATATCTCATTGGCGAAGCCATCCAAACAGGCACTCCTCGGCTGGTCACGCCTCACCGCCTCCATCAAACCAACCGCCCTCTTTCTACTGGTAGTCCTCGCCGCCAGCGCCCCCTGGGCGATCCGCAATGCGGTGGCGTATGACCGCTTCGTGTTGATCGACCCGCGCGCGCTCGACCGCTGGGCAAACAAGGCGAAAGCCAGCGTGGCCAGGGAAGCCGAATCAAGGGCCCTGCCGATGGCCGGCTTTGAAGCCCGGAAGACCGCGCAGTTCGATTCACTGACGACCGAGGAACAGGCTGCCTTCCGCGCCGGCATCCGGCCCGGCTCCGGCGCGTTGACCAAGGCCACATTCAACCTGACTGAATTCTGGCGCCTCTACCACAATCACAGCGAGTATCGCCCATTCCCCGACGCCCGATTCGCCAGCCGCTGGAGCCTCGAGCACAACGTGTCGAGCCTTGTCTTCATGGGTCTGCTCCTGCCGTTCTTCGTTATCGGCGTTGTCCGCGGCGTCCAAACGGCGGACCGGGTCATCCTCGTCATGACCGCCTTTATCATTGTCCACACGCTGTTGCATGTCGTCGTCCACAGCGTCACGCGCTATCGTCTGCCCGTGGAGCCCTTCTACGCGCTGATCGCCATGCAGTCGATCGTCAAGCAGTCGCGCGTCATGCAGTCGCTCCTCGCAAAGGGACGTGCGACACCCCCGGCACCGGAAGTGGCCGCATGACCACCGCCCTGAAGCCCACGAGAAACCGGATGCCCCGCCGACTCATCCTGACCGCCGTCCTCACCATCGGCCTCGTCGCACTCCTCCTCACCCAGGTCTCGATCGGCAGGATCGTTGACATGATCAAGGGCGCCGACATCAAACTGTTTCTGCTGGCTGTCTTCGCGTATGCCCTCTCCTACGTCGGCCGCACGTGGCGCTGGAAGCTCCTGACGCCGGGCCACGACCTTGGATGGGGCACGCTGTTCGGCATCTCGACCGTGCACAACTTCATGCTCCGCGCCCTCCCATCCAAGCTGGGCGAAGCCAGCTACCTGGTCCTCATGCGCGCCCGCGGCGTCTCCGGCACCGAAGCGCTGGCCGCGCTGGTCGTCGCCCGCATCTACGACACGATCGCCGCACTTCTCTTTTTTGGACTGTCGATCTTCCTGGCCCACACCACCCTGGCCGGTTCGACTGCCGCCACGTTGGCCGTCACCCTGATCATCCTGTTGATTTCCGGCTTCGCCGTGCTCAAGGGCAGCCTGATGATTCGGTGGATCACCACCCTGGCGCATCGACTGGTCGCCTCGAATCGCCTCCCGGCCTTCCTGACCGGTCACGGCATCCGCCGCCGAATGGCCAGCCTCGAGCAACATCTCGAGTCCATTCAATCCGGAAGGCAAGCCCCCCTGATCCTGGCCAACACCCTCCTGATCTGGACCCCGTCATTCGCCATGACCTGGTGGCTCCTCGATGCCTTCGGCCACCCTCAGAGCTTCTGGGGAACGGTGTTCGCCTCCACGCTGGGAATCGTGGCCACGCTCCTGCCGGTGGGAACGCTGGGCAACTTCGGCACGCAGGAAATGGGTTGGGCCCTGGGGATGACCCTCCTCGGCGTCGACCGCGAGACCGCGCTGGCCACCGGCTTCTCGACTCACCTGGTGGGTTTCGTCCTGGCGGGATTGTTCGCGCTGATCGGCGCGCCGTTCAATGCGGTAGGAGGGCGGAACTCTGCCGGGAATCCTCAGCCAATAACGCGGGCGTAGAGCGCTTCCAGCGACTCCAGCGCCGGCCTCGCCGCGAATTCGGCCTCCATCTTCTTCCGACCACGCAATCCCAGATCCCGCGCCGTCGCCGCATCCTTGTGAGCCTCATCCATCGCCCAGGCCAGCATCTCGGCATCCCCATTCGGCACCAGCCACCCCGTCTGATTCGGCAGGACCAGTTCCGGCAGCCCACCGATGGCCGACGCCACCACCGGCACTCCAAGCGCAAACGATTCCAGCACCGCATAGGGCTGATTCTCGTACCACTCGCTCGGTACGACCACCGCTCGTGCCGCACGAATCGCTTCGTGAAGCGCCTCTTCCGCAAGATGTCCCAGAAATTCGACATGAAGGTTTTCCGCGCGCGCCCGCGCACGGAGTTCCGCTTCGAGCGGCCCGGTCCCGGCCACTCGAAGCCGAAGATGCGGTCGCCGCCCCAGAGCGTTGAACAGTGTCGACAACCCCTTCTCTTTCGAGAGGCGCCCCGCATACAACAGGTGCTCCCCCGACTCCCCCGCCGCCACCCGATACCGCTCCAGGTTCAGGAAGTAAGGCCGCACTTGAACCCGGTCCGCCGGCAACCCATGCGCCACC